>Ga0265293_10006988_pt1 | contig 17662 bp, 15 predicted proteins | sample Munlanlewell138R_FD_192505 | JGI IMG/M metagenome (GOLD analysis project Ga0265293, IMG submission 192505) | Leachate microbial communities from a municipal landfill in Southern Ontario, Canada - Leachate well 138R | ecosystem: Engineered > Solid waste > Landfill > Unclassified | place: Canada...
CGCCCTGGAGGACGACTACTTTGTGCAGCGCAAGCTGTACCCGAACGTCGACTTCTACTCCGGTATCGTGCAGCGCGCCATCGGCATCCCGGTCAGCCTGTTCACCGGCATCTTCGCGCTGGCCCGCACCGTCGGCTGGATCGCCCAGCTCAACGAGATGCTGGCCGACCCCGAGTACAAGATCGGTCGTCCGCGCCAGCTGTTCACAGGCTCGCAGCGTCGCGACGTCAAGTAAGCCCCGCGCGCTGCCCACGCGGCGCTTCCCGGAGGCCGGGCAGTCCCCTGCCCACCCACAGGACCCGCTTCGGCGGGTTTTGTTTTTTGCGGTGACAGACATCGCCATTGACGATGGATAAAACCAGAACAAGCAGGGAAAATACCAGAAACCATCGCCGATGACGATGGATCATCATGAACACGCTCGACCGAAGCTTCAACCGCCGCCTGGACCTCACCTCGCTGCACCTCTTTGTGGTGGTGTGCGAGAGCGGCAGCATCGGCAAAGCGGCCGAACAGGTGTTCATGGCCAGCTCCGCCGTCAGCAAGCGTCTGTCCGATCTGGAGACGGCCCTGGGGGCGGCGCTGCTCACCCGCCATGCGCGCGGCGTCACGCCCACGCCCGCGGGCCAGAGCCTGCTGCACCATGCCCGCTCGGTGCTCTTCAGCCTGAACCAGATGCAGGACGAGATCGCCGACTACGCCGACGGCGTGCGCGGTCATGTGCGCGTGCACGCCAACATCTCGGCCATCGTGCAGTTCCTGCCCGAGGATCTGGGCAGCTTCAGCCGCGCACATGACGGCATCAAGATCGATCTGGAGGAACACCTGTCCTCCGATGTGCTGCGCGCAGTGCATGAAGGCGCCGCCGATCTGGGCATCTGCCATGTGGGCGCAGGCTACGCCGGCGCCGAACTGCAGGCCCTGCCCTATCGCCAGGACCAGCTCGTGCTCATCGCACCGCAGGATCACCCGCTGGCCCGGCACACGTCGCTTCCGTTCGCACAAAGCCTGGACTGCGACCACGTCGGCCTGCACGCCAACAGCTCGATCTACCGCGCCATGCACGAGGCAGCCACCCGCGCCGGCCGCGGCATCCGGTTGCGCTTCCGGGTCACCGGACTGGATGCCATGTGCCGCATGATCGCCAACGGCCTGGGCGTGGGCCTGATGCCGCGCCGAGCCTTCGAACTGATGCAGGGTGCCAGCCAGGGTCTGGCCTGCATCACGCTCACCGACGACTGGGCCTCGCGCCGGATCGACCTGGTCGCGCGGGACTTTTCCTCCCTGCCGACGAGCGCACGACTGCTCGTTGCCCACCTGGGCCGGCAGGGTGCCGCCACCGCCCCCGACGCATAGAATTCCGATCACCTACCAGGAGAACTCAGCCCCATGGGACGCACCCTCTACGACAAGATCTGGGACGAACACGTCGTCCACACCGAAGAAGACGGCACCGCCGTGCTCTACATCGACCGCCACCTGGTGCACGAGGTCACCAGCCCGCAGGCCTTCGAAGGCCTGCGCCAGGCCGGCCGCCCGCTCTGGCGCGTCAGCTCGGTGGTCGCCACGGCCGACCACAACACGCCGACCACCGGCTGGGAACGTGGCTACGACGGCATCGAGGACCCGATCAGCAAGGAACAGATCGTCACGCTGGACAGCAACATCCGGGAATTCGGCGCGGCCGCCTTTTTCCCGTTCATGAGCAAACGCCAGGGCATCGTGCACGTGATCGGGCCCGAGAACGGTGCCACGCTGCCCGGCATGACGGTCGTCTGTGGTGACTCGCACACCTCCACGCACGGCGCCTTCGGGGCTCTGGCGCACGGTATCGGCACCTCCGAGGTCGAGCACGTCATGGCCACCCAGACGCTGCTGGCCAAGAAGGCCAGGAACATGCTGATCAAGGTCGAAGGCCAGTTGCCCAGGGGCTGCACCGCCAAGGACATCGTGCTGGCCATCATCGGCCGCATCGGCACCGCCGGTGGCACCGGCTACACCATCGAATTCGGTGGCAGCGCGATCCGGGCACTGTCAATGGAAGGCCGCATGACGGTCTGCAACATGGCCATCGAGGCCGGCGCGCGCGCCGGTCTGGTGGCCGTGGACGACAAGACCATCGAGTACGTCAAGGGCCGACCGCTCTCGCCCACCGGGGTGGAGTGGGACCAGGCCGTGGCCTACTGGAAGACGCTGCATTCCGACCCGGATGCCCATTTCGACGCCGTGGTCGAGCTCGACGCCAGCCAGATCGTGCCGCAGGTGACCTGGGGCACTTCGCCCGAGATGGTGCTGGGCGTGGACGCCGCCGTCCCCGACCCCGACAAGGAAAAGGACGCCAACAAGCGCAATGCCATCGAGCGCGCCCTGACCTACATGGGTCTGCAGCCGGGCAAGCCGCTCACCGACATCCATGTGGACAAGGTGTTCATCGGCTCATGCACCAACAGCCGCATCGAGGACATGCGCGAGGCGGCGGCGGTGGTGAAGAAACTGGGCCAGAAGATCGCGCCCAACGTCAAGCTGGCCATGGTGGTGCCGGGTTCGGGCCTCGTGAAGGAGCAGGCCGAGCGCGAGGGACTGCACGAGATCTTCAAGGCCGCGGGCTTCGAATGGCGCGAGCCCGGCTGCTCGATGTGTCTGGCCATGAACGCCGACCGGCTGGAGCCGGGCGAACGCTGCGCCTCCACGAGCAACCGCAACTTCGAGGGCCGTCAGGGTGCGGGCGGGCGCACGCACCTGGTCAGCCCCGCGATGGCCGCCGCTGCGGCCATCCGTGGCCACTTCATTGACGTGCGCACCATCGCCTGAACCCGTTCGGCAACCCGCCCACCTTTCATCCCGTCCAAGGAGTCACGATGATGAACCCCATGCACGCTCTGACCGTCCTGGCCGCCGGCGCTCTCGTGCTGGCTCTGGCTGCCTGCAGCACCAACACCGCCCAGGGCGTGCGCAAGGATGCGGTCCTGGTCAAGGACAAGGCCATCGAGGTCAAGGATGTGGTCGTGGACACGGCCATCGAGGTCAAGGACAAGGCCGTTGAAGGAGGCAAGGCCGCCGGACAGGCGGTCGGCTCCGGCCTGGAAAAGGCAGGCGAAGCCGTCAAGGGCGCGACCAACTGAGACACCCATCACCATGCAGAAATTCACCCTCCACACCGGCCTCGTGGCTCCCATGGACCGCGAGAACGTCGACACCGACGCCATCATCCCCAAGCAATTCCTCAAGTCGATCCGCAAGACGGGCTTCGGTCCCAACCTGTTCGACGAGTGGCGCTACCTGGACCAGCCCGGCCAGCCCGGCGTGCCCGAGTCGCAGCGCAAGCCCAACCCGGACTTCGTGCTCAACCAGCCCCGCTACCAGGGTGCGTCCATCCTGCTGGCGCGCCGCAACTTCGGCTGCGGATCCAGCCGCGAACACGCACCCTGGGCCATCGACCAGTATGGCTTTCGCGCCATCATCGCCCCCAGCTTTGCCGACATCTTCTTCAACAACTGCTTCAAGAACGGCCTGCTGCCCATCGTGCTCAGCGAATCCCAGGTGGACCAGCTGTTCAACGAAGTGGCCGCGTTCCCGGGCTACCAGCTGACCATCGATCTGGAGCGCCAGGTCATCGTCAAACCGCAGGGCGAAGAGATTCCGTTCGAGGTCAACGCCTTCCGCAAGTACTGCCTGCTCAACGGCCTGGACGACATCGGGCTGACGCTGCGCTACAAGGACAAGATCGAAGCGTTTGAAAAGCAGCGCCTGGCGGCCAAGCCCTGGCTGGCGCACACCATGTGATCTCCCCCAACACAGAAACGACAGTCATGAAAATCGCAGTTCTCCCGGGTGACGGTATCGGCACCGAAATCGTTGCCGAAGCGGCCAAGGTCCTGAAGGCGCTCGACCTCCAGTTCGAGATGGAGTCGGCCCTGGTCGGTGGCGCCGCCTACGATGCCCATGGTCACCCGCTGCCGGAATCGACCCTCAAGCTCGCGCGCGAAGCCGATGCCATCCTGTTCGGCGCCGTCGGCGACTGGAAGTACGACAAGCTCGACCGCCCGCTGCGCCCCGAGCAGGCCATCCTGGGCTTGCGCAAGCATCTGGGCCTGTTCGCCAACTTCCGCCCGGCCATCTGCTACGAGCAACTGGTGGGTGCATCCAGCCTCAAGCCCGAACTGGTGGCCGGTCTGGACATCCTGATCATCCGCGAGCTGACCGGCGACATCTACTTCGGCCAGCCGCGCGGCCGGCGCGAGGCACCCGACGGCGAGTTCCAGGGCGCGCCCGAGGCCTTCGACACCATGCGCTACAGCAAGCCCGAGATCGAGCGCATCGCCCACGTCGCCTTCCAGGCCGCGCGCAAGCGCAACAAGAAGGTCACCAGCGTGGACAAGGCCAACGTGCTGGAAACCTTCCAGTTCTGGAAGGACACCATGATCGAGGTGCACGCGCAGTACCCCGACGTGGCGCTGGAGCACATGTACGTGGACAACGCGGCCATGCAACTGGTCAAGAACCCCAAGGCTTTCGACGTGGTCGTCACCGGCAACATGTTCGGCGACATCCTCTCGGACGAGGCCTCCATGCTCACCGGCTCCATCGGCATGCTGCCCTCGGCCTCGCTCAACGCGAAGAACCAGGGCCTGTACGAGCCCAGCCATGGCAGCGCCCCCGACATTGCCGGCAAGGGCGTGGCCAATCCGCTGGCCACCATCCTCTCGGCCGCGATGATGCTGCGCTTCTCGCTGAACCAGGAGGAAGCCGCACAGCGCATCGAAGCCGCAGTGAAGAAGGTGCTGGCACAGGGCCTGCGCACACCCGACATCTGGAGCGAAGGCACGACCAAGGTCGGCACCGCCGAGATGGGCGACGCCGTGGTCAAGGCACTGGCGTAACCCGCCACGCCGGCGCCCCGACGGGCGGCGCCGGCGCGCACCGGCCCGGATCACCCGATCCGCTACAATATGCGCCATGTTTGCCGCCTGCATGTTCTCCCTGAACACCGCCATTGCCGCCCAGGCAGGCGTGGCCGCGCGCGCAATCACCACCAAAACCACGACCATTAAGAGCTGATCCAGCTCCGGTGACGTCGTGCGCCCTTCTCCGGCCAGACGCGCCGGGGCAGACAGCCAGGTCTGTACTGTTTCTTAACTTGAAAGGGCGTTTCAAATGAGCAAGTTGGTTGGTCTGGTCGGCTGGCGCGGCATGGTCGGCTCCGTGTTGATGGATCGCATGGTCGATGAAAAAGACTTCGACCTGATCGAGCCGCTGTTCTTCTCCACCTCGAATGCTGGCGGTCAGGCGCCGGCCATGGCCAAGAACGAGACCCGGCTGCAGGACGCACACGACATCGAGGCCCTCAAGCGCTGCGAGATCATCATCACCTGCCAGGGTGGCGACTACACCAGCGAGGTCTATCCCAAGCTGCGTGCCGCGGGCTGGAGGGGCCACTGGATCGACGCCGCCTCGTCCCTGCGCATGGACAAGAACGCGGTCATCGTGCTGGACCCGGTCAACATGCCGGTCATCAAGAACGCGCTGGCCAACGGCGGCCGTGACTGGATCGGCGGCAACTGCACCGTCTCGTGCATGCTGATGGGCGTGGGCGCGCTGTACAAGGCCGGTCTGGTCGAGTGGATGAGCACGCAGACCTACCAGGCCGCCAGCGGTGGCGGCGCACAGCACATGCGCGAACTGCTGACCCAGTTCGGCACGCTCAACGCCGAGGTCAAGTCCCTGCTGGACGACCCCAAGAGCGCCATCCTCGAAATCGACCGCAAGGTCATTGCCAAGCAGCGCAGTCTCTCGGCCTCGGAAACCGCCAACTTCGGCGTGCCGCTGGGTGGCTCCCTCATTCCCTGGATCGACAAGGACCTGGGCAACGGCGTCTCGCGCGAGGAATGGAAGGGCATGGCCGAGACCAACAAGATCCTGGGTCTGGGCGAGGACTTCGGCGCCGCACCGATCCCGGTCGACGGTTTCTGCGTACGTGTGGGCGCCATGCGCTGCCACAGCCAGGCCCTGACCTTCAAGCTCAAGAAGGACGTCCCCGTGGCCGACATCGAGGCCATGATCGCGGCCGACAACGAGTGGGTCAAGGTCGTGCCCAACACCCGCGAAGCAACGATGCAGGACCTCACCCCGGTGGCCGTGACGGGCACACTCACGATTCCGGTGGGCCGTGTCCGCCAGCTGGCCATGGGCCCCGGGTACGTGGGCGCCTTCACGATCGGCGACCAGCTCCTGTGGGGCGCCGCCGAGCCACTGCGCCGCATGTTGCGCATCCTGCTCGACGCCTGAGCGAGAACTATGTCACACGGAATCCGGTCTTTGTGGCCGGATTTTTCGTTGTGTGACAACAACGACAAACGGTTTCTGGCGACGATCAACGGTTTGCCTGAAAACTCAAGCTGATTCTCAGCTTGTCACCGTAATACGTTGATGCTATGGTCTTTTCTCGGATTATCACGTCGAGGTTCCCGTGCCCAAACACCATCGCTCCACCCCTGTTTCGCCTGCCGCCACCTCCCGGGACACCGGCCCAGGAAGGCTGGCACGGTGGAACGCCATCGCCGCGGTGGTTGCGCTGTCGGCCAGTTTGATGCAACCGACGGATGCCCGGGCGCTGGCGCTGGGAAGGGTGATCGTGCAATCGGCACTCGGTGAACCCCTGCGCGCCGAAATCGAGGTGCCCGAGATCACGGCCGATGAAGCATCCAGCCTGCGGGTTCGGACGGCCTCGCCCGAGACGCACCGTGCACTGGGCATTGACCTGAGCGCGGTGATGGCCAGTACCCGCTTCTCGCTGGAGCGCCGCCCCGACGGACGTGCCTACCTGAAAGTCGAGAACCAGCGCCCGATCAACGAGCCTTTCATGGACATGGTGATCGAAGCTCAGTGGGCGGCGGGCAGCCTGGTGCGCAACTACACGATGCTGTTCGATCCGCCGAACCTGCGTCCGGTGCCCGCACCGCTGCCTCCGGCCGCCTCCCCGGCAGCCACCCCGCCGGAAACCTCGGTGACCACGCCATCCGGGGCCTCCGCTGCCAGTACATCGGCACGGTCGCCCGCACCGTCGGCTCCGGCACCAACGCCGGCCGCCGTGGCCAAGGAGGTGCTGGTCAAGCCCGGCGATACCGCGAGCCGCATTGCACAGGCGCACAGGCCCGCGAATGTTTCCCTCGACCAGATGCTCGTGGCCATGTTGCGGGCCAACCCCAAGGCCTTCATCGGTGGCAATGTCAACCGCGTCCGGGCCGGCGTGGTGCTGGACATGCCGGATGCCGAGGCCGCCAGTGCGGTGCCGGCCGCCGAGGCGCGCCAGATCATCGTGTCACAAAGCCGCGACTTCAACGAGTTCCGTCGCCGCCTGGCGGCGGCTGCCGCGCCGGCGGCCGTCACCGAGGCCGATCGCCAGGCATCCGGCCAGGTGCAGACCGAGGTCGAGGAGCGCAGGCCGGCCGCTGCCGCGCAGGACAAACTGACGCTGGCCAAGCCCGAAAGCGCCACCGACGAAGCGCAAATCGCCCAGGACCGCCAGAGCCAGGACGCATCGGCCCGTCAGTCCGAACTGGAAAAGAACATCCAGGAACTGTCGAGTGTGGCGTCGGAAGCCGCCGCTGTCGCGGCACCGGCGCCGGCTTCTTCCAGCGACGGCGCCGCACCGGCCACGCCGCCAGCCGAAGGCCAGGCCTCCACAGGCGCGGCGGTAGAAACGACGGCACCGGTGGCAACCACCGAAGCATCACCCGCCGAGACCCCGGCGGCACCCCAGCCGGCTCCCGCACCAGCCGCCAAGAAACCGGCGCCGCCGCCCCCGCCGGTCGAGGAACCGTCGTTCTTCGCCAGCCTGCTCGACAATCCGCTGGTCCTGCCTGCCGCGGGTGCCCTGCTCGCCCTGCTGGCCGGTTTCGGGTGGTATCGCGCGCGCCAGCGCAAGAAAACGACGCCGGTCGACAGCTCCTTCCTGGAAAGCCGGCTGCAACCGGATTCGTTCTTCGGCTCCAGCGGCGGCCAACGCATCGACACGACGGAGGCCTCGGTTTCCGGCTCATCAATGGTGTACTCACCCAGCCAGCTCGACGCCGCCGGCGATGTCGACCCGGTGGCCGAGGCCGACGTCTATCTGGCCTACGGCCGCGACCTGCAGGCCGAGGAAATTCTCAAGGAGGCCATGCGCAGCGCTCCCACGCGCGTGGCCATCCACGGCAAGCTGCTGGAAATCTATGCCAAGCGCCGCGATGCACGCGCCTTCGAGGTCGTGGCGACCGAAGCCCATGCCCTGACCCAGGGTCTGGGCCCCGACTGGGAACACGCTTGCAGCCTGGGCCAGGAACTCGACCCGACCAATCCGCTCTACCAGCCCGGCGGCAAGCCGGCCGGTGCCGCAGGCACCGGATCAGCCCCGTCCGGCGGCACCCACACCCGGCCGTTTGACGCCAGCACGCTGGATCCGGTCAACACCCCCTCCGACAGCCGCATCGACCTGGACCTGGACCTCGATCTGGGCGCGCCCGATCCGGCACCCGGTGCAGAAGCGACGATGTCCAGCCTGGACGACCTGGGCACGACCGATGCGCTGACCCAGGAGCAGCCGGCATCTGCCGGGACCGCCTCGCGTTCGATGGATTTCGACCTGGAATTTCTATCGGCCCCGACGCCCCTGACCGAATCGGCACCGGCACCAGCGTCGGCAGCCGATACACCCACGTTCGACCCGGGTGAGGACCTGAGCGCATTCCGCGTCGAGGATTCGCTGCCCATCCTCCTGGAGGACACGACTCCGCCTCCTCCCGCCCCCACCGGCGATATGCTGTCCTTCAATCTGGACGACATCAGCCTCGATCTCGCCCCTGATGCAGCGCCAGCAGCACCGGCACCCGCTGGCGAGCCCGCACCGTCGGCCGGCGATGACCGCGGCAGTCCGCTGGAAACCAAGCTGTCGCTGGCCGAAGAGTTCCGTGCCATCGGCGACATCGAAGGCGCCCGCTCCCTGGCCGAAGAGGTGCTGTCGGAGGCATCCGGCACCCTCAAAACCAAGGCCAGCACCTTCCTGGCCGACCTGTCCTGATCACCCCCTTGAGGATCGCCCTCGGCATCAGCTACAACGGCAGGGCCTACGACGGCTGGCAGAGTCAGCCGTCGGGCCGGACCGTACAGGATCATCTGGAGCGGGCACTGGCCCGCTTTCTTGATGTGCCCGCCATCAGCACGCTGTGTGCCGGCCGCACCGACGCCGGAGTCCATGGGCTGAACCAGGTGGTGCACTTCGACACCCCCGTTCTCCGCCCCCGCAATGCCTGGGTGCGCGGCCCCAACAGCTTCCTGCCCGACGACATCGCGGTGCAGTGGGCCACCGAGGTGCCGGCCGACTTTCACGCCCGGGCCAGTGCCCGCGCACGCCGCTACGCCTACGTGCTGCTCGAGTCACCAGTGCGGCCCAGTGTGGACCGGGGCCAGGTCGGCTGGGTGTTTCGTCCGCTCTCGCAAAGCGCCATGCAGGCGGCGGCAGCGGCGCTGATCGGCGAACATGATTTCTCCTCCTTCCGCGCTGCCCAGTGCCAGGCCCACTCGCCGGTCAAGGAGATGCGGCGCATCGAGATCGTGCGCCGTGGCGCCTACTGGCGTTTCGAATTCGAGGCCAGCGCCTTCTTGCACCACATGATCCGCAACATCATGGGCTGCCTGATCGCCATCGGCACGGGCAACCGGCCGCCGGCCTGGATGGCCGAGGTGCTGGCCGCGAAAAGCCGCGACGCGGCCGCCCCCACCTTCGCGCCCGACGGCCTGTATTTCCTCGGACCGGTCTACGACGAGGCCCTGGGCCTGCCGACGCGCACGCCCGCCTTCGACTGGTTACCATAGACACCCCAGCGCCGCGCTCACGCCGTGGGCCCGTCACCCCCTCAAGGGGGCGACGCGAGCGGCCCCGGCCAAGCCGGTTCCGCCGTGTCCCCGACCCAGACACCGCCTTGCCCATGCCCTCTCACCGTACCCGCATCAAGATCTGCGGCCTCACGCGCGAGGCCGACGTGGACGCGGCCGTGCAAGCCGGGGTCGACGCGATCGGCTTCGTGCTGTACCCGAAAAGCCCGCGCTGCGTGACACCCGAGCGCGCGGCCGAACTGGCGCGCCGGCTGCCGCCCTTCGTGACGCCGGTGCTGCTGTTCGTGAACGCCAGCCCCGAGTTCATCGCGCAGGGCGTGGCCGCGGTACCGAATGCACTGCTGCAGTTCCACGGCGACGAGACAGCGGCCGACTGCCTGGCCGCCGGACGCCCTTTCATCCGCGCCGCCCGCATCCCGCACGGACAGGCCTTTGATCTCCTAGAATACGCGGATACGTTCGCCGCATCCCAGGCCTTGCTTGTCGACGCCCATGTCGATGGCTACGGCGGCGGCGGAAGGACTTTCGACTGGACGGCTTTCCCTTGGTCACACCCGCGACTAAACGCCAACTCTCGCCTCGTTTTGTCTGGTGGACTCACACCTGCAAACGTGAGCGATGGCTTGGCCATCGTCCGGCCCTGGGCCGTTGACGTGAGCTCGGGCGTCGAGGCCACCGGCCCCGACGGCCAGCCGCGCAAAGGCATCAAGGACGCTGGCAAGATCACCGCCTTCGTGGCCGCCGTGCGGGCGGCCGACGATGCCCGAAAGACCTTCCCTCCAGGCTGAGGCGCCCATCATGGGTGATGCCTGGAGCCGAATCCCGGAACACCCCATGACCATCACCTACCAGCAACCTGACGCGCGTGGCCACTTCGGCATCTACGGTGGCAGTTTCGTGAGCGAGACACTCACCTGTGCCATCAACGAACTCAAGGCGGCCTACGCGCAGTACCAGAACGACCCGGCCTTCCTGGCCGAGTTCCGGCGGGAACTGGCCCACTACGTGGGCCGGCCCAGCCCGGTGTACCACGCGGAGCGCCTGAGCCGCGAGACCGGTGGCGCGCAGATCTTCCTCAAGCGCGAGGACCTGAACCACACCGGCGCGCACAAGATCAACAACGTGATCGGCCAGGCCATGCTCGCGCGGCGCATGGGCAAGACGCGCATCATCGCCGAGACCGGCGCTGGCCAGCATGGCGTGGCCACCGCCACCATCTGCGCCCGCTACGGCCTCGAATGCGTGGTCTACATGGGCAGCGAGGACGTCAAGCGCCAGAGCCCCAATGTCTACCGCATGAAGCTGCTGGGCGCCACGGTGGTGCCCGTCGAATCGGGCAGCAAGACCCTCAAGGATGCGCTCAACGAGGCCATGCGCGACTGGGTGGCCAACGTCGACAACACCTTCTACATCATCGGTACCGTGGCCGGTCCGCACCCCTACCCCATGATGGTGCGCGACTTCCAGCGCGTCATCGGCGAGGAATGCCTGCAGCAGATGCCCGAGCTGCTCAAGGCGGCCGGCTGCACCGGCGAGCAGCCTGACGCGGTGGTGGCCTGCGTGGGCGGTGGCAGCAACGCCATGGGCATCTTCCATCCCTACATCCCCTACGAGAACACGCGCCTGATCGGCGTCGAGGCCGCCGGCGAGGGGCTGGACACCGGCAAGCACTCGGCCTCGCTGCAAAAGGGCAGCCCCGGCGTGCTGCACGGCAACCGCACCTACATCCTGCAGGACGACAACGGCCAGATCACCGAGACGCACAGCATCAGTGCCGGCCTGGACTACCCCGGCGTCGGCCCCGAACACGCCTGGCTCAAGGACATTGGCCGCGCCGAGTACGTGGGCATCACCGACACCGAGGCGCTGGAGGCCTTCCACCGCCTGTGCCGCGTCGAAGGCATCATTCCGGCGCTCGAATCCAGCCATGCCGTGGCCTACGGCATGAAGCTCGCCAAGACCATGAAACCCACACAATCCGTGCTGATCAACCTCTCCGGCCGCGGCGACAAGGACATCGGTACCGTGGCCGACCTCTCGGGCGCCGACGTCTATGACCGGCCTTCCATGCGCGGCCTGACCGTCAAGGGTGCACAGGGAGGTGCCGCATGAGCCGCATCGCCCCCACCCTCGAGAAGCTCAAGCAGGAAGGCCGCAAGGCGCTCATCCCCTTTGTCACGGCCGGCTTCCCCTATGCCGACATCACGCCGCGCCTCATGCACGGCATGGTCAAGGGGGGCGCCGACATCATCGAACTGGGCGTCCCCTTTTCCGACCCCTCGGCCGACGGCCCGGTGATCCAGAAGGCGGGTGATCGCGCGCTGGCGCTGGGCATCGGCCTGGCGCAGGTGATCGCCATGGTGCGCGAGTTCCGCAAGGACGACGACCAGACCCCTGTGGTGCTCATGGGTTACGCCAACCCGATCGAGCGCTACGATCAGAAGCACGGCGATGGCGCCTTCGTGCGCGATGCGGCCGAGGCTGGCGTCGATGGCGTGCTGGTGGTTGACTACCCGCCCGAAGAATGCGAAGCCTTTGCCGCCGCCCTGCGCGACAAGGGCATGGACCTGATTTTCCTGCTGGCCCCCACCTCGACCGACGAACGCATGGCGCAGGTGGCGCGCGTGGCCAGCGGCTACGTCTACTACGTCTCGCTCAAGGGCGTGACCGGCTCCGGTGCCCTGGATGTGGGCCAGGTCGAGGCCATGCTGCCGCGCATCCGCCAGCATGTGAAGATCCCGGTCGGCGTGGGCTTTGGCATCCGCGATGCCGAGACCGCACGGGCCATCGGCCAGGCCGCCGACGCGGTGGTGATCGGCAGCCGGATCATCCAGCTGATCGAGGATGAGCCACACGAAAAGGTGACACTGGTCGCCCTCAATTTCCTGCGCACGATACGAAAAGCGCTGGACGCATAATTCCTCTCTTCCCCGGGCCCTCGGCCCGGGCTTCTAGGAGAACCTCATGTCCTGGCTCGAAAAACTGCTGCCGCCCAAAATCACCCGGGCTGCCGATCCGGCCGACCGCCGCAGCGTGCCCGAAGGCCTTTGGATCAAGTGCCCGAGCTGTGAGGCGGTGCTCTACAAGCACGATCTGGAAAAGAACCAGAACGTCTGCCCGCACTGCAGCCACCACCACCGCATCGGTGCGCGCGCGCGCCTGAACGCCTTCCTCGATGCCGAAGGCCGCTACGAGCTCGGCCAGGAGGTGCTGCCGGTCGACGCGCTCAAGTTCAAGGACAGCCGCAAGTACCCCGAGCGCCTGAAGGAAGCGCTGGAGGTGACGGGCGAGACCGATGCCCTCATCGTCATGGGCGGCGCCGTCCAGGGCGTCAGTCTGGTGGCCGCCTGCTTCGAGTTCGACTTCATGGGCGGTTCCATGGGCTCGGTCGTCGGCGAGCGCTTCGTGCGCGGCGTCGAGGAGGCCATCTCGCAGAAGGTGCCCTTCCTGTGCTTCACCGCCACCGGTGGCGCGCGCATGCAGGAGGGCCTGCTGTCGCTGATGCAGATGGCCAAGACCAACGCCGCCCTCACCCGCCTGGCCAAGAAGGGCCTGCCCTACATCAGCGTGCTGACCGACCCGACCATGGGCGGTGTGAGCGCCGGCTTCGCCTTCGTGGGTGATGTGGTGATCGCCGAGCCCAAGGCGCTGATCGGCTTCGCCGGCCCGCGCGTGATCGAGAACACCGTGCGCGTGAAGTTGCCCGAGGGCTTCCAGCGTGCCGAATTCCTGCAGGCCAAGGGTGCGATCGACTTCATCTGCGACCGGCGCGAGTTGCGCAGCCAGGTGGCCAGCATTCTGGCGATGCTCCAGCGCCAGAGCGCCGACGCGGTGGTGCCCGATTGAGCGAGGCCGCCGAGGCAGCGGCCCCGCTCACCCTGTCGCAACTGCCCCTGTTCCCGCTTGGCACCGTCCTGTTCCCGGACGGCTGGATGCCGTTGCGGATCTTCGAGGTGCGCTACCTCGACATGATCAACCGCTGCATCAAGGCCGGCGCACCGTTCGGCGTGGTCTGCCTGACCGAAGGCAGCGAGGTGCGGCGCATCGATCCCGATGCACCGACCGGCTTCGCCCGCGAGGCCTTCCATCCGGTCGGCACCCTGGCCCGCATCGACCAGGTGGAACGCCCCCAGGCCGGCCTGATCCTCATTCGCTGCCGGGGCCAGCAGCGCTTCCATATCCGCAGCAGCCAGCAATTGCCCCATGGCCTGTGGATGGGCGACGTCACCCTGGACACGCCCGAGCCGCGGGTGCCGGTGCCCGAGCACCTGGCCAGCGCACGGGATGCGCTGCGGCGCGTGCTGGACAACCTCCACGAGCGCGATCCCGGCACCATGAACGACCTGCCCCTGCAGCCACCCTACCATTGGGACGACAGCGGCTGGGTCGCCAACCGCTGGGCCGAACTGCTGCCCCTGCCGGCCGAGCTCAAGCAAAGACTGATGGTGCTGGACAACCCGCTGCTGCGGCTGGAACTCGTGTCCGATCTGCTGGACCGGATGGGCGTGGAGCGATAGGACCGAGGCTCACGGCCAACGGCCAACCGCCTCCCGCTGCCGGCGCCAACAGCCGTTCCTGAATCATTCGTTTCAGGCCTGAAATTGTCGGGGACAACAACGCTAGGTTTGCCAATGTCAGCCATACGCTCAGCATGGCCATATGCGCCGCCTCCTGCATCCGGTGCAAGCGCGACCCCGTTTCCCGTCCCGGGTGGGCTCCAGCTGATGGCCGGCATCAGACCAGACCTGCGGGCGCTAGATCTGTCTCACTGGATGCACCGCCTTGCCTTGTACCTGTGGTGGGAGTCTCCAGCGCACGAGGCCTATGCAGACCAGCAGTGGCATCTGTCCGCCCATGACCTGGAGGTGCTCTCCCGCACCGATTGGGCAGCGATGACCCAGGCCGGTCTCGCACCCGGTGCCTCCATCGTGCTCAAGGGCAACTGGCCCACGGTGCTGGATTTGGTGGCAGGGTTCCGCACGCACGCCTGCGAAGCAGAGATCGGCATCGCCGCCTTTCGCCAGGCCGTCCCGCCAGCGCTCCAATGGATCTGGCAAGACCGTGCCGACCTTCATGCTGCGTACGACCTGGCAACACCCCATGGCCGCACCGAGTTGCTCAAATGGTGGTTCCTGCATGGCCACAGGGAATACACCCGGATCATCTGGCGGGTTCAGCCCGATTGTCTGGAGCTGTTGCGGCATGGCCCCCGGGGACAGTATCCGCTGCCGGCCTTTTTGTCTGCCATCGTCTCGGGACGCGATGACATTCGCCCCCTGTACGATCTGGAAACCGAGACCGGGTGGCTGTCCAGCCTGCAGTGGTGGAGCCAGAGCGGCCATGCCGAATACGGTGTTCCTGCCTGGTCGCTGCCATGGCACACCGAGCTGCGGCGCGAACTGCACCGGATAGCGACGAGTTTCAACGCCAGGGAGGCCGGCGCCGCACAGGAACTGCCTTACCTCGCCTTCGCCCTGCGACAGATGCGCCCCGACCTGCGCACCGCGTTCGATGTGTCGACGCCGGAGGGATGCGCCCGGTTGCAGGCCTGGTGGGCCAGCAATGGCGAGGCGGAGCATGCCGTGCTCACGGCCCTGTTTGCAGACCCCGACCGGCAGGTCCCGGGGGTCAACGTCGTGGGCTATGCGCAGGGTGTGATCGGCATCTCCGAGGATGTCCGCATGGCCGTGCGCTCCCTGTCGCAGGTTCACGTGCCGGTGGCAGTGATGGATGCCCCGATGTCGGGGCCCCCACCCCGTGACCACACCCTGGACGATCTCCTGACGACACAACCCGTCCATCCGTTTTCACTGTATTGTCTGCCGCCGTCCGAACTGGGGCGCCTCGCCCTGGAGGGAGGCGCCCGGCTGCTGCGGTCGGGCACCTGCAACATCGGCCTCCCTCCGTGGGAGTTGCCCCTGTGGCCGCGGCACCTGGCCGGTCTGTTCGACGAACTGGACGAAGTGTGGGCCTGCACCGAATTCATACGCCAGGCCATTGCCCCCCTGACCAGCAGACCCGTGCTGAAAATGCCACTGGCGGTGGAGGTGGACACGTCCATCGGGCCGAACCGGGCGGCGCTCGGGTTGCCACAGAAGGGCTTCCTGTTCCTGGTGATGTTCGATGGCAAGTCATGGCTGTCACGCAAGAACCCGCTGGCAGCGGTCCATGCCTTCATGAAGGCGTTCCCGCGCAACCGTCATGTGGGGCTGGTCATCAAGGCCATGGGGCTCGACAGAAGTTCCGCCGGCTGGCAGGCCGTTGAAACCGCCATTCGGGGCGACAAGCGGGTGACAGTGATCGACACGGTACTGTCGCGCAGCGAACTGACCTGCCTGACCGCATCATGCGATGCCTATGTGTCGCTGCACCGTGCCGAAGGCTTTGGCCGGATCATCGCGGAAACCATGTTGCTGGGCGTGCCCACCGTCACCACCAATTTCTCCGGCAATGTGGACTACTGCCTGCCTTCGACCAGCTACCTGGTGGAAGGCCCGCTGGTACCGCTGCGCCGCGATGACTACATCTTCACCGAAGGCCAGCACTGGTGCGACCCCGATATTGACCAGGCCGCACAACAGTTGCGCCGGTTGTTCGAAGACAAGGCGCACACACGGACGCTGGTGCGCGCCGCACGCGAGCGGATCCGTACGCACTATTCACCCGCCGCGGCCGGATCTGCCTATCGTGCACGTCTGCTCGCCCTGCAGGCCGGCCATTGACACGATCGAACGCAGGCAGTGCACCAGCGCGGTCGCCCTGCCGCGTGCCGGCGCATTTCCGGCCCCGCGGCCGGCACGCCAGGCCCGGGCCCTCACGAGTGCCGGGATCCGGCCACTGCCTTCAACCATTTCGCAGCCCGGATGAAGGGCACCATCAACCGCCAGGTCCTGGAGTTCACGACGGCGGCGTACTCCCTCTGCAACCGGCTCAGACCCTCCTGTGTTTCCGCCAATGCGGCCTTGTGGCGGGCCACATTCTCCGCGTGGATAGCACCGATTTCATCGATGTGCTTTCGCAGATGGTCGATGTCGCCATTCAGGCGATGTACCAAGTCTTTCAGCGGCCGGATATCTTCCCGCAACTCAGCGGCCATCACATTCTCCAGACACATGCGATCCTGCTTTTGCAGGGCAACGTCGTAGTACGCCAGCATGAGTTCTTCCCGGGCAGAAGCAGCGGCTCGATCGACGGGCGTCCGAAAAATGGACGTGGTCTTTTCGATATAGATGAAGGTGCTGCCACAGGCGTATCTGGTCCACAAGTTCCAGTCTTCCAGATTGTCCAGCGCCGTATCAAACCCGCCCAGTTCATCGTAAAGCGAGCGATGAAAAACGGCCGCCTGTATGGGCAGGATGTTCCGCCACAGGATTTCTACCCGCGAGAATGGATGGGCATAGATGGTCGGGCGTTCCGCCTCGCGCAACAGGCGGAAGTACCCCTGCCCATCCCTTCCAATCTCCGATTGGATTTCAAACGCGCTCGTATAGGCCACGCGCGCCCGGCCGGTCTTGTCGTTCAGCAAGGCGGCCACATTGACTTCAAGATGATCCGCAAAGAACAGGTCATCATCGTCCAGAAAGCCGAAGTATTCACCATGCGCGGCAGCCAGTCCGGTGTTGCCGGTGGCGCAACGCCCCACCTTCGGACAGGCGATATGCCGGAAACGGGGGTCCCGCAGGGCCTCAACAATGTGCTGCGTCGAAGCGCCGCCATCTTCGACCACAATTACCTCGAAGTTCCGGTAGGTCTGGTTCCGGATCGATGCCAGGGCGTCCGCCAGCAACGCGTC
>Ga0265293_10006989_pt1 | contig 17662 bp, 16 predicted proteins | sample Munlanlewell138R_FD_192505 | JGI IMG/M metagenome (GOLD analysis project Ga0265293, IMG submission 192505) | Leachate microbial communities from a municipal landfill in Southern Ontario, Canada - Leachate well 138R | ecosystem: Engineered > Solid waste > Landfill > Unclassified | place: Canada...
TGTAAATAAAAAAATAAAATATTTGAAGTTACATTATGTTACATTTTTAATTTTACTATTGAAACACCGTCCTGACCTGAATAATAGTCAGCATATACAGCACTTTCAACTTTTGAATTCTGAGTAAGAAATTTCTTTACATGTTCTCTGACAATTCCCTTTCCATGAACAACCCGGAATGTTGATAATTTTTGCATCAATGCTTTTTCAATAAAACGTTCAAGTTCAACCAGTGCTTCTTCGACTGTAAAACCAAGAAGTCTGAGCTCAGTATTTTGAACATTAGTGGTTTTAATATTTGCTGAATGCTTTTTTCTGGCAGGGGTTTGAGTATTTTTAATCTGATATAAATCTTCAATGCCTGTTTCAATATTTTTTCCGTCAATATTAACTTTAACCCTGTTTTCTTTAATTTCTACAATTTTACCTTTATCATTCAAAGAAATTACAAATACATTTATGCCTTTTTTAATATCTTTTAATTCAAGTTTATCACCATACTTTTTTTCACTTTCTTTAATCATACTCTTTCTTTTTCTGCTTAAAACAAGTGCTGGTTCATTAAAAAAAGCAATATCTTTTCTTGTTTTCAGGGTTTCAAGCTTATCAAGTGCCTGTGTTCTATATTTACTGAACTCCCGCTCAATGCTGTCTAATTCTTTTTTTAGTTTTATTCGCATTTCTTCTTCAATTTTTTTATAATAATTTTCATATTTTTCTTTTTCTTTTTTTGAATTTTCAATTTCAACCTCAAGTTTTTCAGACAACTCAATAACCCGTGTTTTTTCGCATGCAAGGTCTTTAAGAAATTCTCCCACTTCATAAGATGATTTATTTTTATATTTTTTGGCGCAAGAAAGTATTTCTTCAGAAATTCCACTTTTTCTTGCAATTTCAAATCCAAAACTCGAATTAATAGAATTATATTCGACTTTATATAATGGTATTGATTTTTCTGTATCAAAAGCCAGAGAAACCGACTGAACATTTTCTTTTTTGTAAAAATGATATTTAAGCATTCCAATATGTGTAGATACAATAACTTTTGCGTTTTTTTCGGCAAGATGTTCCATAATCGAAGCAGCTATCGCTCCGCCCTCATCCGGGTCTGTTCCTGAGGCTATTTCATCAATCAGTATCAAAGTGTTTTCATCCGATTGTTCTATAGCTTCTGCAAGTTTTTTCATATGATAGGAAAAAGTTGACATTGAGTTTAATATAGAACTTTCATCTCCAAAAATATCAAAAATTTTATTAAAAATTTTTATTTTTGAATTCCATTCGCAGAAAACAGGTATTGCCATCTGAACCATCACAGTTGTGTAAAAAAGACTTTTCAGAAGCACAGTTTTTCCACCAGCATTTGGACCGGAAACCAGAAAGATATTTTTGTTTTCAGGAAAAAAAACATCGGCAGGAACTGATTTTTCATAATCAAGTAACGGATTTTTTAATTTAAAAAGCTTAATCTCATTTGAAATTTCAGGAAAAATTCTTTTCCCCTGTGCCATGAATCTTCCTTTTGAATATAATTCATCAACTTCTGAAAAAAAGTCTGCAATATATTTAATATCATCTCTGTAATTACATAAAAATTCTGAAATTTCTCTGAAAAATAGTTTTATCAGTCTTTCCTTTTCAAGAATATTTTCTCGAAGAGAATTATTCATATCAACAAGCCATATAGGTTCTGCATAAACTGTCTGTCCCGAATCAGAAAAATCATGTATGACAAGTTCTTTAAGTGTGACTTTTGCCCGAGAATAAGGAAGAAGATACCTTCCTTCCATGTGTTTGTAAAAAGTATCGCTTAAAATTTCATTGTTTGAATTTATAAAACTGTTAAGCCTGTTGGTAATTTCTTCTCTTTTTTTTCTTATGTTTTCACTTAAAGAAGCAACATGTGGTATTTTATCCTCAATCAAATCACCATTTTCAGAAAAAAACGATTTATATTTTATATAAAAATCGTTATATACAGAGAGAGTGAAATTTAAAGCTTCTTTATTATTCAATTCATAATGTGGCTTATTTTTAAAAAAATTTATATATGCTCTTATATTTTTAAAAAGCATAAAAAATGATTTTATTTCTTCGCTTGAAAGAATATTTCCTTTTACAAGAATGTCTGAAATAAAATCTGAAATATCTTCAGACTGATACATGAAAAAATTATCAACTTTATAACTTTCAGAAAATTCAGAAACTTTATTGATTTTTACCTGTAATATTTCAGGGTGTGTTTCAAATTCAAGTTTCCGCAATTTATCTCTGGTTGTTTCCCAGCAGCAGAAGGGAGTTATTTTTTCAATTATTTCTTCAAGTTCTTCAATTACTGAGGATGAATACATTCTATTTTCCTGAATTTTTATTGGTCGGGGCGAGAGGACTCGAACCTCCGGCCTCCAGTTCCCGAAACTGGCGCGCTAGCCAACTGCGCTACGCCCCGATATTAAATTTATCTATTATAAATTCTGGTATTAAAACTGTTTTACCATTACTTTCAATAAAAACATGAACAGTAAATCCTAATGCACAGATTTTTTCCGTATTTAAATTTATAATTTTATAAGAAAATTTAATTCTCTTTTTATCAAGCATTTTGCAGTCAGTTAAAATTTCTATGTCATCATCATAACTTACTGGTGATTTAAACTTGCAATATGCTTCTCTGACAGGAAGAAAAAGATTATGCTTATTTTCAAGCTCGCTATAAACTACTTCGCGTTCTCTGAAAAAATCAGTTCTTCCTACCTCAAACCATACAAGGTAATGGGCATTATAAGCTCTCCCCATCTTATCAACTTCCGAATATCTGATTTTTAATTTTGTACTGCTCATTTATTCATCATCCATCTGTGTTACACGAACAACTTCTTCTATTGTTGTAACACCATCAAGCACTTTTCTTAAACCATCTTCTCTGAGAGTAAACATCCCAGCATTTCTCGCCTCAGTTTTTATAACACTTGTAGGTGATTTAAGGACAATAAGCTCTCGAATTTTTTCATTAGGAAGCATTATTTCATTTATTGCTATTCTTCCTTTGTAACCTGAAAACTTACACTGTTCACACCCTCTTCCTACATAGATTTTCTGATTTTCAGATGGCTCAACTTTAGCCAGTGAAAATATTTTTGATAAAACATCTTTTTTTATGTTTACCGATGTTTTACAGTGAGGACAAATTTTTCTGACAAGTCGCTGTGCCATCATACAAATTACTGATGAAGCCACAAGAAAAGGCTCAACACCCATATCAATCAATCTTGTCACAGCTCCAGGGGCATCATTTGTATGAACTGTTGAAAAAACAAGGTGACCGGTAAGGGCTGCTCTGATTGCAATTTCAGCTGTTTCATAATCTCGAATTTCTCCCACCATTACTACATCAGGGTCCTGACGCAGTATTGAACGCAATCCTCCTGCAAAATCAAATCCAGCCTTGGGATTAACCTGAGACTGATTAATCAGTGGAAGCTGATATTCAACCGGGTCTTCAATTGTAACTATATTTTTATCAATAGAATTAATTTTATCCATGGCAGCGTAAAGAGTGGTTGATTTACCAGAACCAGTAGGACCAGTTACCAGTATTATTCCATTAGGCTTTACAATAACCCCCATAAAGTATTTAAGTACGTCTTTTGAAAAACCAAGTTCTTCAAGAGAAATAACTTCACTCTGTTTGTCCAATATTCTTATAACGATTTTCTCCCCATGAATTGTTGGAAAACTTGAAACACGCACATCGAGTTCTTTGTTACCGGTTTTTATTTTAACTCTTCCATCCTGAGGTACTCTTTTTTCTGCTATATCAAGATTAGACATAACTTTTATTCTTGATACTATTGAAGCTTCCATTTTTTTTGGCAGACTCATAACTTCCTGAAGCATGCCATCAATTCTGAATCTTGTTCTGACCACTTTGTCATCAGGCTCAATATGAATATCAGACGCTTCATATTCAACCGCTCTTTCCATAATAAGGTTAACAAGTTTAATTACGGGAGCTCCGCCATCTTCAGATAAGGATACAGAATCAAAATTTTTAATATCAAGATCTTCAATTCCATGAAGTTTCTGTGTGTATGATTTTAAAGCAGAAGTATCATTTGAAACAGGTTTTCCATCATCTGTCATTACATAATATTTTTCAATAGCTTCAGTAATTTCTCTTTCAGTGGATACAAGAGGTTTTATTTCAGCACCTGTTATATGTTTAAGACTGTCAATTACAAAACTATCAAGCGGGTCAACCATTGCCACTGACAAAGTATTTTTCACTTTAAGAATTGCTATAAGTCTATACTGTTCGGCAATATTTCGTGGTATATGTTTTACTACCATCGGGTCTATAAGGTAATTTGAAAGATTTGCATAGGAAAGTTTTAATTTTTTTTCATAAAACTGTAAAAGAGCTTCCTGTGTAATACATTTATTTTTAAGTAAAATACTTACAAGACCCTCACCAGTTTTTCTATGTTCGGCAAGACTTTTTATCATATTTTCTTTGGATATTAAACCCTCTTCTACAAGGACTTTACTTACTAAATCTCTTTCCTTACGCAAAGTTACCTCCCTAAAATTTTGAAATTCCCTGGCTAACTTTGAAACTGTTGAGCATTCCATTTACAAATCTGTAAGAACCTTCATCACCATAACTTTTTGATAGTTCAACTGCTTCGTTTATTGTGACAACTGCTGGTATTTTTTCCATATCAAGAAATTCGTATAATGCAATTCTTAGAATTATTAATTCAACCTGGCTTATTCTTTCAAAATCCCAATTATCACTGAATTCTTTAATATAAGAATCAAATTTTTCACGATTTTTAAATACACCATTTATGATATCAAGAGCAAATCTGATATTTGTATTTCTGAGCTCAATTCCTTTATGATATTCATTTAAAAGTTCTCGAATATCTTCTTTCAATTCATTTTCAACAGGAATTTCCTCGGAAAACTCCAGTGTATATAAAATTTTGAATGCTATCTCTCTCATTATTCTTCGTATGTTTACTTTTTTTGAATTCATCTTTTATTCTGGATTAAGTCCAGCTCCTTGTTCAAATTGGGCATAACTTTCTGAAACAGTTATTTTATGTTTGGTCTCTTTGTCATAAAGTTTACCATAATACTGCATAAATTTCTTCATTAATCGATATGCATAATTTCTTCCATAAAATTTTACCATCTCATTATAGTGTTTTTCAAAAGTGTTTTTCAAATATTTTTTTTCTAAAAAAATATCAGGGATTGAAATATTCTCTTTCTCAGAAATAATTTTCTTTACAAGAAAAGGGTCTGAGAATAATCCCCTGCCTATCATCAAACCATCGCAACCGGTATATTCAAACATTTCATGAGCTTTCGCTTCGCTTGTTATATCTCCATTTGCTATAAGAGGAACGGCACACTCTTTTTTTATTTCTTTAATTTTTTCAACACTTACTTCTCCACCAAATCCCTGATTTTTAGTTCTTCCGTGAAGAATTATAAAATCTGCTCCATTATCTACACATTTTTTTATAAGAGTAGAGCCATTTAAATTATCATTTGAAATACCTGTTCTTGTTTTTATACTTAATATTATTTCAGGAAAATTTTTTTTAATCTCCGTCACAATATTTGAGGCATTATCTGAGTTTTCTAAAAAATAACATCCTGATTTTGCTTTAAGTACTTTTTTTACAGGACAACCCATATTAATATTGATAAAACGATATCCGAATTTGTCAATAATTATTTCTATTGATTTAAGATAAGCGTTCAGATTATTTCCAAAAAGCTGAATACAATACCATGGAGAGTGGCTTTTACCTTCTTTTTGTGACAACATGATAAAAGTCTTTGGATTATTTCTGGATAAGGCTTCAACACTTATCATTTCGGTAAAAATAAGAGAAGCACCACAATCATGATACACTTTTCTCCATGGTATGTCAGTATAACCTGCGAGAGGAGCTGTCATTATATTATTATCAAGTGTTATTCCTTTAAACTGAAGTTTTTTCAGCATAATTCTTTTACTGCCTTTAAAAGCATATTTTTATCAAAGCTGAAACTTCTGAAAATTTCAAAGGGAATATAATCTGAACCGCCAGTTATGATAATTTCGCAATCAATATTTTCAGAAATTACGGTCTCAATAATTCCTTTATACATTAAAAAAATTCCTGTCTCAACAGAATCAGCAGTATCAAATGTAGCGCTTGAAAATTCTTTAAATTTATCTGTTTTATTTTTCTTTTTATCAAGAATAGTTTTTAAAGCAGGTACTCTTCTTATTGTCTCTGTTAATTCATAACTTGAAGGAATAATCACTCCACCTCTGAATACTTTATTTTTTACAATATTTACGGTAAGACATGTTCCAAAACTGAATATTATAAAAGATTTATCTGTTTTCCGGGCGGCATATTCCACCAGTAACAACCTGTCAATTCCAAGTTCATCCATATTATAACAGTAATCAACTGAGTGCTTTATTGATTTTTTGGTTATGATTTCGGCATTATTTAATTCTGAAATTCTGTCCATATATTTTTCGTTCGTAAATATAATTTTTTGCTGACAGTTGAAGTTATTGCTCCATTTTTTATAGGTTTCAAAATCAGAAAAGTTAAAAAATGTGTTTTTACCATTTTCAGTCAAAAGAGATTTAACAGTTGAATTTCCAAACTCTGTATATATATTCATTCCCGTTTCATCCGCGTTTCATCCGCGTTTTTCTCCCGTTTCTCCCGGGCTATTCTTTTTCATAACTGCAAGTACTACTGGTTTGTATTCATTAAACAATGTTGTTTTTCTGTCAAAATATATTGCAAGAAATTTTGATACAAGAAAAGCGGTTATACTTGTAACAAGTGTAATTACCTGTATTTTGTCAAGATATTCTATCAAATGAAATTTTACAATATAAAAGCTCAGAAGATAGAAAAAAACAAAATCAATCACAGGAACAACATTAACCACAAATTTATAAAAATAAAGTCTGGGTAGAAAATACGCATACTTTACAATATCTCCTTTGTTTAAATCCCATTTGGATACAACTTCAATTTCAGAGTTGATTTTTGTAAGCGGTGAAACAACTACATATCCTGGATGCTGTTTTCTGACCACACCTGTTTTTAAAATAATTTTACTCAATTTTTAATCTCCTCAACACCCAGAATACAATAAATCCTGTTATTATTCCATTCATTATACCAAAAACAAGCAATGTTTTAAAAAGAGTGTGAAAATTTATCCCCAAAATCAATGAAATAACAACAGCCTGTGTAAAAACATGCCCAACGCTTGAACAGATACTAACAGGAATAATTGAAAAATTCAATTTCCTGAGAAAAAACATTATAAAATATGCCATTATACTTGAAGAAAGTGCAGCTAAAAATCCTGGTCCTGTTACACCAGTAAAAATACCTGTAAAAAAAATTTTTGTAAAAACTATTCCTGCTGAATATAACGGGGGAAGTTTTTCTATACCAACAAAAACTCCAATATTTGCCAACCCGATTTTCGACCATGGAAAAAATGGAATAAGTGCTCTATCAAGCAGGTTTAAAATTATTGAAACTCCTGCCAGCATTGCTGCAATTGTAATTTTTCTACCATGTATAACTGTCAATTTTTTCCTCACCTTCAATTTTTATAATAATATTTTCAGGTATGCATAATATAAAATCATTTTCTTTTTCAATTTCACCCATCTTTATACATAATTTATCCTGACAGCAATTCTCTACAATACTAACTTTACTGTTTTTTATTTTTACAAGAGCATTTTGTATTTGTATCTCTCTTTCAATTGAAATATCATAGGTTTCTGTTTTACCTGAATAATTTATTATCACTTTTTTAGAGATATTTTCTGAATTTTCAGAAAATATATATACAGAAAATATCAGAATTATCAATAAAAAATATAGAATTAAATCCTGCTTTTTAAACATTTATACCTCTTGGGTAAAGCGAGGGGTCAGGCCGCATAAGTAAGCTTAATCTTAGGCGCGGCACAGACCCCGGTTCATTCCCGCTTCATCCGCGTTTCATACCCGTTTTATCTGTAAAATATCGAACAAAAACAATATCACTCACCACTTTTGTAAAAACATTAAACTTTTTCACTATTTTATCGAAAATATATACTCTGTGTTCCGGGTCCTGGTGTCGGTGCGGTTTCCCAAATTGAAATTGTAAAAACAACAATTTAACAATTTGGAAGCCCTCCGCACACTAACCACCCGGCAAGTTACTTAATAGCTTCGTATAATCCATTAACAGTTTAATGTTTTTGATTTTTCTTACTAACTTACTCACTGTTTTTTCTTTACTCACTGGCTTTTATCAGCTTCACATAATCTGCTTTATATTTTTCTTTTAAATTGTTTATTTCTTTTTCATCCATTAAAAAAAATGCGGTAGAAAGCATGTCAGCCATCATACAGCTATTATGAACAACTGTTACCTGTTTATATTTATTTTCTGGATAACCTGTTACTGGATTAATTATGTGATGAAAAATATCTCCGTTTTCATCTTCAAAAAACCGTTCATAGTTACCGCTTGTTGCAACTGCCTGTCCTGATTTAAGGTCAATTATCTCAATCATACCATTAGATACAGGGTTTTTGATTCCTATTTTAAAAATTCTTGTTTGATTTTTTGAAAACACCTTCAAATCACCACCAATTTCGACAATAAATTCTGAGGTTAACTCTTTTAAATATGAGTAAATAATATCTATGAGTAAACCCTTTCCAACACCGCCTAATGTAATTTCTGCGTTATTTTCAAGAAAAATATTTTTATCTGACAGTTTAATGTTTTTATATCCTACTTTTTCAAGTTCTCTTTTTATACTTTTGTTTTCAGGTTTTAAAGGAAGTATTGTATCAAATCCCCAGAGTGATATTAAAGGCTGAATTGTAATATCAAATAATCCGTCAGTGTGTTTAGCCATTTCCAGGCTACTGATTATCAAATTTTTAAATATTTCATCTGTAAAATCAGATTTTTTGTGTTTATTTAATTTATACACTAAACTTTCCGGATATGAAACAGAGTATTTTCTTTCAAATTCAGCACAATATTTTTCAATTTCAATTTTCAATTTTTTATATTTGATAAAATTTACATTTTCAATTGTAATATTTGCTGTTGTTGAGAGTGTTTTAAAACTTAAAATTCTTTTCTGTGGAAAAAATAGAAAAATATTTAATATCAGGGCAAAAACAATAAAACCAACCATGAATTTTCTATTTTTCATATATCCTCAGAAGAAGTTGCTGATTTAAAAAATTTTACAATAGAATCTCCATATTTTTTTTCCAGGACGGGTTCAAACGGAGTATTTATTTCTTCTTTGTAATGATGTCTTATTATAAAAATCCCTTTTTCTTTAAGCCAGTGGTTTTTAATTACCAGATTAATAGTCTGCTGACAGAGATTAAGACCGAAAGGTGGATCTGCAAATATTAAATCAAAACTGTGCTTTGGAAATCCTAATCCTTTGAATATGTCCTTTGTTAATATGCTAACTTTTTTTTCCATTTGAAAAGCTTTTGCAGTTTCTCTCAGTTTGATTGTAATTTTCGAGTTTTTTTCCACCATCGTACTATGCTTTGCTCCTCTTGAAAGTGCTTCCCAGGAAAACATTCCAAATCCTGCAAAAAGTTCAAGAATTTCAACATCTTCAACATCTCTTATAATATTGAACAAAGCTTCCTGTATTTGATTTGTAAGTGGTCTTGTATTTACATTATCAATAGAAAATATTTTTCTACCTTTTAAAACTCCTGAAATAACTCTCATTCAGGTTCTCCTTTAACCAAAATTTCTGTTACAGAATCTGATAATTTTTCAGCAGATTATTTTCAACATAATTTTTCATATTTTCAGGCAAATTGTCAAATTTATAAATTTTAAACATTGCTTCGACCTCTTTTTTTGAGGTTTCAATAATTTTCCTGTCATTAACTACATCTATAAATTTGAAATTTCCAAATCCATGCTGTCTGGAACCAAAAAATTCTCCAGCTCCTCTTAATTTCAAATCATGCTCAGATAACTCAAATCCATCATCTGTTTTTTCCATTAACTTCAATCTTTCAACTGACTGTCTTCCTGCATTATCTGAATGAACCAGAACACAGTAGGATTGTCTGTCGCCTCTTCCAACTCTTCCTCTCAACTGATGAAGCTGAGCAAGTCCAAATCTTTCAGCGTTTTTTATTACTATAACTGTGGCCATACTTATATCTACACCTACTTCCACAACTGTTGTGGAAACAAGCACATTAATTTTACCATTCCTGAACTCTTCCATAACCTCTTCTTTTTCTTTTGTCTTCATTCTACCATGGAGTAATCCAGTTTCGTCAGATTTAAAAAAAGTAGTTCTGAGCTCCTCCCAAACTTTAACAGCTGCCTTTAAATCCAGTTTTTCAGATTCTTCTATTAAAGGAGTAATTATAAATGCTTTTTCATCAGATTTAAGTCTTTCTTTAATAAATTTAAAAATATCAGGTAATGATTTTTCGCCTCTTACAAATGTTTTAATTTTCTTTCTCTGCTCAGGTTTTTCATCTATAACTGAATAGTCCATATCTCCATAAGCAGTTAAAGCCAGAGTTCGCGGTATAGGTGTTGCACTCATAACAATTATGTTACTGCAGTCGGTTTTTTTTACAAGTTCCATTCTCTGTTTAACTCCAAACCTGTGCTGTTCATCAATTATTATTATTCCTGTTTTACCATATTTCACTTTCTCTTGAATTAAAGCATGAGTTCCACAAACCACAACTGGTTTTTCACTTTCAATTATTTCAAGCTCTTTCTTTTTACCTTTATAATTTCCACCCTTTAAAAAAACAACTTCAATTTTAAAAGACGAAAGAAGCTTTAAAAGAAAATTATAATGCTGAGCTGCAAGAACCTCAGTAGGAGCCATTATTATACTTTTAAACCCTGCCATACAAGCTGACATTAGAAAAAAAGCAACCACAACAGTTTTTCCTGAACCGACATCTCCCTGAAGCAATCTATTAATATTTTTACCTGTATTTAATTCATCACTTATTTCATTAATTACTTTTTTTTGAGCATTTGTGAGGGTAAAAGGAAGATTTTTCTGAAATATTTCAAAATTTTTTAAACAATCAATTCTTAGACCATTTTTTATTTTTTTCTTTTGAGAAATTATTCCAAAAGCTGTCTGAAGAATAAAAATTTCTCTCCATTTAAGACTTTTCAAGCTTTGATTAATTTCTTCTTCATTTATCGGGAAATGAACTTTTTTAATACTGGTAAAATAATCATCTATACTGTATTTTTTTTTAATATAATCAGGAATTATTTCATCAAATTTTTCTTTTTCAGCCTGCTCCAGGATAATTGACATTGTGTTTCTTATCACATTCTGTGTCAATCCAGCTGTGAGATTATATACTGGTAAAAGTTTACCTGTTGTTTTTTTTTCATCTTCACTTTCAAAATCAGGGCTGTTAAGACTGAAAGTTCCAAAATCGAATTTCTTTTTACCATAAAAATAGTAATTTTTTCCTATTTTAAATTTATCCTTCAAATAAGTTTGATTAAAATATACAATATCAATATAAGAGCCTGATGTGTCACATGCTCTTAATTTCAGAATTTTAAATTTTCCTTTGCTGATTAGTCTTGAATCGGTAATTTTTAGAAGAAAAAGACTGTTCTCATCAATCTTACCTTCTTTAACTGTTACAACACTTCGCCTGTCTTCATATCTTGTCGGAATAAACCCGAGCAAATCTCCAGCATTAAATATTTCAAGCTTATTAAAAAGTCGGACCCTTTTAGGCCCGACCCCTTTAATATATTGAATATCTTTATTTAAAAATTCATTCATTTCATTATTGATTACCCAGTCTGTATCTTAACTCATTAACAACATTAGAGAAATTATCCTGCTGCCCACTTCCAGCACTTGCAGTATTAACACCAGTAGCAGTCATTTCTTCATCTTCATCAACAAGATATGCAGACATGAATATTACCATTTCGTTGGATTCATCGACTCTTTCTCTCTGCCTGAAGAATTTTCCGACAAGTGGCAATCTGGAAACAACTGGTACATTTCTTCTTGATACACTTTCTTTTCTTGAAATAAGACCGCCCATTACCACTGTTTCTCCATTTTTCAACCTTGTCATAGTATCTGTTTTTCTTGCGGCAATAATAAGTATTCCTTCTGGAGTTGTTCCACTTTCTGCAGTTTCATCAACAGAAATATTTATAGTAATTTCCCCGTTAGAGTTGATTACAGGTAAAACTTCCATTTTTAATCCTAAATCAATTTCTTTGTATATGTCAATAACTTTCCAGTCAGTTCCGCCAGTCTGTGCTACGTTATTGCCCACAGTTCCTGAAACTTGAACTTCTTTTGCTTCTCTTGTTTTCATTGTAACTTCTTTTATTATATCAATTTTTGCAGAATGTCCGTCAAGCACCCTTATTGTTGGACTTGCTATAAGTTTTCCGTTTTTGTTTTCTTCAAGAAAACTCAGTGTTGATTCAAGTTTAATCTGAGTCATGTCGCGCATTTTTGACACATTTAGACTTGAGGAATTACCATCAAAAAGTGTTGATATTCCTAAGTTATCTGTGTAATTTGAATTAATTTCCATAACTTTAAGCGCAATCATGACCTGTTTTCTTTTTTTATCAATATTATCAAGAAAACTTTTAATTAAATCTAAATTTTCGCGTGTTTCATAAGCAAATAACTGCTTAACTTTTCTTGTGGAAGCATTCAAATCAGAAATTTTAATTCGGTATGAATTCAAATCAATTTCTCCACCCTCACTTTCAGGTTTTTCAAAACTGGATTGGGTTTCTATGTTTTGAACAGTTTCAGACTTTGTTGCCTCATTATACTGATAATTAATTAGACTTTTTACTAAATCTTCTTTTTCAGGTGCCTCAATATCTTTAACATTTTCATCAGAGAGTTTTTCTAAAGCTGTGTTAAATCTTTCTTCTCTGTCTGCTTTTTCAACATATTCTGTTTGATTTTTCAGGATTTTTGAACCTTTATCGAAATCAAAAACTGAAATATTATCAAAATCCAGTATTTCTCTAAACCGTTTAACACTTTTTAATGCAAAAAGTGCCTCTTCAGGTGATATATACTGAAGATTGAAAAAATGAGGAAATTTATGCTGATAATTACTTTCTTTTGCTTTCAATATATCTGTTACGTAATAAGTTGATTCATTGTATTTAATTGCGGCAAGATTATTTGATTTCAGTATAAGGTCAAAAAATTCATCAATTGATATATCAGAATTTTCAATAAAAAATGTTACTCTTTTGGCTCTGTCAATTTCAGGAGCAAGTATAATATTTATTGTCATAAAATCAGCGATTGCATTCAACACATCTTCAAGAAGCATGTTCTGAAATCCAAGATTGCTGATAAAATTTTCCTGTAATCTTTTTTGAGAGATTTTTACAATTCGATTTTCTATTTTATACTCAAGTCCACCTGCTGAAGCTACAATATCAAGCGCTTCTTTAAGACTTCTTCTTCTAATGTCAACTGTCAAAAGCCTTGTTATTCCATCTTCTATTTCATATCTGTAACCTGTTCCATAAAGAAGTGAGGATACTATTTCTGTTACACTTTTACCTTCTGCTGAAAAATCAATAAGGCTTTCTGAAGTAAGTTCGTTGGCTATATAATAATCAGCTCTTTCAAGCAATTGCTGAGTGCTGCTTATAAACTCAAAAGCAGGATAATTTTTTACAATAAATTCAAACTCTCGTTTTGCTTTCTGATAATCTTTTACATCAAAATATGCTCTGCCAAGATAATAAGTTGATTCAGGAGTTTTACCATTCTGCTCGTTAAATCTTACAAGAAGGTCGATTGTTCTTAAATAGTCCCCCTGAGTGTAATATTCAAATGCTTCTTTAAGTCTTGCATCATGAACTTTCTGCTCCATAACTTTTTCCTGTACGATATTTAGAGCATTTTTTATATCCTGATTAGCACTGTCAAGAATTATAGCATCTTTTAAGTATTGATGTGCTTTTTCCCACTCTTTAAGTCTCATAGCTTCAGAAGCATTTGTAAAAAGCATCTGGGCTCTCATTCTTTCAAGTCTAGCTCTGGATTCATCCATTACACTTGCTTCAGAAATTGCTGATGTTGAAGTTTTAGGAATAATAACTTTAAGTGAAGAAGCAATTTTTTCATATCTTACAGGTGTTGGATCGGTAAGAGTTATTAAAATTCTCAAAGAGTTTTTTTCATTATCAATATATTCAGTTCTGTAAAACATAATCGTGCCGCGGTATATACTTTCTGATATTTCACCTTTTACAAACCTTGTATTAGGAAAATCAAGTCTGAGAAGATTTCCAACAGCTGCCGGAAAATATTCAAAATCGCTGTCTGAAAAAGAAATTAGAAACTCAACATTGTTGGGATTCTCAAAAATTTTAATATCTCTCATTTCTTTTACCTGACCAAAACTACTTAAAGAAATTATTAGACAAAATAAAAGAAATAACCCTCTTCTGGTGAAATTATTCATATTTTACACTCCTGCCGATTAGGTATTCTGCATAACTGCTTGTGACATTTTAAATATCGGCAGAAACATTGAAAGTACTAACGTACCTATTGTAATTCCAAGAAAAACCATGAATATTGGTTCAATAAGACCGGTAACCGCATCAACCAGTGTATCAACTTCATCCTCATAAAAATCAGCTACATTACCAAGCATGTCTTCAAGTACACCAGACTGATCACCAATGTTAATCATCTCAACAACCATATTAGGCATTGATTTTGCTTTTTTAAAAGCATCTGTTATGTTTATACCAGATTCAACATCTTCTTTGACCTGATACATTTCTTCCTTAATAACTGCATTTTCAATTGAATTGACAGTAATATTCATAGCTTTGGTTATAGGAAGCCCTGAGCGAAGCATTACTCCAAGATTTCTTGTAAAAGCTGCAACAGCATATTTAATTATAAGTTCGCCTACAAGTGGTATTTTCAATAAAAACACATCTTTGGCTCTTCTGACTTTAGGATATTTCATTGAATATTTAATTCCCGAAACCATTAACCCTAAACCTATGAAAATTACAATACCGTTTGAACGGACAAAATCTGAAATTCCTAATACTATCTGGGTTAGCATGGGAAGATCAGCACCGAAACTTGAAAACATTTCTTCAAATCTTGGAATTATTACAATTAGAAGAAACATTGTTATGGCCGCAGCAATTATAATAATTGATATTGGATAAGTCATGGCTTTTTTTACTTTTTTCTTTAAAGCTGCTGATTTTTCAAAAAACAGAGTAAGTCTTTCTACCATTTCGAAAAGAAGACCTGACTCTTCACCAACATGCAGAAGACTGGTGTACATGTTTGGAAAAACATCAGGATATTGGGAAAAAGCTGCCGCAAGTGGTTTTCCACCTTCAACATCAGATTTAATTTTTTTCAGTTTTTTCTGCAATCTGTAATTCTCAACCTGACCTGTCAGAATATCTATACATTTTAATACCGGAATACCAGCTTTAAGAGTTACACCAAGATATTTAGTAAATAGAAAAACATCTTTTTCTTTAATTTTTTTAGATTTAAGCCATTCCATGAAAGTAAGTTCTGGATTTGGCTTAATTTTTTTTACTATATTTCCCTGACTTTCTATTTTTGTTTTTGCCTGTTCTATGTCCTGAGCTTCAATTACACCACTGAACTGACTACCTGATTTATTGACAGCTACATAAAAAAATTCAGCCATTTTAAAATCCTTTTAAAACTTTCTATCTATAAGTATGTTTCTTCTGATTCTTTCATTTGATTTATCTACTATCAGAAGTTCCCCTCTTGAAATTTCTTCAACAAAATATTCTTCAGTGCCACCAAGAAATATTGTATCTGATTTTTTCAACTTTAGCAATTCTGATTTTTCTCTACCTGCCAAATCAGTTGTTGTTTTTGTCACAAGTGCAATTCTTTCAGCCCCTGAGATTATATAACCTTTGTAATAATAAGATATTATTGGTCCTCTTCTTTCCCCTCTTATTGCCTGATCAACACCTTCGATTTTTTTAATTTCCATCATTCCATTATTACCAAATATTTCAGACTTAAGATAATTCTTATTATAAAAAGCAGATTTAGCCTCAACAAGATATTCCCTTGATGTCCTGACATGTTCAGAAGCATTAAAGGAAAGAGTCGGAAGATTTTCATATCTTGTTATTTCAGTTTCTAGAGTAAAAATTATTTCTTTAGCTTTTTTTTCCATTTCAGGACTAAGCTTAAAATCAACAAAAAAATTCCTGTAATTGTTAATAACAAGCTTTTCCCTCGTATAATCAAGATATATTTCAGGAATTATTTCTTCATATTTTTCAAATCTTGCAGGAGCCTGAGTCTGTCCACCGCCTGGTCTGGGAACCGCTGTTCCAGGCGTTGCCCCTGGTCTTGGAGGCTGCTGTTGTTGAGTTTGCTGAGGTTGTTGTGGGGGTGGTGCCGTCTGCTGCTGCGTCTGCTGCTGTTGCTGATAATACTGAGCATAAGGATCCTCTTCAGCTGGTTTGCCAAGAACATAGTTTTTAACTATGAAAAAAATAGCCACCACCAGTCCACCTATTATCAGCCACTTATGTTTTTTTAAATCTTCCATTATCAAAACTCCTGATATTCAAAACCATTAATTATTACTCTTCTCTGACAAAATATGTTTTAACAAGCACTTTCACTTTAAGTGTGCTTGTTTCCTGATCTTTAATCATTCTTTCTCTGGACTGAGATATAAATGTTCTCATCAGACTTTCATCAAACACTGTCTTTGTTTGTGTAACAGTTTCCTGAGGTGCTGCTCCAGCTCTTCTCCCCTGGGAATCATCCTGCATTTCAACAGTAATTGTGTTTGTAGTTTTTTCATTAACAATTTGAGAATATTCAGCTGGAGAGTATTGTTTAAAAGAGCCATCCTGTTCCGGGTCCATTGAAAATCTGTAATAACCAAACCCGTGAGGAAATGGTATTTTAAGAAGAACATTCCATTCAATATTTTTATCTTTAAGATCTATTATTTTCATTGGCTGTTCTAAAAAAAATAAAAATTCTTTGACTCTGAAATAATCACCTTCAAGCACAAGTTCAAAAGTAACAGGTTTGAAATCATATTTCTCCATCCCACTTTCAATTATCTGATCTATATGAATTATTGTCAGATTTTCCTGATTGGCTTTTTCAATAATTTTTTTCATAATTTCAGATTTTATATGTTCTGGGGGCAGAAAAGTTTTAGCCTGTTCAAGCTGTATTTTTATTCTTTCATATTCTGCTTCTTCTTCCTGAGTTAGTTTGACTCTTCTTTCAAATTGAGCATCGAGGCTTTTGAGCTCTATTTCAAGTCCCTGTATTTCTGCTTCAAGTTGATTTTTCTGCTGATTAAACATTTGTTCCTGATTTTTAATATCATCTATCTGTTTATTGTAAAAACCAGAAATAAATATAACTGCAACTACCATGATGAATAATAATCCACCACCGGCAGAATAGAAAATCATTTTTTCTGTTAGCGAGCTTGCTCTGGTTTTCATTTAATAATTACTCCTGCTATAA
>Ga0265293_10006990_pt1 | contig 17661 bp, 16 predicted proteins | sample Munlanlewell138R_FD_192505 | JGI IMG/M metagenome (GOLD analysis project Ga0265293, IMG submission 192505) | Leachate microbial communities from a municipal landfill in Southern Ontario, Canada - Leachate well 138R | ecosystem: Engineered > Solid waste > Landfill > Unclassified | place: Canada...
CGACAATCAAGTCCTGACATAGGTCTTGCCAGCGACAAGCAAACACACCAATACGGAACCGTCGCGGTCAGACCTTCTCATCCTGATCGTCGCAACTTCTCATCCAGTTTGTCGCGCTACATCCAGACCCCCATACTTCGACTTCCAGTTGTAAATCGTCGCTTCCGACACCCCGTGCCGTCGGGCCAGGTCAGCGGTCTTCGCACCCGCCTCGGCCTCCTTCAACACGCCAATGATCTGCTCTTCCGTGAACCTCGTTCGCTTCATCTGTCCGTCCTTCCAATGGGCCGGACTCTAATCAAGCTTGGAGGAAAATCAGGGGGTCACGTCAATATGAACCGGAATGAATGGAAACCGCTCTAGGTACCCTGTGAGGCCAAGTGGCGTTCGAATGTTTGAATCTTTATGGACTACTAGAAGCATCTGAATCTAGTGGATTTTACGACTTTGACATTTGCAGACCCATCCCGAACGCTGGGGGATGCAAATGTCAAAATCAATCCACTAGGGTCGAGACTCAATCACAGCCAGAAGGCGACCGCTGCTACGAGGCTTACGGCTGACAGGAAGTATCTGGCGAGCTTGTCGTAGCGGGTAGCGATGCGGCGGAAGTCCTTGAGGCGGCAGAACATGGCCTCGACCCGCCACCGATCTTTGTAGCGTCGTTCGTCATACTGGATAGGGCGCTTACGGTTGCGGCGGCCGGGGATGACAGGGATGGTACCCTGTTCGCGCAAGGCGGCCCTGATACGGTTGGCGTCGTAGCCACGGTCGGCGATCACCCGCTTCATTCCGACGGTTTCGCCGATCAGCAGGTCCGCACCTTTCACGTCCGATATGTTGCCCGGTGTCAGGACGAGGCGAAGTGGCCGTCCGAGGACATCGACAAGCGCATGGATCTTGGTCGTCCTGCCGCCACGCGAGATGCCAATGGCATTGGCTCGCGCCCCCCTTTTGCGCCACCGGAACTGCGGTGGGCCTTGATGTAGCTGCTGTCGATTTGGCCAGTCTCCGCAATCCAGCCTTCCTCAGTCAGCGCCGCCAGGATTCGGGTCCAGATGCCCCGCCGGCTCCACCGGTTCCAGCGATTGTAGACCGTCGTCGATGGGCCGTATTCGGGCGGGCAATCCGCCCAGCGGCCACCGCACTTGAGCATGTGAATGATGCCGGAGATTATCCTGCGATCATCGACCCGCCGCGCTCCGGGCTGGTTCTTCGGCAGATGCGGCTCGATTGCACCCCATGCTTCATCCGACAGCCAGAACAACCAACGCGACATCTCCAAAGGCCTCCTGCTTCAGCGGAGAATCCCTGAATCAAAGTGCGCGCCGATTTTCAAGAGGCTGATTGAGTTTGGACCCTAGAACTACGGCGGGCTTAATCGGGACTGGCTACGGATCGAAAATTTCGCTATAGTTACGACGGTGGTCTAGGCGGTTGTTAGGCAGGTCATCGGCGTTGTACAGATCTGCATCTGGTCATCTAACGCACATCCGACCGCGTAGCTACCCGACCTAGGATGACACTCGCCTCCTCCCAGCCGCCCAGTCGGTTGAGCCTATTTCGCCTGCGGATCATAACCTAACTGAACGGTCTCAACCAGGTTGAGCTCTGGATCGTACCAAAAAGCGATTCTTACCTTGTGTTCAGTATCATCGCGGCGCTCGGTTACCCGCCCGCCACATTGCTGGACTCGGCTGATGAAGGCATCCATGTCATCTGTAAAGAAAACAAGAACGACCTGGCCGTGGCTAATATGCTTGCTGTCCAAGAATCGGATTAGAACAAGAGGATGGCCAACTCCATTGGGAGATTCGAACATCATTTCTTCCATGGGGCGCTTATTCATCGTGGAAGTGAAGTGCTTTGTTTGGTATGTTTGGAGGACTTCACTGTAGAATGAAGACATTCTTTCAAGGTTTTCGACAATCAACTTTGACTGAAACATTCCAGCAGAAAGTGTCTTGGGCGTTGGCACTTTGACACGGGCTGTCGCGCGACACTGTTCGCCCCCAGCATTTGAGACCACCGGCGCTGCCATTAAACCCCGATCACTGGCAAGCGCTTCACCACCCCACAACAGAAAGCAGCAACCCGCGGCTGCTAGCAATCCTGAGCGACTGCTCAAGTTGGCAAGTTTCATTGCGATCCTCCTCCACAATATGGTGCGTCGCCTTGACGCAAGATTGCGTCGCTACGAAAGGAGCACAGCATAACTGGTCTCGAGCCTATCGACCGATAGTGCCGAGCAGTCGGCCTCGATACTCTTGGTGGCTCGGACGGTTTCCCTTTTCGCCCCACCTCAGTTGGACGCGGTTGGAAAATCCAGTGAATCCAGTCTAATCATTACGCTGATCGCGATATGGAATGAGCGATTGGGTCAATCCGACTCGAGTAAATATATCAATGGCTTGCCTAACCTGATCCAACGTGTGGTCGGCACAAAGCGAGCACCGCAACAATGTCATATGTGCCGGCGTAGCGGGCGGGCGCGCTAGGTTCACGTACAAGCCTTCATCCAGTAGCGCGCTCCAGAACAAAATGCCGCATTCCAGACTGGGCATGATCAACGAGATAATGGCACTATGAGGCTCGTCGACTCCCAACTGGAAGCCTGCTGCCTTCAGCCCCTCGTGCAAGGTCCGCGAATTCTCCCATAGCCGCCGACGCTTTTCGCGAGCGTGCGCAAGTTTCTTGATTGATGCACAGGCGGCTGCGACAACATTTGGAGGAAGACTGGCCGTGAATACGTAGGGTCGACAGGTCAACCGCATTATTTCGAACTTCGGGTGGTTCGAGATGCAAAATCCCCCGACTGTTCCCACGGATTTTGAAAATGTCCCGATTATGAAATCAACCTCGTCGAGGCAGTCCTGATCCTCGGCGGCACCTCGCCCATTGCGACCCAGAACACCCATCGAATGGGCCTCGTCTACAAGAACCATTGCGCCATATTTCTTGGCAATACCGATCATTTCCCTTAGCGGCGCCACGTCTCCGAGCATCGAGTAGACGCCTTCCAGCACCAAGAGTTTCCCCGCATCAGCAGGCATGCGGCTCAAGCGCCTTTCTAACGCACTGCTGTCGTTGTGCTTGAAGGGCACGACTTCAGCGTCGCTCATCTTGCATCCATCCCAAATGGAAGCATGGCTGTCGATGTCCAAGAGAATATAGTCGCACTTGCCGACGATCGTTGAGATTATCCCCAGATTCGCTTGGTAACCTGTAGAGAATACCATCGCATGATTCATGCCATAGAATTCACACAGTATCTGCTCGACCGCCCGGTGCCCTGCATAGGTTCCGTTGAAGACCCGACTGCCTGTCGTTCCGGCTCCAAACTCTGCCAGCGCTTCTTTCCCTGCGGTGATAACGTCTGGATCGAATGTCATGCCCATGTAGTTGTAAGTGCCCAAAAGCATCGTTTCACGACCGCCGCAAATTGCAACTGTCGGTGAAATCATTTGATCCATCACAACGTCGAAGGGATTGACCTCATTCAACTCAATCAGCCTGTCCCGCTCAGCGATAACATGATCAAATTTGCTGAATAAATCCATGTTGCTGACACCCCTTCACTCCACCGATGCACGCAAGCCATCGTTTCGTCTTCTGGCCTACCGATGATCGGGGATGATGACTCTAATGATCTTGCGCCGATCCTTTTGTGACGGCCGCAGCAGATTCACAGAGACCACCCTCCCCCGGCGACGATCACCTGCCCGGAAATGTAATCGGCTTCAGGCCGGCATAACAGGTATACAGCGCCTGCAGCTTCCTCCGGCGTGCCGGCCCGGCCCAGGGGAATACCGCTCTCCATCGCATCCAGCATTTCCCTGCTCAGGCCAGCCCTTATCTCGCGATCCTTAACGGTAATAGTCGACTTGCCGTGTTCCCCGGCAGTCATTCGGGTCTTGATGACGCCGAATGCCACGGCATTGACCGTTACATTGTAGCGCCCCCATTCCTTCATCAGGGTTTTGGTGAGACCGACGACGCCCATCTTCCCTGCGGCATAACCCGCCTGTCCTGCGTTGCCGCCCAGACCGGCCACCGAGGAAATGTTGATGACGGTGCGGCGCATCGCCCGGCCATCGCGTTCGATTTCGGCCTTCGCGGCATTGGCGATTACCGGTTGGGCTGCGCGCAAAAGGCGAAACGGAGCGTTGAGATGCACATCGATCATGGCTTCCCATTGTTCATCGGTGGTCTTCTGGATCACTGAATCCCAGGCATAGCCCGCATTATTGATGATAATGTCGATCCCGCCGAACACTTCGACCGCAGTCCGGACCATCCGACCAGCGAACTCGGGTGAAGTCACGTCGCCGACGCATATCGCGGCGCGGGCACCCAGAGCAGTGATTTCGTCAGCAGTTTGTGCTGCAACCGATTCATCCAGATCGTTGACCACCACATCTGCACCGGCGTCCGCAAGCTTCAGCGCAATGGCCTTGCCGATCCCCCGACCAGACCCCGTTACGATTGCCACCTTGTTACTCAGAACTTTCAATGTGGATTCCACTCCTGCAAATGAGCCAGCCTCTAGACGAGCTTGCGTTCGTCCAGCCCCAGCGACCGACCGATGATTTCGCGCATGATTTCCGAGGTGCCCGCGAAGATGCGGCTGATGCGCGCGTCCCTGTACATCCGGCTGATCCGATACTCGCTCATATAACCGGCCCCGCCATGCAGTTGGACGCACTCGTCCATGACGCGGGCTTCAAGCTCACTCGTCAAGAGTTTGGCGGCCGATGCATCTTCGGCAGCGAGCTCTCCGGCATTTAGGAGCAGCACGCACTGGTCGACATAGGTCTGCGCCATGTCCAGTTCGGCGCGCATCGTCGCCATCTTGAACCGGGTGTTCTGGAACGCGCCAATCGGCTTTCCGAAGGCTCGGCGTTCCTTGACGTAATCGAGCGTGATGTCGAAAGCGGTCTGCGCCGTGGCCAGAAAACCGATCGCCGCCACGAGACGTTCCTGCGCCAGAAAGCGGGAAAGGTAGCGAAAACCCTGCGACGGATCGCCCAGTACGTTGGCCTTGGGCACCTTGACGTCGTTGAAGAACAGCTCGGCTGTATCCTGGGCCTGCATCCCCATCTTGTCGAGCTTGCGACCACGCTCGAAGCCCTCCATTCCGCGCTCAACCACGAACAAGCCAAGCCCATGGCGGCTTTCCGGATCGGTTCGCGCGGCCACGACCACCAGGTCCGATAGGATGCCGTTGGAGATGTAGGTCTTCGCGCCATTGAGCAGCCAGTGGTCGCCCTTGTCCTCGGCACGCGTTCGCATGCCGGCCAGATCCGAACCGGTCGACGGTTCGGTCATGGCAACGGCCAGAATATTCTCGCCGCTGACGATACCTGGCATCCAGCGCGATTTCTGCTCTTCGGTCCCCAGCTTGGCGATGTAGGGCGCGACCAGATCGTTGTGCAGGTTGATGTAGAACCCGATGTCGCCGTGGCGCATGTTCTCTTCGATGATGATCTGCTCGAAGCGGAAATCATCGATCCCCGCGCCGCCGTATTTTTCCTCGGCCCAGGTGCAGAGCAAGCCCTGCGCCCCGGCCTTGAGGTAGAGCTCGCGATCGACCATGCCCTGCTGGAGGAAGCGCTCCACGTGGGGAGCGACTTCCGCCTGCATGAACTTGATCACGCTGTCCCGGAACTGCTCGTGTTCCGCCGCGAATGTCAGGCGCTTCATGCGGCCTTAGTTCCGTCAACGCCAGCCTCGGCCGGATAGAACGGCTCGCGCCGGCTCGCCTTGTCGCGCAACCAGGCGGACGGCAGGAACCGGGGGCCGTGCTTCTGCGCGAGGCGGTCGGACTCGGCTACAAACGTCTCGATCCCCACCGTGTCGATGTAGCTGATCGTGCCTCCGGTCCATAGTGGGAAGCCCCAACCGAATACTGCGCCGAGATCGGCGTCCTCGGGGGTCTCGAGCACGCCTTCCTCGAGGCAGCGCGCCGTTTCCATCGCCTGGGCATAGAGGAAGCGCTGCTTGAGTTCTTCGACGTCATACCCCAAACCGACCGGGAAATGCTTGGCCAAGCCCGGCCACAGCCGCTTTTTCCCGCCTTCGGGGTATTCGTAGAAGCCGCCGCCGGCCTTGCGGCTCGGGCGACCGATTTCGTCGCGCATCTTGCGCAGCACCGCCACGCCGGCGGGTGGGATATACTTGTCCCCATCCTCGGCAATCGCCTGTTCAACGATCTTGAGCGGCAGATCGACGGTCAGCTCGTCGAGCAGCGCCAGTGGGCCGACCGGCATACCAATCGCTTTCGCTGCGTTCTCGATGACGGCCGGCGGAACCCCGTCGTTCAGCATCGCAGCGCCTTCATGGATGAGGGTCTGGAACACCCGGCTGGTGTAGAAACCGCGGCTGTCGTTGACGACGATCGGCGTCTTGCGCAGTTGGCCGATAAAGTCGAGCGCGCGCGCGAGGGTTTCAGGCGACGTCTGCTTGCCGAGGATGACCTCGACTAGGCCCATGCGATCCACCGGCGAAAAGAAATGGATGCCGATGAATTGTGCGGGACGCTGCGAGGCCTGCGCGAGCTGGCCGATCGGCAAGGTCGAGGTGTTGGAACCGAACACCGCGGTTTCCGGCAGAACAGCTTCGGCCTTGCGCGTGGTCTCTGCCTTGATGGCGGTGTCCTCGAACACGGCCTCGACCACGAGATCGCACCCTTGAAGCAGCGCGTAGTCGTCGGTCGGCGTAATGCGGGCCAGGATCGCGTCAGCCTGCGCCTGGTCCAGCTTGCCACCCTGGACAAGCTTGGCCTGGACCTTTGCCGTATAGGCCTTGCCCTTTTCGGCAGTCGGGACGTCGCGGTCGAGCAGCACGACCTCGATCCCGGCGGCAGCCGAGACGCAAGCGATCCCTGCGCCCATCATGCCGGCGCCAAGCACCGCAACCTTGCGGACCTGGCTCACGGGGATGTTGGCGGGCCGGCGAGCACCCTTTTCCGCCGCTTGCTTGGAAATGAAGCTGGTGCGGATGATGTTGCGGGCGACCGGTCCGCTCAGCAGCTTGGCGAAATACTTGCTTTCAACCGACAGGGCCTTGTCGAAGGGAAGCTGAAGCCCCTCGAACACCGACGCCAGAATCGCGAGCGGGGCCGGGGCATTGTAGCCCTTCCGCGCGATTTCGGCGACGGCCATCATATAGGCCGCCGAATTTTCCGGCACCGTCATGCCCTTCTTGTGGGGCGGCACCCAACCTTTCTTGTCCCATGCGCGCACGGGATCCGGATTGGTGCCCAGCCAGGCCCGGGCACGATCAATCAGGTTCGCCGCCGGCACCAACTCATCGACGATCCCCAAGGCCAGCGCCTCTTGCGGCGCGACGGAGCGACCCGACAAGAGCAGGTCGAGGGCGGTCTTCATTCCGGTGAAGATCCCCAGACGAACCGTTCCGCCTGAACCCGGCAACAGTCCGACGTTCACCTCGGGCAAGCCGACAACTGCCTTAGGATCGTCGACCAAGACCCGGTAATGGCAGGCCAGGGCAAGTTCGAAGCCGCCACCGAGCGCGAGACCGTTCAGGGCCGCGACCCAGGGCTTGCCGGAGGTTTCCATCGCCCGATGCATCCGGCTTGCGCGCTGCGAGAACACGAGTGCCTCGTGGGGCGTGAACCCGCCGGCCAGCTTCTTGAGATCGGCACCGGCCATGAAGGCCGACTTGGCGCTGGTAACGATCACGCCGGTGATGGAACCGTCGGCCGTGATCTCTGCAGTGGCGGCCTCCATGTCGGCGATGAAGGCGTCATTCACGACATTCATCCTGCCATCGGCATTATCGAGAATGAGTGTGGCAATGCCGTCGGCCGCTCGTTCGATCTTGATGTGACGCATGGTATTCGTGCCTTCCAGATTCTTTTGCTCAGACGCGCTCGATGATGCAGGCAGTGCCAAGCCCGTTGGCCGCGCACAGCGAGATTGCACCCACGTTGAGGTCGCGCCGTTCCAGTTCGTCGAGGATCGTTCCGACCAGCATGGCGCCCGTGGCGCCGAGCGGGTGGCCCATGGCGATCGCCCCGCCATTCACGTTCATCTTGTCGTGCGGGACGCCCATCTCGTTCATGAAGCGCATTACAACGCCGGCGAAGGCCTCGTTCAGTTCCCAGAGGTCAACATCATCCTTGGTCATTCCCGCCTTGCCGAGGGCCTTCTGGCAAACCGCGGTGGGCGCGGTCAACATGATGGTCGGTTCCGAGCCGATGTTCGCATAGGCGCGAACGCGCGCGCGGGGCTTGAGACCCGCCTTGGCACCGAACTCCTTCGAACCGATCATGACCAGGCCGGCCCCGTCGACGATGCCCGAACTGTTGCCGCCATGATGGACGTAGCTGAGTTCCTCGATCTCGGGATAGCGGTCCTTCGCGACGGCTTCGAAGCCAGCTTTGCCGAACCCTTCGAATGCAGGCTTCAGCTTGGCGAGATCGGCCAGCGAAGTGCCTGGCCGCATATACTCGTCATGGTCCAGCACGATGTCGCCGAGCACGTCGCGCACGGGAACGATGGCTCCCTTGAAGCGCCCTTCGGCCCAAGCTTCCGCGGCACGGCGCTGGCTCTCGACCGCGAACGCGTCGACATCCTCGCGGCTGAAACCGTCGAGCGTGGCGATCATGTCAGCGCCGATGCCCTGCGGCGCATAGTGGTTGGGAAAAGCAACCGAGGGGTCGGAAGTCCAGGCACCGCTGTCGTAGCCCATCACGGTCCGGCTCATCGACTCGACGCCGCCTCCGATGCCTGCGTCGATCATGCCCGCATGGACCTGGGCGGAGATAAGGTTGACCGCATCGAGGCCGGAGGCACAGAACCGATGCAACTGCTGGCCACCGACGGTCTGCGCGTAACCGGCCTGCAGCACGGCCGCACGCGCCAGGACGCCGCCCTGCTCGCCGACGGGCTGCGCCATCCCGATGATGACGTCATCGAGTAACGCCGTGTCCAGCGCATTGCGATCCCGCAGTGCTTCGAGAAGTTGGGTGGCCAATTGCACCGAAGGTATTTCGTGCAGCGCGCCATCGGGCCGTCCCTTGCCTCGAGGCGTGCGAACATGATCGTAGATATAGGCTTCCATCTGCAGTTCCCAATTTCCAGAAGGCCGGACGTAAGTTCGTGAATTCGGCTCCACCCCCGCCCTGGCACCTTTCCATCGATAGGTTGATGCGAAAGATCCCTTCTCCCCGCGCGGAATAAGCAGTCCCACCATTCTTCAGATAGGTGTCCATTTGAGCGGTAAGGGTTTCGTGAAATGCGATGGCAAGCAATGGGAGTTTGACAAATGGATTTCTCGCTGACTGAAGAGCAAGCGGCATTCCGCCAAATGGTGCGCCGCTGGGTCGATGCGGAGGCGCCCAAGGACCTCATGCGACGCCTTGAAGCCGACGAAGAAAACTACCCGTTCCCGCTTTGGGACAAGCTGAGGGAGCAAGGCTTCTTCGGCATTGGCATCGATGAAGACTACGGCGGCCAAGGCGGCGACGTCATGACGCAAATGATCTTCGCCCGGGAACTGGCCCGCACGGCCGGCGGGCTGATCTGGACCTGGGGCGTCACCTCTTTCGCCGGCGCAAAGTCGGTGGGGCTCTATGCCACGCCCGAACAGAAGAACCGTTGGCTCGTGCCGATGGCCCAAGGTGACCTGCGGGTGGCGATCTCGGTCACCGAGCCTGACGGTGGGACCGACGTGCTCGGCGCCATGAAAACCCATGCGGTCAAGGTCGATGGCGGCTGGAAGGTCAATGGCGCCAAGATGTGGACTACCGGCGCGAAGGTTGCCGACCGTCTTCTGCTGCTTGCCCGGACCGATAAGGACGTGGCGAAGCGACACCAAGGCCTCACGCTGTTCTTCGCTGACGCTAAGTCGCCGGGCATCACCGCCACGCTGCTGCCCAAGCTCGGCATGCGTGCGATGGGCTCCTGTTCCGTAACATTCGACGACGTATTCATCCCCGATGAGGACGTGCTCGGCACCCCGGGCGAGGCCTGGTACATGATGCTGCCGACGCTCAACAACGAGCGGATCATGGTCGGGGCCCAATGCCTCGGGGCCATTGACGGCGTGCTTGAAGATGCGCTGGCCTACATGAAGCAGCGCAAGGCGTTCGGGGACATCATCGGTCGGTTCCAGATTCTGCAGCACTACATAGCGGACATTGCGACCATGCAGAAAACCACGGAACTGCTGCTCAATTACGTGGCCACCATGCAGGCCGCGGGCCAACCCTGCGGGGTCGAGGCCAACATGCTGAAGATGGTTGCCACCGAGAACGCGGTGAAGGCCGCGGATCTGGGCATCCAGATCATGGGCGGCATGGGCTATTCGACGGAGACCGACATGCAACGTTACTGGCGCGACCATCGCATTCTGCGCATGACCCCGATCTCGAACGAGATGGTACGCAACTCCATCGCCGAAAGCCTGGGCCTGCCGCGATCGTTCTGAGGGAAGTCCCATGTCGACAGCCGACGATCTTCCACCTCCTGTCGCCGTGGCCGGACTGTCGCTCGACGGCCACCGGCTCTATACCATCACGGTCGCGCAAAACGCTGAACTGTGCCGTTCAACAGGGGTGGAACCGGCTGTCGATGGCAGCGCGCATCCGGTCTACTACTACGTGACGACTCAGGTGGCGATGGGCATGACCGTGGCAGGGCTCTGCGCGGCATGTGATTTCGATGTCAACGACGGTCCGATGATGGGCACAAGCGAGGTCCAGTTCGCCGCCTCCCTGATGACCGACGTTCCCTACCGGGTATCTGGCGAGGTCCTCAGCCTGGAGCGCAAGCGCAGTCGCAAGTTGGGTGTCATGGATGTGCTGACTTATCGCTTGCGCCTTCACGGGTTAAATGGGGATTGCGTGCTGACAACCGACAATGTCTGGATTCTTCCACGAAGGAACCTTGCATGACATATACAGCGGGACAGGTGCTCCCTTCGTTCGTGGTCACCCGGGTTGATCCCGAGGCCATGAAGCAATGGGCGGTATTTCTAGAGGACCCCAATCCAATCCATCTCGATGTTGCCGCTGTGCGTGCCAAGGGCCTCGGGGACCGCGTCATCAACCAGGGCCCGATCAACGTCGCATACATGATGAACGCTCTGCTGCTGGCCTTTCCCGGCAGTCGGATCAAGTCGATGAACACACGCTTCCTGGACAATGTCTATGGGGAAGAGAAGGTCATCGCCACTCCCCGCATCGAAGCGGTTGCCGCGGGGCAAATTACCTGTTCGATTTCCCTTGAATCAGACGAACGCGGCCTCGTGTGCTCGGCCGACGCCGTCATGATTACCACACCCTAGTCCTACTCGGCGGTTGCTGACATGCGCCAACCCCGAAGATAGAATGCGATCGGGAGCTGGCCAGTCTGCGACAAAGGCGTAATCGATGTTCATAACCGCGCAATTGGGCGGGTACAGACCAAGCGGACAGGTCCCTGGTCCCGCCGATAACTGAAACGGTGTAGTGGACTCGTCACCTTACTTTAGCCATCTGTGTAAAGCGACAACTGGCTCCACGGTTTCCGGTTCGCTGATATTCGGTGGGGTTGCGGACATTCGCGGAGCGGGTGATGGCTGGATTATGCCGCCAGACTCTACGAAGACCGAACGACTGGCATTGTGCGGGTGTGACGGAGCTTCCGCCATAGATAAGACGGGGGTGATGCAAGCATCGGTTCCCGCAAAGATGTCACCCCATTCATCCCGTGATCTTGTAGCAAAGATTGCGGCGAAATCAGCTTCCATCGCCGGCCAGCAGGCGCGATCATTCTGAATGTAACCACGACTTTCAAGACCGAGTAACTTCATCGCCTGGGCGAAGAACTGTGGCTCCAGGCACCCAATCGCGATGTCCCGGCCATCCGCGCAGCGATAGCATCGGTAAAATGGCGCAGCGCCATCAAGCAGGTTCGAGGCCGGTGCATCGGACCACAAGCCTTTCGGCAGCCACGCATAGAACAAGCTCATCAGCAGCGGAACGCCGTCGGAAATACTGGCATCCACAACCTGCCCCTGCCCAGTACGGATGGCACAAATGATGGCAGACAGGACGCCGGACACGAGAAACATCGCGCCGCCGCCATAATCGCCCACCAGGTTCAACGGAACTGGCGGCGGCGCATGCGCCCCTCCCATCGCATGGAGGGCGCCGGTCAGCGATAGATAATTAATGTCATGCCCCGCCCGCAATGCCATAGGCCCAATTTGACCCCATCCGGTCATCCGACCATAGACAAGTCGGGGGTTGCGGGCGAGACATGTATCCGGTCCCAGCCCGAGCCGTTCCATCACTCCAGGGCGGAAGCCTTCGATCAGCGCATCCGCTTGCCCGATCAATTCGAGCACCATGTCACGGTCTGCTGTGTCCTTGAGATCCAGATAGGTGACTGCGCGTCCCCGATGGAGAATGTCTCCCCCCACGTCTTCCCAAACACCGCCGCCCACTGAAGGCGGTCGCGCGACGCGCACTATGTCCGCCCCAAGATCGGCAAGCACCATCGCAGCCAGCGGCACGGGGCCGATTGCATCCATTTCAATCACTCGGACACCCGCTAGTGGTCCGGTTTTCAGCGACATCGCAGAATCCCTTTTAAAAGAATTAGAAAACACGGCGCCGAACAATAGCCTGCACAAACTTCAGGCGTGCCTGACACCGGATAGAATTTCGACCATGGTCGATCCAGATCGGCTCAAACGCCGCAACTCATCGAGCCGCGGCAACCGGACTTCTGCCCGGCCAGCTTGATCACGCCACCAAGCCCAGAACGCGCGCCCGTTGCACCGCCTGTGACCTGCGCCGCACACCAAGCTTGTCGAAGATCTGCTGCATGTACCACTTTACAGTGCCCTCGGTGAGCCCGAGACGGTCTCCAATCTCCCTGTTGCGCAGCCCCCCACTAATCATCGTCAGAATCTGTGCCTCGCGATCACCAAGTTGCGCTAGCAAACAGGCATCTTCCATTTCATCGGCGGGGCCGACCGTCCGATTGACTCCCAACGCGGCCAGGATCCGCATTGTGAACTCGTCTACAGGAGTCTGCGCCACAGGCCCGGACGCATAGGCTTCCATCAACAAGGCCTTGATGCCGTCCCCTGCATCGAGAAATATCTGGATCCAGCCCGCAGGCTCAGCTGCTTCAAGCGCATCTCGCAGTGCCCTGCGCCCACGGACCCGATCGCCTTCCAGAATCGCAATTTCCGCAAGAAGCAGCTGGAAAATGACAATCGAACGCTTCGCGGCACTCCGCTTGACAAATTCCAGCCAGCGAAGCGCTACTTTCTTGGCCTTTGCTAGATTGTAGGACTGCACTTCTATCCGCAACCAGGCGATCGCGACGTGCTCGTTCTTGCGAGTAGGCGTCAGGGTAGGATAAGGCAGATCGTCGACTATGATGTCTCCAGCTGCCAAGGCGGCTTGTGCAGCGTCAAGCTGACCATTCTGGATCAACATCCTGACCTGCTCCGAGACCACGGTCGCCCGCAGCCGGTCGAGCCTGCATTCGACCGAGATCAAATGCGCCTCCTCCAGCGTCGACATGGCCTTCTTCACATTTCCTTCGGCAAAGCTCAGTCTTGCGGAAGTGATGAAGCCGGCAGCGATTTCATCCACCATACCCCATTGCCGGGCCGCAGGCAGATACTCATCAATCAATGACTCTGCTCGCTTAAGTTCGCCGACGTCGTAAAGTGCCTCTGCAAACATCAGCGCGGGGATCGCTGCGACGCTCGAGCCCCTCCCGCACCGACGTTCGGCATATTCGAACGACTCCTCGAGCAGGCCCCTCGCTAGACTGCCCTTGCCTAGCGCCATGAGTGTGGGTGCAACCGTTGCCTTCAACGTGATGGCGGCAAACTCAGAACCTGGCCGGCTCAGGGCGCGGCGCGTCTCGGCCTCGAGTTTTACGATATCCCGGAAGTGATACAGTTCACGACGCGCTGCCATTAATTGGCCGACCAAAGTGCAACTCAGATATGGCGATTCATCGCCGAGTTCGAGGAGGAGCTTTTCTCCTTCATCCTCTACGTAATTGAGATTATCAAGCGCCGCCTGAAGAAGAATCTGGCGATGCCTCAGCACATAGGACAGGTTAAAATCCTCCGGCCTTTCCGCAGCAATTTCTGCAGCACAGGCGATAAGTCGTTCCGACTGGGTCAACGACAATCGCCGGATCCAGCGCCAAGCCAGAGCCAGAAGAAGCATTGGTCGTGACTTCATGACCTCCCAAGGAATATCGGAAGACTTCTCTTCTATGTAATAAAGATATCCGTCGTAGATCAGTTTATTTGCCATGTTATCGAGCTGATCGGCGATAAATTCAGCATCTTTAGTTCTGCTGGCATGATCTATTGATTTGTACTCTTCGCGAATGGAGGAATAATAAAGGCTGGCCCGGCGATGAAACTCGCACACTTGCGTTGGCGATCGAACCACCGCCGCTTCCAGCATAAGCGATCGGAAGAGAGGGTGATACCGGTATGCGCTTTTCCGACCTTCGATCCTCTCGATGAAAAGGCCAAGCCGGACCGCCTCTTCGAGTAAAATTCCTGCACTATCAATATCGAGGACCGCAGAACATGCTTGCGGCGTCAACTCATCAAGAATGCTTGTCGCAACAACGAAATCATGCATTGCGCCCGACAGACGTTTTAAAACTTCCTCCTGAAAGTATCTGGACAGCAGATCTAAATCTAGTTGCAATTCCTGGTCGTAGTCAAAGTTTGATTCTAGTGAAAATGACTTAAAACTCTCGCTTACCAAAATTAATCCCGAGACCCAACCGCCAATTTTATCGATAATATTCCTGAAAAAGACAGATTCAATTGGTCGATCCAGCAACATGGAAATAAGATCGCAAGATTCCTCGGTCGAAAACCGCAATCTGTCTGTTCCGATTTCAACCAAGGAGCCAGCCGCTCGCATCCGGGCAAGGGGAATCGGCAAGGTCCCGCGGGAACAAATGATCATGGTAATAGCGTCACGCGCGCCGCTTAGGTAGCGCTCGAGGAAATCGAAAACATCGCCTGGTAAGAGTTGCGCATCATCCACCACAATCAGAGGACGGGATTCGGAATGGGCAGAAAGGTGTGAAATCCAGACGTCAATATCGTCCGCCGGATCCAGTGCGCCCCATGGCAAGCCCGCCTTGCCGCCCGCCTGTTGCAAGGCAATGAGAAAACTGGAGAGATTTCTTATGCCGGCGCGACTTGCGATCCAGAGGCCGGGACGCCCTTCCTCGACAAGTCGATTGAACCATTGGAGCGCGACGGAAGTCTTGCCATAGCCCGCAGGCGCGCAAAGCACCGTCAGGCGCGACTGATCGACGCGCCCTGCCAACGCCTCGAACATTTGCCTTGGATACTGCCCCATGCGGAGTCGTGGGGCGACGATTGCGGTGGGTATCAGGTTCACCTTAGCCTCTCCATGCGCCGTCCCTCCCTTCATCAGGCCGAGGAGGTATCCGGCATTCACATTAATCATGCGTGCCTATCGCAAGACAGGAAAGTCTAAACCTATCGTGCGATAGGAGGCAAGTTCGATTGAGAAGGCAGCGCTGCAGAACTCCGATGTAACAAGATCAGCGTACTGTGGAACCCAAGCGAAAAAGGCCCCGCTTTCGCGGGGCCTCTTCATCGTTCGCTACTGCCGGGAGGCTCAGAGCTTGCCGGTCAGCTCCGGCACGGCGTTGAACAGGTCCGCCACCAGGCCGATGTCGGCGACCTGGAAGATCGGGGCGTCCTCGTCCTTGTTGATGGCGATGATGGTCTTGCTGTCCTTCATGCCGGCAAGGTGCTGGATCGCGCCCGAGATGCCGACCGCGATGTAGACTTCCGGCGCAACGATCTTGCCGGTCTGGCCGACCTGGTAGTCGTTGGGGACATAGCCCGCGTCAACCGCGGCGCGGCTGGCGCCGACGGCGGCGCCGAGCTTGTCGGCGAGCGGGAAGATGATCTGCTCGAAGGTCGGCCCGTCCTTGAGCGCGCGGCCGCCCGAGACGATGACCTTGGCGCTGGTCAGTTCGGGACGCTCGCTCTTGGCGATTTCGGCGCCGACGAAGCTCGAGAGGCCGGCGTCCGCACCGCCCGCGACGGCCTCAACCGTGCCCGAACCGCCCGAGGTCTCCGCCTTGGCAAAGGCGGTGCCGCGCACGGTGATCACTAGCTTGGCGTCGCTCGATTCGACCGTGGCTATGGCGTTGCCGGCATAGGTCGGGCGGGTGAAGGTCCTGGGGCCCTCGACCGAGAGAATGTCCGAGACCTGCATGACATCGAGCAGCGCCGCGACGCGCGGGGCGACGTTCTTGCCGTTCGAGGTGGCCGGCGCGACGAAGGCGTCGTGATGGCCCATCAGGTCCGCGATCAGCGGCGCGACGTTTTCAGCCAGCGCGTGCTCGTAGGCGGCGTTGTCAGCGAGGTGGACCTTGCCGACGCCGGCGATCTTGGCGGCCTGTTCGGCCACGCCGGCGCAGCCCGCACCGGCGACGATCAGGTGGACTTCGCCCAGCTGCGCGGCAGCGGTGACGGCGGCGAGGGTTGCGTCCTTGACAGAGGCGTTGTCGTGTTCGACCCAGACGAGCGTCTTCATGTCAGAATCCTTGTATTAGATCACCTTCGCATCCGCTCAGGCGACACCCAGTTCCTTGAGCTTGGCGACGAGCGCGTCGACGTCGGCCACCTTGATGCCGGCCTGGCGCACCGGCGGCTCCGAGACCTTGAGGGTCTTGAGGCGCGGGGCGGTATCGACGCCGTAGTCGGCGGGCGACTTGGTCGCGAGCGGCTTCGACTTTGCCTTCATGATGTTCGGCAGCGAGGCATAGCGCGGTTCGTTGAGGCGAAGGTCGGTGGTGACAATCGCGGGCAGCGCCAGCTTCACCGTTTCGAGGCCGCCATCAACTTCGCGGGTGACCGAAACCGAATCGCCCTCAACCTCGACCTTCGAGGCGAAGGTGCCCTGCGGACGGCCCATCAGCGCGGCGAGCATCTGGCCGGTCTGGTTGCTGTCATCGTCGATCGCCTGCTTGCCGAGGACCACGAGGCCCGGCTGTTCCTCGTCAGCGATGCCCTTGAGGATCTTGGCCACGCCGAGCGGCTCGACTTCGTCATCGGTCTGCACGAGGATCGCGCGGTCGGCGCCCATGGCGAGCGCGGTGCGCAGCGTTTCCTGCGCCTTGGCCGGGCCGACGGAAACGGCGACGATCTCGGTTGCCACGCCCTTTTCCTTGAGACGGATGGCCTCCTCGACCGCGATCTCGTCGAACGGGTTCATGGACATCTTGACGTTGGCGAGATCAACTCCCGTGCCGTCCGCCTTCACCCGCGGCTTCACGTTGTAGTCAATCACCCGCTTCACGGGCACCAGAATTTTCATAGGCGTCGACTTTCGATAGAACAGAACATTCTAGAATCGGACCAAGCTTTCGATTCCCACGAGCCAACCTATAACGGTCTAAGGCGCTCACTGCGTTAGCTTCACCCGGAGGAGGACAACCTATCCAACGATTGGAAAGGGAACAGGCTCCATCATCAGGCAGCCGCAGAAACTCCTCCGGGTTGCTTTGCGCCTCGAATTGAGTTCGCATCCCCGATTAGACAGAAACGCTGGACTCCCGTATCCGCGAGCTATGCCGCAACCTGGATTTCGGCCTCAATATC
>Ga0265293_10006991_pt1 | contig 17660 bp, 21 predicted proteins | sample Munlanlewell138R_FD_192505 | JGI IMG/M metagenome (GOLD analysis project Ga0265293, IMG submission 192505) | Leachate microbial communities from a municipal landfill in Southern Ontario, Canada - Leachate well 138R | ecosystem: Engineered > Solid waste > Landfill > Unclassified | place: Canada...
ACCGTGACGGGCCACCATTGGGTGTACCACCTATGGGGGGTGCGTAGTCAGACTACAGCGGGGGGTGCGCCGCAACCGCCGATAGGCTAGATATGCCATAGAAAAGGTGGCAATTCGGAAACGAAAACCCCCCAACCAGGGGCGAGGGAGGCCCTGGAGGGGGGGCGAGGGCGGACGATATACTAGAGTGCCTCTGCCTCAAAAGCCCCGAGGTTATCGGGGCTCTAGGTCGGTCGCCTGGGATTTGGATTGGAGTTCCATCCATTTGGCGACACTCTCAATGTGCAGCCGATACTCCGTTTGCTGCGTGGCGGTATAGCCGTGTTCTGCTGCACACCGCTCTACGTTCTCCAACCACCATTCCAGTGGTTTGGTGATACATCCCGATTGTACCAGCCCATTGCCGACGTAGCCGACAAAGTATCGGGTGCCCTGGATGTATATGGGCGACGCGTTGAGCCTCACGCCGTCGGCGAGCACCACTCCGTCGCCGAGCACCACTCCGTCGCCGAGCACCACTCCGTCGCCGAGCACCACTCCGTTTCCTACCGTAACGTCGTCGCCGACCGTTACGTCGTTTCCGACCGTAACGTCGTCGCCGACCACCACATGACTCCCGAGCGTCACGTGGTTGCCAACCTTCACGAAGTGCCCGACCCTCGCGTGGTTGCCGAGCACCACGTGGTTGCCGACCGTTACGAAGTGCCCGACCGTAACGAAGTGACCGACCGCCACGAAGTGACCCCTCATGTCGTCGCCAAGCGTCATCATCATAATCGCTCCTCATCAACATGGGTGTAGTGAATCGTCCGACCCAACCCCTCCCAGAGAGCGAGGGGGTGGGCCGGGCGACCCCCACCGAAGTGGGGGCACCCTGGCGAGTGGAGCCCTAGAGGGGGGGCGAGGGCTAGAGTGCCCCTGCCTCTAGTAGTAGCTCCTCATCCGTTTTCCACCCCCACGGAGGGGGGCAACAGCATGGGTCAATACCCATGTTTTGTTCTTCGTTGGGGTCCAATAAAGACCCCTCGTATCCTCCGCACTTTTCGCAAAATGTCATGTCATACTCCTATGTGGGGGGGGTGGTAGTAATCGTCCGACCCAACCCCTCCCAGCGAGGGGGTGGGCCGGGCGACCCCCACCGTAGCGGGGGCCACCCCCTTGTCTAGTCGGAAGGGACAGGCTTCAGTCTACCGATTTTGGTAAGCTTCGCATAGCGTACCATAGCACCTGCCGGGAAGTCCCGGCACGAGGTGTAGGTTCCACCTCGAACATAGTCGCATAGAACGAAGTCTTTGCCCTCGTTCCAGTCTTGCTGTGCTGCCCTAAGGGAGCTGTAATCCCTGCCATAGGCAGGGGTGACGGTAGGTAAGCTCATCATCGGTTTCGCTCCAACATGCCGCAACTAGCACCCCCCACGCGGGCGGGGACCACCCCCGCCCCCCTCGCGGGGGTGCCCGTCGGCAGAAGAGCAATAGTGCATATAGTGTGCCAATCGACGAAAAAACGTAAACCGTCGTATTGTCAGCAGCTACGCTGCAACCCCCCGACGGTGGGAGTAACCTGGTTGTACGATTTTGCTGTTGCGGAATGATACGATTGTGTCGTTTTGGGGCGACGACGCAGGGCATGGCCGTCTATGGGCGACGACGCAGGGCATGGCCGTCTATGGGCGACGACGCATGGCAGGGCCAAAAGATAAGCGGGGGGATAATATATTCCCCCCTGGCGGGTGGTACGGCCCCCTCCAACCCGGCGGTAGACGAAGCTCAGCAAGCACCTCAGTCCTCAAACGACCACTTTTCCCCCTCGAACACTACGGTCCCAACGACCACTTTTCCCCCCAGCACCCCGACCCCCAAACGACCACTTTTCCCGTCTCAGGCACCCCGGTCCTCAAACGACCACTTTTCCCCTAGCGCCCCGCCCCCTTTTCCTCTCAGGCACCTTTCCCTTCGGGTGCTCCACTCACCACCCTACACACTCCTCTTCCGCTTGCTTTTTTTACTCCAAGTAGTTGTCGTCGCTTCCTCCAGCCGCACAAAGTGAATTTTACGCCCGTTAACTCCGTTAGTTTGGCTGCGCCCTCCTTGTCTGTGTATTTATGGGCGTTTTGTCTTATAAACTCTTCACAGAATTCATTCCATCTTTTGTTCATTGTTTATTGACCTAAAAAAGAATGACTAATTAACCGCCATCATTGTGCGCTCAAAAACTCACGTCATACCGCCATCATTGTGCGCTCAAAAACTCACGTCATACCGCCATCATTGTGCGCTCAAAAACTCACGTCATACCGCCATCATTGTGCGCTCAAAAACTCACGTCATACCGCCATAATGGTATGCTCGCGCGCACTAACGCAACGCTATTTATCGACCTTAGAGAGCACCCCCACTTCATCCCCCATCTCATACTCACTAATCTCATGCACGGCACTCCTCGCCCGCTCAACAATAGACGTAAGAACCGCCACGATATCTATCTCTACTCCATGTTCTAGCTGCATCAAGGCCCTCTCAGCGTCACTCCTACATTGACTCAAACCTAGTTGCAACATAGTGACATCTACGTTTAACAAGCCCCCATTAGGGTGTTTCATCAATCGGGGTTGTCGCATTATATCACCGTCCTTTCTTCTGAACAATTGTCGTTGTTTGGGTGTTTCATTAGTCGTGGCTGTCTCATAATAACGCCGTCCTTTCTGCTGAACAATTGTCATTGTTTGGGTTCTTCATCAGCCTTGGTTGTCTCACTATATCACCGTCCTTTCTGCTGTACGAGTATCGTCGTTAGGGTGTTTCATCCATTGGTACTGTCGCATTTTTTCACCTAACCTTTCACGTTGTTAAATCAAGACAGGGCAGGCTTCCCTGCTCACACATTGGTCTGCCAAAATGACGCGCCTGAATTAGGACTTGGCCGAATTATGTCCGGATTAAATTTTCACTAAACATAAGCAGCAGGGGCGTTGTGGTTTTCCACATCCCCCCGTCCTGTACGCATGGTCTTCCGAGCGGCCTACCCGCACGCCGGCATCCCCAACTTCGTCACTCCCCTACCACTCTTTTTCTTAATGCCCAACTCCTGTCTCTTCCTGCTCCAACTTCGCACACTAACACGCTCACCCAAGATACGACTTAGCTGCATTGAGCCTTCTGCATCGGTTAATCTTTCGGCGTTATCGCGCACAAAACGCTCGGCCACTTCACTCCATTTCATTTTTGCACCTCACTAAGTTGACAAACGACTGCTATTTGGGTTATACTATACTAGAGACATTGATTTCACTAAAACAGAAAGGACCACGACATGAAAATCCCACTACTGTCTTCTCTATTATACACGTTCGGCAGCAAAAAAATCAACCAAGAAGTGGAAGAAGACCTGAAGAAGGACGACCCGCCTAGTTCGGCTGGGGCGTCCGCCATCCAAGAGTCTGTTATCGAAGGGCGCCGAACTTGTTCGTGCAAATGCAATGACTGTAAGAAAATCTAGGGCTAATGCCATGTTCATTCCTCCAAACTTCAATGAGCAGGAAGTGCTTGGTACTATCAACAAGGTGTTGGATGCACTAGCCCCCTCCTTTTCTTTTGGCTATTATGACGCCGAAGACATGCGCCAAGAGGGATTTATCTTTGCATCCCAGGCACTCCCCTTCTTTGACCCAGACAACGAAAGTGGGTGCTCACTTGAAACGTTTCTACGGCTTCATATCCGCAACCGATTCCTGAATCTACGACGAGACAAGATGCACAGGCACACACCTCCCTGCTTATCCTGTGCGCACTACGAAGACAGTAAGTGCGTGCGGTTCGCCGACAAAACCGAATGTAAGAAGTGGGCGAAGTGGGCGCGCCGAAATCAAGCGAAACGTAGTCTTGTAGAATCTGGTAATGCCACGGCCTTAGCACACACCCTGTATTCTAATGCCGACGACGTATTCACACATGTATCGACGCACGAACTCGTGAATTACTTGTCTGAGCGAATTCCCATGTCTTTGCGCGCCGACTACAAACGCCTTCTGGAGGGAGCGCCGCTGAAGAAGTCCAAAAGAGAGGCGTTACTTGAGACGTTAAGAACCTTACTTGGAGAATTGACAGATGGCAGAGAAATTGCGGCGTGGACCGATTAGCAGGGAAGACCTGCGATATTTGTCGGATAATAGAGATGTGCCGGTGCCTAAATTGGCGGCGCACCTTAAACGTAGCAAAGCTACCGTAGTAAAATATCTGGAAGAAATCACTGGGCTTCGTCCTGGTAAGAAACAATTTATTAAAGGCTTGCACGACCGGGCGTTTTGGAGCGAAGTCCGCAGAGGGCTATTGGACCATGAGGTCGATTACTTTGAGCAGTCGTGGCGGTCCTACACAGAGCAATTCAGCGCCTCCACTGATATACTTCCAACCGACGAGCTGATGATTAAAGACTTGATTATGCTCGACATTTTTGCACAGCGCGCAATAGCAGAACAGGCGCACGTCGCCCGTCGCATCACTTCATTACAAGACGACATCAATAAAGAGGAGCGGGCCTCTGTAAATAATCGTGACCAAATGGTAATCGCCGACTTACGCACTCAAATCAATAGTCTTTATGCAGCTAAGAGCGCGTTAGCCAAACAACACCTAGATTACCAACAAAGAAAAGACGCTAAGCTGAGAGACCTTAAAGGTTCACGTGACCAGCGTTTTAAGCAAATTGAGGAAAGCCGTCGCAACATCTTTGAGCTAATTAAAGACCTAGACCAGCATCGTCGTCGAGTTGAGGAAGGGCGCATTGCAGAAAAGGTGCGCCTAGCGGCCGAACGTACCGCCAAAGACTGGCAGCAATACCACACGTATGAAGACGGCGAAGTAGATAAACCTTTTTTATGTCCAGAAGGAGAAGTAGAAGATGACTGATTTTCGTATGAGCAAAGATAAACCAGTAGGTAAATCCACGCAATCCACCATGGCGGGCTTCAACGTCAGCTATCGCAAACCTAAGACGCCGTACAAGTTTACAGAGACACCAGCCGCAGAGCAACAAGCGACTAGCATTGACACAGACCCCGAGTTTGAAATTACCCAGCCGCTCATTGCCAACACAACACCCCCTTCCCCTGCTTATGTTTTGAGTCGTGCGGTTAAGCTTGATGAATAAGTGGATATGATATGTCTATAGACTTAATACATGGCGACTGCTTACAAGTGATGCCAAACATCCAAAGTGATTACATCGACTCACATATGAAACGGAGAAACTTATGAACGCATTGATTTTCGGCATCACTGGCCAAGACGGGTCATATCTCGCGGAACACTTGCTAGAGCGTAACTACGGCGTTGTGGGCGTTGTTCGTCGTTCTAGCGTCGATACCCTCACCCGTTTACCCCACCACGTCATCAATCATTCTTCTTTTCATCTAGTGGAAGGTGACATCATAGACTATGTATCGGTGCTATCGGCGATGAAGTCCGCCGAAGAACACTGGAATGACTGGCCGCACGAAGTTTATAATCTGGCGGCGCAGAGCCATGTAGCCACCAGCTTCACACAGCCGCAGTTCACGTGGCAGGTTAACGCACAGGGTGTTTTGAACATTCTGGAGGTGATGCGCGCGCGCCACTACATTACTCATGGGACTAAGTTCTATCAAGCATCTACGAGTGAGATGTTCGGCAAGAATTATCACACGTGGAGGGGCGCCAAATACCAAGATGAGTCCGTACCTTTTGCTCCGTGCAGTCCATACGCTATAGCTAAGGTTGCGGCTCATAATGCAGTGAGTATGTATCGCGATGCCTACGGCCTACAGGGGTGGTGTGGGATTCTGTTTAATCATGAGAGCCCACGCAGGGGCTTGAACTTTGTTACTAGAAAGATTACGCACTATGTCGCGTCCCTATCTCACGCCCTAGAACAGGATACATGCATACCCAAGCTTCAGTTAGGTAACTTAGAGGCGATGCGTGATTGGGGTCATGCTAAAGACTACGTACAAGCTATGCATTTGATGCTACAAAGCGATGAGCCGTATGACTATGTCGTAGCCACTGGCGAATCTCATAGTGTGAGGGAGTTCTGTGAGGTGGCGTTTGCGCACGTTGGCTTGAACTACCAAGACCACATTGAAGTCAACCCTGATTGTTTACGCCCCTCAGAAGTACCTCATCTTTGTGGGTCGCCTACTAAGATTCAGAACTACTTGGGGTGGACACGTAGCGTGGACTTCAAGTCCTTAGTCATAGATATGGTGGAGGCAGACCTATGAAGTATACTGTATTGAGAGACACTAGAGAGAAGGACAAACAGGGATGGATTTGGGAGCCCAGCAAACTTTGTAATGGTACGGTGGCGCAAGGTCTATCTACAGGCGATTATACTATAGAGGGTTTTGAAAATATTTTTGTGATTGAGCGCAAAGGGAGTATTTCGGAGTGGGCAGGGAATGTGGTACAAGCGCGGTTTACAAAGGAATTAGAACGACTCAGCGCGTTGCCCTATGCGTGGATTCTCCTAGAGTTCAATATGTCGGATGTGATTAAATACCCAGCGGGCTCAGGCATACCGAAGAGTATGTGGCGGCGCTTGAAGTTTACTGGTCCTTTTATTCTAAAGAAAATGACAGAGATGGTCATAAAATACAAAGTCCCCATTTGGTTGTGCGGCGACCAAGGTAAAGAGGTAGCGTCCAACATCTTCAAAAGGATGATAGAATGTCGAAGCTGATAGTGCCTAAGATGTATTCGCCTGAAGACATCGACAAGATGGTGGAGAACGAGTATCTGGGGTTCCCCGCTGGGTTTGATGAATCGGAGATGTACAACGTGTTGTTGGATGCGTCGAGGAGTCAGGAGTTTGACAACAACCCGGTTATGGAAATTCTCGATGTGATGAGTCAACCGCAGTATTTCTACTACACATGTAAGTGGTTGTTGAATATACATCTGTTGCCGTTTCAGGTAGTGATGCTCCAAGAGTTGTGGCTGAGGAAGTTTCCTATGTTATTAGCTACCAGAGGTGGCGGTAAAAGCTTTTTGTTGGCTTTGTATGCATTACTTCGTGCTGTATTTACCCAAGGCTCTAAAATAGTTGTTGTTGGTGCAGCTTTTCGTCAATCCAAGTTGATGTTTGAGTATATGGAACAGCTATGGAGAGGCGCACCAATACTACGTAACATGGTTGGTGATGGAAAGCATCAAGGCCCTAAGAGAGACATTGATAGATGTACGTTCTATATAGGTGATAGTGAAGTGTGTGCAATTCCATTAGGCGATGGCTGCTGTGAAAGCAACACGTTGATAACCAATATGAATTGCTTTAGTTACATCAAGCATTCTTGTGAACATGTTTGGGGTAATGGTAAGTTTAGATATACTGATGAGCACTATGATAATGGTGTGAAACCAACTAAGATAGTGAAGACTAAACAGGGATTTTCGTTTGAGGCCACACTCAATCATAAGATGAAGGTGTGTAGACAACGACAGATTGTGTGGGTACGAGCCGATGAAATGGTTGTTGGTGATAGAATACTCATAGATAGGTCCGTGAGATGGCATAACGGCAAGTTTGAATGCACAGAAGATGAAGCATATGTAGTTGGGGCTCTTATTGGTGATGGCTGTTGGACAAATCCTTATAGACTAACATTTGCTACTATGGACAAAGAGTTGTCTGATTGTTTGCAACGGATAGACTCTAAGTGGTATCAAACAGATGAGGCCCATTGGAATAGAGACGGTAAGGAACACAAACGGGAATGGTTGGAGCATTGGGGTTTGAAAGACAAGTGTTACGCTAAAGACAAAGTTATTCCTCCGACATTGCTTTCGGCCCCACGTTCTTGTATGACTGCATGTCTCCAAGGTCTTTTTGATACTGATGGTCATATACAAATATCGACCAAGAAGGGCGGCACATCTGTTGTGATTGGCTTTACTAATACCAGCAAGGAGTTGGTGCGCCAGATGCAGTACATTCTTTTGCATTATGGCATCGTGGCGTATGTTCAAGAAAGAGACCGTAACGTTAAATGGAATCGCGCATACGAACTGTTGATTACTGGTCAAGACGCTGTTAAATTTGGTGAGCAAATTGGTTTTAGACTAGAAAGAAAAAAGGTATTACTAGGGAACGCGCTCAAAGACAAGATTAGAACGACGGTTGTTGGTGATACCATTCCGGGTGTTCGCGAAGAGATGATGCGCATAGCTAAGAATCATAAGGTTCGTGGATTAGGTAGTGTTGGTTATAGTAAGATTGCCGAGCGTAAAGAAATCACGTTTCAGTTTGCAGAAAACTTCCTTCATAGATATGGCGCAGTGCAAGACCCGTTCATCGACGAACTCAAGCAGTTGTGTAATCGAGACATTTACTACGACACTATCACCTCCATAGAAGATAGTACCGCCCATACTTACGACATGCATGTACCTGAAGACCATGAGTATTGTGCCGGTGGTTTTTTCAGCCATAATACTAAAATACGTGGATTACGTGCTCACTACACATTAGCAGATGAATTTGCATGCTTAGATAAAGACAGCCTAGTAGAAACAACCAATGGTTTGGTGAGAATCTCAGACTTTGAAAGGCTGAATGGCGAGGTATTGACGGGTGAGTCTAACGTGTCTGAATATCCATCGCAATTTATCAAGACGCCTTTATGCGACGTATATCAAATTACATTACAGAACGGCTATGTCATCAAGTGTTCTGAGAACCATAAAGTGATGACACATGAAGGTTGGAAAAAACCTCTGGAATTATGCGACACGGATTATGTTTTGCGTTCTGATGACACGATGGTGTTTGGTGTTAGTCAGCCTACAAATGGTCGTCTTATTGATATTCTTGATAGCAACGGCGCGTTTGTTATGGGTGATTTCTATAGACACTGTGCTACTGTAGAAGACAAAGTACCTAGCGACATACTTCAGGCTCCACGCGATATACTTACGTCCTTTTTGTGTGGTCTACTAAATACTGATGCGCTTGAGTCTTGCACTCGGTTTTGTTCTAAATCTGAGCGCTTGTGCCGCGACGTACAAGTATTGATGTATAAGTTAGGATTTGAGGGCGCCGTACATATGAACGACAGTCATTTTGTGTGGAGTCGTCAATTCACTGTGCTCACCACCCCATATCTCAAAGTAGAAAGCGTCGTTAAGTTAGAACACCAAGACCACCTCTATGACTATCACTTACCTGTGGCTCACTGTTTTTACGCCGATGGTTTCAAACAGCACAACAGCATTCCTCTAGAAATCTTCGAGGTCGTCATTAAAGGATTCGCTAGCGTTTCCGCCAGCCCAGTTCAGCGCACAAAAGATATGGCCCGCATCAAGGTGTTACAGTCTCTCGGTATGTACGCCGAGGCCGACGATGTAGATGTTGGCTTTGGTAATCAAACTGTGATTAGCGGCACCGCATACTATTCCTTCAATCATTTTTATGATTACTGGAAACGATACAAGCAGATTATAGAGTCGAGGGGGGATAAGCACCTACTGGAGGAAATCTTCAAAGGAGAAGTGCCCGAGGGGTTTGACTGGACGCAGTTCAGTATATTTCGTGTGCCGTGGGAAAAGCTGCCGCACGGCTTTATGGATGAGACGCAAATACATCAAGCGAAGGCAACGGTGCATCGGTCTACCTTCTTAATGGAATATTCTGCGATTTTTTCAAAAGACAGCGACGGCTTCTTCAAGCGCAGCCTCATAGAAAGCTGTGTGTGTAAATCGCCGATTGATTTGCCTAGTGGGCCTGTGCAGTTCTCAGCCGTTATTCGCGGCAACCCCAACTGTAAGTATGTGTATGGTATTGACCCTGCGTCCGAAAAGGACAACTTTGCTATCATCATCTTGGAAATTCATCCAGACCATCGACGCATCGTATATGCATGGTCTATCAACAGACAGAAGCTAAGAGAACGAATTAAGCAGGGAGGCAAGACCACTCAAAAGTCTTTCTACACTTACTGTGCTAGGAAAATTCGCGACCTAATGCGCCTGTTCCCTACCGACCATATCGCTATTGATACACAGGGCGGCGGTATCGCCATCATGGAGGCGCTGCACGACCCTGATGAGTTTGACGCCAGCCGTGGTGAAAAGCCGTTGTGGCCGTATATTCGACGTGGTGAGAACGACGTGTTTTGGTGGGAGCAACCCAACAAGCCGACCGACGGTGAAGCCGGATTGCATAACCTGCACATGGTACAGTTTGCCAATGCGGACTTTACTAGGGATGCGAACCACTTCATGAGAAAAGACTTTGAAAGCAAAACCACTTTATTCCCTATGTTTGACCCCGCAACTATTAGTGAGGCTATATCCTTAGATAAAATCCATGGACGAGACTATGATACACTTGAGGATTGTGTGATGGATATAGAGGAGTTAAAAGATGAGTTAGCCACCATCATACATGACCAAACTGCTGCCGGTAGAGATAGATGGGATACACCAGAGGTGAAGCTACCGGGCAATAAAAAGGGTCGATTGCGAAAAGACCGTTACTCAGCCTTGTTAATCGCCAATATGGTTGCGCACGTAATGGAAAAGCAATTAGAGGGGGTCCAGCACGAGTTCGTCGGGGGGTTTGCGGGACAACGACGCCGACATGTCACGGGCCGCCACTACATCGGCCCCGAGCACATCGTCTCCAAGATGCAGTGCGGGCATTACGGCAAAGGCGTGTCTCGGCAATAGTTTGGTGTAAGTACCAATGAGATTGCATTACGAATTGAGTTTGATGAGGAGCTTTATATGGCACGTCCACCGAAATCCATCCCTACCACCTCTCCTGCTAATACTCAGTCTGTCGCTGCTTTTGTGACGCTGGGTGAGGGCGGCAGTCATCAGACGGGGTTGCGTTCATACGATGGCTTTCATTCTGCCATAGGTCGTGACACATATAAAGACTATGACCGCAACACATCTGTACGCAATCAATTCACCCGTAACGATTATGAGTTCTTTCGACCTAACGAAGCTATACCACATAAAGCTCAAGAAATCATCTCAATGTGTCGTAACGCTTATCATCGTGTTGGTTTGATTCACAACGTCATCGACTTGATGTCCGACTTTGGGTGTCAGGGGGCGCGTCTCATTCACCCTAATCCAACTATGCAAAAGTTCTATCGGGGTTGGTGGAAAAAGGTAGATGGTGCTCGTATCAGTGAGAGGTTCCTTAATCTTTTCTATCGCGAAGGCGTTGCCGTCACTAAGCGCACAATGGCACGCCTACCTATGGCTAACGAAAAGCAGATGCGGGCCATGGGTGATAAACTTCAGCCAGACGTAGACGCAGATAAACTAGTGTCTACAAGCAAGCGCAACATTCCTTTTCGATACAATTTCTTAAATCCTTTGACTTTGGAAGTTCTCGGCGAAGAACTATCGCAGTTTGTAGGTAGGCAGGAGTTTGCTCTAAAAGTCAGCTACCGCCTACGACAATCTGTACAAAGTCCTAAGAACGACGCCGAAAAACGACTAGTGGCATTGCTTCCGCAAGAGATTCGTGCGGCTATACAGCGCGGTGATACGGTCATACCGCTCGACGCAGATAAGGTCCGCGCATTCTTCTACAAAAAGGACGATTGGCAGACATGGGCGCATCCATTTACATATGCAATCATGGACGATATCTTTTTGTTGGAGAAGATGAAGCTGGCGGATTTGGCGGCGCTAGACGGCGCTATCTCTCAGATTCGCCTATGGAAATTGGGCTACATGAGCGACGCCCATCCCGACATGTCTATCTTTCCGACGGAAGGCGCTATCAACAGACTGTCTGAAATTTTGATGTCGAATCCCGGTGGTGGTGCGTTCGATATTATTTGGGGGCCGGAACTGAGCGTCGAAGAGTACAAGACTAATGTTCACCAGTTTCTTGGTGAGGAGAAGTATCGGCCAGTATGGAACAGCATATATGCAGGGTTGGGCGTACCGCCGACTTTGACGGGTGCAGCAACTTCATCGGGCTTCACCAACAACTACATATCTCTGAAGACGCTGATTCAACGTCTAGAATATGGTAGGGCTGCACTACGGGCGTTCTGGGAACAAGAACTGGAGTTAGTGCGTCAGGCCATGGGGTTCTCTCAAGCGGCTAAGTTGGTGTTTGACAACATGGTATTGTCAGACGAAGCCGCTGAGAAGGCACTACTTATTCAATTGATTGACCGGGATGTCATTTCGGTAGAGACATTAACCGAGCGATTTGGTGGGGAGCCCGAATTTGAACAGCTTAGACTGAAGAAGGAGGAAGAGGCTAGAAAGAAAGGTAAGATGAAGCCCAAGGCATCGCCGTGGCATACCCCAGAGAAGATGCACGAGTTCATGAAGCTGGCTCTTCAACGCGGCTATATTTCACCGGAGCAAACAGGCATGAAGGACGAATTTCCTGAAGAGTTTCTTGATGTTGAGACGCCGTTTGACAAACAAATGAAAGGAAAAGACGGGCCTCTTACACAAGAGCATAAGAGCGGCATACCCAGTCCGGGGCGTCCTAAGAACGCCAAAGACAAAGAGCCTAGAGACCAGCGAACGCCGAAGCCCACGGGTGCTGCCGCGTATATGACAGCGATGATGTGGGCGCGACATGCCCAGCAGCAGATTGCCGAGATAGTCTCGCCCCTCATTTTGAAACACTACGGCAAGACATCTATGCGGGCGTTGTCCGAAGACCAAGTGCGGCGAGCCGAAGGCATTAAGTTTGCGATACTATGCAGCTTGCCGGTGTATAGCAATGTTGATGCCGACGTGGTGCGACAGAGTTTATCAGCAGGGAAGGCAGCCCCCAAGCAGTACCAGCACCTTTATGATGCGCTGTATAAGAAGGTTGTGGCGCGCAAACAGGGCGAACCCTCAATAGACGAAACTCGTATGATGCAAATTACTGCGTATGCGGTGTTAAATAGTGATGAAGAACAAATTCCAAGTGATAGTTAGGAGGCCATCATGGCACAAGTTAATGTGGTTGCAAATACTGAAGACAAAACCCTGTCAGTGTCGTTGAACAATCAAGTGATTAGTAATGTTGAAGATGTTAGTGTATATACTTATCGTGAGCCAGACGGCACTATTGCTTATGTGGAAGCCAGAGTGGCGGTTCGTGAAGTTTCTGGCGATGTTGTCAAAAACACAACGTACTATACACAGGGTTCCGAGCAGGCTAAGGCCGCTCTTGCATCTGGCCAAGAAGTCCAAACAGACATTCCTGGATTTGTGGGCGTGGATGACCGAGCGCAAGCCATCGCCGAAGTCGATGCGTTCATGTCACAGCAAAAGCGTGCGTTCTAACATCAAATGGTGTATACTGCTTTATAAGAGAGGATTCATCTATGCCGAAGTCCATCATACCCGTTTATGCTGACGAAATCAAATCCGGTTTAGCATCTGTTCTTCAGGCACAAAGCTCGATTGCATACGTCAGTCCTGTCGTGCGCATCCCCCAATCCTTGTCTCAACAGCTTCTTACTGCAAAATTTCTCGCAGACACACAGCAGGCGTTAGGTCATAACGTAACCTTCGACTTGTATCCGGTCTATACTATTCTTGTGACTACGGGTTGGAACAAGAACGACGATATTTTCGATAGGGCTGAGACTTGGGTGGCGCGACACACACCAGAAGATAAGCCCTTCAACCTGGGACATCAGCCGCGCAACATCATAGGACACATCACTGCCAATACGGTCGTTGATGAAGAACTGGCGGTAATCGACGACACGGTGGCGTTTGACGACATTCCCGATAAGTTTCACATCCTCACCAGCGCTGTTGTATATCGGCATGTTAGCAGCAGAGATGAGACGCTAGAGGCCGAAGCCGCTGAATTGATTACCAGCATCGAAAACGGTGAATGGTTTGTATCAATGGAATGCCTTTTTACTGGTTTTGACTATGGTATATCATATGCTGATGGAACTCAACAAGTCATAGCACGTAATGAAAAGACTGCATTTCTTACCAAACATTTGCGCGTTTATCAAGGGTGCGGTGAATATAATGGTGGGAAGCTTGGTCGAGTATTGCGTCACATCACGTTTAGTGGCAAGGGGTTGGTTGAGAATCCTGCCAATCCAGATAGTGTCATCATCAATGATACGACAAAGTTTGTGGGTGTTGTGGCCAATGATTGGGTCGAACACAATTCAGTAACCGAATCTCATAGTATGGGAGAACACGATATGGCAGACGAAAAGTACGTGAGCCAACTAGAGGAACAAGCTAAGAATTTGCAGTCGCAATTGACCGAGGCTAATCAGCGTATTGCTGAGCTGGGCGATGTGAAGGTCAAGAGTGCGTTGGCTGAAAAAGACGGGCAGATTGCCAAGTTGGCCGATGAACTCAAAGCTGCTCAAGAGCAGGTAGCGGCGCTAGAGGCCGCCAAGGCAGACCTTGAGAAGGCGAGAGACGAAGCCCAAGCCGAACGAACCGACCTAGAAACCAAGCTGACAGAAGCGAATGATAAGCTGGCAGACATTGCCAAGGAATCACGCTCTGTCGCAAGAGTGTCGATTTTGGTCGATAAGGGTGTAGATAAGAGTGAAGCAGAACAACTTGTTGCCGAATTCGATGAGCTTGGTGATGAGAAGTTTGCGCGCTTGGTCGATATTCATACGCAGGCTAAGAAGGCAGCCAAGGATGACGACGACGAAGAGAAGGCGAAGAAAGCCAAGGCAGAAGCCGACGCGAAAGCCGCTGCTGAAGCCGAAGTCGCTGATTTAGAGGGCGCTCAGGCCGACTCCGACCCAAGCCTTTCTGCGGGAGACACCAACGATGAAGACGACCTAATGAAGTCTCTGGCATCGTTTTTGGATACCACCATGCACGGTGAGTAATTTATTTTTTGTAACACATTTTTGGAGGCTGATGATATGGCTCTAAAAGGCGATAGATATCTGGCAATCACCGAGATTGGTTTCTTCATGGACCAAGTAGCCGAGCGTGGTGGAGTGGTTGTGTTGAAGACTGCCGGTTCCGGTGCCGCATTGGACCAGCAAGAAGCGGAAGTTGAATACGCCGCTGACCCGTCTGGCGGTTACCCTGTTGGTTTGCTGTTGGACGACATGGTCAACAAAGACCTGACTCGTACTCACTTGAATTTTCAGAAGAGTGAGCATCAGAAGGGCAGCAAGGTTGGCTTGCTTCGTGACGGTTGGGTCGTGACAAACATGCTAGAAGGTACTGGCGTGGTGCCGGTCGGTGGCGAGAAGGCGTATCTGGGCCTCAGCGGCCTATTGACGAATTCGACCAACGAAGGCGTGAACCCCGAAGTGGGACGGTTTGAGTCATCCCGTGACGAAGATGGCTATGTCAAGGTGTATGTAAAGCTGCCCCGATAATTGCAGTAATTTTAGGAGAATAGAAATATGAAAGTTATTCAACCAACTGCTGCTATGAATCAATTGCTGCGGGATAGCGGCTCGCGTGATGAAAGACAGTCCGTGGCAGCTACACAGCAACTAGCAGTGGCTCTAGAGACGCCCTTGCGGAAGGGCGTGCTTTCCGGCGACATCACTGGTGGAATTTTTAAGCGCATTACCCTGCAACCGGGTGCAACGCCGAAATTTCCCTTGGACTTTGTGCAGCCGGGCACTGAGAAGGATTACGTTGCCTATACGATTCCGAATCAGGGTCGTATTCCCGAGCGCAACGTCGAAGGTGACTACGTTATGGTTCCGACCTACGACGTTGGTTGCTCCATCGACTGGCTGTTGAAGTATGCTAGGGATGCGCGCTGGGACATTGTGTCGCGTGCGATGCAGGTGCTTGAAGCATCCTTTGTCAAAAAGACCAATGACGATGCTTGGCACGTCATTCTTGCTGCTGGTGTTGACCGAAACATCGTCGTGTACGATGCGGCGGCCACTGCGGGCCAGTTCACCAAGCGAGTCGTGAGTCTTGGCAAGACCGTGATGCGGCGTAACGGCGGTGGCAACTCCACGAGCGTCAATCGTGGTAAGTTGACGGACTTGTTTTTGAGCCCGGAAGGCATCGAAGATATTCGTGACTGGGGCGTTGACCAAATCGACGAAGTTACTCGGCGCGAAATTTTCCAAGCTCAAGACGGCACCCTGAGCCGTATCTTTGGCGTGGTTCTGCACGACCTCGATGAACTCGGCGTGAGTCAAGAGTATCAGAACTTCTTCACCAACGAACTCAGCGGCAGCCTACAAGGCAACGACGTAGAACTGATGGTTGGTTTGGATATGCGTACCAACGACTCTTTTGTGAATCCTGTTCGCGAAGAGGTTAGTGTGTACGATGACCCGACCCTTCATCGTCAGCGGCGTGCTGGTGTGTATGCTTGGTGTGAGCACGGTTTTGCTGTGCTTGACAACCGGCGTGTCATTCTGCTGTCGTTCTGACAACGGGCTAGACATTGTAAAAAACCACGGGATGGTGGCGGCGATTGACGCAGCCGCTATCCCATTTTTTTTGGAGCGCACCTATGTCTTGGTCTGTAGAGATGGTTCGGATAGTACGCGGTTTAATCAACGACTTTGGGTCGCCGCCGTCTTACTCCGACGAACGCCTGCAAGAACTGCTTTGTACTGGGGCGGTGTTGGTTCTGAGTGAGGTGGCGTTCTCTACGGCCTACACCGTGAGTCTTTCTACCTTTACTATTTCTCCTGCGCCTTCGGCCGACATCGACTTTCAAGCATTGGTGAGTTTGAAAACCGCGTGCATCATATCTATGGGTGAGCATCGACATGCGGCGATGCGCTCCATTACAATTAAGGACGGCCCGTCCCAAATAGATAATCGTGATGTTGCTAAGCACTTATTGGGTCTTACCAAGGGTGTGTGCGATGCCTACGAAAAGGCAAAAATGAATTATTTGTTTGGAGATGGGTCGGTTGGTCGCGCTATTGTCGGGCCGTATGGCGTGGGAATGGGGCAGGCAGAGACTTATAGAGGTTGATGTGACCGAACACGACGGCTGGTCCTACGTAACGTGGACAACCCGGACGGGCCGGTGTGCCTGGTGTGGCGTGGCCCGTGGTGCGTGAGTAACTGAAGAGAGGATAGTATGGCAAAACAACGTGAACAACTGGGCAGCCGACGCGACACCCGCCTGACCGGACGAGCGAACGCGGCCAACCAGTTCCGGCAGCCGCTCAAGCGATTCCGCGATTCGCTGGCCGAGTCCCGCGAACTGTGGAACCGACTGGGGCCGGAGCAACGCGAGCGGATTGCGGAGCGTGACCCGCTGCTGAAGCTGGCCCGGCAGGTGTACGACGAACTGAGGGGGTGGTTCGATGGCTAACGCGAGATTTGGACAGCCGACGTTTGAGAACGGCCAGGAGGTCCGCGAGTGGAACCTCACGCAACTTGTGCCGCACACCGCGATTGGTGTCGGTGTGAGCGGGCTGCGGTTCGTCAACTGCAACCTCTTGAACTGTGATGTGCCCGCCGACGCCGACGTAGTGGACTGCCTGACGATTCAGAAGTCGTTTTGCTCCCACCTGCATCCCGAATGGGTCGAGCACGGCCTGCCTGAGTGTGCGGTGGATTGCGGGCACTTGGCCGACACCGAGGAAGTCTGGATTGACGGCGAGTTGGTCGAGACGATTCGGCGGTACGAAGATGGGATAGTGAGCTAATGGCAACGTACTACGTGGACCCTGCGGCAACGGGCGACAACGACGGCAG
>Ga0265293_10006993_pt1 | contig 17657 bp, 14 predicted proteins | sample Munlanlewell138R_FD_192505 | JGI IMG/M metagenome (GOLD analysis project Ga0265293, IMG submission 192505) | Leachate microbial communities from a municipal landfill in Southern Ontario, Canada - Leachate well 138R | ecosystem: Engineered > Solid waste > Landfill > Unclassified | place: Canada...
AAAGATTTTAAGTTTTTTTGATTCCATAAAATTGTACGTTTCTAAATCCTTGACAGTCTCAGCTTCTAACTCTTTATAGGCGCTTTTATTTTTATTGGCTACAATAATAATGGGATAAACGCCCACCCCTTCAAAAACCTCAAGATGGGAAATGCTCAAAGAATAACTCAAACCTTTGTCTTTTAGGTATTTTAATACATCCTCGGCGTATTGGGATACAAGAAATTTATTAGGTATGATCCAACTGTAAACCCCGGTGGCATTTGATATATTAACACCTTCTAATAAAAAAGCCGTATAAATATCAAAGGCACCTTTCAACTGCCTATATTTAGCCCTTAGATAATCCCTGTTTACATTGTTTTTAACATCCTCTACCGCTGATATATAGGGCGGATTGCCTATGACTATGTCGAAACCGCCTTTTTTTCGGAATACCTTGGCAAATTCCAGCTCCCAGATAAAGAAGGGTTTCATTTTGTTCTTCCTGATGAGATTGTATTTAGCGATTGCCTCCTGATCATTATTTTCCATCAGTTTGTTGATAATTAACTCGTCCCTTAATTGATCAATTCTGATTTTTAAATCCTTTTTGTTATCCACGTTGTCCGCTTCAAAATATTGGGCTTGTTTTTCAAGTAATTCCTTCAGGCCGTTTTCGAAATCAAAAACCAGGCTAGTCTGCATCATTTGCTGCCCCCGAGCAACCCCTTGTTTTTGCTGCTTTACATTGGCAAGTAGAGTCTTGTCAAAAAGTTTTATTCCCTCATACTCATCAACCAAACTGTTGCCAACTTGGATGTTTATATCCAGGTTGGGCAAAGGGTGGGGCTCAAGATCCGTACTGTCTATCACCTGATCTACCACTATGGACAGCCATAATCTCAATTTAGTAATATCCACGGCACTGGGCTCAATATCTACCGCAAAAATACAATTTTTAATAGTTCTCCATTTCATCAAATAGGGGGAGCGCCGCTTTTTTATATATTCCTCACCATGGCTCCGCCCAAAGGCACCCTCCTTGTCCTTTTTAATGAGATAATAGGTGATATTATTGCGGGCTTTGACAATTTCATTGAGCATTCCTAAGGGAAAAGCCCCGGATCCCACCGCGGGGTCTGCCACTCGGACATTTTCCAAGGCCTCGTCAACTTCTGCTATCTTATCTAAAACAGATTTCTTAATGGTAAATTCTTTACCATAACCCACATCTTTTCTGCCGTCAGCATCCCTAATCAGCTCGCCGTAAAGGATAAAATCTTTTAAATCCTCATAAGGCACCCCTACCTCATTAGTCAGGTAGTTGATTAGGCTTTCCTGGCACATATAATGGACAATTTCCCGGGGAGTATAAAAGGCCCCTTTTGATTTTCTATCACTTACCTCTAAAAGATTCTCGAAAATTTTCCCCAACATTTCCGGATCTACCGCCACTTCTTTTTCCAGCGGCTCCGCCTCGTTCATGGTAAAATTAAATCTATCAAAAATGTCCAAGATACCATCGGCATGCCAACCTTTTTCCCTCGCATTGGAGAAAATTTCGTTGGGAATATTAAACTGCACATCCTGCCAATTATAGCCCTCTAGGGGCTCAAACAAGCCGCCATTCAAAAAGGGAATCTTACAATTAAATTCTTTAAAATAATGATTTCTTCTTTTTTTATTTAGCGCCTCATAAAAAAGGGGTTGTAAATAGTCCTGAAAGAAATTTTTATTAAATTCGACGGAATGTTTCCATAACACTTCCCTGATAAACTTTTTGTTGCCCAGGCCCCAAGGCTCATCAAAGCCTTCCCTGCCTAGGAAGAAATCGGATAAGATTTCAATTTCATGGTGACTGAAGTTTTCTTCGCTGATAATTCCGGGGCTTAGTTTATACATTTGATCATCAAAATTATAAAATGCTTTTTCTAAAATTGCTTTTTCTTGATCTGTGACACTGCTATAAAGACCAAATAAATCCTCTTTGCTGATTTCTTTAGGTACTAGCCTAACACCAAGCCAGCCTTTTTTTTGGAGAAAATAAAGAAAAGCCAGTTGCCCCATTAATTTTTTAGCAAACTGCTCGGCAAACTTGCCTGTTTCGATATCCAACTTTGCCGACTCTTTAATGAAGGAGCTGTCCTGTTCTAAATGCTCCTTTAGGTCCAAATATTTTTCCTTGTATAATTCGAAAAACTCTTTGGTGATTTTTTCGATACTAAAGGCTTGTTCGATTTCCCTGATAGTAGGATCATGCTTGTCATCTTTAAAAATAGGTAATAATTGATTTAAGGCTGTGTGATTGGGCTCGTTTTCGCCCACCAGGTAGGAATATCTTTTAGCTGGGATTAAAGCCAATTCATATTTTCCTTTTATGCAGGATTCCTCCAACTTAACGAAGGACAATCGCCAGCTAGACTCCTCCTCCCGGTTGAAAAAAGCCACTATAGCCGCTTCCAGATTATTTTCGCCCAAGACCTTAGACACAAAATTTCTTTGCATACTCCTGGCCCGATCTACACCGGTGCTTTTTTTTAGCTCCACAGCCAAGATAATTATCTTTTCGCTTTGACTGTCTGTATATTTTGCTATTGGATAATAAGCTTCGATTTGCTGGGAATACTCTCGCCAAATTTCTGTTCGTTTATTTCCATCTAGCATTTGGGGTTCGTTAAAAAATTTTCTCGTAAATTTTTTAAAGTTGTTGAGGTTAAAGCCCTCCTCTGAGATTCTCCTTAAAATACCTTCTTTAAAATCATTCACCGGCTAGCTCACTCCTTTTTTAGATACGATGAAGCAAGGTTTTGATATTCCCTTTTTAAAGCCGGTTTTGAGTGGCAGGGGATGGCAGGGGGACGCTTTGTTTGCCACCCTAATCAAAAGGTGGCAAACAAAGCGTCCCCCTGCCACTTACATTTGTCTTCTGCCTTGGAAGGCCTTGGTTAGGGTTATTTCGTCGGCATATTCCAGCTCGCCGCCCATGGGTAGGCCGTGGGCAATGCGGGTGGTTTTTACCCCCAAGGGAGAAAGAAGTCTAGCCAGGTACATGGCAGTAGCCTCCCCTTCCACATTAGGATTGGTGGCAACTACCACTTCTTGAACCGGGCCTTTTTGAATCCTGCTCAAAAGTTCCTTTATCTTTAGCTGCTCGGGGCCGATGCCGTCCATGGGGGAAATCACCCCATGAAGTACATGGTAAAGCCCCTTGTATTCCCGGGTTTTTTCCAGGGCTATAACATCCCTAGGATGTTCCACTACACAAATAATAGCCTGATCTCGGCCCTCATTTTGGCAAATACCACAGGGGTCTTGCTCTGTTAGGTTGCCGCAAATAGAGCAATGCCTTACCTTTTCCTTGGCCTCTAAAATAGCCTTTGCCAACCTTTCTGCCTCCTCGATACTCACTGACAAAAGGTAGAAGGCCAGCCGTTGGGCGGACTTTGGCCCAATCCCCGGCAACTTATTTAATTCGGCAATTAAATCCGCAACTGGTCTGGCATGGTTGAACATGGCAGTTTAAAATAAACCGGGTAGATTCATGCCACCGGTAATTTTACTCATTTCGTTTGCCACCATCTCCTGGGATTGCTTCAAGGCATTGTTAACCGCCGTCAAAACTAAATCCTCCAGCATTTCCACATCCTCGGGATCCACTGCATCGGGATTAATTTTAATGGATACTAATTCCTGTTTGCCGTTGGCTACCACTTCTACCACTCCGCCTCCGGCGGAAGCGCTAACTGTCCTGTCTTCCAGTTCTACCTGCATTCTGGCCATATCCGCCTGCATTTTTTGAACCTGCTTCATCATTTTGTTCATATTGCCGCCAAAACCCATTTTAATCTTCCTCCTTAATATCTATTAATTCTCCACCAAACATGGACTGAGCCTCTCTGGCTAAATCAACCTGTTGAGTCTGTGTTTTACTGACCTCCTTTTTGTCGGCTAAAACACAGCTTATTTTTAAGTTCTCTTGATAATATTGCCCTAAAACCTCTTCCACCCTAATTTTCACTGGGGGACTTTCGATTTGCTCCTTATGAAACTGATGTTCTTTTAAGAATTGGATTTTTAAAACATTATTTTCTACCCCGGCTAGCTCCCCTTCTCTTAAAAAAGCTACGTAACTGACATTTGCTTTTTTCCTTAACTGTTCTAAAAATCCCTCCCACCTGGCCTTAATCAAATTAAGATCCGGCTGTTTTTGGAAAACCGGCCCGGTTATTTTATTTACCGTCGAGTCTTCTTTCCCAACGGGATATTCTTGCCTGGTAAGGTCCTGCCGCTGATCAATTTGTTCCGCCTGATCGGACCTTGATGACCCCTTTGCCGGTGGGGAACCGAATCTGATCTCCTGGGGCTTTGTGAGGCTCTCCTGAACCACTTGGGGGAATAAAGGATGCCAAACTTCTGTCAGTCTAATTATCCCCAATTCAACCAGGATCCTTCCCTGATTAGTCCACCTGATTTCTCCCTCAAGATAATTAAGTATTTTGATTGCCTCCAAAAGCTGCCCTTGGGAAATTACCGCCGCGGCAGATTGCAATTTGTCTTTTATTTCTTGAGGAGCGGCTACAATTTCCTCGGCCCTGCCGCCTAAACTTATTAACAGTAGATTGCGATAGAATAAACTTAAATCCCCTATTATTTGCTTTAATTCCCGGCCGTCTGCCAACAGACCGTCCAAAAAAACTAAGGCCTCACCAATTTCACCCTCAAACATTTTATGATGAAGCTCCAACAACAGCTCATCCTCCACCGCACCCAGGATGGAAGCTACTGCCTCCAGGGTAATTTCCCTGGCTCCCCCTGCCATAGCCTGATCCAAAAGCCCCAAGGCATCCCTTAAACCACCCTCCGCTTGTCGGGCCATTAAAAAAAATGCCTCCTCCGCTATTTTTACTTCTGCGGCTTCACCCACTTCTTTCAACACCTGTATAATAATGGGCAGGGAAATTTGTCTAAAATCAAAACGCTGACAGCGCGAAAGAATGGTGGCCGGTATTTTCCTGACATCAGTGGTGGCCAAGATGAAAATAGCATGCCTTGGTGGTTCCTCCAAAGTCTTTAACAAGGCGTTAAAGGCTTCCGAAGTAAGCATATGTACCTCATCAATTATGTAGACCTTATATGGCCCTTCCACCGGACTAAAGCTGATTCTCTCCCTTAGCTCCCGAATCTCGTCAATACCTCTGTTAGAGGCAGCGTCAATCTCCAGCACATCCATGGAGCTCCCTTGAGTAATGCTGACACAACTATGACAATGGTTACAGGGCTCCCCATCCTGTAGGTTTGGACAATTAACTGCCTTGGCCAAAATTTTAGCCGTGCTGGTTTTACCCGTCCCTCTGGGGCCGCAAAACAAGTAGGCGTGACTAAACCTGCCGGAAGTTAGAGCGTTCTTCAAGGTCCGGTTAATATGATTCTGCCCTTTGATCTCTGCAAACCTCTGGGGTCTATATTGTCTATATAATGCTTGATAACTCATAATGCCACCTCAAAAAGATAATTCGACTCCCGGGGGATGGTTTCCTTTAAAAGTCCTAAATATAAAAAAGCCCTTCGGCCTCATGGGCTGAAAGCTGAAAACTAAAAGGCCAAAAACCAAAAGCCTCTGTATGCAATTTGTTAATACTTTAAACCAGCAAAAATCCAAACTTTGAAGGTATTTAAAAGCCGTGCACCCACTGTTGAATTACATTTCCGGGCGTTACCCCAATAGTTAACTCAGACCAGGCACCCCTGGGGCACACGAAAGCTTTCACTTACCGCTGCTTCCTTCCGGATCTGACGGGGTTCATGAATTTCCGTTGCACAGGACCCAATCCTCATGGCCACTTGTTGGAGGCAGACCCCACAAATGGAATCCGTGAGTGGGAATTCAACCCCGCTATAGCGGATTGCGGGTACAGAGCACCGCTACCTCTCCGTCTAGCACGGCAAATTTTAAGCCCATTAAAATTTATCTTTATCTTGCCTCCTGCATCTGGCATCTTGCTTCTTGAATGGCGGAGAGAGAGGGATTCCCACCGGTCGCTTCGCTCCCTATCAGGCCGGGGCGGGAAAACAATTCACTGGATTGTTTTCTTTTTCCGCCCGTTCGAATCCCTCTCATTTCTTCCAAGGGTTTTTATCTTTATCTTGCCTCCTGCATCTGGCATCCTGCTTCTTGAATGGCGGAGAGAGAGGGATTCGAACCCTCGAGACAGGTTTTAGCCCATCTACCCGATTTCCAGTCGAGCGCCTTCAGCCAAACTCAGCCATCTCTCCGTTTGAAATTACAGACATAGTATCAGTTAGTTAGGTAGTCGGCCCCTGGCTTTAGACCCCAAGCCTTTAGCTTTAGGCTTTCCACGATTAACATTGTACAATAAATCTGGGCTTTTGTCATCAAAAAAATGAATTTATTATTTGCCAGCCCGCTTATTATACAGAATAAAACCCATTTTGTCACTAGCCTTTCTTACCAAATCAACTGTAGGAATCATTATCCTACCGACCAATTTCATGTGCAGCCACCAAGTGTTTCAACCCGCCGGGCACAAAAGCTTCTACCAGAATACCTTCTTCTAAATAATTTACTGCTAGCACCTGGGCATCTTTATAAAGCATGCCCAATAGCTGCCCTTCGTCGTGGGGCAAGAGCAGTTTCATTTGCTGACCGGTTTGGCTCAACTCCTTAGCCAAAAGCCCCAACAACTTTTCGATTCCGGCTCCGGTTTTCGCCGAAACCTCCACATAGGGATGTCCCGGATACAGAAAAACGCCTTTCCCTTCGGTTAACAAATCTAATTTATTAAAAACCAAAATTAAGGGCTTATCCAAAACCCCTAGTTCCGCCAAAACATCCTCGACTGCCTGCATTTGTTCCATAAATTGAGGGTGAGATACATCCACTACATGTAGTAGCAAATCAGCCTCCCGGACCTCCTCCAAAGTAGCTTTAAAAGCAGAGACCAACTGGTGGGGTAGCTTTTGGATAAAGCCCACTGTATCTGCCACCAAAATTTCCTGGCCGGTGGGCAATAAAATCCCCCTAATGGTGGAATCCAGAGTTGCAAACAAATGATTTGCCCCTGGATCTTCCTTGCCAAAATCTACAGTTGAAGGGGAAGCCAATTCTAAAAGCTTGTAGCGTAGGGTGGATTTCCCTGCATTAGTATAGCCTACCAGAGATACCAGGGGAACATCTCTTTTGCCCTTAGTTACCTGTCTTTGTCTGCTGACTTGCTCCAATTGCTTCTCCAAATCGGAAATTCTTCTTTGAATATGTCTCCTGTCTTTTTCTAATTTAGTTTCCCCAGGCCCTCTCGTTCCAATACCTCCCGCCAAACGAGACAGTTCTGTGCCAAACCCGGTTAAACGGGGCAGCAGATAGTTTAACTGGGCCAACTCAACCTGAATTTTACCTTCCCTGGAACGGGCCCTTTGGGCGAAGATATCTAAAATTAAACCTGTGCGATCTAGGATTTTACAATTTAAAACTCCTTCCAAATTCCGCATTTGCACGCCGGTCAGTTCCGTATCAAAGACCACCAAGTTAATCCTTTTTGTCCTAATTATAAATGCCAGCTCTTCCGCTAAACCCCTTCCTATATATAAAGCGTTATCAGGACGCTCCCTAGTCTGCAAAAAGCTATCTATTACCTGAGCCCCTGCTGCCATAGCTAGTTCTTTTAGCTCAGCCAAGGATTCCTCGGCAGTCAAAATGCCTTTTACCTGTTTTCTCAGTTCCACACCTACTGCCAAAGCCCTCTCAACGGTTTCATCATAAAGGGGCGGTTCTTGTTTGGCCAGCTCTGCCTCGATTTCCCTAACTACCTCTAAGTAATTAAAGTTGACGGCCTCCTGAATACCCAGGGGCCCATATAAAAGGCCTGCTTTTAAATCCCCTGCTGCATTAATAAACCCCACCCATAAATCTTGAAAAATCCCTTCTTTAACACCAATTGCCACCATGGCATCCAAGGACATGGCCTTTAATGTGCCTACATCAATCTCCGACAAATGGCCAGAGCTCCCGGGATGAGTATGAATTAAACGCAGGCCGCTTAAGCGCTGCTCTCCCCGCCGACTGCTTAAATCAGGCAAAGACACCTTGCCCCGATCCCCGGCGGCGACCCCCGCTACCTGCCCTCTTCTATTAAGATAAACTCCCAGCTCAACATTTAAAATGCTTGTCAGCCTGACCAATTCAGCAATTAATTCCTGAGAAATTAACTGACCCTGGGCTACTTTAAAATCATACAATAACTCCAATTGCTCCAAATAATAGTTTTTGATACCCCCGATTTCCCCGTAAATTATTTTCTGAATAGCAGCCACTCCTTTCCTAAGGTTGTTAAAGCTTACTAATCAATTATTTCGTAACTGGAGGAAATAGCAGGCAAATTCAAACTGCCCAAAACCCTTTCCAAAAAAACTCCCTCCCTCTCCGGCTGCTGACTGCCATAACTGGCTCGAATGGCCCCGGTAATAAACTGAACTCCCCGGTCCATTGCTAAGGGTAGGCTATCACCCTGAAGCAGACTGCCAACCAAAACACTGGTGAAGGTATCCCCGGCTCCGGGATAATGGGCGGGCACATAGATACAAGTAACCTTCCAAAAGCGGCCGTCCCCCTTATTGTAGGCGATCACACTGGTTTTATGCTGAGGCTGACTTTTACCCCGATAGGGAACGCTGGTTATGATGGCTGTCTCCGGCCCCATCTCCGTTAATCTGACCAGCCATTCTTTCATTTCTGCTAAGGTTATATCTGTTCGATAGGGTTCGTTTAACAAAAAAGTTGCTTCCGTAAAATTTGGAGTGATCAAATTTGCCTTAGCTACTAAATGCTTCATCTCTGTGATCATTTCATCTGTCATGGTGCTGTAAAGCCTGCCATTATCCCCCATAGCAGGATCCACCACTACCAGGGGATTATTATGGGAAAAACGATCAATAAAATCCGCGATGATTTGTATTTGCTTTGGCGAGCCCAAAAACCCGCTGTAAATACAATCGAATTCTATTTGTAGCTGATCCCAATGATTAACTGTACTTTCCATAAAATCGGTTAAATCTACAAAGCTATATCCTTCAAAGCCTCCCGTATGGGTAGATAGCACGGCAGTGGGCATACTGCAGACCTGGGCCCCCATGGTGGATAGGATTGGTATCACCACCGCTAGGGATGTCCTCCCAAAGCCTGATAAATCATGAATTGCCGCCACTCTTTTTATTTGTCTTTTCATTTTTCACTACGACCTTTCCGTTGATTTTAGTTGATTGATCAGTTGATAAGCTAGTCAGATTACAGGCATTCTTTTGAGGTTTTTCAGCCTTCGGTCTTCGGCTAAACCACCCTATAAGTCTTTAGCCCCTTGCGGTCTATAACCTCCACCTCTGAATCCTGCTGCAATTTTTGAAATATATCTTCCCTTTCCTCGTGACCCCTGCTTTCTAAAAAACTGGTTACCTCATGCTGATTCATGGGATGTCTTTTAATAATACTTAAGATAGCTTCGTAATCATCTTCTATATCACTATAGAAATCTGAGGCCAATGGGCCGGCAATGGAGGTACCACCCAAAGTTTTTTCCGCCAGCAACAGGCTTTCCCCATCAACTTGCTCTACCCAGCTTTCCGCTGTACCCCTAACAGGGGAATTTATAAATAAGCGACTATAATTAATGGGTTCTAACAACTCCTTAAACCGCCGTAAGGCCGCTTGATCATCATTTAACCCTTTAACCAGCATAATCTCCAGCCACAGCTCTCCTTGATATGTTTTTGAAAAATCCACCAGCCCCTGATACATAGTTTGAAACTTGATGGTACCTAAGGGCCTGTTGATTTTTTTAAAGCTTGCTTCATCATAGGCATCCAAGGAGGGCATCACAATATCTGCCTCACTTAAAGCTTCCTTCACTTCCTCCTGAGCTAAAAGTCCACCATTTGTAATCACTACAGTAGGTTTATTCGTCAGACTTTTTAGGCCTCGAATTAGCTTCCTAAGACCCAAGTATAGAGTTGGCTCTCCCTCCCCCACGATAGACACCACATCAAAGGGGAGCCCTGAAGCCAAGTAAGCCTTCAACTCCGCTAAAATATCCGCCACAGGGAAATACATCTCCCTATGTCTTTTCATGGTACGAGTTGGCCCAAGCTGGCAATAAACACAGGAATAATTACAGGCTTTCTTGGGAATGGGGCTAATCCCCAGGGACAAGCCCAAGCGCCTAGAGGAAACAGGGCCAAAAAGATATTGATAAGTTGTCATTAACATCACCTGCCCAAAAGCTTTATTTTATTATAACATAATTTAAGGAACTTCTTTTCTTTTCCTGGTACCCCTTTTATGTCCTGAAAAGATTAACTTAGAAACGAGCAAAATAGGGTGCTCGGTCATGGCCAATTGGGCCCCTACTAGGGGCAGGCAGTGATTGACATCGGCCTTCAATCAATGGTAAAATTAAACAAAGAGGCAGTGTTTTTTGTTGCTTCGGGATTTAAAATTAAAAAAAGGGGGAGTCGAAATGAGTTTTCCATTGAAAAATGATGTGGAAAGAGCTGATCAGTTTTTTTTAGATTTTCTTAGGTCTTTGATGAAAAACCCAGAAACTGCAGCAGCTTGGTGTGGCTTAGGAATGGTTGTCGGTGTAAAAATGCAAGACTTGAACTTAGGTTATACTATCAGATGTACCCCCGAAGGAGTTATTGCGGAATCCGGTTACCCGGAAAACCCTGACACAGGTATTTCCTTTACCAGTGACACCTTCCATGACCTTTTTACCGGAGAGATTAATGCAATTATGTCCCTCGCCTCGGGGAAGATTTCTATTAGCGGTTCTACCAAGAATATGCTCAAGCTCTCCAATGTTTTACCGCAAACATATGAAGTTTATGAAAAGTATTTAAAAGAAAGTATGGTTTAAACAAGGCGGGATAAGGGAATATGGTTTTATCCCGCCTCCGATAAAATGGGACAAGATTCTTGTCCCATTTTTATTTAATCAAATTGGGTAAAAAGGTGATAAATTGCGGCACAAAAGCAAAGATTAAAACTGCAATCATTTGTACAATAAGGAATGGCCACACCCCTTTTACGATACGATCAAATTTAAGACCAGTTATAGCACATGCGGTAAAAAGATTATAGCCAAAGGGAGGAGTCACAAAACCAACCACAATATTGATTACAAACAGTACCCCTAAGTGTAATGGATCCAAACCCAATTGCAGGCCGAGAGGAATGACAATCGGTGCCATAATAATAATTGCGGCAATATTATCCAATAGGGCTCCCACCAAGAGCAAGAAGAAGTTCAGCATTAGAAGGTAAACTATTGGACTGTTAACATATTGCATTAAAAAGCTAACAATTGAATTCGAAACCTGGGTGGTAGACATAAGCCAAGAAAGTACATTGGCAACTGCCACAATAAAGCAAATCATTGCGGATGTTTCCATGGATTTGATCAGTATTGTCGGCAGATCCTTAAGTTTAAGTTCGCGATATACCACAAAACCGACAATAAGGCTATATAACACACCAACTGCAGCCGCCTCGGTAGGTGTAAAAATCCCACCATAAATACCGCCCAAAATTAGAACCGGAAGAAATAAAGCCCCCAGCCCCGACCAGGTAGACTTCAAGACATTTATCCACGAAAATTCATTTTCCGAACTGTGCTCGATGATCGCCGGACTTCTTTTAGCTATCACCATGTTTACCATAATTAAAAGTAAAGCAATAAAAACACCCGGAAGAACCCCTCCTAAAAACATATCGGTAACAGAAATATTCATGGTTACCCCATAAATTATCATCGGAATACTGGGAGGAATTATAGGTCCAAGGGCGCCGGCCGCAGCCACTAGGCCGCCTGCTGTTTCCTTGGTGTAACCTTTTTGTACCATGGAAGGAATAATAATGGTGCCAATAGCCGCCACAGTCGCCGGGGCCGAGCCTGATATTGCAGCAAAGACAACGCAAGATAGAATCGCCACAATGCCCAGTCCGCCTGAACGGCTGCCCACAAGACTTTCAGCCCAATTTACCAGTCTTTTGGATATGCCGCCGCTTGCCATCAGGTTCCCCACCAAAATAAACAAAGGTATAGCCAAAAGCGGAAAGGAATCCAGCCCGGTTACCATACGCTGCGCGATTAAAATTAAGGGTTTTATATTGGTTATCGCCAAAAAACCAATACTTGACAAACCAATGGCAAAGGCAACAGGGACACCCAGGAAGATCAAAAGAAACATTGTTAAGAATAAATAACCCATTAGCCGTTGACCCCCTTCACCGCTTTATCAACTAGTATCTGGATAAAATTAAAAAACGAATAAAGAATGATCAAAATACCGGTTACGGGTATTGCCAAGTATACCAGCGAAATATTTAGTCCCATAGCCGGACTCAGCTGGGTTTTTACTGTAAAGACCATATTAAAACCCTCTTTTACTAAGACTACGGACATTATGATGATAAGGGCCTGGATAACAAAATCCAAAGATTCTTGAATTTTAGCAGGAAAAAGATCAAACAATGCGGTTACCCTGGCATGGCCGTTATTTTTCACACAAAATGATGCCGCCAAAAGGTTTGCCCAAATAAAAGTATACCGTGCCAGTTCCTCCGTCCAGGATAACGAGTTGTTTAAAACATATCTAGTGTATACCTGGGCTATACATGAAATAATCATAATCGAAAAGGTTATCACGATTAAAAAGCCGCCGACATAGTCCACCCACTTTTCGATTTTCTGCAGTAACTTCATAGCGATCCCCACAATCTTTTTGCGAGTTTACCTTCAACAGGCCGGTAAACTCGCAAAGTTGATATAATAGTCCTGATTTAAATGACCTTGCTGATGATTATTACTTTTTCAGTTCCTCCAAGGCTGCCATTAGTTCATCCACTAAAGCACTACCGATGGTGGTTTTTTGTTCTTCGTAGAAGGTTGCTAGTGCTTCCTGGAAAGCACCATAATCAACATCTTCCACAGCTTTCATTCCATTGTCCTTCAATACCTGTAGCTGGACAAGTTCATTCTCAGCAATAAAATCTCTGAGTTCATTGCCCGCATCAACTGCGGCCTCTTTTACCATATTCTGCTGCTCCGAACTAAGATTTTTCCAGACTGAATCGGACATACAAAGAATTAAAGGTGAATAGAAGTGACCTGTCATAGAAATATAATCGGCCAGCTCATAAAAGCGGTTGGCTGCAAGCACACTTAGCGGCAAATCTACGCCATCAATCGTTTTTTGTTGCAGACCGGGTATTGTTTCGGAATAAGCCATGGGTACGGCATTTACACCTAGGGCCTTATAGGTTGCCATATACATCTTAGTTTCCATGCTACGGATTTTTTTGCCTACAAGGTCACTGGGAACCCTTGCCCCGCTTCCATTCGTTACTAAATGCCTGAAACCCCCCACACCCCAAGCCAAAGGCTCCACACCAGAACCCTTAAATGAGGCCAAAACCTTCTGCCCAACGGGGCCATCTAAAACCCTATTTGCTGTGTCGTAATCCGGGAATAAGAAGGGTAGATCAAACAAAGCTGCAGCCGGGACAAAAACACTGGCATAGGAATTTGTCATTACGCCCATATCAACCGTGCCTATTTTCATCCCTTCGAACATTTCCCTTTCCTGACCAAACTGGCCGCCGGTGATAACTTCAATTTTTATTGTTCCATTGCTTCTTTGTGCAACATTTTCAGCAAAATTGGCAGCAAAACGATGATAGGGGTCATTCATGTCCGGTGAACTAACGTGAGCAACTTGAATCACCTTGGGAGCCGGAGCCGGGGTAGAAGTTTCATCCGTCTGCGGCGGGCCCTCCTTGTTCCCACAACCTGCAACAGCAACTAAGGATAATAACAACATTCCCACCAGAAATAAAACCAAGCTTTTAGATCTTTTCATAATTTACACTTTCCCCCTTAATGTTTAATGTATCTAGGTTTTATCTCCACCTTTTGATGGAGTTTACCCCGATTAAAGATTGAATCTGGTGATTTTTAAAAAATCAAATCAATACTATCGGCTGTCTTTAAAAGGCCCAATTACCCCGTTTCTGTAAGCGTTGTTGAAATTTCTGCAATGGCGATCATTTCCTTTAAAAGCCTCCACAGCAAGCAAAGTAGTCATTAATTCCCGACTTAAAGGATCCATAATAGCCGAATCCATGCCGGAAAAAGAAGCAATTGCAAAAAAGATTTGATTAACCGCTTTCCGCAAGGGCATACCAAAAGAGATATTACTAAGGCCGGAGGTAACTTTAATAGTGGGATAAAGATCTTTAATTTGCTTAATAGTACCTACAAAATTAATAACTGCCTCGCTACTTGTAGGCAATGCAATAACTAATGGATCCAAGTGGATACGGTCAGGAGTGATACCGTACTGCACTGCTTTCTCTACTAAGCTACAGGCAATATCCACCCTTTTTTGAACCGACTTAGGAATTCCCTCATTATCACAAGTTAGAGCTATTACCTGCCAGCTTGTCCCCTCTATTAGCGGGAAGATGATTTCACATTTCTCCCCTTCACTTGACACAGAGTTAATGATTCCGGGTTTTCGAGCATATTTAAAAACTGCTTCAATAGTATGCGGATTTGGACTATCAATACAAAGCGGTACATCAACTACTTCTTGAATGATCTCCATTAACCACAGCAAGGTCTCAACCTCAATTTCCGGTTCCGTACTTGCACAAACATCTAAATAATGAGCACCCGCTTCTACCTGCTCGAGGGCTAACATTCTAATCCAATCTGCATTGCGTTCCTCAATTGCCGTCCTTACCTTTGGAATGGTGCCATTAATTTTTTCTCCAATGATTATCACTAATGTCCGGGCACCTCCTTGTCCCTAAAGTTGCCTTGGCTGAAACATGCATCGTCAATCATCTTGTTTTAAAATCTTCTTTAGCCTTGGTTATAATATTTTCCAGTATTTTTTTCTCCGTAGTCCCTAATGGCAACAAAGGCTTACGCGGGGGTCCCCCATAAAGACCTAAAAAATCCATTGCCGCCTTTAAACCGGCAACCCCCCAGCGACTTGTAACAGCTTGATTTATCTCCAATAATTTGAGCTGAACCGCACACGCTTCCTTGTGTTTTCCCAGCTCTACTAATTCAAGGATACTGGCACATTCATTCGGCAAGATATTCGCCAGGGCCATGGTGCCTCCGGTTGCGCCGAGGGCCAAACTGGGGTATAAAAAGCCGGCAGAACCGGCAAATACAGCAAAACCGGCAGTAGCCGAAGCAATAATCTCCGCTATCTGGGTAATATTGCCCCCCGAATCCTTGATCCCTATGATATTTGGATGAGCCGAAAGTTCCACAACTAACTTTGCCGATAAGTTAATGCCCGTATTGGCCGGCATATTATACAAAATAATCGGAATGCTACTGGCATCCGCTACTTCTTGATAGAAAGCCCTGATTAAATCCTCTGTCATTGCCCTTTTATAATAATTAGGGCTGAGAACCAAAGCTGCGCCAACACCCATTTCTGCCGCATAGTTGCTCAACAGAATAGTTTCTTTAGTAGATTCACAGCCTGTCCCGGCTATAACAGGCTTTTTACCCTGTGCCAATTTACATACCGTCTTAATTAATTCTTTTTTTTCCTCCACACTTTGGACAACGAATTCGCCATTTGATCCCAAGACCACAATTCCCGTTAATTTTGAACCCAGCCAGAGCTCCATATTCTTAGCCAACTCATCATAGGCGATTTCATCATCCAAAAAAGGGGTGGCGATTGGAGCATAGATTCCGCGTAAATTCATTTTAGGCTTCACTCCCTACTTGTAAAATAACGTGTTTTTCAAATCAATCTTAGTTCCTACCAAGCCCAACTCCAGAGCCAAGTGAATGCTTCTTGTTCAATAGCCTCCCAGGGAATCCTAATTAGATCCTCATCACCGGTGATATTGCCTAATTCCGCTTTTTTTGTTTCCCAGGAGGTCAGATATCCTTGGGGAACAAAAACGTTTTCTGCCTTTGACAAGGGTTTGGGCGTGGGTTTGAGCGTTTTATCATACCAGCCATATTGCATAATGGCATCAATCATGGCACGATAATTTTCCGGTTTGGTTTCATAGGGGACCAAACAAGCACCGCTGATGATATACCCTCCGTCCTTACCGACTGTATTGCAGAGCAGCTTAACTTGCTCCTTAATTTCCCCGGGGCTGCCCAGAATAAATAACTCATTGGAGATTCCACCTGCTATACAATGATGAAAACCAATCTCTTTCTTTGCCTGAAAAATATCACTACGATCATCAATATCACACACTAATGTACCCTTTGGCAGCTCAAGTAAATGGTGCCAGTGCTTACTCCAATCGCCCTCCAATAAAATCCTAACCTTGTATCCTGAAGCCACCAAAATCTCTAAAATGTGCTTAAAAGACGGCCAGTAAAAGGTTTCAAATTGTTTGGGAGATAAAAAACAGGGTTTATGGGTGGGTACAACTATCGGGACCCTTTTTTGGGGATCCGCATTCGCTAAAGCAAACCTAGCCATAATAGGGGTGAGCACCTTACAGGCCTCGATAACCTTATCGGGTTGTCTATAAGTATCAATTAAGGCACCCTTCAGCCCCCTTAGGGCATTGGAAAGGACATCAAAGGGCGCAATAAATCCTCCCAAACCGGCCTGAGGAATGCCGCACTGAACCTCCAGCTGATGATTTCTGTTTTTCAGAATTTCACTTCTCCTGCCTTGGGCTAGTCCTGCCTTCAAAAAAGCAAAATGAGACCGACTTGAGTCTTTCTCCATCTCAGAAAACAACCTAGGGATAAGTCTTTCCATCATAAAAGCCGCCGGATTGCTGATTAAAGCATCGTACTCATCAGCCTTCATATTTTCCCTTTCCATAAACTGAAATTGCCCTGTTATCGGTAGCTCCCTCCCCGGGAGAGTGTAGGTGTTCAACCCGATAACATCACACATTGGCCCCCAAATACGGTTACTGCGTAAAACATCTGTTTCGGGAAACTCCCTGATAAACGCCATTTCGGACTCCAATAGCTTTTGAGCATCATAAATGTTTTGTTGATGATTTGAGCCCGAGTATATTTCTGCTAAATAGTTCATAGGTGGTGCAATTGGAATGCGGTCACTTGGCTCAAGACTCATAGCAGCCTGGTAGCGCCCGAGACGTTCATTAAATAACTGCTGTATATTCATTAACTTTCTTCCCTCCTTTTTAAGTTAATGGAACAATTTATTGTTTATCAGTTGCTAGAGTGCCTCCTTGACTGAAATTGGTTTTTGGTACATCTTTAATGATGATTGTCACATTTTGCTCCGCAATACCCAAAGCCTCGGACACGCTTTTTGTCACTAATTTTGCTAAACCGCGTTTTTGTTCAACTGTTCTGCCTTCTAACATGTTAATTTGAATGAACGGCATTATAGCACCTCCAAAATCATTTTGTTATAAATATTTGCCGCCTTAGTCCAAGGAGGAAAGCTCTTTTCCCTTGTTTTCCCTCATGAACGGAAGAGCCCCAATCATCAGGATAATAGCAAAAACACCTGTTGATATCCCAAAAAACAAGTTGTTATTTGTAGTAGCCAGCAAGCCCACGATTAAGGGACCAAGGCTGGCAATTCCTCTGCCCATGCCATAGGCGAAGCTGGATCCC
>Ga0265293_10006994_pt1 | contig 17655 bp, 15 predicted proteins | sample Munlanlewell138R_FD_192505 | JGI IMG/M metagenome (GOLD analysis project Ga0265293, IMG submission 192505) | Leachate microbial communities from a municipal landfill in Southern Ontario, Canada - Leachate well 138R | ecosystem: Engineered > Solid waste > Landfill > Unclassified | place: Canada...
ATTGTAAGAGCGCGTAACTTCCGCTACACTATACAGGTGATAGGGAAGGCATGCCAGCCATATCGTCCGACTCCGAGTGGTCAGCTGTAACAAACTACCACCAAAAGAGTTGTATAGATAGGGCGCCGTAAGCGCCATCACACCATGTACACGATCAGGGGGAGGGAATGGGATCAGTAGCCAAGAATATCTATGATGAATCAAAAATACAGACGCTCAGTGCGCTGGAGCATATCCGCAAGCGTCCGGGTATGTACATCGGGAGGCTGGGAAACGGCACCCATATCGATGATGGCATCTACATCCTGCTCAAGGAGGTCATAGACAACGCCATCGATGAGTTCATCATGGGCTACGGCAACAAGATCACCATCTATCGCACCGAAAACGAGGTGCGCGTACGCGACTGGGGGCGGGGCATCCCGCTGGGCAAGGTTGTCGACTGTGTGTCGGTGATCAACACCGGAGCGAAGTACAACGACGACGTCTTCCAGTTCTCCGTCGGTCTCAACGGGGTGGGCACCAAGGCGGTGAATGCCCTCTCCAGCCAATTCAGGGTCACCAGCTATCGCGATGGGCGCTACTATAGTGCCACCTTCGCCCAGGGAACGCTCATCAAGGAGGACTCGGGCAAGACGAGCGACAAGGACGGCACCGAGGTGATCTTCGTCCCCGACACCGAGCTCTTCGGTGATTACCGCTACAACGAAGACTTCATCGTCGCCCGGCTCAACAGCTATGCCTACCTCAACCTTGGCCTGGCGTTGGAGTACAATGGACGCACCTACAAGTCCACCAAGGGGCTGCTCGACCTCCTCAACCGCGAGGTCGCCGGCGAGGAGCTCTATACCATCATGCACCACAAGAGCCCCACGCTGGAGTTCTCGCTGACCCACGTCGTCGGCTCCTATGGGGAGAACTACTTCTCCTACGTCAACGGGCAACATACCACCGATGGAGGGACCCACCTCAGCGCCTTCAAGGAGGCGATCCTCAAGGGTATCAACGAGCACTTCAAGAAGAGCTGGGCCCCCCAGGACGTACGAGAGGGGATCGTCGGGGCGATTGCGGTGAAGATCAAGGAGCCGGTCTTCGAGTCACAGACGAAGAACAAGCTCTCCAACACCGAGATCCGCACCGCCATCGTCAGCGAGGTCAAGGACGCAATCGTTGACTTCTTGCTCAAGAACAGCGAGGCGGCACAGAAGCTCAACCAGAAGATCATCAACAACGAGGCACTGCGCAAGGAACTCAACGAGGTGCGCAAGGGGGCGCGCGAAGCGGCCCGCAAGGTCTCCATCAACATCCCCAAGCTCAAGGACTGCAAGTACCACCTCAACCAGAGTGGGACGGCCCGACAGAAGGGGGAGGAGTCGATGATCTTCCTCACCGAGGGGGACAGCGCCAGCGGTACCATCACCAAGACCCGTGATGTGATGACCCAGGCGGTCTTCAGCCTGCGGGGCAAGATCCTCAACGTCCACGGCAAGAAGAAGACCGAGATCTACAAGAACGCCGAGCTCTACAACATGATGGTCGCCCTCGGCATCGAGGGCGGGGTGGGGGGACTGCGCTACGGCAAGGTCATCATCGCCACCGACGCCGACACCGATGGCTTCCATATCCGCAACCTCCTGATGACGTACTTCCTCACCTACTTCGAGGACTTGGTCCTCGCCCGCCGTCTCTATATCCTGGAGACCCCGCTCTTTCGGGTGCGCAACCGCAGAGAGACCGTCTACTGTTACACCGAGGAGCAGCGCGACAGTGCGGTGGCCCAGATCAAAGGAGCGGAGATCACCCGATTCAAGGGCTTGGGGGAGATCGACCCCAAGGAGTTCGGCCAGTTCATCGGAGATGACATGCGCCTGATCCCGGTGACCGTGACCGGGATGAGCGACATGCACCGGACCCTCACCTTCTACATGGGCAGCAACACCCCTGAACGACGCCAATTCATCATGGAGAACCTCGTCTGATGGGAGAAGCACAATCGATCTTCAAGGATAACTTCCTTGAGTACGCCAGCTATGTCATCAAGGAACGGGCAATCCCCGACCTCGTCGACGGCTTCAAGCCGGTACAACGGCGCATCATCCACACCCTCTTTGAGATGGACGACGGCAAGTTCCACAAGGTGGCCAACGTCGTGGGGTGGGCGATGCGCTACCACCCCCACGGCGATGCCTCCATCTACGAGGCGCTGGTCAATTTGGCAAACTTCGACCTCTTCATCGAGCGGCAGGGCAACTTCGGCAACTCGCTTACCGGCGACAGCGCCGCCGCAGCCCGGTACATCGAGTGCCGGCTGCTGCCCTTTGCCAAACGGGTGTTGTACAACCCCGAGCTGACCGAGTTCGTCGACTCCTACGATGGACGCAACCGGGAGCCGGTCGCCTTCCCCGCCAAGATTCCCGTTGTCCTGATCCAGGGTGTCAGCGGCATTGCGGTGGGCATGAGGACCGATATTCTACCTCACAACGCCATTGAGGTGCTCGATGCGATGAGCGCCTCGCTCACGGGCGAGCCGTTCACCCTCTACCCCGACTTCCCCGGCGGGGGCATCATCGACGTGGAGGACTACGACGACGGACGTGGTTCGGTCTCGGTGCGGGCCAAGCTGAACACCAAGGATCCCAAACGGATCATCATCGAGGAGCTGCCCTTCGATGTGACCAGCGAGATGATGATCCACTCCATCGAGGATGCCGCCAAGAAGGGGCGCTTGAAGATCAGTTCGATCAACGACTACACCGCCGAGCGCGTGAATATCGAGATCAACCTGGCTCGCAACACCTATGCCAAGGAGATCGTCGACGCCCTCTACGCCTATACCCGCTGCGAGACCAAGCTCAGCCTCGAGCCGCTGGTCATCAACGACAATATGCCCACTGTGATGGGCGTGAGCGATATCCTCGCCTGGCACGCCTCCCACCTCGTCGAGGTCTTGAAGGCCGAGCTGATCCTCGAGCGGGGCCACCTGCAGGACAAGCTCCATGCCCGCACGTTGGAGCGGATCTTCATCGAAGAGCGGATCTACAAGCGCATCGAGACGAAGAAGAGCGCCGAGGAGGTCGTCAAGGCGGTCTACAGTGGCCTCAAACCCTTTGCCGAACAGCTCATCCGACCGGTCGACGACGAGGATGTGGAGCGGTTGCTCAAGATTCCCATCAGGCGCATCAGCCTCTTCGATATCGAGAAGAACAAGGAGGAGATCGACGAGATCAACGCGGCCATTGCCGCCGTCGACGCCAAACTCGCCGACCTGGTCGGCTACGCCCTCTCCTACATCGATGAGTTGAAGGCGATGCTCAAGCCAAAGGAGCACCGGCGCAAGTCGACCATCAAGACCTTTGAGCTGGTCGACGTCAAGGAGGTGGCCGAGCGCAACCTCGCCGTGCGCTACGACTCCTCCAACGGCTACCTCGGGTATGGGGTGAAGAGCGGGACGTTGCAACTGGAGGCAAGCCAGTTCGACCGCCTCCTCGTCATCCGCCGTGATGGCACCTACCAGATCATCGATGCGCCGGAGAAGGAGTTTGTCGGAAAGGGGATGCTCTACTGCGGTTTTGCCGACAAGGAGTTGCTCAAGGAGATCACCTTCACCGTCATCTACCAGGAGAAGACCTACAAGTACCTCTTCCTCAAACGCTGCCAGATCCTCAGCTGGCAGCTGAAGAAGGCCTACCCCCTCTTGCCTGAGGGCAACTTCAAGCTCGTCAAGCTCTCCACCTTCCCCAATGCCGAGCTCACCATCTCCTACAAGCCCAAGCCGGGGCTCCGGATCTTGGAGGAGAAGGTCTACTTCTCCGACTACCTGACCAAGGGGGTGCGTGCAGGTGGGGTTCGGATCGCCGTCAAGGAGGTCTCCTCACTGCGCCTGAGGGCAGTCAAGGAGGTGCTGCGTTCAAGTGATGAACAGCCCTCGCTCTTTGATGAGGATGAAGAGTAATGGATATCAAGGACCGAATCCTCTACGAGGACAACCACCTCATCATCGTCAACAAGGAGGTCGGTGAACTCTCCCAGGGCGACCAGAGTGGAGACACCACTCTCGTCGATGACATCAAGGCGTACCTCAAGCGAGCCTACAACAAACCGGGCAACGTCTACCTGGGCGTCGTCCACCGCCTCGACCGCCCCACCAGCGGGGCCATCGTCTACGCCAAGACCGAGAAGGCGCTCTCACGCCTCAACGCGCTCTTTCGCCTCGATACGGTGGAGAAGAGCTACTGGGCGGTGGTGGACAAAGTCCCCCCAAAAGAACATGGAGTGCTTGAGCACTACCTCATCAAGGATGCCAAGAGCAACAAGAGCCGGGCGGTGAGCAAAAACCGCAGCGGTGCCAAGCTCGCCCGCCTCACCTACACCCTCATCGCCGCCTCGACCAACTACTACCTCCTCGAAGTCACCCTCGAGACGGGGCGTCATCATCAGATTCGGGCGCAGCTGGAGGCCATCGGCCTCTCCATCAAGGGTGACCTCAAGTACGGGTCGAGGCGGTCGAACCCGGACGGCGGCATCTGTCTCCACGCGCGAAGCCTCTCCTTCATCCACCCGGTGAGGGGGGAGCGAATCTCCGTCACCGCACCGATCCCTACCGATGGGGTGTGGCAGGCGTTTGGCGGTCAGTAAGGTATCCGAAAGTACTCCAGCCGCTGTCTGAACTGGTCCTGTGCAGATAGTGCGGTATCAAGAAGGTATCCGCGCTCGGTGTTCCACTTGGCAAGTCCACGATAGTAAAAGAGCTTCAACTCCTCTGTGATGATGAACGGCACGATATGATGCTTCAGGCACTCCTTGAAGAGGATGAGGCGACCGATGCGGCCATTGCCATCCTGGAAGGGGTGGATGGTCTCGAACCTGTGGTGGAACTCGAGAAGATCATCAAGGTCTTGTACTGTTCGACTATTGTAATCATCGAGCAGTGCCACCATCGCATCCTTGACATCCTCTGGCCTTGTAGTCTCGATGCCTCCCACCTCGTTTGAGAGGCGCTTGTACCCTCCGGTGACAAACCATGGAGTTCGCTCTCTATTCGTTCCTCTCATCAAGGTTTGGTGCAGTAGCAGGATGAACGATTCACTCAGCTCACGGTGTGAGCGCTCGATCACCAGGTCGATACACCGAAAGTGGTTTACCGCAATGATGATGTCATCCACGTTGATGGGGGATGGCGAATTTTCGATTGTTTTGGTTTCCCAGATCGATCGGGTTTGCTCCTCCGTGAGCCTACTGCCTTCGATACGGTTGGAGTGATACGTCAACGCTACTTGCACCGTATGATAGGCCCCGCCATGGACCCGGCTCTCTCTTTCCTTTCGTAGTCTGCAGAGTAGAGGGGATGGGGCGACAGGGCTCCTGTTGCTGCGCTCTGGTTTCTGGGCATCAAGGGGAATCTTCCAACTCCTACCCTCGATCCATGCCCCTTCAACACGTCCTTGGGCACAGTAATGGCGGATACTTCGCACAGAAATATTCCATTGCCGTGCTGCCGCTGAGACCAGGATATACTCCGCTTCACTCTTGTTCATGGTCTATGCATACTGCCCTGTTATCGGCAAGAAATCAAAATATCCTGAAATGGTTTAGATATTGCCGATACAACGTCCCTTCGTATACACGTTCATGTATGACACAATCATCATGTGTTTAGATTAATGTGAAAGTTAATGCAATCAACAGCAAAAACTTGTAAAAATTTGAAGTATTTGCAATGAATAGCATAAACTATTTTGAACAAGGCGTCTTTGTGATGAATAGGTTCTCAACGAAAGAACGAATGTGAGTGTCTTCTCATGAAAATTCGTGACAATCATGAGAAGATCATCCTCTCTCTTGAACTAGGCTTCGATAGCTCCTATGAGGGAATCAAATTCATCAACCTTCTCGATTGGTTGTTGACACCAGAGAGAGGATGACGGGGTGAGTTGACCTCGTGGATTGTCCGGGTCTTGGCCACCCTCAGGGGTGGTCGTTGTGTGTGTCGAACCCACCGTGAAAAATAATGCTTGACAGATTGCCATTTGTGTCTCATGCTTCATACGTATGATGTATGATGATATTGCATGTGAAGGAGCATTACATGGCTAACCATACCGTTGCCGCGATCTATACCGGAGCTGCGCTGGTCAAACCGCTGTCGGATATCCTCAGAGAAACCTTGGGTGATTGCAAGATCATGAACATCCTCGATGACAGCATGATCGCCGATATCATCGCCGAAGGGGCGATGACGAAGGCGGTGAAGCGTCGCCTCTATGGCTACTATGAGATTGCCGTCGCCAGTGGTGCCGACCTCATCCTCAACACCTGCTCCTCCATCGGCGATGCCGTCTATGGGGCACGAGAGTTCTTCGATATCCCCATTGTGCGCATCGATGAGCCGATGACGATGAAGGCTATCGGACTGGCTTCCTCCATCGGGGTGTTGGCTACCCTTCCCACCACCTTGGATCCGACCCTTCGCTTGATCAATCGGATCGCCGATGAGCAAGGGAAGGAAGTGACCGCTGTCTCGGCCCTTGCCGAAGGGGCCTTCCAGGCGTTGACATCAGGCGATGGCTCCCGCCACGATGCGCTGGTCGCCGAAGCGGCCAAGCATGTTGCCGATTCGGTTGATGTGATCCTCTTGGCCCAGGGTTCGATGGCCCGGATGGAGGAGCCGCTTGCAGCGCTGACCGGCAAGGTGGTGCTCTCCAGCCCGCGCCTGGGCGCCGAGTACGTGAAGAGCCTGTTGGGGGTGTGATGATGAGTCGACTTGATGAAGTGTCGCGCGCCTTGCGCCGTGATGTCGTGGAGATGGTCTACCGCACCAAGGATGGGCACCCCAGTCCCAGCTTCTCGGTCGCTGACATCATCACCGCGTTGTACTTTGAGATCATGCGCATTGACCCCGCCAACCCTGATTGGGATGACCGGGATCGATTCGTCCTCTCCAAGGGACACGCCTGCCCGATCCTCTACGCAGCGTTGGCCAGGCGCGGGTTCTTTGCCAAAGAAGAGCTGTTCACCCTCAGGCATCTGAACAGTATCCTGCAGGGACACCCCTATGCTCCCAAGACCCCGGGCCTCGATGCCACCACCGGGTCGCTGGGCAACGGCGTTTCGGTTGCGCTGGGCATGGCCCTGAGTGCCAAGATTCGAAAGAAAGCGTATCAAGTCTATGTGATCGTCGGCGATGGGGAGCTGGGTGAGGGGATGATCTGGGAGGCGGCGATGGCGGCAGCCCACCACAAGATGGGCAATCTCACCGTCTTCATCGACAACAACAACTACCAGAGTGGCGGGATGGTCGGCAAAATCAGTGGCCCCTCACCCATCGATGAGAAGTGGAAGGCCTTCGGCTGGCATGTGCAGACGGTCGATGGACACGACATCGATGCCATCATCGCTGCGGTCAAGAGCGCCCATGGTGTGACAGGCCAGCCGTCAGCCATCGTCTGCAAGACGGTCAAGGGCAACGGTGTCTCCTTCATGGTGGGGGAGAACTCCTGGCATAAGAGAGTCTACACCGACGCGGAGTATCGAGTGGCCATCGAGGAGTTGGGAGGGGTGGTATGAGTGAAGTCAGTAGCACACGCATTGGATTCAGGGATGCCATGGTCACGCTCGCTGGTGAACGGGAAGAGGTTGTTTTCATCTCGACTGACAGCATCCTCGTTGTCCGCGGTGAGCCGTTCTTCGAACACTTTCCTGAACGGGTCATCGAGTTGGGCATCAGCGAACAGAACGGTGTGGGGGTGGCCAGTGGCCTCGCCTCAAGTGGGATGGTTCCGTATATCTGCACCTATGCGGGCTTTCTGACGATGCGCGCCTGTGAACAGATGCGTACCTTCGTCTCCTACCCGAACCTGAAGGTCCGGTTTGTCGGAGCCAATGGTGGCCTTCATGGCGGCAACCGTGAAGGGGTCAGCCACCAGTTCACCGAGGATGTGGGGATACTGCGGGGGATGCCGAACTTCACCATCCTCTGCCCGGCCGATGGCGCTCAGGTATATGAGGCGATGTTGGCCAGCGCCGACATCGAGGGACCGGTCTATATCCGCATCGGAAGTGGTCGCGAAGAGCGGGTCTTTGCCGATGGCACCCCCTTTGAGATTGGCAAAATCCGCGTGATGGTCGACAACGGAAACGATGTGGCCCTCTTCGCCCATGGGTTTGTCCTCAACCGCGTACTGGAGGCGGCCAGGCTGCTGAAAGAGAAGGGGATCGGGGCGAAGGTCGTTGAAGTGGCGACCATCAAGCCACTGGACGGTGAGGGTATCGCCTCGATTCTTCGGGCAACCGGTTGCGCAGTCACCATCGAGGACCATACGATCATCAACGGCCTCGGAAGTGCGATCGCAGAGGTCATCGCCGAAGAGAGCCAGGGGTACTTGGTGCGCTTGGGGCTTCAGGATGTCTATGGAGAGAGCGGCTTTCCCGATGAGTTGCTCGATGCCTACGGCATGTCGGTACACGATATTGTTGCCGCTGCAACGCGTGCAATGGAAAAGAAACATCAGTAACAGACCAGCGTAGCTGGATGATATAGAGAAAGGAGATTTTGTTATGAGTAAGAAGTTTCTCGTCTTTTTGATGGTTGTATCGCTGGTCGGCCTGCTCTTTGGAGCGGGACAGAGCGACAAGGCAAGTGCAGCCAAGCCATTGGTGATGCGCTATGCGCACATGAACCCGGCCTCCAGCCCCAATGGACTGCAGGCTCAATACTTCGCCGACCGAATTGCTGAACGCACCGACGGGGCGATCAAGATCGAGGTGTATCCGAACAGTCAGCTCGGCTCCATCACCGAGATGGCCGAGGCCGTCTCGATGGGCTCGATCGCCATGCACCACAACACCTATGGTGGTCTGCAGCCGCTGCTCGACGAGCTCGGGCTCTTCGACACCCCCTACCTCTATCGGGATGTCGATCACCTGCTCAAGGCGACCGATCCTGAGACCAGCCCGGCGTTGGCCGAGCTGAACGAGAAGTTGATCAAGACCCGTGGGGTCAGGATCCTCTACTCCTTCTACTTCGGCACCCGTGAGCTGACGGCGAACTTTCCCGTCTATGCCCCCAAGGATCTGGCCGGCAAGAAGATCCGCGCCATCCCTTCGGCCATCTACCTGGCAGCAGTGGAGGGGATGGGAGCCGTTGCCGTCCCCATCGACTGGGCAGAGGTCCCGGTAGCCCTCTCCACCGGAGTCGCCGATGGGCAGGAGAACCCGGTATCGACGTTGGTGACCAGCAACATCAACGAAGTGCAGAAGTATGCGATGATGACCGACCATATCATGGGATCGGAGCCGGTGGTCATCAACGAGAAGGTCTGGCAGAACCTCAGTGACGAGCACAAGAGAATCTTCACCGAGGTGGCGCGAGAGACACGGGACTGGGCGTCCAACTACGTGCTCGAAACCGAGGCACAGGATATCCAGACCCTCAAGGATCGTGGTATGACGATCATCACCACCGCGGATGGCTTGAAGGTCGATGAGTTCCGCACTTCGGTCATGAAGGTTGTCAACGAGCGCTTTGGCAAGGCGTGGGGCAAGTACTACGAGATGATTGCCGCGGTAAAATAAGGGAGCCTCAACCGTGGGTGGAGGAGTAATCCTCCACCCACCGATCAAGTTTGTTGAAGAGGAATAGTCATATGGACAAGCTCTTGAAGAATGTGACCAAGGTGTACCGATGGGCGGCTCTTGTATTCCTGTTGGTGCTCTTTCTCTCTGTTTTCATTCAGATCATCATGCGAAACGTCTTCCATGCCGGTTCAATCCAGCTTGAGGAGCTTGCCCGGATTTCACTGGTCAGCTTGGTGTTCTTGATGATCCCGGCCCTCTCGGCAGAGCAGAAGCACATCATCGTCGACATCGTGTTGATCTACCTGCCTGAGCAGATCAAGCGGTGGTTCTTGGTTGTAAGCGATCTATTGATGGGCCTCTTCGGTCTCTATGTCCTTTGGGCGATCTCGACGATCATGCAGCGTAATTGGAGTGTCCGTACCCCCGCCCTCGGGTTGCCCAATGCGGTGTTCTACCTCCCGGTCATACTGGGAATCCTGGCGATGACGATCATCTCGTTCATCCGATTCTGGACTACCATGACCAGATGGAAGGAGGGCGTATGAGCGGCACCTTGGTTATCGTGCTCTTTTTGTTCCTGCTGGCCACCGGTCTTCCCATCGCGGTGAGCATGGGACTGCCTTCCGCCCTCTACTTGTTGATGGCCAACATTCCGCCCAGCCAATTGATCCAGCGGATGGTCACGAGCCTCAACTCATTTCCGATGCTCGCCGTCCCGCTCTTCATCCTCGCCGCAGGCCTGATGAACAGCTCCGGGATCACCGAGCGCCTCTTTGAGTTCGCCAAGCTGCTCGTCGGACGGATGAAGGGGGGACTGGCACAGGTGAACATCGTTGCCAGCTTGATCTTCAGCGGTATCAGCGGGGCAGCCCTTGCTGACGTCGGCGGGTTGGGCAACATCGAGATTGAGGCAATGGACAAGCAGAATTATCCGAAGACCCACTCTGCTGCCATCACGGTGGCGTCGGCGGTCATCGGTCCGATCTTCCCCCCTTCGATTCCCCTGATCATCTACGGGGCGGCGGCCGAGACCTCCTCGATGCGCCTCCTGATCGCCGGTGTATTTCCTGCCTTGGCCATCGCTGCTGCCCTGATGATCCAGGTAGCCTTCTTCAGCCGCAAGTTCAACTATCCGCGCGGCGTTGAGCGGCGATACACCAAGGCACAGATTGTCCGCGTCCTCAAACGAGGACTGCCCTCGATGCTGATGCCCGCCATCATGATGGGCGGGATGCTCAGCGGCTGGTTCAGCCCCACTGAGGTGGCCGCCATCGCCGTTGCCTACGCAACGATCCTCTCGATCGCCTATAAGGAGATGACCGTCTCCTCGTTCATCAAGGCGTGTGTGGAGACCTTGCAGTCGACGGCCAGCGTGCTCTTCATCGTCGCCAGTGCGGCGATCTTCGCCTGGGTACTGACCGTTGAACAGTTGCCTCAACAGGTCTCGTCGTTGATGCTCAACATCAGCGACAACCCCGCGGTGCTGTTGATGCTTGCCAACGTCATCCTCCTCATCGCCGGCATGCTCCTCGAGTCGACCGCCGCCATCATGATCCTCACCCCGATCTTGCTGCCGCCGCTGGTGGCTGCCGGGGTCAACCCGGTCCACTTTGGTCTGGTCATGGTCTTCAACCTGATGATCGGGATGATCACCCCGCCGGTAGGGATGAGCGTCTACATGGTCAGCCCCATCGTCGGGCTTCCGGTTGGCAAGATCTTCAAGGCAAGTCTGCCCTATCTGGTGAGCCTGGTCGCCGCCCTGATCATCCTCACCTATATTCCACAGATTTCGCTGTGGTTGCCGACGTTGGTATTCGGCTAAGGAGTGGTTAGTAAGAATGAGTACAACATACTTTCATCGTGTACAGAGGGAGACCCCTACCCGTTTCTGGATCAACAATCCCACCATCGAGCAAGCCAGGCTTGCAATCGAAGCGGGGGCCATCGGAGCGACCACCAACCCCAGTTACGTCTCCAAGCTCTTTGAGAGCGAGCAGGATATGGCGGTGGTGGTACGGACCATCGATCTCCTGCTCCCCTATGAGGCGGACGATGATATCGTTGCGGCCAAAGTGCAGCAGATGATGGTGGGCCGCATCGCTGACTGTTTCCTCCCGGTATATATGGAGAGTGGGGGAACGCGGGGGTTCGTCACCATCCAAGGGGACCCGTACCGGGAGACCGATGCGGGCCACATCATCGCCGAGGGCTTTGAGAATCATCGGGTCGCCAAGAACATCTGTATCAAGATTCCGGTGACCACCTGGGGCATCGAAGCCATCGAGAAGATGGTTGAACACAACATCCCGACGATGGCCACCGAAGTGATGGGTCTGAGCCAGGCGATCTCAATCTGTGAGGCGTACCAGAAGGCAAGCAGGGAGAGTGGCAATGAACCGCCCTTCTGGGTGACCCACATCACCGGCATCCTGGACGATCACTTCAAGCGGGTGGTCAACGAGGGGGGCCTCTCCATCGATGAGCGGCTCTTCACGTACGCCGGGCTCTCCATCGCCAAGCAGCAGTACGCACTGCTCAACGAGCGCAACTATCCGGGAATCTTCATCGGTGGTGGAGCACGCAAGCTTGAGGACTTCACCGAACTGGTGGGTGGAAGGGTGGACATCACCATCAACTGGAGGGGGACGGCGGACGTCCTCATCGCCGAGGACCGGCCGGTGGTTGCCAGAATCGATGAGAGCCTCAGCAGCGAGGAGATCGAAGTGTTGAAGCAGCAGCTACCCGACTACAAACGGGCCATCGAGCTCGATGGGATGGTCGAGGAGGAGTACTTCGATTACGGTGGGGTCGAACTCTTTCGTACCTCCTTCCAGAAGGGATGGGATGCGCTGTTGGCCTTGATCAAAGAGCGGAGGAACATACGATGAGTGAGAGAACCAAGCATAGGGGAAGCCTGTCGACTGACAAGCGGGTGAGTAGGGCAACCGGCATCGATCGCATTACATTGACCTACGATGCGGATAATATGATGTGCTACTTCTACCTCGACAAGGGTTCGAAGCTTGAGATGCACACCCACCGGGAGAGCCAGATCGGCATCGTCATCAAGGGACACATCCACTTCATCAAGGAGGATGGGGAGATCCTCGACCTGAAGGCCGGAGACTCGTATTACTTTGGACCTGATGACCCCCACGGGTCGGTGGTCCTCGAGGATACCGAACTGATCGAATGCTTCTCTCCCTCGCGGGACGACTATAAGGATTGACCTCGGTTTCCTTGCTTTCAATTAACGCTATTGGTATGATGGGTTCAACGCGAGAGGGGGTCTTGTTCACATGGAAGACATATTCGAAGTACGGGAGAGCCGACCATCGGCAGTGGAGATGGTCATTGAGAAGATCAAGGACCTCTTGATCGAACAGAAGCTCTCCCCCGGAGATATGATTCCCAACGAGACCTCGCTGGCCGAGAGCCTGCGTGTCGGGCGGGGGACGGTGCGGGAAGCGCTCAAGATCCTCTCCGCCTACGGCGTGGTGGAGATCAAGCAAGGCTACGGTACCTACGTTTCCAGCGCCTCGAACAAGCGTCTCTTCGACCCACACCTCTTCCAGATCCTTGTCCAAGACCGCGACTATCACTCCCTGACCCAGGTGCGCCAGCTCTTGGAGGAGGGGATCGTCAAGCTGGTCATCGAGAGTGCCAGCGATGAGGAGCTCGCTTTGCTCGATGCGGCGATGGATGCGTTCCAAGCCGAACTCTCCAAGCCCAACGCCTCCAAGAGCGCGGCGGGGGCGCTCGATCTGGCCTACCACCGACTCTTGGGGCGCCTTTGCCACAACAGCATCGTTGAGAACATCTATAACTTCGTCATCGAGCTCTTCACCAAGACGATCAACCCCATCCACAACGGTGTCGATGCGGTGCATGAGAGCCTCCACCAGGCGATCATGGAGCGGGACACCGAGCGTGCTGTGCAGGCGGTACGTGACCACACCAATATTTGGATCAGTGGGTACCGGGCAAGCCAAAAACAGAAGACAGTAGAGTAAGAAAGTTCTTACTCCTCCGACGCGAGCACGTAGTGCGTGCTTCGTCCCGCTCCCACTTGTGTAAAGAGTCCCTTTGCGCACAGGTCCTTCAAATCCCGCGTGGCGGTATCTTGGGAGACCTTGCAGATCGTTGCGTATTTTGAGGAGGTGAGGGTTCCTGTAAAGTCATCAAGATACCGTGCGAGGAGCGCAAGTTGGTTCTTCGAGAGGGGGAGCGTAGCCGCCTGGCGGTAGAAACGCTCTCGCCTGAGCACTGAGGCTACGGTCTCCTGGGCGCTACAGAAGGAACGTTCAAGGCAGTTGAGGAACCAGAGGATCCAGGCGGTGATATCAAGCGAGCCCTTTTGGGTAGCTTCCAATGCCCTATAGTAGCTGCTCTTCTCCCGGTTGATTGCCGAAGAGGGTGAATAGAAGCGCAATTGGGAGCGCTCCGATCGTGCGAGCAGATAGTCCACTACTGCCCGCCCGATACGGCCGTTGCCGTCCTCAAATGGGTGGAGGGTCAAAAACCAAAGGTGTGCGATTGCCGCGGTTATGAAGGGGTGTTCTCCCTTCTCCCGATTCACCCACGAGAGGAATCGGTCCATCTCATGGTCGAGCGTACTCGCTTTGGGTGCTTCGAAGTGGATGAGCGGAGTTGGCCCTGCGTTGTACGAGACGACCTGCATCCGCCCCCGCACATCACTGCGAAAGGAGCCGCCTTTGATGCTACTTCCGTCAAAGAGGGTTCGGTGCCACATTAGCAGGCGCTCACGGGTCAGTGGGCGATCGTAATGTACAGTAGCCTCAAGGTTCATGGAAACCGCTCGTTCTGCTCGATGGTCGACCGTTGGATCTCTCACATACGGAAGGGAGGAGAGGTGGCGTGCAAGAGAGGAGCGCACTGTTCTTCGGTCAAGCACCGCTCCCTCGATGGCGCTCGAGGCGATGATCGATTCGGTCTGTATCAAGAGATCTGACTCTGCCTGCGCCTCGGTGGTAAGAGTTTCCATCAAGCCGAGGAGTTTGCCGTGGAGATGTACCGCATTGGAGAATGGGATGAAGATCCTCTCCAAATCCCACGAAAAGGCTGGCCATTCGGGGTGCTCGTAGATGTACATGGCTAATCTCCGCAATATATGCGGAAATGATACCCAATACTCTTCGTATTCACAAAACTGGTGGTGCGAGGATCACCCCTTCGCCTCGAAACCCATTCGCCTTGACGAGGAATTCGTTCTCGGACCGTACATGGATGAAGTGGTCGGTCTCGGCGATGAGTGCAAGACCCTGCAGTCGATCAAGATTCAGGGTTCCTGAACGGTATGCGGGGTTGATGGTGAAGTAGATACAGCCGAGGCTGGTCATGTTCTGGAAGAAGTGTGTGCCTTGGCTTGGCTCGACCTGGAACTCCGAGAGCCCGGTCTCGATGATTACCTTGGCCCGGGAGATTTGTGACCACGCCACCGGGATGCCGAGCCAAGGATCGGCAGATCCCAGCCTGCCGGCGATAAGGAGGATGTAGTCGCGCTCATCCATGATCATCCGGGTGTTGATCTCTTCCAGCTCGCGGGCCATGTGTTGCATCTGGGAGGCATCGAAGGTTTCAATCTTGAGGTGGACGAAGTCCTTGAGGCCCGCCACCTTGCCGTTGCCCAGCACGACGGTGGAGGTGACGATCGACTCTTCGCGCTCCTCCTCTGTGATGGCTACATCGCGCTCCTCGCTGCCCACCGCGATGGGCCTGATCTGCAGCAAGCTGAACTCCGGCTTCTTGGGAGCCTTTCGGTTGAGGTTGACGGCATACTCGATCTCCACCGGCCGCCCCATCGCCTGGCTACCCAGGTTTAGGATGTCGCGGATGATTGCAGCGAGCGGGAAGGCGTCGTACTTGAGGATCCCGTTGAATGTGATGACCTTCATCCCCTCAGCCGAGATGGCTTCACTGAAGGTCGAGGAGTTGACGTCCCAGGTCGAGGCGATGTACCTCAGCGCCTCGGGGTGCTCTTCCGCCTCAGAAAGGTCGAGGAGCATGAGGTTCTCCAGCCCCCGCTCTCCGGTGGGGTGAAAGCCATCCTCGAGGCTCAGTGCATAGAAGGTGCGTTGGCTGCTCGTCTGGTTGCCTCCCAGGTAGTGGGCAGGGCGTTGGGGAAAGGTGGGGGAGAAGCGCAGCGCACTGCCGCTGTCGACGACCGCCTTGCCGAAGCCGAAGCTGACCAGGCCCACCCCGTTCTCCGGTTTCTCACCGCTGAGGGGGTAGTAGTTGAGCGAGCGGGCCACACCGGCGGCATTGGGGTACCAATAGGAGCCGTGCTCACTGCCGATGACCTGTTGGATGATGACGGCCATCTTCTCATCCTCGTGGAGGTGGTCGGTGGCACGCGAGTACTCCTTCGCCCCTCGAAAGAACGTGGACGCCCAGATGGAGCGTACCGCATCGCACAGCTCCTCAAGCCGCTCTTCATCACTGCCTCGGTTGGGAATCATGGCGGTCATGTAGACACCGGCGTAGGGCTGGTAGTGGGAGTCCTCCAAGAGGGAGGAGGAACGGACACAGATCGGCTGATGGATCGTCTCTATGATGGCCTCGAGGTTGGCAAGCAACTCTTTTGAGAGCGGCTTGGAGAGGAAGATCTTGAGGAGTGTCTCGTCGCTCATATCGCTGGTGGTGATCTCCTCGAGGCCGTTCTCCTCGATGAAGCGGGTGAACTGATCGGTGGTGAGCACCACGGTACGGGGGATGGAGAGGTAGACATCGGGGTACTTCTGCGGTATTTTCGCTGACCGCAGGACCATGTCGATGAAGGCGAGGCCGCGGCCCTTGCCGCCGAGCGAGCCGCCTCCGATGCGGCTGAAGAAGAGCGTCTCGTCGTAGTTCTGCGGGCTGAACTGGGCGATGACGCCCTTGGTGCGTTCGGCGCGGTAGTCGCGGATAATCTGGATCAGCTGCTCTTGGACCTCTTCGGCGCTGCCATGGGTCGGGATCTGCAGGTCCTTGATCTTGGCGGCGATGGTGTAGAGCGACTGAGCCCTGAGCCAGCGGCTGAACTCGTTTCGTCGGCAGTGGAAGTCGAAGCTCTCCACCGGGATGGTGGGCAACATCCGCTGCAGGTCGCGCATCGTGTGGGCGCGGGCGATCTCGACCATCGTCTGTGGGTCGCGGAAGATGAAAGGGCCGAAGCCGTAGTGATCGGCCATGTAGCGGTTCAGCTCGACAAAGAGGGAGCTGCTGCTCTCCCAGATAAAGGAGGCGCCGCGTGAGAGTGTCTCCTCCTCCACCCTCAGGTCGCTGCTGAGGATCAAGAGCGGGAGGTCGGGCTCTTCTGCTTGGACCATCTCCACCAACCTCAGGCCGGCGCGCTTGTCGTAGACGCCGCGTCTGAGGTAGGCCATGTCGCTGATGATGCCCAGCGTGCTGTGGCGATACTGCTTCCAGATCGTCTCGGCTTCCTCAAAGGTTCGGGCCAGCACGATCTTGGGGCGCCCGCGCATCCTCAGCGTCTTGCCCCAGTTGTTCAACGCTTCGAGAATTGCCGAGCGGTTCTGCTGGATGAGGCAGGTGTACATCATCGGCAGGAACGAGGAGTAGAAGCGCACCGAGTCCTCCACCAGGATGATGATCTGCACATCGGCCACCGAGGTGTCGTGGTCGAGGTTCATCCGGTCCTCGACCAGCTTGATCATCGCCAGAAAGACGGTGGGGTCGCCCTGCCAGTAGAAGAAGTAGTCGATGGCCTTGGTGTCCGAGCCTTTGATGAGCTTGTTGCGCCGGTGACTCGAGGAGGGGGAGAGGACGATGACCGGCATCGTCGGATCCTTCTCCTTGATCGCTTCGGCGAGGCGCTCGACCGACTCATCGCCGAGGTCGAGCATCGCGATGACCAGCTCGAAGGACCGCTCGTCGAGGAGCTTGAGCGCCTCCTCGCCGCTTGAGGTGTGGATGATCTTCGGTGGGTTGCTCAGCCCGAGCTGGGTGTACTCGAGGTACAGCTCCTCCTCGACCCGCCCGTCCTCCTCGAGGAGGAAGCGGTCGTAGTCGTTGCAGATCAAGAGCACATTGTAGATGTGGCTCAGCATCAGGTTGCTGAAG
>Ga0265293_10006995_pt1 | contig 17653 bp, 16 predicted proteins | sample Munlanlewell138R_FD_192505 | JGI IMG/M metagenome (GOLD analysis project Ga0265293, IMG submission 192505) | Leachate microbial communities from a municipal landfill in Southern Ontario, Canada - Leachate well 138R | ecosystem: Engineered > Solid waste > Landfill > Unclassified | place: Canada...
CCTCATTGGGGCCAAATTGGGAGGGGTTAACAAATATACTCACCACCACAGATTGACAATCTTTTTTAGCGGCTCTGATGAGAGATAAATGCCCTTCATGAAGGCTGCCCATTGTTGGTATGAGCCCAACCGGCCGGAGAGTTATGCCGAGAGCTTGCTTGCATTGAGAGATTGTGTTTACCGTAATCAATTTATTCTTCGTTTGAATTCTTCGTAAACTTCGCTTTCCATATTAAAACTCTCTTCTTCTCCCGGGAAGTTACGAGAGATAACATCTTCATGGTAGCGGGTAACTGCTTGTGTGATTGTATCAGTCAGGTTGGCATAGCGCCGCGCATGTTTGGGCTTGAAATCCACAAAGCTGCCCAGTATATCGTGTGTCACCTGTACTTGCCCATCACAACCCATGCCAGCCCCAATTCCGATTGTGGGGATTTTCAAAGTCTTGCTGATATGCGTAGCCACAGGCGTTGGCACCGTTTCAAGCACCAGCGCAAATGCTCCAGCTTTTTCTACTGCAAGTGCATCACGGTAGAGTTTAACTGCAGAATCTGCGCTTTTACCTTGAATTCGATATCCGCCAAGAGCGTGTATATACTGCGGTGTAAGGCCAAGATGTGCCATAACCGGTATTCCCGTATCAGTCAAACTCTGAATAATTGAAGCGATATGTTCGCCTCCCTCAAGTTTAACCGCGCTTGCTCCTCCTTCTTGAATCAACCGACCAGCATTATGAAGTGCTTCCTCGCGGTTTATCTGGTAGGTCAAAAACGGCATATCAGCTATTACCATTGCCTTTTTACTGCCTCTTACTACTGCCTTTGTATGATGGATCATATCTTCCAGAGTAACCGGTATGGTGGTTTCATAGCCAAGCATCACCGTGCCAAGAGAATCTCCTACCAATAAAAGTTCGATGCCTGCTTCATCGAGTATGCGGGCGGTTGAATAATCATAACAAGTTAACATAACAAGTGGTTCACCGCTAGTTTTCTTCTCTTTGATATTATTAACACTGAAACGCATAGTGCCACCTCCTTGAATGCGACAAATCAAGATTTAGCTTGAAGGATTATATTTTGGGTAGTTGTTTTTATCAACGCTGACTATTGAAGGTTCAAAATCAGCTAATTCTTCTTCGTCAAGCTGGCAATAACTTACGATTATGATGATATCTTTTTTAACCGCCAGGCGGGCGGCAGCGCCATTTATTGAAATTATTCCACTTCCTTCTTCGCCGGCGATACAGTAAGTGGTAAAACGTGCGCTGTTATTTATGTTGAGAATCTCAACTTGTTCATATTCTTGAATATTCGCAAGCTTCATCAGCGCACGGTCAATAGTGATACTGCCTTCGTAATCCAGATTAACACTGGTAACGCGGGCGCGATGTATCTTACTTTTTAAAAAAGTTCTAAGCATTATTTGCACGTCCATTTGTTAATAGCTGATAGCATTTCAAGGGTTTGTTCATTGGATAGGCTTCCTTTTTCTCCTGCAATTATTATAGTGCGTGCGGCAAGAACAATATAGATAGTTGACAGATCTTTGCCAAGGCCGCCAAGTGCATCGAGGTGTTTTAGTACAGTACCGTAATCTCCGCGGCTTACGGGGCCGGTAAGGCAGGCTGGTAGTCCAGCTGTTTCTATATTGCGAATGGTGCCTTTTAGCAGCGGCAGCAGAGCTTTTTCTGCCTGTTTTTTATCAAAGCCCATTTCTTGCCAAAGACTCAGAGCAATGTCTGTCAGTGTTACGACGTAATTTGACATGAAAACAGCTGACGCATGGTAAAGAGCGCGGTCCTTTTCGCGCAGGCGCAAAGGATCTGCGCCGAGAGATCTGGCGAGTTCTTCCAATATTTCGAGCAGCGGAGAGTCGGCTTCTATAGTGACGGTTATATCGTTAAAAGGATTGGTGGCATCATTGTAAGAAATAATTGTGGCGAGTGGATGAAATACTCCGGTCAATGCCCCTTTTATGCTGGCTGTGTTAAGTACCGAACGCGAATCGGCGCCGCTTGTATGGACAACCATTTTGCCAGCTTGCCAATTAATGCTATTACAAACAGAAGCTATAGCATCGTCTGGCGTGGTGATAAAAACAACATCGACATTCTGAACAACTTCATTTGGATTTCTAAATGCTTTACAACCGGGTATCTGGTTAGCCAGCGAAAGAGCGTTTTCGTAGCTACGGCTGGAAACAGCCCCGATTGTGTAGCTACGTGCTGACAGCTCCCTTCCCAGGGCTCGGGCTACTTTTCCAGCTCCGACAAAACCAACGCTAAGTTGTTTGTTTGTGCCTGTCATAAAAAAACCTTCTCCTGTAAAGCCAGCGGAGAAGGTAATCTGGTCGCTTCTCCGTCTCGGTCTTTACCTGATCCAAGCGGTATATTTACCAGTGTCAAGAACTCCAGCTCCAAGGCTCAGCGCCACAGGTCATGGTCGCTGGCATGAGAAAATAATTGTAAGCGCTTGTCAGTATGATGTCAAACCAGGCCAGCCCTTTCAGCTTGAATCAATTGATCAAATATGTTTATGCACAGCAGATCATCCAAAGCGCCATTTGGTCGATGGAAGAGTTCGCAATGTAGAGGCGTTATAGATATGTAACCGTTTTCTACAGCCCATATATCACTATCTGGTGGAACATCTTTGCTGAGTTGCTGCCGAACCAGCCAATAATAATCATGCCGCCCATCGAAGCCCTCTTCAACAGTATCAATGTGGGTTTTATGAGCCAAACGGGTTACTTTTATGCCTTTGATGGCAGAAATTGGTAAATTGGGCAAATTTATGTTGAAAAAGTCATTTGTGCCAAGGGTTCTTTTTTTGATGATATCAGCCATAATTAAGGCTAAATGGGCTGCATTTTGCCAGGTTGCTATGTCAGAGCCAGGTGGTACCGATAGGGCGATTGCGGGCATTCCTCTAAGGTAGCCCTGCATAGCAGCTCCAACTGTACCTGATATCAGCACATCATCTCCCAGATTCAAGCCCCCGTTGATGCCGGAGATGACGATGTCTGTGTTTTTAAAGAGCTTGCCGAGAGCGACGATAACAGAATCCGAAGGAGACCCTTCGATAGAGAAAGTACTTATCCCCGGGGTAAAGCAGGTATGCTTGCGGACCCTGAGAGGTGACCTGAGGGTAACTGACGTGCCGGTGGCACTCTGCTCCCTGTCTGGGGCGGCAACACTTACGTTAAATTGCGTTTTCAGCGTTTCTGCCAGAACCCATAAAGGCTCAGCGAAAATGCCATCATCGTTTGTAGCAAGTATATTCATGGTAATCAGTTTACCACTTATGCCGAGCCCCCTCAAAGACAACGCTTGCGGGGGCAAAAACATGTAATAATTATGTTTGATTGACTGAAAAGTAATATGATAAGCTTACGAACTTATCCAATAGGATTGTAAGATGGAAGAACCGTCAAAAAATAAATTTAAAACTTCTCTAAATGACCCAGGGGAATTTACTGTCACCTGGGAACAGGTTCCTGGGCGCATAAATAAACGAGATCAGCTTGATACGATTTTGACCAATGCTGAAGAAGCTGCCGCAGGTGGAATAGTAACTGCCATCAGCATTACAGACTCACCCGGAGGGACACCTGCTTTACCTTCTGAGGTTGTTGCGCTTGAGGTCAAGAAGCGGGGTACTGAACCACTGGTTCATATTGCTCTCCGGGATAAAAACCGCACCCAGGTGGAAAGCATATTATATACGCTTAACCTTTACGATATACGAAATGTGTTGGTTATAAGTGGCGATTATCCAGATGTTTCATCATATAAAGGCAAAGGGTTTCCTGTATTTGACCTTGACCCAGCTCATGCGATGGAGATGATTAAACTTTCCAATTCCGGGCTGGAGTATCAAGTCTTTGATAAAACGCGGAAAATGGAAGCGACTGACTTTTTTGCTGGCGTTGGAATATCACCTTTTAAACAGCTGGAATCTGAAGTTGTGTGCCAGTATTACAAACTGGAAAAAAAGATTAAAATGGGCGCCGAATTTATTATTAGCCAGATTGGTTTTGACGCCCGCAAAATGCACGAACTGGTCACATGGTTGAAGTATATGAATTACCAGGTACCAGTACTCGCAAACATATATTTATTGAGTTATCCGGCAGCTCGCGCAATGTATGTTAATCGCATACCGGGCGCTACGGTAACCAAAGAATTATTGGAAGAAGTGGAAAGGGAAAGACAGGCTCCTGATAAAGGCAGAGAAGCCCGCATGATAAGAGCTGCCAAAATGTATGCCATTGCCCGAGGGATGGGTTACGCCGGCGTTCATATCGGCGGGTTTCATCTTACGCACCAAGACCTGGAATTCATTGTTAGCCGGGGCAACGAACTAACAGCCAATTGGCAGGACTTGCTGGTGGAATTCAATTATCCTCAGCCGGATGGATACTATCTTTTCGAAAAAGATGAACAAACCGGTTTGAACACAGGGGAGGAGACGGGATTACTCGGGAAGGGAAAATCACCTTTCTCTTATCGAGTCGCGCGTATAATACATGAAAGCTTCTTTGATCCCAAGCATCCGTTCTTTTCCTCGTTTCAGAAGATTGCGGCACGTGTTGATAAATCTAGCTCAGCCAAAGGTATGGTTGGTAAACTGGAACTTCTTATCAAGACATTGCTGTATAATTGCAAGGATTGTGGGGATTGCGCATTGTGCGATGTGGCTTACCTATGCCCTGTTTCTCAGTGTCCAAAAGACAGGCGGCTGGGCCCATGTGGAGGAAGCCACGAAGGGTGGTGCGAGGTTTACCCAGGAGACAAGCAATGTATTTGGGTGCGGGCGTACGAGCGTTTAAAACATTACGATGAAGAAGATACCATCGGGTCTTATGCAGTTCCTCCACGGGATTGGGATTTATGGCAAACGCCAGCCCAGCTTAACTTTTATCTTGGACGTGATCATACATCCAGGCGCTTGGGTATAAAGCCTCCGCAGTCAGAAAGCAAAGAATGAAAACGAGCGACTTCGATTATTGCCTGCCTCAGGAGTTAATCGCCCAGGAACCGATAGAACCGCGTGATGCCTCACGTTTGATGGTACTTGACAGAACTACGAACTCTACCCGACATTGTCTTTTTAGCGACCTCCCTGATTTGCTTGTTAAAGGTGATGTACTAGTTTTTAATAACAGCCGTGTTATACCTGCGCGTATACGTGGTAAGCGAGCGCGAACCGGCGGGAATGTGGAAATCTTGCTGCTTAAAAAGATTTCTGCTGGCACGTGGGAGATAATGGCAAAGCCTGCACGAAAACTTACAACAGGAGAGGAAATTAATTTTCCGCAGGTTGGCGTAACTGCAAAGGTCGTTGCTGAAAAAAATGAAGGAATAAGATTAATAAACTTTTCCTCTGAAGAAAAGCTCTTCCAGGCTGGTGAGGTTCCGCTTCCCCCCTATATACATAAACCTGTTAAAAATAGTGAACGGTACCAAACAGTGTATAGTGAAATACTGGGTAGCGCGGCAGCGCCAACTTCAGGGCTTCATTTTACCCCGGGCTTGTTGAATATCTTGCAAGAAAAGGGGATTGAAATGCGCTTTGTTACTCTGCACATCGGGTTGGATACTTTTCGACCAGTTAACGTTGAAGATCCGCGGGAGCATGTTATTCATACCGAATATGGCCAAATTGATGCGACTGTTGCCACTGCAATACAAACAGCAAAAAAAGAAGGACGAAGAATAATAGCTGTTGGTACAAGCACAGCCCGTTTACTGGAACAGGCAGACGGTCAGTCTGATTTTAATGGATGGGCCAGTTTGTTTATTCTTCCCGGGTATAAATTCAAGGTTGCAGATGCTTTGATTACAAATTTTCATCTTCCGCGCTCAACCCTATTGATGCTGGTAAGTGCGTTTGCCGGAAAAGAATTAATCTTTAACAATTATCAAGAAGCGATAAAACACAACTACAGGTTTTTCAGTTTTGGTGATGCGATGCTCATTTTATAATTAATTGTTTAAAAAGATTAATTAAATACGTAAATTACTAAAAGAGCTACAATAATAATAATGACTATCAGGCTCAGCCCGGCAACGAGAGCAATTTTAAGATTTCGCTCCTTGCGTTTCCAGTCATCACTCATTTCAGCTTGAGTTTCCAGCGCTTGAATCTCCTCTGGCGAGAGATTGGCATATTCTGCCCATTGCCCGTAAAGGCGGCGCGTCTTGCGTTCGGAGCTAAACATATATGTAAGGAAGCGAGTTACGCTATCTGCCGTTCTTTTAAACCAGGAAGGACCAGAAGAGGGTTCGTCATCATAAACATGATAGGTATTTGGCGGGTATTGTTGTTTCTCTCGACGTTTGGCTTTGATTGCCAGTTTCTTGCCGCATTTGGGGCAAAATACGGCCCCTGGGATTAGCTCCTGGCCACAAAATGGACAAAAAGAAAGGCTTACGGGAGGAAGAGCTTCATTTAGATCCTGACCGCAAAATGGACAAAAGGTTACATTAGAATTAAACATAGAGCGGTCAACATATTCACCGCATTTAGGACAATCCATTTAAACCTCCATCGACAAGTCAGAATTCGTTTTATTTTAACACGGATGGGTGCTTAATTGAAGCCTTATAAATTAAACGTAATGTCAAATGATTTTGACAGCCAGACCTTTGGCGGATGCTGCATCTAGCAAATTCTCCATTTCATCGGGCGAATAAGGCTTAATAAGGCTGAATGCAGGGTCGAGAGTTTGTTCAGGGCGGAAATTCTGTAACACCAAATTTTCTCCCGGTCCAAGGAGCTGGCAAATGGAAACAATTTCTGTTTCTCCCACCAGGGCAGGTACGCACGTAGTGCGAAATTCATAGGGGATGCCTGAATTTTTCAAAATGGTGATTGATTCACGTATGGCAGAAGTATCAACGTCAATCCCGGTGGCTTCTTTATAGCGGCAGATAGAAGTTTTTATATCCATCGCGGTGTAATCTACCAGCCCCTGTTCAATTAACTGTTTGATTACATGAGGCTGACTACCGTTGGTGTCGAGCTTTATTTTCATACCAGTTTTGCGAATGTGTCGGAGGAAATCTTCAAGTTTTGGCCAAAGAGTGGGTTCTCCACCGGTTACAACTACGCCATCAGCCAGACTTTTAGCGTTCACGATACGCTTGATAATACTTTCAACAGAATAAGTTTGCGTATGGAATGGAGGTAAAACAAGTTCTGTATTCTGACAGAAAGGGCAACGAAAATTGCAACCTCTTATAAAGACTACCGGGGCAATAAGCCCCGGGTAATCTATCAAGGAAAGATCTTTATAACCACCAATCATAAAATTCTATAAAGCAACACTTTCCAGCATGTTGTGGTTGAAATGATGCCTTTCTGAATATTCTTCCTGTTTGCCCTTGTTCCATTGTCGTACCGGCCGGAAGTAACCCACAACTCTGGAATAAACTTCGGTTTCATTATGACAGGTTGGACACTCAGGTTTTTCGCCGTTAATGTAACCGTGGTTGCTGCAAATGGAAAACGTGGGAGTCAGCGTAAAATAGGGCAAGCGGAAATTTTGGGCTGTTTTCATCACCATTTGCTTTGCCATTTCTGGGTTGTGAATGCGCTCACCCATGAAGCAGTGGAATACGGTGCCGCCGGTATAGACTGTTTGCATCAGATCCTGGTGCTTTAAAGCGTCAACCAGGTCAATTTCGGCATCGACGGGTAATTGAGTGGAATTGGTGTAATATGGCTCGTTCTCACCAGCGGCTATGATGCGGCTGAAACGCTCACGGTCCAGCTTTGCCAGGCGATAAGTGGCACCCTCTCCAGGAGTAGCCTCAAGGTTGTAAAGATTACCGGTGGCTTCCTGGAATTCTGCCAGTATTGACTTCATGTAGTTTAAAACATCTTTGGAAAAGGCGGCGCCGTCTGATGTTGTAATGTCCTGGCCCATAAAATTAAGTATTGCTTCATTCATCCCGATAAGGCCTATAGTAGAGAAGTGATTAGCCCAATAGCTACCGAGGCGGTCCTTGATTGCCTGCAGATAGCATACTGAATAAGGGAAAAGACCTTGCTCGGCCAGATTGTCCAATGCTTTACGCTTGATTTCAAGTGAATCACGAGCGATTTCCATATTGGACCTTAAACGTGAGAAGAACTCATCCTTTGTTTTGGAAAGGTAGCCTATGCGAGGCATGTTGATCGTTACTACTCCCAGGCTTCCGGTAAGAGGATCAGAGCCGAAAAGACCACCACCACGGCGGCGTATTTCCCGTAAATCAAGCCGGAGACGGCAACACATCGAACGAGCATCTTCTGGTCTAAGGTCAGAATTGAGGAAATTGGCAAAATAGGGAATTCCATATTTTGCAGTCATTTGCCAGAGAGTGTCAAGATTGGGATTGTCCGGATTAAAATCATTGGAAATGTTATATGTAGGTATCGGGAAAGAGAAGATGCGTCCCTTGGAGTCACCTTCGTTCATAACCTCGCAGAAGGCGCGGTTTATCATGTCCATTTCTGCCTGACAATCACCATATGTGTAGTCTTGAGGGGTGCCTCCGACTATAGCAGCTTCTTCTTTGAGGTAGCTGGGAGGAGCTAAATCAAAAGAAAGGTTTGTAAATGGAGTCTGGAAACCAACCCTTGTTGGGACGTTAAGATTGAACACAAACTCCTGTATGGCTTGCCGCACTTCTTTATAGGTAAGGTTATCATTTTTGACAAAGGGAGCTATCAGGGTATCAAAATTAGAAAATGCCTGGGCACCGGCAGCTTCACCCTGGAGAGTGAAGAAAAAGTTTACTATTTGCCCAAGGGCACTCCTGAGGTGCTTTGCAGGACGGCTTTCAATTTTGCCCGCTACTCCGGCAAACCCTCGGATGATAAGGTCTTTTAAATCCCAACCACAACAATATGGGCCGAGAACACCCAGGTCGTGTAAATGAAAGTCTCCTGACAGGTGGCCTTCACGGATCTTTTCATTATAGACACGGGTGAGCCAATAATAAGCAAGTACATCTGAGGACAGGTATACGTTCAAACCTTGTAACGAATATGTCATATTAGAATTTTCTTTAACGCGCCAGTCACTTTCTTTGAGGTATTCATCGACCATAGACACTGCGCCGGCAAGTAGCTTTTTTCCATCCCGGATTCGGGCACGTTGCTCCCGGTAAAGAATGTAAGCCTTGGCAGCGTCTGCGTAACCGTTTTGTATCAACATTTTTTCAACAAGGTCTTGAATTTCTTCAACGTCTGGAACACGTCCCTGACGACAGGTGATTTCAAGGATGCTCAACACGTCATTTGTTACTGTTTCTGCTTTGGTAAGGTCATTGTCGCCCACTGCCGCAAGGGCTTTGGTAACGGCTATATAGACTTTATTTGCGGTAAAGGGTACGACCCGACCGTCACGTTTTGCAATTTTTTCTATCTTACAAGTTTTTAAAGTTGGCATACCTATCTCCTTGCTGATTTTGTTTGTCGTAATATACAACACAATATATAGCGTTGTCAATAGTCTTCTGGCACTAACTGTTGGGGGAGATGCAAAATTCAATTAAAAAATAATCGTTCATTCCGGTATTTGACAATATTGCCAAAATGCGTATAATTGTTAGCTAACACTAACAATATTGAGGAAGTATGAAAACTAAACCATTAAATGAATTACAACCAGGAGAAAAAGGGCGTATTGTTTCTATTGGGATAAAAGGGAAAATCCGCTTGAAACTTATGGATATGGGATTGATAAAAGGTGCTGAAGTCCAAGTTTTAGGAATAGCTCCACTAGGAGACCCAATGGAAGTAAAGTTAAAAGGGTTTAATTTAAGTATAAGGAAAGAAGAAGCGGGTCTTATCAAGGTAGAAATAGTCGCATAGAAAGGATATGTCGTAAATAATGGAACGTAAAAAAATTCAAAGTAAGGTGCCTGTTGTCGGTTTATTAGGGAACCCCAATTCCGGCAAGACTACATTATTTAATAATCTTACTGGTTCACATCAATATATCGGTAATTGGCCGGGGGTCACTGTAGAAAAAAAGGAAGGGGAGTGCCGGCACGAAGGCCAAAAGGCAAAAATTGTCGACCTCCCTGGTGTTTACAGCCTGACGGCTTATTCTCCAGACGAAGTTATAGCACGGAATTTTATTCTGGATGACGGCCCGGATGTTGTGGTAAACATCGTAGACGGATCCAACCTGGAGAGGCATTTATATTTGACGCTCCAGCTTCTGGAGATGGGGGTGCCCGTCGTTCTAGCTCTTAATATGATGGACGTCGTAACTTCAAAAAAACATAAAATCGATATTGAGAATTTGGGAAAATTGCTCGATGTTAAGGTTGTTCCAATGGCTGCAAGCAAAAATGAAGGGACAACAGACCTGAAGCGTATTATATGTGGAATTGACGAAAAAGGCATATCACGTCCAGCGCTTGAGATAAACTACGGAAGAGATGTAGAAGCAGAGATTAGTAATCTAATAAATGTAATTGAAAAAAGCGATTTGGCAAATAAGTATGCTCCACGCTGGATTGCAACAAAATTGCTTGAGCAAGACGATGAAATCACCAGCCGTTTTGCAGAAATTGGAGGAGACGGTAGCCCCGTTCTGAAAACACTTGAACAATCTGTTGCTCGTTTAAAAAGTATATATGGAGACGAAGCAGAGACGTTAATAGCCGATGCTCGTTATGGATTTATCGCCGGGTTAATTAAGGATGTATACGAACGACCATCGCATGAGCCCGTATCAACAACCGATAAAATAGACCGGATTTTAGTGAATCGATGGTTAGGTTTTCCAATATTTTTTGGACTAATGTTTTTACTGTTCCAATTCGTGTTCAAGGCATCCGAGCCGCTTATGGAAGGAATTGTGGCAATTTTTGATTGGCTGGGTGGTCTGACTGAGGGTCTTTCTCCTGCTTGGCTAAGCTCGCTGATTTCTGATGGGATTATAGGTGGTCTTGGCGCAGTACTTGAATTTATACCGCCCATATTTTTGATGTTTATTGCAATTGCGATACTTGAAGACACCGGATATATGGCACGTGCGGCTTTCATTATGGATCGCGCAATGCATAAATTAGGTTTGCACGGGCGGAGTTTCATACCGATGATGCTAGGGTTTGGGTGCTCGATCCCGGCTGTGATGGCATGTCGGACGATTGATAATCGTAATGATCGTTTAACTACTATTTTGATTACTCCGTTTATGTCTTGCGGGGCGCGGTTACCGATATACGTATTATTCGCAGGTGCATTTTTTGCTCAATACCAGGGGCTCGTACTTTTTTCAATGTACATAATTGGCATAATTGTTGCGGTAATAATAGCCTTTATATTCAGGAAATCTTTATTCAAAGGTGAATCTGCTCATTTTGTTATGGAGCTACCCCCGTACCGCATTCCCACTCTGAAGAGTATAGCCATTCATACGTGGGAAAGAGGCAAGCACTTTCTGAGCCGTGCCGGCACAGTTATTTTGGCTGCTGTGGTTGTGATTTGGCTCCTCGGCAGTTTGCCCTGGGGGGTAGAATATGCCAGCCAGGATAGTGTTTTAGGGATTGTTGGTGGCTGGCTCGCACCTATCTTTGGCCCGGTTGGAATAGGACATTGGGCAATTGCAGTCAGCTTGATAGCTGGTTTTGTTGCCAAAGAGGTGGTAGTTGCTACCCTTGGCGCAGTGCTAACAACTGGGGAAGGGTCTATTGGTGCAGTGCTGGCAACTCAACTTGGCTGGGGGCCTCTTAATGCTTATGCGTTTATGGTATTTTGCTTATTATATGTTCCGTGCGTTGCGACGATAGGTGTGATACGCAGTGAAACCGGCTCCTGGAAATGGGCTGCATTTACGGCTGTTTATACAACTGCGGTGGCATGGATTGTGGCGGCATTGATTTTCCAGATAGGCAGCTTGTTTATATAACAACGAATTTTTATCATTAGCGCCCGGATGTTTTTATAGACATCAGGGCGCTTTGACATTTATAATAGCCTGGATTTATGAATACTGATAATCCGGAGAAACACACTGTTTTTGCTGATTCACGGCAGATTGAAAATGTCGTAGTTGATTTGGCAGCAAGCATCAAGCGAGACTACCAGGAAAAAAGCCCCTTGGTGATCGGTGTCTTGAAGGGCAGTTTTATTTTTCTTGCTGATCTGGTAAGAAAACTCGATATAGAAGTTGAAATTGATTTTATTGGACTTTCCAGTTATGGAAGAGGGCAGATTTCCTGTGGCACGGTGAGTCTCTATTGTGAACCAAGGATTGAGGTAGCTGGGAAAGACGTGATCCTGGTAGAAGATATAGTAGATTCAGGCCTTTCTACTAATTTTGCAATTAATTATCTTAAACAAAGGGGAGCAGAGTCGGTAAAGTTATGCGCTCTTCTTGATAAACAAGCTCGCCGAACAGTTGACATAAATATTGATTATGTTGGATTGATTGCGCCTGAAGGATTTCTTGTGGGTTATGGGCTTGATTGTGATGAAAGTTTCCGCAATTTGCGTAATATTATCATTTTAAGTGAGGAACAGTGGCAAAGAAGAACCTAAAAAGTCTAATAAGCGTGGCAAAAGGTGAGCACCCGGCGGATTTGTTAATAACCAACGCAAAAATCATAAATGTCTTTTCTGGTGAAATTGAAGAAGGGAATATTGCTGTTACCGGCGAATATATTGCCGGAATTGGCGATTATGCTTCCGGAAAGGATATTCATGACGCACAGGGTAAATATGTAATCCCGGGTTATATTAACGCGCATGTTCATATCGAGAGTTCAATGCTGGACGTAGCAGAATATGCATTAACTGTGGTGCCTCGTGGGACCCTTGGAATAGTGACTGACTTGCATGAATTGGCAAATGTGTTAGGGATTGAAGCATTCGACTATGTTGCTTCCGTTTGTGAAAATCTGCCGCTGGATTTTTATTTTATGGCTCCAAGTTGTGTTCCAGCAACCAACCTCGAAACCAGTGGCGCTGTAATTGACATAAGTGCCCTGGAAGATATATTGAAAAAGCCTGGCGTAATTGGGCTTGGTGAAATGATGAATTACCCTGGAGTTCTTAATAAAGACGACAATGTTCTAAAAAAATTAGAAATGTTTCAAGGGCACATTATCGACGGTCACGCGCCGGGGCTTGGCGGCAAAGACCTTTCAGCCTATATTTCGGCTGGGATCTATTCTGACCATGAGTGTGTCACACTGGAAGAAGCTCGGGAAAAATTGGCTAAAGGAATGTACATAATGATGCGCGAAGGTTCAAGTGAAAAGAACCTTGAATCATTGGTGCCATTGGTAAACGATAAAAATTATCATCGTTGTATGCTGGTTACTGACGATCGGAATGTATTTTCGCTCAAACAAGAAGGCGACATGGATTGGGCTGTGCATCGTGCGGTAAGCCTGGGTCTGGATCCAGTGCGAGCGGTTCAACTTGCGACCATTAATCCAGCGCAATATCTTGGGCTCAAGAACGTAGGCGCCATATCACCTGGATATTTTGCAAATATGATAATACTTTCTGATCTTGAAAACATGCAAACCGAGGAAGTATTTTACAGGGGGCTCCTGGTTGGAGTCGGGAAAGAGCCTAATTTTACTCCTCGGGTTGGTCGTACTTCTCAACCGATTAATACGATACGTGTAAAAGAATTTGATATCAGTGAGTTGGCTTTAAAGCCCGCGGGCGCAGAAATGCCAGTTATAAATATCATACCTGACCAGATTGTAACTAAAAAAACCATGGAAAAACCAAAATTGGAAAATGGGTTTGTTGTTGCAGACATCGAGCGCGATATTTTAAAAATTGTTGTAGTAGAGCGGCATAAGAAGACTGGTAACATTGGCGTCGGTCTTATTAAGGGGTATGGACTGAAAAAAGGAGCAATAGCATCGTCTGTCGCTCATGATTCGCATAATATTATCGTGGTTGGTACGAATGATGGCGATATTGTCAAAGCTATTAATGAGGTCAAGGCAATGCAAGGAGGGCTTGTGGTGGTTCTTGATGGTCAGGTTATTGGTGCTATGGCTCTCCCTCTGGCTGGCATACTCTCCCTTGAACCAGCAGGCGTTGCTGTCGCTCAACTAGATGATATAGAAACACTGGTCAAAGAAATGGGAGTGAGTGTGGAATCTCCATTTACATTGCTTTCTTTCATGGCTTTACCGGTTATACCTGAAATACGAATTACAGACAAAGGCATCGTGGACGTTAATAAATTTGAGATTATCGCCTGACGATCAGTAGCCTGGAGGCGGTGAGTTATGACCAGGACGATTAGTATCAATGTTGGCCTGATATTTACGGCGATGCCACTCATTGTAACAATCAAGGCCTTCTCGGTCATTTAGTACGTTCCAGTAGCGATAGTAATCAGATACATAGAACCGTGGAGAGTAGTCGGTCGCTACGGTAATTACCCTGTCGGCAACTTTTTCGACTTGCTTTATCGCCAGGGCAGAGGCAACTGGCACTGCTGCAATTACTACTTTGGGTTTTTTCCGGCGCACCGATTCGATTGCTGCCATCATAGTGTAGCCTGAAGCTAGTCCATCATCTACCACTATGGCAATTTTGGACGCAAGTACTGAAACCGGCCTTGATGAACGATAAATAATGCTTCGCTGTTGAATATCATTTCGAACACGGCTGACCTGGTAGTTTATTTGTGATTCATTGAGATTTATTCTTTTCAACACATCCGGATTTAGTATGACAGTACCATCGTCGGTTACGGCGCCAAAGCCACCTTCCGGCGCCAGCGGAATAGGAATTTTGCGGCTGATGATAAGGTCCATATTTGCATTAAGCTCCAGGGCAACGTGGTGTGCCACAGGGATGCCGCCATTGGGTATTGCCAGAACAACAACCGGTTGTTGTTTATACTCCAATAGTTTTTCAGCTAGCTTTTTGCCAGCATCGTAGCGATTTTCAAAAATAGGATTGGTGCTTTTCAAATGCATTCAAGAGACCTCGTCATTATGATATTTTCCCGGTAATCTCTTTGATTAGCTCCGTACCGTATTGTAATAACTGTTCTTTTTTCGCTGGGCTGAAAGTGGAAATGTCGAGCCATGCCTGTAAGGCTTCTACTGGCGTTATCGCTTCTGCAGAAGCGTTGGTGCCCAGCCGGGTACGAACGGAGCGAATAACTTTTTTAGCAATGTTTGTATAGTGAGCAGGTTTAAGAGCCGTGCGTATTTCGCTATCTCGAAGGAGACCTTCCGCTCCTTCTGGTAATCTAATATCAAGACGGACTATGGAGTCTTCAATTTCTGTTGAAACTCGTTGGATCTTGTCAAGAACCGTTTGCGTGGGGTCGTTATCATCGTTTTCAATTTCAACATTGATGGATATAAATTGTCTTCCAGGTATTGGTTGGAACTGATACGTGGTATCCCTGGTTCCATCGCTATTAGTTGTAATCTCTACTACAAAAAAACCCTTGTCTTCATCAGTGTCGCTAAAATCCAATTTCAACAGAGATCCAGAGTAAATTACAGGGGGTGAATCATTAAGGATTTGGCGGCGATGTATGTGGCCAAGAGCGACATAATCTACCCCTGGTTGAGTCAAATTACTGATAAGTAAACGAGGCTCTCTTCCGATAGTGGACCCCTTTTCAGAGCCAGTTCTTGCGCCTTCAACCCAAACATGTGAAGCCAGTATAGCCGGGATACTTTGATTCAGCTTGGCATGGTTTGTTAAAATAGATCGGGTTAAATATTCCTCCATCTTTTCAAAGAGCGATGCCATGTCGAGGTTTTTAATTTCCTCGCGGTTCATAAGATTTGAACGTCTGAGCCATGGTAGTGATAGAATCTGCAGTGGTCCTTCTGGAGTAGGAATTGTTTCAACCCCCGGCTTGCTGACAACACTCACACGGTTGACTTCAAGCGTATCAAAAATCTCGGTTGTGGTAGCACGATTGAGTGCGTTTGGTAAATCATGATTTCCCGTTAAAATGAATGTAAATATTTTTGCTTCGGAAAGGCGTTTTATACGGCGGGCAAATTCTCTTTGCAGGGTAGGGTTAGGAGACCGGTCTTTATAAGCATCTCCGCAGAAGAGAACCAGGTGCACCTTGTTGCTAATAGCATAATCAACCATGTAGTCGAAAGCAGCAAGGATATCAATCATGCGGGAAGAGTGACCGGTTTCGGGATCGGTGCGGCCATATGTTTCAACGCCTAAATGCAGATCGGCAAAATGAATTACTTTAATGGTTTTACTTGCCATGTTTTAAAAACCAAGCCAGTGTTTGCCACCGGTTGGCAGAATTCCAAAAGGTTCTCCTTTAAGTTTTAATGCAAGCGTTTCATCAAGAATATTAATTGGCAATCTTAGTTGACGCATTGAATCCCGGTCGCGCACTGTAACGGAGTTATCGTCAATCGTATCAAAATCGACTGTAATGCAATAAGGCGTACCGATTTCATCCTGGCGGCGGTAACGGCGGCCAATGCTCTGGGCGTCATCATACGCAGAGGAATAGCTCTTCCGCAGGACTGAGTGCACGTCTCGTGCGATTTTAACCACCGGTTCCTTACGGCTCAGTGGCAACACCGCAACCTTGTATGGAGATACAGCTGGATCAAGCTTGAGAACGGTGCGAATTTCATCTTTATCTGGTTCTTCATGATAAGCATCACAGAGAAGAGCCAGAACTGTTCGGTCAACGCCACTTGAAGGTTCAATTACATAAGGAACGATATGTTCTTTGGTTTGTTCGTCAAAATAAGTCAGGTCTTTGCCACTGTGCAAGGCGTGTTGTTTAAGGTCGAAATCAGCGCGGTTGGCAATTCCTTCCAATTCACTCCAACCCATTGGATACAAGTACTCAATATCGTAGCAATCCTTGGCATAATGAGCTAGTTCTTCCTTGCTGTGCTGCCTCAGTTTAAGATTTTCACGCTTGATCCCTATGCTCGTGAACCAGTTAATCCGTTCTTCCAGCCAATAATTAAACCATGATTCATCCTCGCCAGGTTTCACAAAATATTCAATTTCCATTTGTTCAAACTCGCGGGAGCGGAATATGAAGTTGCCTGTAGTAATTTCATTGCGGAAAGATTTGCCAATTTGACCGATACCAAAGGGAAGTTTTTTACGTGTTGTATTCAGGACGTTGGCAAAGTTAACAAATATACCCTGGGCTGTCTCAGGCCGAAGATAGGCTATTGAAGCTTGATCTTCTACGGGGCCAATAAAAGTCTTGAACATAAGATTAAACTGACGAGACTCAGTCAATTTACCACCGCAAGAAGGGCAGTTTTCGGTGGTAAGATGGTCTGCGCGAAAACGTTGTTTACAATCCAGACAATCTACCAAAGGGTCGCTAAAACCACTTAAATGGCCACTGGACTCCCAAACCTTGGGATGCATGATTATACTGGTGTCCAGGCCGACCATATCATCCCGATTATGTATCATTGCCTGCCACCAGGCGTTTTTAACATTTCGTTTTAATTCCACTCCGAGTGGACCGTAATCCCAGCAACTGGAGAGCCCACCGTAGATTTCGCTGGAGGGAAAAATGAACCCGCGCCTGCGAGCCAGAGAGACGATTTTTTCCATACTTACAGTATTATTATTTTCTTCCACGTGATTATTTATGCTCCTGGGTGAATTATTCGTTTATTGTCGCG
>Ga0265293_10006996_pt1 | contig 17651 bp, 14 predicted proteins | sample Munlanlewell138R_FD_192505 | JGI IMG/M metagenome (GOLD analysis project Ga0265293, IMG submission 192505) | Leachate microbial communities from a municipal landfill in Southern Ontario, Canada - Leachate well 138R | ecosystem: Engineered > Solid waste > Landfill > Unclassified | place: Canada...
CTGGGTCTCCACGGCATCCGGGGTGGTCATGCCGGTGGCGGTGAATGTCGGCTGCCGGTCACCCGCCCGGCCGTAGCCGAGGGTGCCGATGATCGCGGCTGATTCTCCCAGCAGCGCCAGCAACTGACCGAGCAGATAGCTGCAGGTGGTCTTGCCGTTGGTGCCGGTGACCGCGGTAATCCGCAGCCTGCTGCCCGGCTCGCCATGGAAACGCCCGGCGATGGCGCTCAACCGGCGGTCGAGGCCGGCGATCATCACCACCGGCACGGCGCCGATCATCGCCTCGGTAATCCCCTCGGCGCCCTCGGCCTCGGCGATCACCGCGGCACAGCCGCGGGCGATGGCTTCGCCAATATGGCGGCGGCCGTCGCTGCTCGCCCCCCTGACAGCGAGGAAAACGTCGCCCGCGACGCAGCGCCGGCTGTCGAGGCACAGGCCGCTCACCGCGACCGGCGAGGCGGCGGCCACCGGGTCGCCCGGCAGCAACCAGGCAAGCGTGCGGGTCGGAACCGCTGCCATCGCGGCCATCACCAGCGATCCCCCCGCGCCGGCGCCGCGGCACTCTCAAGCGCTTGGCCCGCTAATTTGCCCGCCACCTGGGTCTCCGGGACCGCGTCAGGTGGCACCCGCAACAGGCGCAAGGCGTCGGCGGTCACCTTGGCGTACACCGGCGCCGCCACGGCGCCGCCAAAATAGGTCCCTCCCCGCGGGTCGTTGATCACCACCACGGTAACCAGGCGGGGGTCGTCAGCGGGTACAAAGCCGGCAAACAAACTGACGTAACGATTGGGTTCATACCCCCTGGGGCCCACCTTGTGGGAAGTACCGGTCTTGCCGCCCACCGTATAGCCGTCTATCGCCGCGCGGGTGGCGGTGCCGCCCTTCTGGGTGACAGTGACCATCATCTCCCGCAGCTGGCGGGCGATCTCCGGCGCCAGCACCTGCTCGCCCGCAGGCTCCTTGTCGACCTTGAGCAGCGATACCGGCTTCAGCCGGCCATCATTGGCGAAGACAGAGTACGCCCTGGCGATCTGCAAGGGCGTGGCGGTGATACCGTAGCCGAAGGCCATGGTGATGTGTTCGATGGGCCGGTATTTGCGGCGCTCGGGCAGGCTGCCGGCGCTCTCCCCGGGAAAGCCCGTGCCCGGCGGCTGGCCGATACCGAAACGGTCGAACATCCCGCGCAGATAGGCCGGCTCCATATCGAGGGCCACTTTGGTGGTGCCGACCTGGCTGGACTTGGTCAACACGCCGGTGATGTCGAGCATGCCGTAGTTGTGGTGGTCGCGGAAGGTCTTGCCGGCCACCCAGATATACCCCGGATTGGTATCCATCGGCGTATGGGGGCCATATTTGCCGCTCTCCAGCGCCGCGGCGATGGTCAGCGGCTTCATGGTCGAACCCGGTTCCACCAGATCGGTCATCGCCCGGTTGCGCAGGGCGTTGCTGTTGGCGCCGATCCGGTTGTTGGGGTTGTAGGACGGCTGGTTGACCATGGCCAGCACTTCGCCGGAGCGCACATCGAGCATCACCACGGAGCCGGAATCCGCACCAAAGCGCTTCATCGCGTCCTTCAGTTCCCGGTAGGCGAGGTACTGCAGCCGCATGTCGATGCTGAGCGCTATATCCCTGCCGGGCTTCTCGCTTTCGATCAGCCCGACATCCTTGATGACCCGGCCGCGCATATCCTTGACCACCCGCTTGGCCCCGGGATCACCGGCCAGCGCTTTCTCATAGGCCAGTTCGATACCTTCCTGGCCCTGGTCGTCGATATTGGTAAAGCCGATCAATTGGGCGGCGACCTCACCGGCCGGATAAAAACGTTTGTATTCCTGCTGGCCGTAAACGCCGCCGACCTTGAGGTCGAGCAACCGCCCGGCTTCCGCCGGTGTCAGGTGGCGCGCCAGATACATGAATTCCTTGCCGGCGTAGCGGGCGATACGCTCGCGCGCCTGGTCGATATCGAGGCCCAGCCCGCCCATCAGGGTTTCGAAGTCCTTGCCAGTGGTGTCGAGCACCTTGGGATTGGCCCACAGCGAAACGACCGGCGTACTCACCGCCAGCGGCTCACCGCGGCGATCGGTGATCAGGCCCCGGTAGGCGGGTATGGATTCGGTGCGCACGGTGCGGGCATTGCCCTGCCCCTGGAGGAACTGGTAACCGCGATCGGCACTGCTGATCACCTGCAGTCCGGCGATATGCCACAATGCCGCCAACGGCAGGCACACCAGCAGCAGCAATACCAGTTGGTAGCGCCAGCGGGGAATCGCCAGTTCTTTGATCTTTTTTCTGATCAAGGCTCCACCATTATCACTTCGTTGAATTCCGGCACCCTCATCCGCAGCTCACCGACTGCGGCCCTCTCGATCCGGCCCGGGGAAGCCAGCGTGCTCTGTTCCAGCAAATACTGGCCCCACTCCACCTGGGTGCGGCTCTCCTCGCGCTGCAAGGTCGCCAACTGGGTATACAGCTGGCGGCACAGATGGCTGGTGTAGACCACGCCGATGGCGGACACCAGCACCAGCGGCCACAGCACCAGCAGACAACGGCGGGCCAGTGTCGCCATCTCAGACTACCTTCTCGGCAACGCGCATCACCGCGCTGCGCGACCGCACATTGCTGTCGATTTCACCGGCATCGGCCTTGACGGCACGCCCCACTCCCTTGAGCCGGCGGACGATGTCCACCTCCCGCACCGGTAGCCCACGGGGAATCGGCGGCCCCTTTTCCTCGCGGCGGATGAAGCGCTTGACGATGCGGTCCTCCAGCGAATGGAAACTGATCACCACCAGACGGCCACCCACCTGGAGCAGGTCGATGACGGCGGCAAGCAGTGTTGCGAGATCTTCCAGCTCGCGGTTGATATAAATGCGAATGGCCTGAAAAGCCCGGGTTGCCGGGTGCTTGCCCTTCTCCCAGGACGGATTGGCGGCAGCGACGATGTCGGCAAGTTGTCTGGTACCTGTGATCGGCCGCTGCTGGCGCTCGCGGACGATAGCCGCCGCCATGCGCCGCGCAAATCGTTCCTCGCCGTACTCCCTGAGCACCCAGGCAATGTCCTCTTCCCTGGCAATCGCCAGCCACTGCGCCGCACTGTGCCCCTGGTCGGGATCCATGCGCATGTCGAGAGGGCCGTCGTTGAGAAAACTGAAGCCCCGCTCGGCCTGATCCAGTTGCGGGGACGAAACACCGAGATCGAGCAGCACACCGGCGACCGCGCCTTTGCGCCCGCGGGCGTCGACCAGGGCGTCGGCGTCGGCGAAGGAGGCGCGGGCGATCTCGAAGCGCCGGTCGCCGGCGAACCGTTCACCGGCGGCGGCTATGGCGTCGGGGTCCTTGTCGATGGCCAGCAGTCGGCCGTTGGCAGAGAGGCGCGCAAGGATCGCAGCACTGTGGCCACCGCGACCAAAAGTGCCATCCACATAGAAACCGTCGACGTCTGTTACCAGCGCCTCCACAGCTTCATCGAGCAGTACGGTCGTATGTGCGACCTGCGATTGCATGCCTGCGCGCCTCCTTTACAGGGACAGGGATTGCATTTCATCGGGAATGGCCAACTCACTGGCAGCCTCTTCCAGCCAGACATCCCGATTACCGTTCCAGTTATCGAGATCCCACAATTCAAAGCGGCGGCCCTGCCCCACCAGCATGGTTTTCTTGTCGATTCCGGCATAACTGCGCAACTCCGGCGGAATCAGCACCCGGCCGCTGCCATCCAGTTCCAGCTCGCGGGCATGGCCGATCAGCAGGCGCTGGAGGCGCCGGGTGGTTTCATTGAAAGTGGGCAGCGCGGAAATCTGTGCCTCGATCTTTTCCCATTCAGGCAACGGATAGATAAAGAGACACTTGTCCTTGATGTCGATAGTGGCGACGAGGCAGCCGCGGCACTGGTCCACAAGCTCGTCGCGATACCGGGCGGGTATCGCCATACGACCTTTGGCATCCAGATTGATTGGATTGCTGCCTCGAAACACGTGTCTCCCCGACTCTTCTTAGATCAGTTTGGGGCCGATAGACCACTTTGCCCCACTTTATCCCACAAGAAGACACTATATGCGGCCTTAATTCGAAGTCAAGCAACGGGAATAACAAAATCAGCTCAAAATGCGTCGATATTACGGGAACTTACGGCGACAAGACTGAAAGGCGACAAGGTATTTCAAGTCAACGCAAACGAAAACATCAGGCTGCCATGACAAGTTAAAGTGAATTGTTAGAAGAGAGATTATTTTGGAATACAGAAGCGGATGATTATGCTTGATCGCTATATGCCGCGAACGCCGCCCGGCCGGCTGATCGCCGGCCGGGCGCGTCGGGAAACAAAAGGAGGGAGCCGGCCTGTAAGCCGGGTTCTGTCGTGGACAATCATTCCTCTAGGCCGGGGATCACTCCGCGGCTCCAGCGACCTACCCGAATCCAGCGCGGGCCACGCCAATGGATTCCTATTTGGTCTTGCTCCGGGTGGGGTTTACCGTGCCACAAACTGTTACCAGTTGCGCGGTGCGCTCTTACCGCACCCTTTCACCCTTACCTGATCCGCCCCTTGCGAGGCGGCCATCGGCGGTCTGCTCTCTGCTGCACTTTCCGTAGGCTCGCACCCCCCAGGCGTTACCTGGCACCCTGCCCTATGGAGCCCGGACTTTCCTCTCCCCGCCTCCAGCTGGCACCTGAGGAACCATCCAGAGTAACGGGCAGCGATTGCCCGGCCGACTCCCGGCGCGGAGAGTAGCATAGCCGCCCAGCGCTTGCACCTGGAGCGGGCGCCGGCCCGCCCTCTACCGGCGGCTTACTGCGCTGCCTACACAGGCAGTCAGCGCGCTGCCGCCAGCGCCTGCTCGATGTCGGCAAGAATATCGTCGATATGCTCGATGCCGATGGACAGTCGCACCATCTCGGCACGGACACCGGCGCGCGCCAGCTCATCCGGGCTCAACTGGCGATGGGTGGTGGATGCCGGATGGCAGGCCAGGGACTTGGCGTCGCCGATATTGACCAGGCGCAGGATCATCTGCAGCGCATCGATAAAGCGCCCGCCCGCCGCCTCCCCGCCCTTGATGCCGAAACTGAGGATGCCCGAGGCGCGGCCGCCGAGTATCTTGCGGCACAACTCGCGGTACGGGCTGGACTCGAGGCCCGCATAGCTCACCCACTCGACCTGGTCGTGAGCCTCGAGATACTGCGCCACCTTGAGGGCATTTTCACAATGGCGCTCCATGCGCAACGCCAGGGTTTCGAGGCCCTGCATGATATTGAAGGCATTCATTGGCGACAGCGCCGCCCCCATGTTGCGCAACGGCACCACCCGGCAGCGGCCGATATAGGCGGCCTCGCCCAGGGCTTCGGTATACACCACACCGTGATAGGACGGGTCGGGCTCATTGAGCATGGGGAAACGCTCACGCTGCTGCGCCCACGGGAATCTGCCGGAATCGACGATGATGCCGCCGATGGAGGTGCCGTGACCGCCGATGTACTTGGTGAGCGAGTGAATGGCGATATCGGCGCCGTAATCGAATACCCGGCACAGGCAGGGCGTGGCCACGGTATTGTCGACCAGCAACGGGATGCCGTGGCGGTGGGCGATCTCGGCAAGCGCCCCGATATCCACCACATTGCCGGCAGGATTGCCGATCGACTCGCAAAACAGCGCGCGGGTATTGTTGTCGATCAGCGCCTCCAGGCCCTGGTAGTCATCGAAGGAGGCCATCCGCACCTCGATGCCCTGGGTGGGGAAAGTGTGGGCGAACAGGTTGTAGGTGCCGCCATAGAGTTGAGTGGTGCTGACGATATTGTCGCCGGCGCGGGCAATGCACTGGATGGCGGCGGTGATGGCGGCCATGCCCGAGGCCATGGCGAGGGCACCGACGCCCCCTTCCATGGCGGCGACACGCGCCTCGAGCACTGCATTGGTGGGGTTCATGATCCGGCTGTAGATGTTGCCTGGCACCACCAGGTTGAACAGGTCCGCGCCGTGCTGGGTATTGTCGAAGGTATAGGACGTCGTCTGATAGATCGGTGTGGTCGCGGCATGGGTAGCGGGATCGCCGTCGTAGCCGGCATGTAATGCGATGGTTTCCAGTTTCATGGTGTCTCCTTGATATATTGTGGTCTGCCGTTTTATCCGGGTCACTGGCGGCAGCACCAGGGTCTGTTGAGGTTTGATCCGCAACACAAAAGCAAGTATGCGCAGCTGCCGGGCAGACGTCGCCGGTACGCCTGCGTCGGCACATCCTATGACAAAGCCCGCTGAAAGAGCAGAGGGTGAGTCGGGAAACGAAGCATCGCAACAGCCCCTGCGACAACCACTGTTATAACAGTGTTCTTTTATTTATCAATAAGCTGCATAGAAACGCCCACGGATCCTAGCGGCCTTTCAGGGCCAGCCCCTGTTGATAGAGGGTGTTCTTGCTCCCCCCGGTGATCTTCGCCGCCAGCGCCGCCGCCTGCTTGAGGGGCACCTCCGCCATCAGTATCTGGAGAACGCGGGTCTGCTCGACGGCATCGCCGCCCGCCGCCTCGGCAGCAGCGCCGCGCACCACCAGCACGATCTCGCCGCGCTGCTGATTGGTATCGCTCCGCACCCGTTCCACCAGATCGGCAAGCGAAGCGTGGATCAGCGTCTCGTGGGTTTTGGTCAGCTCGCGGGCGAGCAGCACTTCGCGCTCCTCGCCGAAACAGGCGGCCATATCCTCCAGGGTGGCCAGCACCCGGTGCGGGGCCTCGTAGAAAATCAGTGTGCGGGTTTCCGCCGCCAGGCCGTCGAGGGCACTGCGCCGCGACTGGGAGCGGGCGGGCAAAAATCCTTCGAAGACAAAGCGGTCACTGGGCAGCCCCGCCGCACAGAGCGCGACAATGGCCGCGCAACAGCCGGGAACGGGCACGACATCCACCCCGCGGCCGCGAGCCTCGCGCACGAGGCGGTAGCCGGGGTCAGACACCAGCGGCGTACCGGCATCGCAAATCAGCGCCACATCCTGGCCAGCCATCAACAGTTCGAGGATCCGCGCCAGCTGGCGCTCATCGCTGTGGTCGTGGTAGGGCACCATTGGCGTGTCGATGGCGAAGTGGGCCAGCAGCCGCCCGCTGTGCCGGGTATCCTCCGCGGCGATCCAATCCGCCTGTTGGAGAACGTGCAGGGCCCGGGGTACCATATCACCCAGATTGCCGATCGGTGTCGCCACCACATAGAGGTTTCCCGACTTGTCCACCCGCACCTCGCCTTTGCTATCCTGTTGCCGCGCACTGATTTGCGCCATTTGCCTGATTGCGCTCGCCGCCTGCGGCACCGCGCCCCAGCCGACAAGGCACGAAGCATACACGACCGGGCAAAACCCCATCCAGTCGGCCAGCGCGATCCTGGCCAAGGCCGAGGGCGCCGCCCCGCCGGAACGGGATCGGCTGCTGCTCCGCGCCGCCGGACTCTTCGCCGAAGGCAACAGCCCGGCCCGCGCCGAGGAGACCCTGAAGAAGGTCGATCCCCAGGCGCTCGATATTCCCTATCTCGCCAGCTACATCCTGCAGTACGCCGACATCGCCCTGGCCAGTGAGCGCTACCTGCTCGCCCGAAACCTGCTCGGCAACACCCGCCTGACCGACCACCAGAACCAGATGCCCCCGAGCCAGCGCCGCACCTGGCACCGCTTGCGCGGCGACCTCTACACCCACCTCGGCGACAACCCTGCCAGTGTCGCCGAATATGTCCGGCTGGCGGCACTGCTCCCGGCGAGCGACCGCCAGGCCACCCACGACCTGATCTGGCAAGCCATGGGCCAGATGGCTGAACAGGATCTGCGCAGCGCCGCGACCAGCGCCGATCCGGTGCTCGGCGGCTGGTATCAGCTGGCCCTGGCCAGCCGCAGCGGCCAGGGCGACATCGCCCGCCAACTCGACCAGGTCGAAAGCTGGCGCCGCGCCAACGGCAGCCACCCCGCCGCCCAGCAGCTACCGACCAGCCTGCGTCAGGCGGCGGCCGCCCAGGGTCAGCTGCCGGACAGGCTGGCCCTGCTGCTGCCCCTCGGCGATCAGTTGGCGGCCGCCGCCGAACCACTGCGCGACGGTTTTCTCGCCGCCTATTACGCCGCCCTGGCCGGTGGCGCCAAGCCCCCGGCCATCCGTATCCACGATACCACCGACAGCGACATCATCGCCCTCTACGACCGGGCCGTGGCGGAAGGCGCCGAACTGGTCATCGGCCCGCTCTCCAAGGATCGCCTGCAAGCCCTGATGGCCAGGCCCGACCTGCCGGTGCCGGTGCTCGGCCTCAACTATGTGGACAGCGACGACGTGGACGGCGCCCCGGCCCACGACAACCTGTACCAGTACGGCCTCGCGGTCGGCGACGAAACCCGCCAACTGGCGGAGCGCGCCTGGATCGAGGGCCGCCGCTCGGCCCTGGTGATCAGGCCGGACGCAAGCTGGGGCAGCGCCGCCTTCGACAGCTTCAGGACACACTGGGAACAGAAAGGCGGCCTGCTGCTGACCACCCCACCGTACCGCAACGACCAGGCCGACTACGCCACATTCCTGCGCGCCGCGCTGCTGCTCAGTGACAGCGAGGCGCGGGTGACACGGCTGCAACGGGCCCTCGGCAAGAAGGTCAGCTACATCCCCCGGCGGCGCAAGGATGTCGACATGGTCCTGCTGCTCGCCCATCCCGGCCCGGCCCGCCAGTTGAAGCCCACCCTGGACTTTCTCTTCGCCAGCGATCTGCCGATCTATGCCACTTCCCATATCTACGGCGGCAGCCCCAACCCCAGCCAGGACCAGGATCTCAACGGCATTCGCTTCACCACCCTGCCGTGGACCATCCCGCAGCTGGAAAGCGATGTCCTCAACCCCCAGGACGCGCTCGCGCCCGCCTTCCGCAACCTGTTCGCCATGGGTGTCGACGCTTATCGCCTGCACCAGTGGCTGGGCTTGCTGCGCGCCCTCCCGGATACCTCTCTCCAGGGCCAGACCGGCAGCCTCACCGCAGCCCCTGACGGGCGGATCGTCCGCACGCTCCCGCTGGCGGTGTTTCACAATGGTCAGGTGATCCTGGCGCCGGTCACCTCGGGAGCGGCGCAGTGAAATGGCTCGGCGGGACACAGGGCGGGCGCGCCGCGCCACCCGGCTCCAGGGGCGGCGAAGCCGAGGCCGCCGCCCGGCTGTTCCTGAGCGCCCGGGGCCTGGCCATCGCCGCCACCAACTTCCGCTGCCGTCAGGGGGAGATCGATATCGTCGCCCGCGATGGCGAGACCCTGGTCTTTGCCGAGGTGCGGCTGCGCAGCAATCGCCGCTTCGGCGACGGCGCAGATTCCATCGACCTGCGCAAGCAGAGGCGCCTCGTTCGGGCGGCGGAGTACTACCTCGCCACCCGGGTGCGCGGCGCGCCGCCCCCCTGCCGCTTCGACGCCCTGTCATTGGCGCCGGCACCGGATAAAACACCGCCATATCACGTAGAATGGATCCGGGACGCCTTCAGGCCCGGCCCGTGACGCCGGTTTGACGCCAGGCGATCGCGATGGCACCTTTTACGCCGCAACCGCAACGAGCAGCAGTATGGAACAACGGGTTATCGAACTCTTCCACCACAGTATCGAAGCCAAGATGAGTGCCGGGGAGGCCCTGGTCTATCCCATCGTCGGCAGCACCTCGCTGCTGGTCGAAGCGTTGCTTGCCGGCAACCGTGTCTTTACCTGTGGCAACGGCCTGTCGGCCAGCCTGGCGTCGACCCTGAGCTACCTGCTGCTCAACCAGTTTCGTATCGAGCGCCCAGGATTCGCCGCCCAGTGCCTGTCCAGCGACCCTGTCACCGCAACCGGCCTCGGCCAGCAGTCCAATTTCACCGAGATCTACAGTCGCCAGTTGCGGGCGCTGTCCCGGCCCGGCGACATCCTGGTGTTGTTCAGCGCCAACAGCAACGCCAGCAACCTGGTGCAGGCAACGCTCACCGCCCACGATCGCGAGATGACCGTGATCGCCTTTACCGGCCCCGGGGATAACAATATCTCGGCGCTGCTGACCGGTGAGGACATCGAAGCCAGGGTCGACGTCCCCGACCCCTACCGCATTCAGGAAATCCAGCTACTGTCGCTGTTTACCCTGTGTGAACTGATTGAATTGCACTTGTTTGGAGGATAATCCGTGAATAAAGCCCTGGTGACCGCACTGATCAGCCTGTTATTGATCTCGGGATGCACCACCATCATTCACAAGGTGCGCGACGAGCCGATCAAGCCCGATCCGACTCGCACCACCCTCGGCACCGACCTCGACGATTTCCAGATCGAGACCGGGGTGGGCGTGAACATCAAGAAGGCCCATGTCGACCTCGAAAAGGCCCATATCAACGTCCACGTCTTCAACGGCGTGGTGCTGCTCACCGGCGAGGTACCCCGCGAAGAATTGCGGGGCACCGCGGGCGACATCGCGCGGCGCTTTCGCGGCGTCCGCCAGGTACACAACGAACTGCAGGTAATGGCCAACACCTCGATGATGAACAGGGCCAACGACAGTTGGCTGACCACCAAGCTGAAAAGCAAGCTGGTCGCCTACAAGGATATCGACTCGAGCAAGATCAAGGTGGTAACGGAAAACGGGGTCGTCTACCTGATGGGCCTGGTGTTTCCCGATCAGGCCAACAAGGCGGCCAACGTCGCCAGCACCACCAGCGGCGTGCGCAAGGTGGTCAAGGTATTTGAATATCCCAGCGAGTGAGAGCGGGGTTCCACCCCCGCGGCCGATACACATCGACCGCGGGGCCGGGCCCGCCGGCCCTTCCTACGTCTGCCCGGTCTCAGGCTTGCCCTCCAGCTCGCGCATGGTCCGCGCCACCCGCCCCGGGGTATTGCTGCGCCGCGCCATCAGCAGATAGAGGGACGGCAGCACGAACAGGGTCAGCAGGGTGGCACTCAGCACGCCGAAGAAAATCACCACCCCGAGCACGAATCGCGCCTCGGCGCCGGCCCCGGAGGCCATCAGCAGCGGCACCGCACCGAACAGGGTGGTCAGCGAGGTCATCAGGATCGGCCGCAGGCGCAGCTGCGCCGCCTGTATCAGCGCCTCCTCGAAAGCCAGGCCGCGATCGCGCATCTGGTTGGCGAACTCGACGATGAGGATACCGTTCTTGGCGGCGAGGCCGATCAACATCACCAGCCCGATCTGGCTGAAGATATTCAGTGTCTGCCCGGTGACAAACAGCCCGAGCAGCGCCCCCGCTATCGCCAGCGGCACGGTGAGCATGATGATGAAGGGATGGATGAAACTCTCGAACTGGGCCGCCATCACCAGGTAGGCCACCAGCAGCGCGATCGCGAATACGAACACGATCGAGCCTGCGGCGCGGACATACTCCAGGGATTCGCCCTTGTAATCCAGCGAGGCCGACGGCGGCAGATCCTCGCGCACCAGCTCCTGCACCGCGGCCAGCGCCCTGTCCATGGTGTAGCCCGGGGCGATGTCGGCGCTCAGGGTCAGCGCCCGGCGCCGGTTGTAGCGGGGCAGTGAGGGCGACACCGCCTGCTCGGCCACCTGCACCACATTGGCCAGCGGCACCAGCTCACCGCTGCGCTCGGAGCGCACGTAGATCTGCTCCATATCGCCGGGCGAACGGAAATCGGCGCCCAGCCCCTCGAGTATCACATCGAACTCATCGCCCCGCTCCAGGAAGGTAGTGGCGATCCGCGAGCCCATCATGGTCTCCAGGGTGCGGCCGATGTTGGCCACCGACACACCGAGATCGGCGGCGCGCTGCTGGTCGACGTCGACCAGCAGCTGCGGGGCGTTGACCATGAAATCGATATCCACGTTGTGCAGTATCGGATGGTTGTCCAGCCGACCGAGCAGCACCTCGCGCCACTCGGCAAGCTCTTCGTAGGTATCGGCGCCGATCACTGCCTGTACCGGCTGGCCCATGGCCCCGGGGCTCAGCCCCGACAAGGTGAAGATAAAGACGCGGCCGTCCGGCACCTGATGGAGGGCCTGATACATCCTTTGGCGGATCTGGGCAGCGCTGAGGTCGCGATCTTCCCAGGGCGCGAGACCGATGGTGCCGGAGCCGGTGTTGATCTGGATACTGCCGCCGAAGCCCGGCACCCGCAGCAGCACCCGATCGAGGAACCACTCGTCGTAGTGCTCGAGCACGACATCCTCGATTTCCTGGAAGGTATCGCGGGTCTTGTCGAAACTGCTGCCCTCCGGACCGCGGAAACTCATCATTACCGTGCCGATATCCTCCTCGGGGGCGAACTCGCCCGGCACCCGGTGCAACAGCGCGGCGATGACCACCAGGGTGGCCGCCAGAATAGCGATACTGTAGAACGGCGAACGGCCGCGCAGCAGCGCGGCATAATACTGCTCGGCGCGGCCCAGCAGGGTGTCCATGAATCCCGGTTCGCCGCTGGTCTTTCTCAGCAACCGGGCGCACATCACCGGAGACAGGGTCAGCGCGGTCAGGCTGGAAAAGGCCACCGCGGCGGCGAGCGTCAGCGCGAACTCGGTGAACAGCCGGCCGATGTTACCCTCCAGGAACACCAGGGGGACAAACACCGCGATCAGCACCAGGGTGGTGGCGATCACCGCGAAGCCCACCTGACGGGCGCCGTTGTAGGCGGCGAGCAACGGCGGTTCGCCGCCCTCGATGCGGCGGTAGATGTTCTCCAGCACCACGATGGCATCGTCGACCACCAGGCCGATGGCCAACACCAGCGCCAGCAGGGTGAGGATATTGATGGTAAAGCCCATGGCGAAGACGAAGATGAACGCCGCGACCATCGAGATCGGCACCGTCACCGCCGGGATCAGCGTCGCCCGGACAGTGCCGAGAAACAGGTAGATCACCAGGATCACCAGCACGATGGCGATCCCGAGGGTGTTGTAGACCTCGCTGATCGCACTCTTGACGAACACCGATGAGTCGTAGCTGTTCTGGATCTCGAGCCCCGGCGGCAGGGTCTCGTTGATCCGCGCCACCGTTTCCCTGACTCGATCGGCAACCTCGACGGTGTTGGCCTGGGACTGCTTGACGATGCCAAGGCCCACCATCGGCTCGCCATCGCGGCGGAAACTGTTTTCATCGTCCTCCGCGCCGAGCGCCACCTGTGCCACTTCGCCGAGGCGCACCAGGTGGCCATCGGCGCCGCGGCGCACCACCAGGCCGGCAAAATCCTCCGCGCTCTGGTAGAGGCGGTTGATGCGGGCGCTGAAATCCCGGGTCTCCGACTTGAGCTTGCCGGCGGGCAACTCGACGTTCTCGGCGCGCAGCGCATCCTCGATGTCGTTGACCGTCAACTCCCTGGCGGCGAGGGCGCGGCGATCCAGGTAGATGCGCATGGCGTACTTGCGCTCGCCGCCGATCATCACCCGCGCCACCCCGTCGACCACCGACAGCCGGTCGACGATCACCCGCCGGGCATAGTCCGACAGCTCCAGCTGTCCCATGCCGTCGCTGACCAGGTTGAACCACATGATCGGCCTGGCGTTGGTGTCGGCCTTGGAGACCCGCGGCGGATCGACCTCCTGGGGAAGGGTATTGAGGGCCCTGCCGATGGACTGCTGGACATCATTGACTGCCGCGTCGACGTCGCGGCTGACCTCGAATTCGATGGTGATGCTCGACGAGCCGTCGCGGCTCACCGAATCGATAAAGCGGATGGCTTCGATGCCGCTGAGATGATCCTCCAGCACCCGGGTGATGCGGGTGTCGATGATGTCCGCCGACGCCCCGCGGTACTCGGTGAGGATGTTCACCACTGGCGGGTCGATATCGGGGTACTGGCGCAGTGAGGTCTTGCTGAATGCCACCAGGCCGAACACCACCAGCAACAGATTCACCACGATGGCGAACGTGGGGCGCTTGACGGCGATGTCGGAGAGAATCATCAGCCCTGCTCGGTGGCCAGGGTGACGGCGATTCCGTCGCGCACTTTCTGGGTACCTTCGGCCACCACCCATTGGCCGCTGGCGAGACCACTGACCACCTCGACCCGGCCGTCCTGGCGCACGCCGGTATCCACGCTCACCCGCCGCACCACATTGTCATCGCCGATCACGAACACGTAGCGCCCCGATCCCTCCAGCAGCAGGGCCTCCTCGGTGATCATCAGCGCCTGCCGCTCGCGGCCCACCAGGCGGACGTTGAGCAGCATCCCCGGCTTCAGCAACCCCTCGGGGTTGGCCAGTTCGGCGTGCACCATCACCGCGCGGGTCACCGGATCGATGCGGGTGCCGATGCTGGCAACCCGGGCGACGAACTCCCGCCCCGGGTAGGCGATGGAGCTGGCGCTGACCGCCTGGCCGCCAAGCATCTGCCCGGCCCAGCGTTCCGGCACGGTGAAATCCACCTTGACCACGGCGATATCGTCGAGGGTGGTGATCGCGGTTCCCGGGGCGACCATGGCGCCGGGGCTGACCCGGCGCACACCGAGGACACCGCTGAACGGCGCGGTAATCACGAAATCCGCCAGCACCGCCTCGGCGGCGGCGGCCCGCGCTTCGCTGGCGGCCACCTTGGCGCGCTGCTCTTCGAGCAGGGTGCGCGAGACCGCCTGGGTTTTGTCGAGGGTCAGGTAATGATTGAGCAGGCGGCGGTCTTCCTGGAGATTGACCTCGGCCTCGCGCAGCGCGGCGCGCTCGCGGGCGGCATCCAGCTCGATGATCACGTCGCCCCGGCCGATCGCCGAGTTGTCGCTGAAATTGACCGCGCCGACCCTGGCGGTGACCTTGGCAGAGATTTCCACCGCCTCCCGGGCACGCACGGTACCGAGAGCTTCGATGGATTCGGTGACCGGGACCATTACCGCCTGGTGGGGGAGCACTACCGGCAGCATCAGCGAAAACTCCGGCCTGTCGCCCTGAATGGCGTCAAACCAGTAGTACAGTGCCGCACCGGCAACGAGCAGCAGGCCAACAAACAGTTTTTTCAAAAGTATCCGGCTCCGTCAGCGAGAACGTGGAACAGGTGGAATGGCAACCACGAGCCCACGGGACCGGCCCATTGTACACAGGCCGGGAGACAGAACAACGGCGCAGCGGACCGGCACTTCCAGTATTCTCGACGCAGGGCGCGGGGCGCAATCCGGCGCCCCTGAACAGCTCAGATACCGAGGCCGGCGAAAAAACTCCGCAGTTGCTCAGCCCCGCCCTCTTCCCAGGCCCGCAGGGCCGCGGTGCCGATGATCGCCATATCGGCCCGACCGCGGAGGAAATCGATGTCATCCTTGCCGCTGACACCGAAACCGACGCCGATGGGCAACCCGGTGTGCCGCCGGCAACGACCGAGAAAGTGGTCGAGGTCGTCACTCATCTCGGTCTTGCTGCCGGTAACGCCCTTGCGCGCCACGGCATAGATCATCCCCTGGGACGCGGCGCCGAGCCTGGCGAGACTTTTGTCGGTGCTGGTCGGCGTCATCAGCAGCACCGGCGCGAGGCCGTACCGTGCCGACAGGCCGTGCAATTCGCCGGCTTCGTCCACCGGCAGGTCGGGGAGGATATAGCCGCAGCCGCCGGCGTCCCTCAGGCGCTGCAGGAAAGTTTCCGCACCCATTTTGAACGCCGTGTTGTAGTACCCCATCATCAATACCTTGAAGGGGAAATGATCCGCCACTCTTTTCATGAAGGCGAAGCAGTCGGCCGGGCTTACTCCGGCCTTCAGTGCCAGTTCGTTGGCGCGCACGAACAGCGGACCGTCGGCGCTCGGCTCTGAAAACGGGAACTGCAGCTCGACGAGATCGACATCGAACTCCGCCATGATCTCCAGCTCCTTCCAGTTATCCTCGAAGGACGGGTAGCCACAGACCACGTGGGTCATCACCAGCAGCTCTTTGCGCTGCTTGCGTTGGCGCAGGTATTGCTCGAGCCCCACAGAATTAAACGCCATAGTCAGCCGCCTTGTTGCGAATGAAGTCTTTCCATTTCTTGTCATCGAGGGCGTCGGCAATGGTGAAGATGTCCTTGTCGCCACGGCCGGACTGGTTGATGAGAATGATCTCGTCCCTGCCCATCGTCGGCGCCTCCTCGATGGCCATGGCAAAGGCGTGGGTGCTTTCCAGCGCCGGGATCAGGCCTTCGCTGCGCATCACCCGCTTGAGGGTGTCACGCACCTGCTCGTCGGTGGCGGCGGTAAAGCGTACCCGATCGTTCTCCCACAGGTGGACGAGGATCGGATTGACGCCGATATAGTCGAGGCCGGCGGCGATGGAGTGGGTTTCCAGCATATTGCCGTTGTCGTCCTGCAGGAAGTAGGTCTTGAAACCCTGGGCGACGCCGACCGAGGCATCGGGATAGGCGAGTCGCGCCGCGTGCTGGCCGGAGTCGGGGCCGTGGCCGCCGGCCTCGCAGGCCACCAGCTCGACGCTCGCCTCGTCGAGGAAGCCCTGGAAGATACCGATGGCGTTGGAGCCGCCGCCGACGCAGGCGTAGACCCGGTCGGGCAGCCGCCCCGCCGCCGCGACGATCTGCTCCCGCGCTTCCAGGCCGATGATCGACTGGAAGTAGCTGACCATCTCCGGAAACGGATGCGGGCCACAGGCGGTGCCAAGCACGTAGTGGGTATCGTGCATGTTGGTTACCCAGTCCCTGAGCGCCTCGTTGATCGCATCCTTGAGGGTTTTCTGGCCGTCCTCGACGGCCACCACGGTGGCGCCCATGCGTTCCATCCAGAACACGTTGGGGCGCTGGCGCGCGACATCCACCGCACCCATGTAGATGGTGCAGTCGAAGCCGAAGCGGGCGGCCATGGTTGCCGTGGCGTAGCCGTGCTGGCCGGCGCCGGTTTCGGCTATCACCCGGGTCTTGCCCAGCCGTTTGCACAGCAGCCCCTGCCCCAGCACGTTGTTGATCTTGTGGGATCCAGTGTGGCCGAGGTCTTCGCGCTTGACATAGATCTGCGCCCCGCCGAGCTGTTTCGACAGGTTGGCGAGGTGGGTCACCGGCGTGGGTCGGCCCGAGTAGGAGTGCAGCAGGTCCACATACTCCTGCCAGAAAGTCGGGTCCTGCTTGCAGCCGGCAAAGCAGTCCTGCAACTCCTCGATGGTGGCGGAGAGAATTTCCGGCAGGAAGGTGCCGCCGTACTCGCCGTAGTAGCCTTTGCGGCCGTCGGCAAAATCGAAAATGGACATAGGGATGGCGTGATGGCAAGTGAGCCCGCTATCTTAGCCAAGGCGCCAGCCGGTAACAAGATCGGGGTTCTCCGTGACCGCAGGGCAATCGCGCTATCGGTCTGCGGTGCTCATCTTGACAGCATCTGGAGCTCCGCAGCCCAGCCACCGCCTTGGGCAAGGCAGCGGCCTCACCATGTTGCCAAATACATGCTGACTACTAAGTAGCGCGATTGCCTGCCTGCGCCCGGTCGCCGGCGCCGCCGTCAGGGCACCAGCGCCGGCCAGTCACGGGCCTCGAGATACGCCGCCAGGTTCTTGGGGCGGTAGCCCGGATTGCCATCCCAACGGGCCTTGACGGACTGGTGGATCAACACCTCTTGCCCGCCGTGGATCAACGGCCGGTGGAACGGTTTTTTCGAACGGTAGATATGCTTGCGCGACTGGTGCAGCGTGGCCAGGGGATCGGGCTTGAGGCTGGTGGCCAGATACGATTCGATGCCCAGCCCCGCCGCCCCCGCTTCGGCGATCATCCACTGGAAGGGAATGTCCGACAGCAGGCAGCCGCTCTTGTCC
>Ga0265293_10006997_pt1 | contig 17651 bp, 17 predicted proteins | sample Munlanlewell138R_FD_192505 | JGI IMG/M metagenome (GOLD analysis project Ga0265293, IMG submission 192505) | Leachate microbial communities from a municipal landfill in Southern Ontario, Canada - Leachate well 138R | ecosystem: Engineered > Solid waste > Landfill > Unclassified | place: Canada...
CGGGCGTCGCGGTGGACAAGCGCGGATACGTCGTGGCGGACGAGTACCAGAACACCAGCGTTCCGGGCATCTACGCAGTGGGCGACATCACGGGCAGAGTCGAGTTGACGCCCGTGGCCGTGGCCGCGGGGCGGCGCTTGTCGGAACGGCTGTTCAACGACAAGCCCGACGAGCATCTGGACTACGAGAATATTCCCTCCGTGGTGTTCAGCCATCCTCCCATAGGCACGGTGGGTTTGACGGAATCCCAGGCCCGGGAAACCTTCGGCGATGCCGCCGTCAAGGTGTACCAATCTTCCTTCACGGCGATGTACACGGCGGTGACGCGGCATCGCCAGCCAGCGCGCATGAAGCTCGTATGCGTGGGAGCGGAAGAAAAAATCGTCGGAATCCATGGCATAGGCTACGGCATGGACGAGATGCTGCAAGGCTTCGCCGTGGCGCTGAAGATGGGCGCCACCAAGCGGGACTTCGACAATACGGTCGCGATACATCCGACGGCGGCCGAGGAGTTCGTTACGATGCGCTAGGCGCGTCGGGGCCTGGCCGTTTCGCGGGCGCTGGCCCGGGCGTCAACGGAAAGGCCGGGAGGCCAGCTCCAGGCCCAGCAGCAGCAAGAACAGCAGGAACCCCTGCCGAAACCGCCGGGGGCTGATGCGCGCCCTGACTTTCTGGCCCAGCCACATTCCGGCCAGCGCCGGGATGATGGCCAGCGTCGACCACCCCCATTGATCCAGCCGGAATGCGTCGTGCGCCATGAGGCCGGCGGCGAGCGCGATGGTGGACACAGTGAACGATATCCCCAGGGCCTGCACCAATTCATCCTTGTCCAGGCGCAGCGACTGTAAATACGGTACGGCCGGCATGACGAAGACGCCCGTGGCGCCGGTGATTGCGCCGGTCATGAGTCCGATCGGAGGCGACAGCCACGGCTCGATACGTTCAGGCACGGACAAGGACGGGGAAATCAGCGCGTAGGTTGCATACAGGATCAGGGCGCTTCCCAACGCGAGTCCGGACCACAGCGGATCGACACGCACCAGCAGCGTCGCTCCGCCCAGTGTGCCCGCCACGACGCCCAGCATCATCGGCCACAGGCGTCGTAGCAGGCGCGCCGTGGCGGGGCCCGAGCCCAGCTGCCAGACGTTTGTCACGAACGAAGGGATGACCAGGATGGCGGCGGCGGTGGCGGGCGGCATGGCGGCGCCGAGCAGGCCCATGGCGACGGTGGCCAGCCCCATGCCGCTCACCCCTTTTACCAGTCCGGAGACCAGAAAGGTGACAGTCAGCAACAAGAAAAGCGGAAAGGACTCATGCATGCGCATATTGAAGCCGGAGCCATCCTTGGGCACAATGCGGTTTTCTTCCTCGACCCTTCGGATCAACCGAAGGGTCAAATGAGAGCGACTTCATGCGGCTCGATCTTGCGGATCTGCATTTGTTCCTGTGCGTGGTGGATGCCGGCAGCATCACTCAGGGCGCCGCGCGCGCCAATCTGGCGCTGGCGTCGGCAAGCGGGCGATTGCGCCGCATCGAGGCCGACGCGGGCGTCCAGCTGCTGGAACGTCGTCCACGCGGCGTCGTCGCCACCGAAGCAGGAGAGGCATTGGCGCATCATGCCCGCCTGATGCTACGTCAGCAGGCGCTGCTCAAAGGAGAGTTGCGGGATTTCGCGATCGGGGCGAACGGCACGCTTCATCTCTATGCCAATACCGCCGCATTGACGGAATTTCTTCCATCCAGGCTTGCGCCATGGCTGGCCGAGCGTCCGCGCTTGCGCGTCGAGCTGAAAGAACGCACCAGCGCGGAGATCGTGCGCATGATCGTGTCGGGGCTGGCCGAGGCCGGCATCGTCGCCGATGCGGTCGATGCGCAGGGCTTGGTGCTGCAGCCCGTCGCCAGGGACCACCTGGTCCTGATCGTGTCGGCCGCGCATCGCCTGGCGTCGCGCGCGACGATCCGTTTCGTCGACGTCGTCAAGGAGCCCTTCGTCGGCTTGGTGCCCGGCAGCGCCTTGCAGGACCACGTCGACGATCACGCGCGCGCCGCCGGCCAGCCGCTGGCGCTGCGCATCCGCATGAAGACGTTCGACGGAGTCTGTGAAATGGTGGCGCAGGGCGTCGGCGTGGCCGTCGTGCCGCAGAGCATAGCCAGCCGTTATCAGGAGCGGCATGGCTATCGGACGGTTGCCCTGGACGATGGCTGGGCCCGCCGATACCTTTGCTTGTGCTTCCGGGATTGGGAGGCCCTGTCGTTACCGCTGCAGAGTCTGTTCATCCATTTGGGCGCGAAAACGGACAGGAATCAGAAGCCGACGGTCACCTGAGTCCAACAGCGGCGGCCATCGCGCACAGCATCATGCGTTTCGATGCCGCCCATCGACTTGAAAACCATCCCTTCGTTGAACCAAATCGTTTCAGTTTTGTCACAAAATAGTACGATACGAGATGGACCGCTCAGTGCGCCCGCCGTGCGGGCTTCTGTTCGGTCCGGATGGAATGCCGCGCGGCGATGCCGCTGCGGCCGGGCATATTGACGGGATGGCGCGGCCAGCTCCGGGCAAGGAGACCAATGTGAAAAAAGACTGGTTGGGCAACGACGTGAGCACGGATTCCGAGGCGACGCTCGCCGGCGTGAACGACTTCATCGAAGGGTTTCTGGCCTATGAAACCAAGGCCGTGAACGTGTTGAAGGCGGCGGACGACGCGCCGGACAGCTGTCTTGCCAACGCGTATGCGGGGCTGCTCTGCATGTTCATGGAAAGCAGCGATGCGGCCACGGCGGCGCGCCCGTATCTGGAGAAAGCGGAGGCCGCGGCCGCCGGCGCCACGGCGCGCGAGCAGTTGACGACGGCGATCGTGCGCGCCTGGGCCGATGGCGACATTGCGCGGACGCTGGCGCTTTCGCGGCAGGCGGCCAAGGAATTCCCGCGCGATCTCGCGCTGGTCAAGCAAGCCCAGTACCATTACTTCAATCTTGGCAATTGCGCGGGGATGTTGGCGATAGCCGACCACGTGCAGGACCGGAACCAGGACATCCCGTACATGCACGGGCTGATGGCCTTCGGCTACGAGCAGTGCCATCTGCTGGACGAGGCCGAAGCCGCTGCGCGCAAGGCGATTTCCATGAAGCGCAAGGAGCCTTGGGCTCATCATGCCATGGCGCATGTCATGCTGACGCAAGGGCGTGTCCAGGAAGGGCTGGCGTTCATGAACGAGATGAGTGAAACCTGGCAGGACCTGAATTCGTTCATGTCCACGCACAACTGGTGGCACTTGACGCTTTTCCTGATCAACCAGGGCCGTTACGACGAGGTGCTCAAGCTCTACGACGAGCGGATCTGGGGCATCTGGAAAGAGTATTCCCAGGACCAGATCGGCGCCGTTTCGCTGTTGATGCGATTGGAGCTTGCCGGTGTCGACGTCGGCGATCGCTGGGACGACGTGGGCGCGTATCTGAGGCGCCGGGTCAACGACTTCGTGCAGCCGTTCTTGTCCATGCAATATCTATATGGCCTGGCCCGAGCGAGGCTGCCCGAGGCGGATCAGCTCATGGAGAACATGCGTGTCTTTGCCGCGAACGCGCCGACATTGACTCGTGAGGCGTGGGCCATGGTTTGCATCACCGCCAGCGAGGGCTTGCTGGCCCATGCGCGAGACGACCATGATCTGGCTTTCCGCAAAATGAGCCTGGCCCTGCCACGCTTGCTGGAAATCGGCGGCAGCCATGCGCAGCGCGGCCTGTTCGAGCAGGTTCTGCTCGACAGCATGATCAAGACGGGCCGCTATGCGCAGGCGCAGCAGGCGCTTGAAGGCATGCGCGGCTACGACCCCAAGTCGGTTCCGGTCAACCTTGCCCTGGCCCATGTCTATGAGCAGCTCGACCTGGGACGGGAAGCCGGGCGGGCGCGGGCGCGTATCGCCGCCGCGAACTAGTCAAAAAAAAGCGCCCGTGGTTACGGGCGCTTCCAGCAATCGCTACGTTGCGGCTGGCAAGAGAGGATCGGTTAGTTGGCCTTGGGCGGTTCGAGCGTAAGGGTGTTGTGGACGTCCTTGACGCCCTCCACGCCGCGGGCCGTTTTCTCGGCCAGGTCGGCTTCAGCCTGGGAGTTGACCTTGCCCGACAGCGTCGCGACGCCGTCCGTGGTCTCGACCGAAATATCCAGGACGCTCAATTCTTTTTCCGCCAGGATCGCGGCCTTGATCTTGGTGGTCACCGCGGTGTCCGATGCATAATCGCCCATGGAGGCCTTGCCGCCGTCGTTGGCGGCAAAGGCGACGGGGGCGAGGGCGATGCCGGCGCCCAGCGCCGCCGCAGCGGTCAGTTTACGAATGTTCATGATAGGTCTCCTTGAAAAAAGGGTGGGAGGCGGATACTTTTTCCGTGCCTGCTATTTTCTAAGCATCCCGCCCAGGATGGAGAGCACGGCCAGAACCAGGAATACGAAAAACAGAATCTTGGCGATGCCTGCCGCGCCGGCGGCGATGCCGCCAAAGCCCAGTACGGCCGCAATGATTGCGATCACAAAGAAAACGACAGCATAGTGCAGCATGGTGCTTCTCCTCGTTTTGAACGGCTTTCAGGTTCTTGGTTGTCCTTCCTTGGGTCACCGGTTACTGTCGAAAAAGTCGCGGACTTCCTTTTCGGCCTGGTCTTTCGTTTTGCCGTAGCGTTCCTGGATCAGGCCGGCGAGACGTTCGGCGTCGCCTTCGGTGCGGGTCAGCTCGTCGTCGGTCAGATCTCCCCAGACCGCCTTGGCTTTGCCCGTCAGCTGTTTCCATTTTCCTGCAATGATGTCGTTGTTCATGTTCTACCCCTTGGGAAAGTGCGATGTGTTATCCATGGCCGGTAAACAATCAGTCATCGCGGTTGTTCAAATGCCGATCAGCATGGAAACCACTTTAGGCCTGTTTCAAAAACCCATCAAAATCAATGGATTATCAAATGTAACAATGGCCCTCGATGAAACCGCTCCTTTCCAGGGAATTTGATAGGGTGAAGCGCGGAAAATCGCTTTTCCCGCTTTCTTACATTCAGGATGGGTTTATTACCCAATAGGAGAGGTTGTATATATAAATGTTCCAAAGTTCGTTAACATGTCACGTTTTTGCTTTGCGCAAGGCAAGCAACAGCCATGAAATCTGACGTTTACGATTCGCAGCCCGATCCGGCCGCGCCTTGGATCGAGGTTCGTGACGCGGCCCCTGAAAGCGTGAGGCGGGCGGTGGCCGATATCGTGCGCGGAAATGCCGAGGAAATCGCGGGGCGGTTCTATGCGCACATGCTGGCGGATCCCGAAGCGGGACCCATGCTCACGCACGAACTCGTATCGCGGAGATTGAACCGTTCGCTGCAGGCCTGGATGATCAATCTGCTTTCCGAAGACACGGCGGCAGCCGAGTTGATTGCGCAGCAGGAAAAGGTCGGCGTCGTGCATGCTCATATCGGGGTGCCCATGCACCTGGTTCTATCCGGCGTGCGCTTGATCAAGGATCATCTTGCCGTTGCTCTGGGCATGGCGCCGATCGACCGCGACGGCGTGGTTCATGCGATGAGGTATGTGAATGGGCTTTGCGACCTGGCCATGGAGAGGATGAGCCGCGCGTTCAAGGAGGGCGACGAGCGGGAAACGCGCAGCGACGAGGCGTATCGATTGTTTGCATTGGGCCAGAACGTGGCCGCGGAACGCGAACGCCAGCGGGCGGCATTGGTGGAATGGAGCCATTCGGTGCTGGTGGCATTGCATTTGCGCGACAAGGGCGACGCCATGCCGCTGCTGTCGACGTCGTCGTTCGGCCTATGGCTGATGCACAAGGGCAGCGTCATGTTCGACGGGTTTCCGCAAATGGCGCGCATCCATGATGCCGTCGCGATGCTGGACAATCACATCGCCAGGCAATTGGCCCAGGCTTCCGATCCCGCCGAGTTCAAGGCCCGGGTCGTTGAGTTCCAGGCGCTGATCAGCGAGGTCAAGCATTTGTTGTCCGCGTTGTTCGACCACGTCGCCGAACTGGAAGGGGGCAGCGACCCTCTTACTCAAGTGCTCAACCGGCGCTTCCTGCCGTCGATCGTGCGCCGCGAGATCAACCTGGCCTTGCGCGAGAAGGGCAGCTTCGCCGTCTTGATGTTGGACCTCGATCATTTCAAGAGCATCAACGACACCTACGGCCACGATGGTGGCGATAAAGTATTGCGCCAGGCGGCGGAATGCTTGCTGAGGATAAGCCGAACCAGCGACTTCGTGTTCCGCTATGGCGGCGAGGAGTTCATCATCGTCTTGGTGAACGCAGGAGCGGATGATGCGATGGACGTGGCGGAACGAATTCGGCGCTCGATCGGAGAACAGGTTTTTCACGTCCGCCAAGGCGATCCTGTACACATCACGATCAGTATCGGCGTGGCGGTATTCGATGGGCATCCCGATTACGAATACTTGCTCTCCCGCGCCGACGTCGCGCTTTATCAGGCCAAGGCGCAAGGGCGCAACAAGGCGGTATTGGCTTCGTGATGCCGGCCGGGCCACGCCCCGCGCAGGCGACGCCAGGGCGGGGCGCGGAGCGGGTCTACGGCTCGAAATCGTACAGGCAGACCGGCTCGGACTGACGGACGCGCAGCTTGACCCGCTGGTCGACCTCCAGGCTTTCGAAGGGGGCCAGGACGCGGCTCATGCAGCGGATGCCTTCGTCCAGGTCGATGATGCCCAGGACATAGGGCGCGTCTTTCGCGAACATTTCCGGAGCGACGCAGATTTCCGTGTAGCTGCGCAGTATGCCTTCTCCCTTGAGCGGTACCCATTCGACCTCTTTGGACCAGCATTCGGGGCATAGCGGTTTGGGCGGAAAGGTCATGTGCGAGCACTTGGCGCAGCGCGTCGTCAGGAAACGTCCTTCACCCAAGGCGGTCCAGAATGGACGGGTGAATTCGGTCATGCGGGGCGGGTAGGCGAGTTGTTCCATCACGGATTCCTTGTTTCCGAGTTACAGGCGGCCGGTCGCCATGATGTGCATCATCGTGCTGTTGTAGTCGCCCAGCTCGGCCGTGGTGGCGGCGATGGACGCGCTGGCCACTTGCCGTTCCCCGGCTTCGCCGCGCAACTGCTGGACCGTCTCATAGACGTTGTACAACGGCGTTACCAGCGGCGGGTGGCCCCGGCTGAGGCACCCGCCGGACGGCGAAATGGGAATGCGGCCGCCGATGGAGGTTTCTCCCGCCGCCGCGGCTTCCCCGCCAGCGCCCGTTTCGACCAGGCCCAGGGACTCGCTCAGGATCAGCTCCACGATCGAGCAGGGGGCGTAGACTTCGGCGAAGTCGAGGTCGCGCGCCGTGATGCCGCAGGAGGCATAGGCGCGCGCCGATGCGATTTCGGCGGATTCGAATCGCGACAGCGAACGGGGGCGGGCGGATACCTGGTGTATGCCTTCGTGGTGGTAGCCCCGCCCGACGACGTCGACGTGGCGTCCGAGCGAACGGGCGATGTCGGGCCGCGCAATGACGATCGCCACCGCGCCGTCCGATCGAGGCGGGACGTCGAGCAAGCCGAGCGGGCGCACGATGGGCCGGGCCGACAGCACGTCGTCCACGGTGATCGGCTTGCGCATTTGCGCGACCGGATTGAGGCCGGCATGCCGCCGGTTCTTGACCGCGATGGCGGCCAGCTGCTCGCGGGTAAGGCCGTAGTCGTGCATGTACCTAACGGCGTTGAACGCATACCATGCGATGGGCGTGACGCCGAACGGCACGTGGAAATCCACGTCGCCGACGGCGCGCATGGTCAGGTGCATGTGTTCGCCCGTGTCGACATGCATCTCGCGGTTTACGCCCAGGGCGACGGCGACGCTTGCCCGGCCCGAGGCGACGCGCTCCACGGCGATGTCGAAGGCCAGCGCGCCCGTCATGCCGTTGCCCAGCACCTCCAGCAGGATGTCGTCCATCGGCATCTCGAGATAGCCGGCCATGAACGTGCCGAAATAGCGTTGTTCGGTGTAGGGACGCGGGGTGGAAAACACCAGTGCATTGACGTCGCGCTTGGTCAGGCCGGCATCGGCCAGCGCCTCGGTGAGCGCCGCGATCAGCATTTCATGGTCGAGAAGATTCGAATGCTTTCCCACCGGCAGCGCGCCGATGCCCACGATGGATGCCTTGGGGGTCATGGCCGGACCCCCGGCGCATGCGCCCGAGGCGCTTTTCGTGAGGGTGTATGCATGTCGACGTTCTCCTTTCGTTGCTCGATCGGTATTTGTTTCATTCACTTCAGGCGCGGGACGGCGGCCGGATGGCTGCCCGTTCACTCGAAACCCGGCTTGCGCCGCTCGAGAAACGCGTTCACGCCTTCCCGGAATTCGTCGTTGGACATGGCCAAAGACTGTCCCAGGCTCTCATACATGAACATGCCCTCTAGATCGCTTTCAAAGCTGCGGCCCATGATTTGCTTGGCCAGGCCCATGGCGCGCACCGGCCCGCGGGCGAGAGCCTCGGCTTTTTTCAGGCCCGCCTCTTCCAACAGCGCGTCCGGCACCACTTCGTCCAGCAGCCCCAGGTCTCGCCCCGTCGCCGCGTCCATGACGCCGTTGCCGAAGATGAAGTTCTTGGCCCGCGCCATGCCCAACAGTCGGGGCAGCATGTACATGGTGGCGACATCCGGTACGACGCCCACTTTGAAAAAGGGCGATACCAGGGTCGCGCTTTCCGACGCGACGATCACGTCGCCCGTCAGCGCCAATCCCATGCCACCGCCGATGGCCGGGCCGTTCAATCCGACGACGACGGGCTTGGGATAGCGGATCAGGGGTAAAAGCCAGGAGCCCAGATTGCTGAAACGCTGGTGGACGTCCCAGGGGGAACCCAGCTTGCTCAGCGTCTCCAGATTGCCTCCGGAGCAGAAAAAGCCCCGGCTGCCCGTCAGGAAGACGACGCGCACGCCGTCGTCTTCCAAGGCATCACGCCATGCCTGGGCCAGGGCGGCGCGCATGCCGTCCGACAGCGAGTTCCGCGTTTTGTAGTCGTTCAGGCGCAGTATCCGAACCGAGCCGTGTTGCTCGCATTGCAATACATCTGAGGTGCTCATGGAAGGTGGTGTCTCCCGGGAAGTATTCTTCGGTTTCTCCAAGGCGCCGCGTTTCCGGCGCCGGTCAGCCCGCTTTCCAGGGGTTTACAGCAATAAGCGTGCCAGAAACCGTTTACGCGACATCCGCCTGGCCTCGGCGACGACAGTCCCGGCCGCCGCTTGTTCGTGGCAAAGTCAATACTGTTCGCGGACTGTACCGGGCGACGACAACTTTCGACGCCTGTTCCGGATACCGAGTCTGTACAGGGCGTCACGGAGCATTGGAAACTCTTTGGCATGAGTTTTGCTTGGAAGGCCTATGGAAATTGATGGGGTAGAGGACATGTCGAGCAACACAGAAGCATTTCCCTTTGCGGACCTGCCGCAGAATGACGGAGTGGACGGACAGACGATGCTGGCCGGCATGAAAGTCGTGGACCTGACCACGTCGGTAGCCGGTCCCTATGCGACGCAGCTGCTGGCGGATCTGGGGGCCACCGTATACAAAATCGAGAAACGGGGCACGGGAGACGATGCCCGTCAGTGGGGGCCGCCCTTCCTGCATGGCGAATCGCCCTGGTTCCTGAGCGTCAACAGAAACAAGTACAGCATGACCTTGGACCTGACCAGGGACGAAGGCCGGGACGTGCTTTACAAGCTGCTGGCGCAATGCGACGTGCTGGTGGTCAATATGGTCGAGAGCATCCAGAAAAAGCTGGGCATCGATTACGCTGTCCTGAGCGGCATGTTTCCCAGATTGATCCATGCTTCGCTGACGGGCTTCGGCTTGAAAGGGGGGCGCAGCCATCTGCCGTGCTATGACCTGATCGCGGAAGGCTATTCCGGCGTGATGGATTTGACGGGCGAGATAGAGAACGATCCGCAGAAGGTGGGCACGCCGGCCGCCGATCTGCTGGCGGGGCAGGACGTGGCGCTGGCGGTGGTTGCGGCCTACGTCGCCCGGATCCGCACGGGCAAGGGGGCGCAGATCGATGTGTCCATGCAGGCGAGCATGACGCGTTTCATGACCCCGCGCCTGGTGTCCTACCTGAGCTCGAACGAACTGCCGCGCCGCTTCGGGGGCAAAGACTCCGTGATCGCGATCTACCAGGTCTTCGATACCGCGGACAAGCAAATATCGCTGGGACTGGGCAATGATGCGATCTGGCGGCGATTCTGGACGGCGCTGGACATGCCTGAGGTCGGCGCGGACCCGCGCTATGAGTCCAATGCCATGCGCCGGGAACACAGAAGGGAAATCGTGGAGCGGATCGCATCCATCCTGAAGACGCGCGGGCGGCAAGAGTGGCTGGAACTGTTTGCAAAGAATCGCATTCCCGCGGGGCCGATCAACGGGCTGGACGATGTCGCCAAGGACGAAGAGCTGCTGAACAGCAAGTTTCTGTATAAAGTGGATACCGCCCAAGGCCCGGTGCCGCAGGTAGGATTGGGTATTTCGTTGGACGGGAAGGCCGAGGTGCACAGAAAGCCGCCGCCAAGGCTGGGCGAGGACACGGAGGAAATGCTGAAAGAAGTATTGAAGCTGTCCGAGGCGGAAATAGAGAATTTGAAGAAAACAGGTGTGATTTGACCGTCACCATCGAATGCTACAGTCAGTCAAGGGAAGTCTCATGAGCACCATTTTGACTTTACATGATCCTCGCACCATCCGGGAGAATTACCTGAATGGCATATGGCACACGGATACCTTTTACAGCATCGCCAGCGAGCCGGCGAAGCCCCGTCCCGAAGCCTACGCGTTTCGCGACCCTTATCGGCGTCTTGCCTGGCGCGACGCGCTTGCCAGCGTCGACAGGATAGCGGAGTCGCTGCATCGCGGCGGCTTGCGCCGAGGCGACCGGGTCGCGATCTGGCTGCAGAACCGCGTCGAAAGCATCCTGATATTCCTGGCGTGTTCCCGCAACGGCTATATATGCTGCCCATCGCTGCACCAAAACTATACGGTCGCCGACGTGGTCAAGCTGCTTTCGCGCATACGATGCAAGGCGCTGTTCGCGCAGCCCGGCTACGGCGCGGATGCCGATCGCCGTTCTATCTTCGAAGAGTCGGCCAGCATCCCTTCGCTCAAGCGCCTGTATTCCCTGGAACCCCAGGGCAAGGCGCAGGCGGGCTTGACGGCCCCCGACAATGCGTTGCCGTTTCCGGACGATGGCAAAGACGTGGAGATGACGAGCGCGCCGGTGCTGGACCCCGACAAAATCGTGTACCTGGCTTTTACGTCAGGTACGACCGGCGAGCCCAAGGGCGTCATGCACAGCGACAATACCTTGCTCACCAATGGACGGGCGCTGGTCGGCGATTGGCGGCATGATTCGAAGACGATACTGCTGACGCTCAGCCCGATGAGCCACCATATCGGCACCGTGGCCCTGGAGCAGTCCTTGGTCGCCGGAATGGAGCTCGTCGTGCACAATCCCAGCGCGAATCCGGTGGCGCTCGACTGGTTGCTGGAGTGCAAGGCGACCTATGTCATGGGCGTTCCGACCCACGCGATGGATACGCTCAGCGAGCTGCGCGGGCGCGGCTTGAAGCGCCTGGGCGACGTCACGGTGTTCTACATGGCCGGCTCACCCATACCGCGCGAGGTGGCGCAGGAATTCATGAATCTGGGCATCAAGCCGCAGAACGTATACGGCATGACCGAGAACGGTTCTCATCAATATACGCTGCCGACCGATGACGGCAATACCATCGTCGCGACCTGCGGCCGGGCCTGCAAAGGCTATGAGATCCGGATTTTCCAGCAGGATGATCACGACGTGGAAGTCGGGCCGGGCGAGATCGGCGAGATCGGCGGAAGAGGGGGGGTGTTGACGCTGGGTTACTTCGACAACCAGGATGCCACGGAAGGTTCGTTCAATGCATCGGGCTGGTTCATGAGCGGCGACCTGGGCCGGATCGACGAAAACGGCTGCCTGCACGTGATGGGACGGGCCAAGGACCTGATCATCCGGGGCGGGCACAATATTTATCCCGCCCAGATAGAGGACCTGGCTCATCGGCATCCTTCGGTGCTCAAGTCCGCGGCCTTCCCGGTGCCGGATACCCGGCTGGGCGAGAAGGTGTGCCTGGCGGTCATCTTCGAATCGGGCAAGTCGCTCACCGCCGCGCAGATGCTGCAGCATCTGCATGAGGCCGGGCTTTCCAAGTACGACATGCCGGAGTACTTTGTCGAGATGGATGCGTTTCCGCTGACGCCCAGCGGGAAAATTCTCAAGCGCGAACTGATCCAGTGGCTGCAGGCCGGACGCATCAATCCGCAGGCCGTGCGCTGGACATCGAAAGCGAAACAGGCATCGGAGGAACAAAACACATGACGATAGCCATGAACGTCGTCGGCAAGCTCGCGCATATCGAGTTGCGCCGCCCGGAAGCCTTGAACGCATTGAGCTTCCAGATCCTCAGGGATTTGGACGAGGCGCTTTGCGCGGTGGAACGGTCGGACGCGCGAGGCCTGGTCGTTACGGGCAGCGGGGAAAAAGCGTTCTGCGCGGGCGCGGACATTGCCGAGCTGATCGGCCGGCCGCTCATGGCGGAGCTCGAAGGCGCGGAGCTGGGACAGGCCGTCTTCCAGAAGCTGGCCTGCCTGAAGATTCCTTCGGTCGCGGTGATCCAGGGCTATGCTTTCGGAGGCGGTCTGGAGCTGGCGCTGGCCTGCACCTTCCGCGTGGCGACGGAGAAGGCGCGCATGGGCCTGCCCGAAGTGAAGCTGGGGCTGATACCCGGCTATGGCGGCACGCAGCGCCTGCCGAGGCTGGTGGGCGAAGGCCGCGCGCTGGAAATGATCCTGTCCGGACGCACTGTCTACGCCGACGAGGGCGAGCGCATCGGCCTGGTCAACCGCGTGGACAACGAGGGCACGCCTTTCGAGATCGGCGAACGTTTTCTGGAGCCCATGCTCAAGCATAGCCTCTGCGCGCTGTATTTCGCCCGCGAGGCGGTGCAGCGCGCGGGGCAAACCACCCTGGCCGACGGTTTGCGCATCGAGCGCGACCTTTCTTCGCTGGCTTACCGCAGCGAAGATGCCGCCGAAGGCCTGCGCGCTTTTCTCGACAAGCGGGCGCCTGTTTTCAAGGATTGTTGAACTATGAACCGGGAACTCATTTTCGTCACCGGCGCCAGCCGAGGCATCGGCGCCATGATCGCGGTGGAGCTGGCCCGGCGCGGCTACGAAGTGGGCTGCCTGTCGCGATCGGGAGACCGGCCTCGGGTGGAGAACGTGCCCGACGAGATAGCGCGGCGCTGGCACACGGTCGCATGCGACGTGATGGATGGCCGGGCGCTGGGCGCCGCGATGTCGGACTTGCGCAGCACGCTGCGGGCGCCCGTCAGGGGGCTGGTCAATAATGCCGGACTGCATACCGAGGGGCCGACCATCGATCTGCCCATGGACGAGTTCCGCAAGCTGATCGAGGTCAACGCCGTGGCGCTGCTGCGCGCCTGCCAGCTGGTGCATCCCTTGCTTACCGAGAACGGCGGCGGGCTGATCGTCAATATCGGCTCGTTCTACGATAAGCTCGGCGTCAAGCGCAATGTTTCATATTGCGCCTCCAAGGCCGCCGTGGGCGCCATTACGCGCTGCCTGGCCGTCGAATGGGCCAAGGACGGGATCCAGGTCATCGACGTTGCGCCGGGCTACATTGCCACGGATTTGAATCGGGAGGCCATGGAATCGGGACCGTTGCGGGCGTATCTGGAAAAGCGCATACCGCGCGGCTCGCCAGGCCAGGCGGGCGACGTCGCCGTCCTGGTTGCTTCCTTGTTCCAGGACGGCCTGCGCTTCCTGAGCGGGGAAACGATCTATCTCGACGGCGCGCAAAGCGTGTCGGTGTAACGTCCCGGCCGAAATTGAAGATACAGTAGAAGGAGGAAACGTGAATATATTGGAACGCATCGATGCGGGCCTGGCCTGGTCTGACGAAGAAAAGATGCTGCTGGATTCGGTGCAGGCGCTGTGTGAAGACAGGCTGGCGCCGAATGCCGCGGCATACGACCGGAAAAGCGAGTTTCCTTGGGAAAACGTGCGCGGGATCAACGAACTGGGCTTGAACGCGATGTTCATCCCGGAAGAGTACGGCGGCATGCCGCTGTCCTACCGTTGCTATCTGGCATGCGTGCGCGAGATCTCCAAGGCTTGCGCTTCGACCGGCATCATCTGGGCGACCAATTTCCACGCCATCAAGCCCGTCATACAGTTCGGTTCGGACGATCTGAAATCGCGCGTCCTGCCGCGCATGGCGGAAGGCGCGCTGGCCGCGCTGGTCATCACGGAGCCCTCGGCCGGATCGGATGCCACGGGCATGAAAACCCAGTTCAAAGAGGACGGCGACGAGATCGTCGTCGACGGCCGGAAGATCTTCATCAGCAATGGCGACGTGGCGGACTTCTATCTGGTGTTCGGAAAATGGGCGGGCGTGGACGACGCCAAGGCGGCCATCGGCGCCGTCGTCATCGAGAAAGGAACGCTGGGATTGACTGTAACCGGCACGGAGCACAAGATGGGCACGCGCGCGTCGGGCACCGCCTCGCTGTCTTTCGAGGGTTGCCGTATTCCGAAAGCGAACCTGCTGGCTCCGGCCGGAAAGGGGTTGGCCGTGTTGCTGACGTCGCTGAACAAGTCGCGGCCCAGCGTCGCAGCCCATGCTCTCGGCATTGCGCGGGCCGCCTTCGAGGATGCGGTGGCCTACATCAATGAGCGGCGGCAGTCCGATCGGCGCATACTCGAATTCCAGGGGGTGCAGTTCATGGTGGCGGATCTGGCCGTGGACCTGGCCGTCTGCGAACGCTGGCTTTGGCATGTCGGCGAACTGGTCGATCGCGGCGTCGACGACATGGGCATAGAAGCGTCGCTGCTCAAGCTGAAAGCCAGCGACCTGGCCATGCGCATCACGACCGACGCCGTCCAGCTTCACGGCGGCTATGGATATTGCCAGGATTTTCGCGTCGAAAGGCTCATGCGCGATGCCAAGATCACGCAGATCTGGGAAGGCACGAACCAGATCCATCGCCAGTTGATAGGGCGCAGCTTTTTGAGAAAGGAAAAGAAATGAGCGGCATCAAAACCGTAGGCGTGGTGGGAAGCGGAACCATGGGCACGGGCATCGCCATTGTCGCGGTGCGTGCCGGGTTCAGAACCATCGTTCTCGATACCAGGGAAGACGCGCTGGAGCATGCGCGGGGGCAGGCCGCCGCGTTTCTGGCCAAGTCGGTCGCGCGCGGCAAGCTGAAGGAGGGCCGGGACGTCGAGCTGATGCAGCAATGGAAAGGCACGACCTCGATGCGGGACATGGCCGAGTGCGACGTCGTCATCGAGGCGGTCTTCGAGGACCTCAAGGTCAAGCACGATCTGTTTTCGAAGCTGGACGAGATCTGTCCGGAGCACACTTTATTCGCCTCGAATACCTCGACGATCTCCATCACCGAAATCGCGGGCGGCAGCGGGCGCCCCGACAGGTTGGCGGGCATGCATTTTTGCCTGCCCGCGCAGCTGATGAAGCTGGTCGAAATGTCGGCCGGCCTGACGACGTCCGAGGAAACGTTTTCCACGCTTTGGCGGTTTTGCGAGGCAATGGGGCAAAAGCCCGTCAGAACCCGCGATACGCCGGGATTCATCCTTAATTACTTTCTCATTCCGTGGCATAACGACGTGATCAACATGATCGACCAGGGCGTGGCCGATCCGGCGGACATCGACATCGCCGTCAAGACCGCGCTGGGGTATCCGCTGGGGCCTCTGGAACTGCTCGACATGGTCGGCATGGATACGCAAAAGCTGCTGTCCGAAGCCATGCACGGATTGACGAACGAGCCGCGCGCGGCCTGCCCTCCCCTGGTCAAGCGCATGATAGGCGCCGGCACGCTGGGACGCAAAACCGGGGCGGGATTTCACACCTACGAGAGCAACAAGATTTTTGGAGCGTGACGTTCATGGGGTATCAGATCATCCAATGCGGCGATAGCTCGTCGTTTCCGTACTCGCATGCGTTTCTGGAGGCCGCGTCGGAGCAAGGCGACAGCCTGGTCCTGATCGGCCGGGATGCGGGCAGCGGCTGGCTCGAGTCCGCCGCCGCGAGCGAGTCCGCTGTGTTCGTCGCCATCGAGCTGGGCATGGAGTGCCTCGGTGAGCACATCGGGGAAGACGACGGCCCGGCCAACGCCGTCGGGTTCGCGCGATTCCGATTGGGCGATGACGAACCCACGAAGCTCGTCGAGCTCGTCAAGAAGCCGTATACGGACGACAGCGCGATTCAGGCCGCGAGGGCGGCATTCGAGGCCGCGGGCCTGGTCGTGGCGGTTTGCAACGATTTTCCGGGCCGCATCATCAACCGGCTGGTGCGACCCTACTATAATGCCGCTTTACGCCGCCTCGACGAAGGGCTGGCCAGCGCAGCCGACATGGACAAGACCCTGTGCCTGGGCCTGGGGTATCCGGAAGGTCCGATTTCTCTTTTGAATCGCACCGGATTGCATCACCATTATGCTGTGACCCAGGCCCTTTACGAAGCGTTGGGGCAGGAGCCTTACGCGCCGGCAAGACGGGCTCGGGTAGCCTGGGTGCGGCATAACCGGGAGAATACATGACGCAGCCGCTCAGTGGAATCAAGGTCCTTGACTTCAGCACGCTTTTGCCGGGGCCGATGTGCACGTTGATTCTGGCGGAGGCCGGCGCGGACGTCATCAAGCTGGAGCGCGCTGAAGGGGACGAAATGCGCAGCTACGTGCCCAGGATCGACGACGAGGACAGCGTCAATTTCGTCTTGCTCAACCGCGGCAAGCGCTCGATTTGCCTGGACCTGAAGTCCGAAGCGGACCGGATGCTCGTGCTGGAGCTCGTCAAGGATGTCGACGTGCTGGTCGAGCAGTTTCGTCCGGGCGTGATGCGCCGCCTGGGACTCGATTACGAAACCCTGGCCGAGATCAATCCGCGGCTGATTTACTGCTCGATCACGACTTACGGGCAGCACGGCCCCAAGGCGCTCAAGGCGGCGCACGATCTCAATTTCCAGGCGGAAACCGGCATGCTGGCGCTTTCCGCGGATGCGTCGGGCGCGCCCGTCATACCGCCGACCTTGACGGGGGATCTCGCGGCGGGAACCTATCCCGCGGTGGTCAATATTCTGCTTGCGTTGCGGCAGCGCGATGGCGACGGCAAGGGCCGGCATCTGGATATCGCCATGACCGACAATCTGTTCACGCTGATGTACTGGGGGCTGGGCAGCGGATGGGCGCAAGGGGAATGGCCGCGTCCCGGCAATGAATTGCTGACGGGGGCCTCGCCGCGCTATGCCATTTACAAGACCTCGGATGCGAAGTTCCTGGCGGCGGCGCCGCTGGAGGACAAGTTCTGGCGCTTGTTCGTTGATCTGATCGGCGCGCCCAGTCTGGCGCAAGAGCAGGATGACGCCGTCGCCAAAGAAGAAGTGGCGCGCAGGATAGCGGAGCATCCGGCTTCCTACTGGCTCGAGCGCTTCGAGGGACAGGACGTATGCGTGTCGGAGATCGTCAACCTCGAGCAGGCCGTGCGGGATCCGCACTTCAATGCGCGGGGGCTTTTCGAGCGCCAGGTGGCCACGCGTTTCGGCCGCGC
>Ga0265293_10006998_pt1 | contig 17650 bp, 14 predicted proteins | sample Munlanlewell138R_FD_192505 | JGI IMG/M metagenome (GOLD analysis project Ga0265293, IMG submission 192505) | Leachate microbial communities from a municipal landfill in Southern Ontario, Canada - Leachate well 138R | ecosystem: Engineered > Solid waste > Landfill > Unclassified | place: Canada...
AGCCAATAAAACTTGTATTTGCACAAGGAAATGGACATAATCCTCTAATAAAATTCACAATTTCTTCTCCTTTTTTACTCCAATCTATACGTGTATTTTCTTTTGTTAGCTTAGGTGCAAGACATGGTTCTACGTTTAAAGAAGATTGTGGAATTGGAGTATAGTTTTGATTAAATATTGCTTCAACGGTTTGCAATACCAATTCTCCAGAATTATCCATTAGTCTTTGGTATAATTCCCCTGTGGTTTCTTCCTTCGCTATTGAAGTCTTGTATTGAAATATAATTTCTCCTTCATCGATTTTATCATTTAAAAGAAAGGTTGTAAGCCCTGTTTCTTTTTCTCCATTTATAACTGCCCAATGGATTGGTGCAGCACCTCGATACTTAGGTAATAAAGAACCGTGAAGGTTAAATGTCCCATATTTAGGAAGTGAATAAACCTCCTTAGGCATCATTCGAAATGCTACCACTATTTGCAGTTCCACACCCAAAGCCTTAAGCTCTTCAATAAATTCTAAACTTTTAAGACTCTTAGGTTGTAATAAATTTAATCCTTTCTCAAGTGCATATTCCTTTACCTTGGAATATTGTATCTTATAACCTCTTCCTGCTGGTTTATCCACAGATGTTACAACGCCTACAATATTATACCCATTTTCAACTAAAGCACTTAGAGATGAAACTGCAAAATCGGGAGTTCCATAGAATACTATCCTTCTATTCTTATTCATTTATTGATTATTGACTATAATGAAGCCATTTTTAGAGCTGTAATCGCTGCTTCAACTCCTTTGTTTCCATGCTTTCCCCCTGAACGGTCAATTGCTTGTTCTTGGTTATTAGTGGTAAGAACTCCAAATATTACAGGGATTTCTTTTTTAAGACTAACTTCCATAATCCCATTAGCAACAGCATCGCAAATAAAATCAAAATGTCTTGTCTCTCCTTGAATTACGCAACCTAAACAAATTACTGCATTGAAACGTTTTTTGTCTAAAAGGGTTGCTGCACCAAAAGGAAGCTCAAAACTACCTGGAACATATTGAATGTAAATATCTTTTTCTTCTACTTCATATTCTAATAAAGTATTGACAGCTCCTTCTAATAGAGCGGATGTGATTTGAGTATTCCATTCTGATACTACTATTCCAAATAGACCATCCTTACCCGAGGGTACTTCATCTTTATTGTAAGACGATAGGTTCTTTAATTCTGTTGACATTTTTATTTTTATTCTTTGTATTATTAACGTACTCTAAGTTTTGTATTCACAATTAACTCTTCATTCTTCAATGAATTCATTTCAATAATTTGCTTTGGAGTAACCCTATATTTTTGTGCTATTTTTGTTAGGGAATCTCCTTTTTTCACATAAACATATCTCCAAGTGGATTTATCGTCATTATTAATGATATATAGACCATTCTCATCCAAAGGCTGGTCACCTCCCTGAGCTAAAAGATTAGTATTTACTACAATACTTCTCTGCTTAAATGGAATATATGGTTTGTCTTCAAATGTCTTATTAACCCTTGTTAAATTGTTATGGTTATTATAAATTCTTTGTTTTTCAGCTCTTTCAATTCCAAAATAAGTTTTTTCTATTCTTACAATCTCAGCCTTTAATCCTTTGTTTTCAATATTTAAAATCCATTCAGGGTCGAAGGTTTGATAAAGGAATCTTGTTTCAAAATGAAGGTGAGGTCCTGTTGAAAATCCGGTATTACCACTTAATCCAATTATATCTCCAGCCTTAACCTCTTGACCAACCTTTACATTAATTTTATCTAAATGCCCATAAAGAGTTTCTAAATTATTATAATGTCTTATAAGTATCATCTTGCCATAGCCTCCATTTACCTGAGCAACTCTAACAACACCATCAAAAACAGCATAAATTGGTTCACCTATTTTTAAAGCAAAATCAATCCCTCCATGAGGTCTATTCCATCTCCAACCATAAGAAGAAGAAACTTGACCATTGCATGGAAAATGAAAACCTCTTTTATTTTTTCTATCAATTAATTTAATTACTAATTCATCTGGAAATTCTCCAAAACGAAATCCTGGCATTTTAACCTTATTTGTACACCAAGTATTATTATATAGTGTTGGGCAAATTGTGTTTTTAATTTCTAAAAACTCTGCCTTGTCTTGGTTCTCTTCTTGGTCTAAATTGGAAATATATTTTGTTGAACTGGATTTTATAGATACTTTTTCAATTTTCTTTTTATTCAAAGCATCATATAATGAATCTGCAAATCTTCTATTTTCTGATCTTGTATCAGTATTATTATCCTGAGATTGAGCTTTAAAACTCAAATTCAACAATAAAATAATAAACAAAACTAAAATTCTACTCATTAATAATTCTTGGTTACACTTATTAAATTAGAATGGGCAAAAGTACAAATAATTTTCAACTCTGAAAAACCATATAGAATAAAATTGCGAATACTGAACTAATAATCCCTATTATATAAGAAATCCCTATAAGTTTAAAACTTGAAATTTCAGATTTTATTTCATTACTTAGAGATATTCCAGAAATAGATACAGAAATAATAAAAGGCAAAATTCCAATAAAACCTTGTAGAATAATTGTTAAGTAATAAATATAAAAAGTCAAAGAGCCTAAGGCTAAACTTTGGTAAGAAACTTTAATATATCTGTTTGCTATAAAAATAAAAAACATTGAAACCACAGGAATGCTAAAAATCACTTCAAGCCAAAAAGGGAGTTTCAGCAATGAAAAATAAAACCAAGCAATACTAAAATAAATCAGATTAACTATATAATATGTATTACTAAAATCATTTTTTAGATTATTAATCATTATGTTTGTATTACGAATTGAATACATTGTAAAAAGAGGGAGAATATAAGTTATGACAAAGAAGATTAAAATAAGTTTAAAATTTAGGAAGAGAATTGATTTATTGAATCCACTCATTGAATATGAGACAAAGAGAGCAAATACAAAAATATAATTAAATACAAAAACAGGATTTAATATTTTAGAAATCAGATTAGATAAAAGATTTTGTCTATTCATTAGTAACAAAATAAACTAATTAATTTCCTTTCTTAATCTTGCAACAGGAATATCTAAACTTTCTCTATATTTCGCAACTGTCCTTCTTGCAATTGAATATCCTTTTGCTTTTAACTGATCAACAATTGAATCATCTGTTAAAGGATTAGCTTTATCTTCATTATCTATAATTTGAACCAAAGTATTTTTTATTGCATCAGTTGAAATAGCCTTCCCGTCATCATTTATCATGAAATTAGAGAAGAAATCTTTTAGACGGAATATACCAAAATGAGTTTGAACGAATTTATTACTAATTACTCTTGATATAGTAGAAACATCCATATCCACAATCTCACTAATATCCACTAATCTCATTGGTTTTAGCTTTTGAATATCTCCATCTACAAAATACTTATTTTGGAAATCTATTATTGCCTTCATTATGATATACAATGTATCATGTCTTTTATTCAATGAATCTATAAATATATTTGCAGACTCTATCTTCTCTTTTAAAAAGTTGTATGTTTCCTTATCTTTAGATTCCTTACTATTAGAAATGGATTCCAGTAATTCTGAATAATAATTATTAGTTTTCAATTGTCTCTGATAAACTTTATTAACCTGAAACTCCACCCTATTGTTTTGATACCAAATAATAAAATCTGGATGAACAGAAATAGTTTGATTATCGTTAGAAAAATTAGAATTAGCTGGTTTCGGATTTAATTTCAGTATCTCTTCAATAGCAAATTGCAATTTACTCTCTTCAATATTTAACTTTTGAGCTATAATACTATATTGCTTTTTAAGAAAATAGTCGAAATACTTTTTGATTATCTTCTTAGCCAGAGAAATGTTTTCGTCTTCCTTCTTACGATTCAACTGTATCATCAAACATTCGGCTAAATCTCTTGCTCCAATTCCTGAGGGATCAAAATTCTGAATTATCTTTAAAGTAGATAAAATCTCTTCTTCATTTACTTCAATATTTTGTCTAAAAAGAAAATCATCAACTAAAGAAGAAATTGAACGACTAAGATAACCGGATTCATCCAAATTACCAATCAACTCCAATCCAATTAATGTTTCCTTTTCAGTTATATTTTGAAGTTGGAGCTGATTGATTAATTCATCATAAAAACTTGCTTGAGAGACTATAGGTATCTCAGAGTAATTATCTTGTTTATCGTTATTCTTAAACGAAATAATCTCATCATCATTTGGGAAAATATCTCTATCTCCAAAGACATCATCATTCTCCTCTTCTATATTCTCTTGCGGAATCTCTAAATTTTCTTCCTCATCTTCTTCTAAGGTAGGGTTATTTTCTAATTCCTCTTTAATTCTTTGCTCTAAAGCCAATGCAGGCAACTGCAGTAGCTTCATTAATTGAATCTGCTGTGGAGAGAGTTTTTGTTGGAGTTTTAAAAGAAGTTTATTTGAAATCATTTCTTAAACCAAGTATTTCTATATAGTTATTTTTTAGAATTCAGCATTATTTGGAGTTCTTGGGAAAGGAATAACATCTCTAATATTTGACATACCAGTTACAAATAATAAAAGCCTTTCAAATCCTAATCCAAATCCACTATGAGGAGCGGTTCCAAACCTTCTTGTATCTAAATACCAATCCATTTCACTTGCAGGAATACCTATCTCCTCCATTCTCGAAACTAATTTCTCCATATTCTCTTCTCTTTGGCTTCCCCCTATAATCTCACCTATCTTAGGGAATAAAACATCCATAGCCCTAACTGTCTTATTATCTTCGTTAAGTTTCATGTAAAATGCTTTGATTTCTTTAGGATAATCTGTAAGAATTACTGGTTTTTTGAAATGTTTCTCAACAAGGTATCTTTCATGTTCTGATTGCAAGTCAATACCCCAGCCAATTGGAAATTCAAATTTCTGTTCTGCTTTTTCAAGTATTTCAATTGCTCGAGTATAGGTAACTCTTTCAAATTTATTATCTACAACAAACCTTAATCTCTCAATTAATTCTTTATCATACATATTTTGAAGAAACTCTAAATCATCTTGACAATTATCTAAAGCATATTTTACAAGATATTGGATAAACTCTTCAGCTAAATCCATATTTTCTTGCAATTCATAAAAAGCCATCTCCGGCTCTATCATCCAGAATTCAGCTAAATGTCGAGGAGTATTAGAATTTTCAGCTCTAAATGTTGGTCCAAATGTATATATCTTGCCTAAAGACATAGCACCTAATTCGCCTTCTAACTGACCAGAAACTGTTAAAGAAGTTTGATGTCCAAAGAAATCTGTTGAGAAATCAATACCTCCTTTATCATTCTTTGGGATATTATTTAAATCTAATGTAGTAACTTGAAACATCTCACCTGCTCCTTCAGCATCTGATGCTGTTATCAATGGACTATGCCAATAGAAAAATCTTCTTTCATTAAAGAATTGATGAATTGCAAAAGCCATAGCGTGTCTCATCCTAAATATAGCTCCAAAGGTATTTGTCCTTGGTCTAAGGTGTGCAATCTCTCTTAAAAATTCTAATGTATGTCCTTTCTTTTGTAAAGGATAGGTTTCTGGGTCAGCTTCTCCGTATAATTCTATTTCCTTTGCTTGAATCTCAACATTTTGTCCTTGCCCCATCGATTCAACTAAAATTCCATTAACTCTTATACAAGCTCCAGTAGTAATTCTTTTAATAAGACTCTCATCGAAGTTTGATAGTTCAACTACTATTTGAATATTATGAATAATTGTACCATCATTCAATGCAATAAATGCAATTGATTTATTCCCTCTTTTGGTTCTAACCCAACCTTTAACACAAATCTCTTGATTTATTTTATCGTTTGCTTTTCCTTTTAATAAATCAATAATCTCAATGCGTGAAATATCTTTCATCTCTATTTTTAATTTTATATTTGTATCTACTTCTATTGACTATAAATAATCTCTACCTTTTTCCACCTCAATATCTGTCACAAACTGCTTAATTCTTTGTTCCTCATCCTTCCTACAGACCATAAGTATATCGTTAGAGTCTACAACAACATAATTTTCTAATCCTTGCAGAACAACTAATTTATTTTTAGGCATATTTATAATACAATCCTTTGTATCATAAAGCATAATATTCTTTCCTACTACACTATTATTATACTCATCCTTTTCTCTAACTTCATGCAAAGCTCCCCAAGTCCCAACATCGCTCCAACCAAAGTCAGACGGAATTACATAAACATTATTTGCTTTTTCCATAACACCATAGTCAATTGAAATTGAAGGACACGATGTATAAGCTTTTTGAATAAAATCTAATTCTTTATTAGTGTTATAGTATTTTGAACCTTGAGAGAAAATTTCAAAGACATCATTTAAATATTCCTTCAAAGCTTTGTTTATCGATTTTAAAGACCATATAAACATACCGCTATTCCATAAAAACTCTCCACTTTCAATAAACTTTTCTGCCATTGAAAAAGAAGGTTTTTCGGTAAAGAGTTTAACTTTTTTAATATTTAATGCTTTATCGAACTCTTTATTATCTTCAAATTGAATATAACCATAACCAGTATTAGGATATGTTGGTTTAATACCAAGAGTTACTAAAATGTCTTTTGATTCTATTGCTTTCAATCCTTGTTCTATTATTTGAACAAATCTTTCTTCATTTACTATAAAGTGATCAGAAGGAGTTACAATAATATTTGCATTAGGATTAATGCTTTCTATCTTAAAATTAGCATAAGTAATGCAAGGAGCTGTATTGCGTCTTGTTGGCTCTGAAATAATTTGATTTTCGTTGATTTGAGGTAATTGTTCCTTAATTAATTCTGCATAAATCTCATTCGAAACAATATATATATTTTCCTTAGGACAAATCTTTTCAAACCTTCTAAAGGTCATTTGCAATAGACTTTCTCCTGTACCGAGTACGTCAATAAATTGTTTTGGTTTGGAGATTTTGCTCATTGGCCAAAATCTTGTTCCAATACCTCCAGCCATTATAATGCAGTAATTATTTGCATTTACTTTATTCATGATAAACTTTTTTATTTTATTCAGGGATTACAATAGGAAAATCATAATGAAACTCTGGATATCTTGAATCTCCAATTATCCTTGTTATAAAATCCATATATGCATCAGTAAACTTAAACGTATTTTCATCGAAATATTCTTTTGGTAAAGAACGATTACCTATTGAACCCATATCTATTGATGAACAATGAAACTCTTCTAAATCAAAATAACTACAAATTTCATTAAAAACAGGCATTTGACCATAATCTTCTCTTAATAATAAATCGATAATTTTATCAGCAAGTGTTTGAGTTAGTCTTCTATCGTATTCTGAACATGCTCCTCCTCTTGGATAATAACCAGTTATTTGAGACCTTGCATCTATTTTTAATTTACTTGAAATCTCTGAACTAATTATCCCACTTACTCCACCTAAACGAGCATGACCATATTCATCCATTTCGTTAGATGCATATACAACTTCTGTTTGTCCTGTTTTGTCATTATACCAACGAACACCTTCAGACACTGGGATAACTAATGTTTTCTTTGGATTACTTAAATACTCTTCTTTAACTCTTTCTAAGAAGAAATCCTTTTTCTCCTTAGTCATTTCCATTTCTGGAACTAAAGAAAGGGAGCAACCTCCAAGAATACCAGCACCTGTCAACCATCCTGCATCTCTTCCCATAACTTCCATAACCATAATCCTTGAATGTGATTCAGCTGTTGTTTTGAGAATAGATGCAAAGTCAGCAATACGTTTAGCAGCTGTTGGAAAACCTGGACAAATAATTGATTCGATTTTTTGTCCCTTATAATTATGCCATGTCCTTGTTCTTAAGTCATTATCTATAGTTTTAGGGAAACCTATTACAGGTATTCCCTCTTGTTCATATAGTCTTTTTGCAGCACCATTTGTATCATCCCCTCCAATTGTAACTAATACATCAATCTTATATCTTTTAAGGTTTTTCATAACCTGAGAAACCCTGTCTTCATTATTATTTGAAGAAGAAAAAGGATTGGTTCTTGAGGATTTCAAAGCTGTTCCTCCATAATAAGCATTAAAAGGTTGGAAAGTCAAATCTATAATATCCCCATCTCCCAACAATCCCTTCCATCCATTTCTAATTCCATAAACCTTGTAGCCAAGAACTGTTGCTCGACTTCTAACACTTTCAATACTTGAATTAATAGCAGGAGTATCACCTCCGCCTGATAATATTGCAAGGGTTTTACCCTTAAAAAATTTGTTTCCTAACATATTAACATGGTTAAATAGACTTTAATCATTTTACTGCAAAGATAAACCAAACAATCTATTATACAAAATTATTTGTTATCTATTTGATTTAATAATTCTTTATACCACTTATCTCCAAAACGTCTAATCAATGGCTCCTTTAAAAATTTATAAAGTGGGAGTCTTAAATCTTTACCTTTTTCTAATGCTGGAGAACAAATCTCCCATTTATGATAGTTCAATGCTTGAAATTCTCCATAATCAACTACCCTTATTGGATAAAGATGACAAGATATTGGCTTAATAAAATCTAACTTACCTTCTCTAAAAGCTTTCTCAATACCACAATAAGCAGTATCTCCCTCATAGACTACAAATACACAATCTTTTTCATTTATTAGCCTTGTGCATAATTCTCCAGTAAAATCATATTCATAAAACCCATGTTTTTCAATTTCATGAACTGATTCTTTATTAAGATAAGGGATTATATCCTTAATATTCTCACTAATAATATCTAATTCCCTTTTTAATAGCGGAGCACCAGCATCTCCTTCAATACAACAAGCTCCTTTGCAAGCATCAAGATTGCAACAAAATTCAATATCTTTTATATCATCGCTGATTATACAATTGCCAACTAAAATCATTTATCCAATATTTTTTCATGCAAAAGTAAGTAATTTATAAGAAAAAACGTATTTTTGCATTATATTCAACATAAGAAAATAAGAATTTAATCTGATTTATTGATATTTCACACTAAAAGAACAATGATAGAAACAAAGGATAATAATACTGAAAAGCCTTCTTTAAACTTTATTGAAGAGATAATTGAAAACGATTTGAGAAATGGAGTTCATAAGAGCATAATCACCCGCTTTCCTCCCGAACCTAATGGATATTTACATATTGGTCATGCTAAGAGTATTTGTTTGAATTTTGGTTTAGGACTAAAGTATAATGGGAAAACTAATCTTCGATTTGACGATACTAACCCTGTAAAAGAAGAGGTTGAATATGTTGATAGTATTAAAGAAGATATTAAATGGTTAGGGTTTAATTGGGCTGAGGAAAGATATGCTTCAGATTATTTCGAGCAATTATATGAGTGGGCAGTAGAACTTATCAAAAAAGACCTTGCTTATGTAGATGATCAAAACATAGATGAAATAAAGAAGAACAGAGGTACTGTTCAGACCCCTGGAGTAAATAGTCCTTATAGAGACAGAAGTGTTGAAGAAAATCTTGAGCTATTTTCTCAAATGAGAGAAGGTAAATTTGGAAATGGAGAAAAGGTTTTAAGAGCTAAAATAGATATGGCTCACTCTAATATGCATATGAGGGATCCAATTCTTTATAGAATACTTCACGCAGAACATCATAGAACTAAGAACGATTGGTGTATATATCCTATGTACGACTATGCACATGGTCAAAGCGATTCAATAGAAGGTATAACCCATTCAATATGTACTCTTGAGTTTGATATTCACCGTCCTTTATATGATTGGTTTATTGAGAAGTTAGATATCTTCCCTTCACATCAATACGAATTTGCAAGACTTAATCTTACTTATACCGTTATGAGTAAGAGAAAACTATTGCAATTAGTTCAAGAAGGACATGTAGAAGGTTGGGACGATCCACGCATGCCTACAATCTCAGGACTTAGAAGAAGAGGATTTACTCCAGAGGCTATACGCAATTTCTGCGATGCTATTGGTGTTGCTAAGCGTGATAATACAATAGACTATTCTCGTTTGGAATACTATCTTAGAGAAGATTTAAATAAGAAAGCTAATAGGGTAATGACTGTTTTGAATCCAGTTAAACTTATAATAGATAATTACTCAGAGAATGAATCCGAATTATTAGAAGCTGTAAATAACCCAGAGGATGAAACATACGGAAAGAGACAAATCTCATTTTCAAATACCCTATATATAGAACAAGAAGACTTTGAGGAAAATCCACCTAAGAAGTATTTCCGTTTAGCTCCTGGCATGGAAGTAAGACTTCGCTATGCTTATTTTGTAACCTGCACAAGCGTAGAAAAAGATTATGAGGGTAATATTATAGCAATTCACGCTCAATACGACCCACTCTCTCGTGGAGGAAACTCACCTGATGGTAGGAAAGTAAAAGGAACTATTCATTGGGTAGATGCTAAGAACTGCATAGATTGTCAAGTAAGATTATTTGACAGACTATTTATAAGCGAAAACCCAGAGAAGACACAAGAAGGGAAAACCTTCCTTGATAATCTTAATCCAGATTCATTAAGGATAATTGAAAATGCAAAGGCAGAGGCAGAATTAATTAACTCACCTAAGGATAGAAAATATCAATTTGAAAGGCTGGGTTATTTTGTACAAGATTATAATTCAAAGCCAGAAAAACTAATATTCAATAGAATATCCACATTAAAAGATTCTTGGAAAAAGGAATAAAGAAGAATAAACAAAAATAAAGATTATGAAGAAGATTCTATTACTTAATCTAATTATCCTATTTGGTCTTGGGATACAAAATGATGTATTCTCACAAAGCACAAGACGATTAGGTTCGGGAGAGCCTTATACAATATATTATATTGCAAAAGGACATCTCTTAAACTCCAAAGCAGATTTAGATAAGAATTATAATAATGGTTTAGGTGCTAATTTCGGTATAGAATATCAGTTTAAGGAACTAAAACTTGGAATTGGTATGGAATTAGGTTATACATACATTAATCCAAACTCATATAAACTCCAATATTTACCAAGAAAATATCTATTCCCTGCAAATCAAATACCATTTACTATTTATGCTAACTACTATCTTCATAACGAACATACATATTATAATTTCTTTGATAGAGTAAAGCCTTATATTGGCTTGGGTATTGGAACAATCTGGGGAAGATATGACTATAGTCTAAGCAATGATGATAATAAAAGACAGGTGAAAGAAGGATATTATCTAAGAGAATACGAAGGACAAAGTGGGTTTCGCGTAGGTGTTCTTCCAAGAGTTGGTCTTATTATTTCAACTTCTAAACATGCCTTTGGGTTTGAATACGGCTATCAATATTATCATAAGAATGGAAGATTGGAAACCCAATCCCACCAAACCTTTGGACTTACCTATATTTACGTCGTAGATTAACAGATAAATATAATTTAAAAAGTCAAGTTTTTCTAAAGATTTTATTAGAAAATACTTGACTTTTTTAATTTTTATTCGTATCTTTGCAAATACAAGGAAATGAATCCTTTATTTCCAGTAGAAATCACCAAATTTCAAAAACTACATTATGGTAGCTACCATAACACCCGTGTGGTAGGTACCATAAGAGGCGTGTGGTAGGTACCATAATGCTCGTGTGGTAGCTACCATAATGAAATTGGATTCAAAAAAGAATACTTTAGAATCAAAGAAGAAAAGAATAGAATCAAAGAAGAATTTCATGAAACTTGATTATAGAAAATTATAATGAGATTCTTATTAGATTTTGTTCGTTTTGCCAAAGAATAATTAGGTCATAATTATCTATTTCCTTGCTTAAACTTTCTTTGTTTAGGGTTTTATCTAATTTCTTAACCTCTTTACCATCATAAGCCTCATTATTATAATACCAGAACTCGCTTTGGGAGAAAGCATTTTGACCAAGCCCCATATAAATCATCCCCCAATAAAAACTATCACCTATTACTAATACTCTTGGAGAGTTCTCAGGTTTTTTAGTAAACTCAATATTATGGTATCTTAGGCTAAAATCAGGCTTTTTTCTAAGAAGATTCATAGCAATCTCAATATCATTATCCGTAAACTGAGCATAATCTAAGGTATAGCTATCCTTATACTCCACCTTTGGCATTGGATAAGAGAATTCCTTTTCAAAATAGACTAATAAGGAATCCATAACAATATGTTCAGCATGTCTTGTCCAATGAATTCCATTCTTATTCATAAGTGGATAAGGATGATTTGGTTTAATCTTACGGAAGTATTCAGAGAAATCAATTTGAGGGATATTAGTCTTATTAACCTCCTCTTTAAATGCTAAATAATTGCTAATTTTCTTTTCTTGTTTAAGATATTTCTTAGGAAGATATTCGCTAAAATAACTTGCCTTACTTGGAGCCGATACTATAAGGAATCTTTTACCCCTTTTCTTAAGCTCAATATTCAAATCATTTAGCTCATTTACATATTTCTTTATCTCTTCCAGCCCAATGAAATCGTTTCCTAAATAAGAATCTATATAAGATTTCTCAAATAAATAACCTTCCTTACCCATAACTACTCCTTTAACAGATATCTTTTTATAAAGAGAGTAATTGATTTGGTTATACAGCCTTACAAGTACTGGTCTAAGCTTAATTTTCTCCTGCAAATAGTCTTCAGTTTTCTTTTGCAATTCTCCGTTTAGGTATTCTTCCTTATTGAAATCTGGTTTTGGCTTTTCCTGGTAATATCCATATAAAGGCATTGGCTTGTTTTTGAATACTGATGATAAGATTCCAAAAGACAAGATGACAAAATAAAGAGAAAACAGAATAATAAGTACAATCTTTTTCATTTACTGTTACTTAAAATCTATAATAAATAAAAGGATTAAAATCAGAAGAGACTACAAAACTAATACTTAGAATTAGGAGAATTATAGTTGAGAAGCTAAGAGCAAGATGTTGGCTAAGTGTATAATCATTTTTCTCGAAAAAGAATCTAATAATCTTTCTGCCAATCTTAATACTGGCAAGGAAGGAGAATATTATAGCTAAAACTGCAATTAATCCAAACTCAGGTATAAGTTCTAAGTTTGACATATCCTTAAATGAGAAAAGTACTTGATAGAAATTAATTGCATCTGTCATATTCTCTATTCTAAATATCACCCATCCCATTATAGTTAGGAAGAAAGTAATTAGGATAGAGAAGATATTAGGTAGCTTGGAGAGGAATTTAAGAAGGAATAATCTATCGAGGATTAAAAACAGACCATGAAAGCCTCCCCATATCACAAAATTCCAACTTGCTCCATGCCATAAACCCGAAAGCAAAAAGACTAAGGCAAGATTAAAATAAAGCCTATTCTTCCCTACCCTATTTCCTCCAAGGGGGATATATAAGTAGTCTTTCATAAATGCTCCAAGAGTTATATGCCAACGACGCCAAAACTCTGTTATACTTTTTGAAGTATAGGGTGAAGAAAAATTCTCAGGAAATCTAAAACCCATAATCTTACCAAGCCCAATTGCCATATCGGAATACCCAGAGAAATCAAAATAAATCTGCATTGTATATGCAAATATCCCTACCCAAGCCATTGAGGAGCTAAGCTCGAGAATATTCCCATCCATAATTAAATCTGCTTGCTCAGCCATTACATTGGCAATTAATACTTTCTTCCCCAGCCCAATAATAAAACGATATAGCCCTATCAATTTATCATCTATCTTTTCTTCTCTGCTAATAATCTGGTCTGCAATAGTATTAAATCTAACAATAGGACCAGCTATCATTTGAGGAAAAGCCATAATATAAAGGACATAATTAGATAGTTTATCTAATGGCAAATGCACCTTTCGGTAAACATCCAATGCATAGGTAATTGTTTGAAATGTATAGAAAGAAATACCTATTGGCAGAGCAACATCCAACCATGCTATTGGTTTAAAGCCTAAAGATGAGATAAAAACATTTAAATTATCAACAAAGAAATTAGAGTATTTGAAATAAACTAAAAGCCCAAGATTGATTGAAACAGAAAAGAAGAGTAGTGTTCGCCTTGTTTTCCTAACCTTAGAGTTTGAAAGGAGTTTAACAAGATAAAATGTAATAATTGTTGCAGATAATAATAGAAAAACAAATTGAGGAGCCCCCCAAGTATAGAAGAGAATACTTGAAATAAGTATAATATAGTTTTTCCAAGACTTTGGGACAATATGATAGACCAATAAAAATATTGGCAAGAAATACAAAAGAAATAAACTACTACTAAATACCATAATACCTTATTATAAATTATTTATTTTTGGATTGTTCTTGTTGGGTTTCATATACATATCGAGCATTATCTCTAATAAGTACATTAAGGTCTTGTCTCCTTTCCTTAGCTTGCTTTTTAATACTTTCTAACCATTCTGGAGTCTTTATAATATCTTCCACAATTTCATCTATCTTCTTTTCCCTCTCAGCATATTCAAACTCCTTATCAATCCTCCCAGGAAATATCCCATTATAAATCTCTGAAATAACCCTTGTTAAATAATATAGATTAGCATCATTAGCTAATAATAAAATAATATCATTATTCTTAAACTCATCAAGAAACTTACTCTTATCTACATCCTTAACCTTATTCTTAGCATAAGCCATTGAATGGACCTCGTTGAAATAATACCAAAACTCACCTCCACCAAAACCATTCTTTAATATATCAAGTGTAAAGAAATCCCAAAAATATGAATCCCCAATGCAAAGGAATTTAGTCTTAGTAGTAACCAAAGAAATATCGAAACTAATCTTAGGATAAGGCATTGGAATATCTTTAATATTTAAAAGTAAATTCATTGAGGTTTCAATATCCTCATCCTGACCTTGAAGTTTATTGCTTAATAGAATAGTATCATAAACCAATCTTGGCATATTTCTATTCTTTAGACTTTGGGAGTATTTTAATATTGTATCAGCAGAAAGGCTTACACCATACTGAGACCAGTGAATACCTGTATTTGAAAATAGATTATATTTAGTCCTTTTTTTATTTGCTTGAAACCATTTAGTCAAATCTAATAAATCAACCCTTTTATCTTTAAGATTATCTGTGAATATCTTGTAATTGCTTTTATTTACCATATTCTTAAGGTCAAAACCCTTGGGAATATACTCAGGCATATAGCCAGATTTGCTTGGAGCTATAACAAGGATTAAATCTATTCCCATTTCCTTTAAGCTATCAGTTATTCTTTCTAACTGAATTGCTCTCCAAATCAAAATATCCTTTCTAATAGTATCAAGCCCATAGTATTGCTCAATATTATTAATAGAATAAAGATATTTATCCTTCCCAACTATTACATCATTTGTAGATGTTTCTTTGTAAAAAGAATAATTAACCTGATTAAAAACGCGTACAAAAAAACTTCTAAACCCAATATTATCATTAAAATAAGTGTCATAGCTCTTTTGATATTCTCCATTTAACCATGTCTTAGAGTCTAACTCAGGCTTATAAGAATTTTGAAAATAACCAGATAATTGCTTTTGAGGAAAAACATTTGTTAGGTTTTGAAATTCTGGTAGAACCAAAATTATAAAAAACAGAGCTAATAGAATTAGCTTAGTAATTTTATTTCGATTCTTTATCATTTCTAATCTTGTGAACAATAGCTAAGCCTCCTGTGGCTGTTTCTTTATATAGTGACGGAAGATCTTTCCCTGTTAGATTCATTGTTTCAACAACCTTATCGAAGGAAATTATATGTTTACCATCCGACATCATAGCATAAAGGTTTGCATCCAAAGCCCTAAGAGCTGCAAAAGCATTTCTTTCAATACAAGGAACTTGAACTAAACCGCAAATTGGGTCACAAGTAAGTCCAAGGTGATGTTCCAATGCCATTTCGGCTGCATACTCAATTTGCTGAGGAGAACCTCCAAAGATTTGATTAGCTGCTGCTGCTGCCATAGAACAAGCAGTACCAACCTCTCCCTGACAACCAACCTCTGCTCCAGAAATAGAAGCATTTTCTTTTACAACATTTCCAAATAGCCCTGCCGTTGCAAGTGCCCAAATAATCTGTTTAGTAGAGAATCTATCCTCATGATTAAGGTGGTATAGAACAGCAGGCAAGACTCCTGAAGAGCCACAAGTAGGAGCAGTAACTATCTTACCCCCTCCTGCATTATGCTCACTTACTGCAAGAGCATAAGCCTGCACCAAACTTCTACCTACTAAAGAAGGTTTATAGCTTAATGCTCTAATATGATATTGCATAGCCTTTCTTGGCAAACATAAACCTCCTGGTAATACTCCCTGCTCTGAAAGCCCATCCTCAACACTCTGTCTCATAACCTCCCAAATATTTCCTAAGTAATCCCATATATCCTTGTCTTCATACTCCTGAACATATTCCCAAAAGGTCATACCCCTTTCTTCTATATAGTCTAAGATTTCTGATATATTCTTATGAGGATAAATATGTTCCTGAGAGAAAACAGAGTTTTCATCGGCTAATTTCCCACCCCCAACACTATATATTATCCATTCGTCTATTTTCTCCTTTTGAGAGTTAAATGCAATAAACTTCATACCATTGGTATGGAAAGGAAGGTTTTCCTCTGGTTTCCATAAAATCTCGGTTCTTTCACTTCCTAAAACTTCAAGAATTGCCTTATCGGTTAAGTGCCCCTTACCAGTTGCTGCTAAAGCTCCATAGAGAGTAACTTGATAAGTAAATGCATCTCTTGTTCTTGCCAAAAACTCAATAGCAGCAGTTCTTGGACCAATTGTATGTGAACTCGAAGGTCCATTACCAATTTTAAATATCTTTTTTATACTCTCCATAATAGTCTTTTTCTATGTTTTTATTAATTCAAAGTCTCTATCTGAGCTGTTATTGTTTCTATCTTTTGATTAGCATCCAACAGTTTCTTTCTTTCGTTTTCTACAATATTTGCTGGTGCTGAATTAACAAATTTATCATTGGATAGCTTTTTCTCAACAGATACTTTAAAACCTTGATAATATTTTAAATCCTCATTCAATTTCTTTAATTCCTCTTCCTTATTGATTGAATCTCCAATTGGAATAAACATTTCAATAGTTCTAACCATTAAAGATATTCCTCCCTCAAACTTATCTTTTATATATTCTATTTTAGAAAGATTACAAAGCTTAGCAATTATACCATCCATTTCCTTATAATCACTTTCTGTTTCCTTGATATAAAGCTCTAATTCTTGTTTTAAAGGAATATTCTTTTCGTTTCTCAATTGACGGATAGAAGATATTTTCTCACAAGCCAAATCGAAATTATCTAAAATTTCTCTATCAATTTCTTTTACACTTGGCATTAGTTTTATCATCAAACTCTCATCTTCTTTTCTTTCTTTAATGATATGGAATATTTCCTCAGTAATGAAAGGCATATAAGGATGGAGTATTTTTATTAGTCTTTCGAATATCTCTATAGTTGAATTATAGGTTTTCTTATCAATTGGCATTTGATAAGCAGGTTTGATTATCTCCAAATACCAAGAGCAGAAATCGTCCCATACTAATTTATAAACCCTCATTAAACTTTCGCTAAGTCGGTATTTTGCAAAATCATCCTCAAGTTCAATTATAGTTTGATT
>Ga0265293_10006999_pt1 | contig 17649 bp, 12 predicted proteins | sample Munlanlewell138R_FD_192505 | JGI IMG/M metagenome (GOLD analysis project Ga0265293, IMG submission 192505) | Leachate microbial communities from a municipal landfill in Southern Ontario, Canada - Leachate well 138R | ecosystem: Engineered > Solid waste > Landfill > Unclassified | place: Canada...
AACTCACATAACCAAATGCAAACCCAACGCCTCCTACAATCAAATCATCTATTAAATATAATTCTCCTGATGGGTCTGTGTAGATAAGCGGGTTATTCAGGCAATAACTATACCTATTAAAACTCTGTGAGAAATCGGGTGCTTGTATGTAATTATCCGGCGAGAGCATACGCGAAACCACGGGATCATACATCCTGCCATTCATATTTATCAGGTTGAAGGCGTACAAATGCTCGTGGCCGGTAAAGCCACGATCAAACAGCGGCGCGGTTGCTATGCCGGCAAAAGCACGCCAGGTAGCAGGATCTCTTCGGTTGCCCCAGGCATCAAAGCTCAGTTCCTGCAACAGATTGCCGCTTTCGTCAGTAATGGTGTTCCATGAGCCAAGGTGGTCAGTATGTATATAATTGATTTCTTCAGTACCATCAGGCTTAATAATATGGATTGCAAACAAACCAAGCGGGCCTGAAAGATAGGTGTGTATATACTGTTGTCCATTTTTTGTTATATACTCACAAGCACCTGCCCACAGCTTGTTAACACTGTTACTCCCCTGAATATATTGCTGGCTGATACGCTGTCGGTGGTGTCCGTATGTGATTTGCAGGGACTTATCTCCTTCGATGATGGAAGTAACCTTATCGAAAGCGTTGTAGAGCAGCCTTTGCTCAGCCGGCGGGAAAATGCCGGGCGAGGTGGTGGCAGCGGTAAGGGCATGTGGACCAGCATTGTTCTGTCCATAAACAGCCTCATCAAAAAGCACAGTGCCGTCGGCTTTCTTGTAGGTGATATTACCAAGACCGATTTCATCATAGGTATGCTTACCTGTTTCCACATTGTTGAGTTTGATCCAGTCAAGGCGGTTGAGGTTGTCATAGCCAAAACTCTCTGTCACACTGCTGCCTAAGGCTCTACTAAGCCATTTCTTACGGCTTTCAAGGTTACCAAAAGAAGTCCAAGTATATTCCATATCCTGTAGCCAAAGCTTGTCGGGTCTGGCAGTAACAACGGTGTTCAGCCTGTATGTCAGAGGATGATAGGTGTTGTAGGTAGTATAACCATTGCCGGTATGACTTTGCATTAACTGACCCAATGCGTTCCTGCCCCTAATTTCAAGAAGCAGTTGCTGATTGTTTTGGGCATCGGTATAGCGCTCCAGGTAGCCATTGGAATTGTAATGCTGCCTTGTTTTATAACCGGATGGATAGGTTATTTCGAACGTGCGGCCAAAACCATCATAGGTATATTGGGTTGTATAGGTTTGACCCTGAATGTTTTCGGTCTCAGATTGTAGGCGCAGCATGTCGTCATATGCAAAAGAGGTAGTATGTCCGTTCATGCTTACCGATGCCAAAGTTCCCTTTTTGTTACCACTGTTGTTGTATGTCCATGTGGTGGTACCTGTTACATCAGTACGATTTATCATGCGCCCAAGCAAATCGTAACTGTAAGTTTCTGTCTGACCCTTTGGATTGGTATGGCTCAGCGGTTCATCAAAGGCATTATAAATGGTGCTCATTTGTCCATAATTGGGGTCGTTGAGCAGTGTACGTTGCCTGCGATCATTATATTCGAGTGTTACCAAAGTATTGGGCAGCGATGCAACCATTGTTTGATGTAATTTTCCGTCGCTAAAGTAGTGATAATTGACTTCGGTGCCTACAGCATCCACACTTTTACTTAGCCATCCTGCGGCGTTGAAAAATTGTTTGCTACTTTGGCTCAGGTTTCCGTCACTCACTGTTGTTTGCAGCGATAGGTTGTCATACACATAACTCGTTGTTGTGCCGTCAGGTGCATTTATGCTTTGTTTTCGCCCGACTACATCATAGCTGTATTCAGTAAATTCGTTGGCTGAAGCTGTTTTGAAATATGGAGTTGAGACCCTCGCAATACGATTCTTGCTGTCATATTCTGTATCAGTATAGATCAAAGTACCGTCAAAACCTGTTGAGACCTGGCGCAGCTCAGCGCCTGATTTGTGGTAGAACACTAATTGCTCGGCCTGGTCCGATGACTTTGTCCACCCATAAAAGGTAGCATTGGCAGGTGCATCAGGATGGTTGTTTACCCACCTGAGTGCCTTGCAACTCATGATTCCGTCGGGCATTGTAACCCACGATTCAATGCCAAGGGGATGATTAGCGTGTGTACTTTCCAAACCATTGGGATCGGTTTCCTTCAAGAGCCTGCCATACAGATCGTCATAAACAAATGTGCTCACATCACCCATTGCGTTGGTTTCGGATGTTGGCAACCTGTGTTTAAACTGTGCTCCATAAGACGTTTGAATGGTTCGGCTGAAGGGGGTGCTTGGATCATTGGGAGCTGAAAGCGATTGCTTTGTCAGATTTCCATAAGCATCATATTCATAAGCTGTTTCTAGTGCCAAGGTATTTTGTTGCTCTCCTTTGGGGCAATCGCGTACGGTTTTTAATAGTGGAAAAGAAGGATGTCCATTGCTGTAATATTGATATTCAAATCTATGTATCAAATTGGGCTGTGTATGATATCTCACACTTGTCTGAACAAATTCAGGTCTGAATAACCAGTTGTTATCATCGTTTAAATAGCCTGTTTCGATAGTCTTCTCATGTGTGAAGGCTGCTGCAGGATCGGTTATTGCTCTGTATAACGAATCGCTCAATTCAGTGAGTAGGATCAAATTGCCATAATCGTCATATTGCATAGTCTTTTTTGTTGATAACTGGTGAGACTGGCTTGAGTATTCGTATGACCGGGCAATACTCATTTTAATAAACGGGAAACACACTTTTTGGTTAAAAGCATTCGCTTTATGGTCTATCAGATTGGAAGTCTCGGCAAGTATGAAGCCGTTTGAGCTGTTGCCGAAGGTTGTTTTGGTATAAACGTTATATGGGTAAAAATATTCAAAGTTTGGTTGATAAATGAAATTCACTTCTTCGGTAGTAGTATTTTGAATCAGATTATTCATGGTTCTTTTTGTAAAACCCAAAAAACCTTTGCCCTGCATGTGCACCTTGGCTCCTGTGTAAAAATACCTCTCAGTTATTGATGGATTCTCCGTCTGAATTTTTTCTCTTCTCACAGCACTCACCACATATATGGCCGGCTGTATATCTCTTAGGGGGTATAAGGCAGTATTGTCTTTTGAATAAACCAAAGGATTTGTTAAAGGCATGTATTCTGGGCTGCTTTTTGACCCCAGCCCATTGGTGAAACCTAATACACGGTTAAACGTGTTGGATGGGTCATGAAGGTAAACCCAATCATTGTATACTCCTCGTGATATATAAAAATCAGCATATCCATCTCCATTAAAGTCCATTACGTGTGAAACTGATTCTCTTCGAAATTGGTTATAACATGGGTAGGTTACGAAACCACCTTCAAAATCGAAAGTACCAGTCATTGTGTTTCCGAACTCTTTGCCATTAGAGTAATACAATGAGTAAGAAGCGGTTTTAGATAAGTTATTTTCCTTTCTCAGTATCAAGATGTCTGTTGTTGAATTATTGTCAAAATCAGCTAATATGAGCTTGTTTACATACGCATCCGATGTATTGTACAGATCGAAATGCCCAATATCAGGTGCAGCCATGCTTATAAATCCTGTCCCTGTAAATAAACCAATCTCCCACACAGGATTAGGGTCAGTATAATTGTAGGTGAGTATATCAGTAATCCCATCCCCATTGAAGTCTCCTGTATAAACCTGATGCCAGGTAGTTGGATAGCCGTTGGAGGGTGTTCCATACAGGTATTCTGCTACACCGTTTTGGAGATTGATGCGGTAAATGAAACAGTTGCTCGTGTGCTGACTCCCTCCATATCGTGCCGTTCGCATCAAGTCGCTTCTGCCATCCCCGTCAAAATCGCCAATAATTACCTGTGCTTTGTCATAATGTGTATTCCCAAAGTCAATATAATCACTTAAAACAGTTGTGAACGTATGCGTGACATCATTAAAACTATACACGAAAACATTGTTCGTATTAATAGCACTTTCACGATTCACAAGCATCAATTCTGCCTTGCCATTTCCATCAAAGTCACCAACCTGAAAGTCAGGATAATTTTTAGACCGTATGCCTCCTGAGGGCAATATATAAATATCAAAGCCATTTCCATTCGAAATCCCCACCCTATCAACAATGGTATATTCCTTATTCTCATGATTAAACCTTACATAGGCAAAATCATCCAACCCATCACCGTTGAAATCTGCAGTTATTAAGTGACTAAAGAAGTTTGATAGGCGGGTGGGGTCCATCATAACCGGGGCTGAGAACCCATTGGAATGGGTTCTTAGGCGATAATTCCATGAAATAGGTTCTTTGGCACAGTTTCCTCCATGCTGATACCATTGATATTTTACAGCAATCTTGTCTGTTAAACCATCTCCATTTATATCGAGGAAAAAGTTGTCCGTGAGGATACCAAATTGAAAACCATCATTATGTTCTATAACCTCAAAGCCATTTTCCTCAAAGCTACCCCACTCCATCACCGTAGGGTTGTAGAAATTTGTTGTCCCACTACCTTCATACAACCAAACATGTTCCAGACGCGGATGGAAGTTCATTTTGTAATCCAGCTTATAGTGATAAAGACTCTGTTGGTTGATGCGCTTGATATGAATTTGATCAAGCAGGTATTTTGTTTCAATGTAGCTGCCCATTAGGTATTGTTTCACTTGGTCTGGTCTTCCATCAACGTAATCAAAAATAATCTCGTAAATATGCTCCTGATTTGTTTTCTGGTTGGCTCCGTATCGAATTTTCTTGATGATGCCCATTCCTCCGACCTCTTCATAGGTGAACTGAATAATATTGCCCATCCTATCTTCAATTTTATCCAGCAACCAATTGAGTGCTTCCGTTTTGTCTGTAGCCTCAATTTTGCTATGTGCCTCACTTCCATAATATAGGATTTGTCCACTCTTTGTATATACTTTAAAGTACTGAGGCCCATTGTTGACATAGCCTACAGCCACGATTTTGGAGAAGCTTTCCACCGGTTACATATATGAAACGTTTGGCATTTCGAGGTAATTTCCTGTCAAGTTACAAGTAATGTTGATACGGCTGAAATGCTCGATGTATCACTGATTGTCAAATATTTTATATACGATGTTGCCTGCTGGCCATATTAACCTATGTACTTAAAAACGATTGTTAAAAATGGTATATACATCCTATTTTAATAATGAACTGATTAATTGTTTTTTTATCACTACCTATATAATTATCGGTTATCACTAAATTTGGCGAATATTCTAATTTTGAGAACATTGTGCTGTAACCAAATCCAGCTAATAAATCAATATGTTTAGATATATTTAAGGTAGAGTATAACTCCTGAGAAATATATAATCCTCCTGTTTTTTGTTCTTTATCCTGAAATTCATTTAATTCACTACTAATAAATGAATACCCTATGCGCAATTGAGGTAGTAGCTTTATCTTTTCAGATATGTTTAATTCATAAACAGATGAACTGAAAAATGATAAAATTTTTCTGTCAAATGTCAGATATGTATTAGATGGAAACAAGTCAACTAGTAAATATGATGAACCTATACCCAGTAAAAATTTGTCACTAACGCTTTTACTAAAAAATAAATCTATATCATAGTTAAGTGATGTCCAGTCGGTTGATTTATTGAGAGGTATTCCAATATTTAAATTTGCCCTAAAATCTTGGGCATTACTAATAAATATTGCACAAACAAAAAAAACAATACTTAATATTCGCTTCATAATACTTTATTGTAAAATTATTTTTTCGGTGTAACTTTTATCGTTATGATGTATTCTTATCAGATATATACCCGGAGTTTGAGTAAATACGATATTCTGTTGTTTGGATACAATTGCAGAGCTATATTTCAAACTACCATCTGATGAGTAGATTTCAACCTTTGCGTTATTACTTAATTCCCCTTGAATATTAATTGTAAAATTTCCTTTATTTGGATTTGGATATATCAAAATCTGTTCAATATTTTCAATTTTATCAATTTGCGATATAGAAGTATTCTTTTTTTCTTTAATTCCATCTTCATTAATTATGCCAATCTTGTCAGATTTTAACGTAATAATGTTCGTGGGATTTGGTAAACAAGTAATATCTTCACTTGTAGAGGTTCTAGTTGCATGGAAACTAGAACCCGCTTTTGCATGAAATCCTGGAGTCAAAGTTATTGATTTTGTTGCCAATAATTCTTTAGATTCGCCAGAATTAACGACACCATTGAACGAAATGTTTTCAGGTGGAAAGTAAAGATATTCTCTACTCCATAAATTTGCTGGACTATGAGGAACCCATGTATTAACAGTCTGTCCTATTGAATTCGTTCTAACGTAATAAAAAAATGTGAGAATATCAATATTACTTCCATTATTTGCGATGTTTACATAGTATTCACCAGTATTTGGATTTGCCCCGGACAGACCATCTCCGATGTAAATAGAATTTTGAGGTATTGTTGCCTCAAGTTTATACACATCACACAAATATATACCAGAAGCAATTCCGCAGCCCGGACTCCCGACAAAACTCATTTTAAAATTCTCGCGAAATATTGTATGTGTTAAATATCCTTTGTTTAGAATAAAACTATTGGTTCTTGTTTCTACAGCTGCTTTACACGCTGCATAAATATTTAGTTTTCCATGACCATAAGTATCATCACGTCCAGGAGCGCCTAAATCAGTAGCAGTTGAAAACAGTATATTTTCAACCTGAGTTCTCGTTAAATTTGGGTTTATTGATAATATTAAAGCAGCAGCACCACTAACCATTGGACAAGCAGCTGATGTGCCTCCAAAATGGTCTGTATAATTACCATCTTCGTATCCATTGGCTCCTTCTCTATCAATTGACCTTATATCAGTCACTCCGTTGTTTTCATAAATTGAACCACCATATGCAACAAGGTCAAGGTCTGAGCCAATATTAGTATAACGAGTGTTCTTATTACCATTAAGTCCTTTTGCTGGAGTGTCTTCTTTATCAATAGCTCCCACAGCAATTGCAACTTTAGCATAATCACTTACTTCATCCAACCCGTTATTTCCCGATGAAAAAACAACAATTGAACCTAAGCCTGGTATATTATTCTCAAAGTCACCACCTCGACCAAAAGTTTGGGCATTATTAATAGCTTCTATAAACAGTTCATTACCGCCAGCTCCGTAAGATGGACCCCAAGAATTTGAAAGAACATCAGCATTGCCTCCATCTGGTTCCCATGCCCAGTTCATAGCATCAAACCATTCATCTTCATCTTGAAAATCAAAGCCTAAATTGACAGGAACTATTAAAACATTTGGTGCAATCCCTCTAATATTATTTGAGTGTGAAGCTGCAATAATTCCCGCACAAGCTTGTCCATGCTTACCAGTTGTACTTGGACGACCATTTGCAGGCACACCAGGCACACTATAACCATTTATAACTCTACTATTTCCATTTCCATCTCTTAAATCAGTATGATTCTCAACACCATCATCAAGCACTGCTACTCTTATATTTTTACAACCAGTTGTAATCGCCCATGCTTGTATGGCATTAATGTCATTATCAAAAGCACCACAATAATGATATGTGTTGTGAATATAATATTGTTTGTCTCTCGGTTCTAAATGCAATTCAAATTTTCGTATAAAATTAGGACGACACCATTCAACTAGTCCAGATTCATATATTTCATTTGCAGCATTAAAAACATTATTAATATCTGAAACTTCAAGCTTTACAACATGATACTTTGTTTCCTTTAGGGTTACATCGTGCTTAATTAAAATCTTTTCAATATCATTCAAAGTATTTCCAACTTTAAACTTTAAGATAATGTAATTAGTTGGATACAACGTGTCACCAGATTCTGCAATATATGCACTCTTTTTTGCTTTTATATGTTTTTCATTAAATGAAAGTATATCAGTATCTAAGTTTCTCATTCTCACTATTATATAGGTGCCGAGTTTTTGACTTGACTTTTCTGTAATATTTTCGATATTACTATTTTTCAATAAAGACAATTTTTTATTTTTCTTTTCATAAATCACCATTGATGTTTTATCTTCTTTTAGCTTTACTTTTTTCCCATTGCTCCAATAATAGTTTTCTTGAGAAAACAATGAAGTAAATATCAATACTAAAAATGCAAACGTAATAAGTGTTTTTTTCATATTCTTAATTTTTATATTTCAACGTATGTTTGTTCTTCAGGCTTGCAGGCAGTTCCTTGCAAAAAACATTATTACTATTGACGGCTATCAGACGCTGCCCGTCAAGAGTGTAATTATCAGTTGTGTTGAATCGAATCCCTTCCACTTGCCCATCATGATAAATGGTTTTGCCTGTCCGGCTGATGGCCGAGAGCCCACTCAGACTCCAACCCAAACCCAACAAACCATTTCCACCCTGACTATTGTATGACAAGGCCAACTGAGGTGTCATGCCTGCCACTCCATTGGGCAAAGAAATTGGTATATTGTAAACAGCACCACCCGTAGCACTTACCATCAAATCTCCGGGCAAGGTGCCGGGCATTCCACTAAAATCATTTTCAGGATGTCCCCCTGTGATCCCTTCTTCGGGTGGGAAAAAGAGTAGCTCGTTGATACTGGCACTGAAATAGTCAGTGCTGGTAAGCGGCTGATACCTGAAGCCAGGTGCTAGGCGCACATATTCAGTGGCTGCGTAATTGTGCTGCCCGCCATAGATGGGTTGGTCGAGGGTGATATTAGTACCGTTGTGCTGAGCTGCCAGGCTGCTACCAAAGAGCATTGCCAAGGCTATGAACAGTTGGTGGTGAAGCGTTTTCATGGTGTTTTGTTTTGATACATCATCTATTTGTTTTTTTTACCTTCAAGTGAGCTGGGGTAATGGCAGTTTCTACTGCTTGATCACCTTGAACACCTGCATTTTGCCATCGTAGTTTAGGCGCAGCAGATAGGTTCCTGATTGCAGTTGCCGCATATCAAGGGCTGTTTTGGTCGTGTTACTTTCGCTCTGTATCTGCACCTTGCCCTGGCTGTCGTATAGCATATAGCGCAGGATGTCGCTGATGGCTGCCCCACTGTACGTGATGGTAAGGCCATCGGTCGCAGGGTTGGGAAACACGCGGAAGTCCGCTTCGCTTTCGGCTACCGATTGCTCAAGGGGCAGGTTAGGTAGTTCCCACGACAGAAACAAGCTGTCGCTGGCCTTGAGCTCCCTGGAAGTGATATGACGCAAAATGCGGTTGCCGCTTGCATCATATTCAAAATGTACAGTGGTTTGCTGGCTGTGACCCGCTAACGAGGCTCCACACAGCATTATGAGCAGGAAAAATCCATAATTTTTCATAAAGCTTTATTGTTTTTGTGTTATGTTAGACGATTTTGTCACGCTATCTCAGGGCTTGATAATGGATGCTTTCAGGGCTTCGATCTCCTTTTGTTGCGTGATAATATAAAGTGTTAGCTCCTCAATTTTTTCTAACAATTTGATCTGAAAACTACCTAACTCAACCCCATCAAACTGCATGTCCTGTTCACTATCAATACCGGGTAAATGATGGTTCTGCGAAATAAAAGTTTCAAGTTCATCAAGTGATAATAGCTTGTAATTTTCATTGAAAACATGGTCTGCTCCAGAGTTGATCGTTACTTTAACTTCACGGGCATGAATACCTCCAGCTACTGTAAGCATAAAATCAGGATTGATTGTTCCTATGCCAACTTTTCCATCTGACTTAATAACCATGGCTTGTGTCCAACTAATATTCGAATTGGCATTACCGGTAGTAGTAGTTCTAAAATACATCCCCGAGCTTGAAAAATTAATGGCGTAGGCCGGTCCTTCCTTGGATCGGATTGTATTGATACCATTGTACCACGCATTGCTGTATATATTTTGGCTGCCTCCAATATGAAAGTTAATTGGCCGTCCATGAGGGCTATCCAAAGTCAACCTTTCATTAGGCGTACTACCTATACCCACATTCCCATTAAAATAGATGGCACTCCCTTCGGGGCGCCAATATTCGACTCCACTACTGGGTACAGCCCAAACTCCGTCTCCACGTAAAAACTGTGTCTGACTCCCTGCAAGTACCGGCAAACTGTATTCTTCATTAATAGTGATCTTCTCAGCTAATACTTCACCTGCAACATCTAAGGGTGCATGAGGAGTTGCAGTACCAATACCTACATTACCATTAACACCATTGATAAACATACGTGTGTGGGTAGTACCGGTTACAAACGATAAAGAATGATTTTGCGAACTAGTACCAATAACAGCTTGACCACCAGCCATTAAAATACTACTTCTTTTGTTACTACCGGTGGCCTCAAGCAGTAAACTGGCATCATCGTACTGATCTGCTCTGATGTGTAACTTAGCCTGTGGATCAGTAATACCTCCAATACCTACATTACCATTAACACCATTGATAAACATACGTGTGTGGGTAGTACCGGTTACAAACGATAAAGAATGATTTTGCGAACTAGTACCAATAACAGCTTGACCGCCAGCCATTAAAATACTACTTCTTTTGTTGCTACCAGTAGCCTCAAGCAGTAAACTGGCATCATCGTACTGATCTGCCCTAATGTGTAATTTAGCCTGTGGATCGGTTACATTGCCAATACCTATTTTACCCGTGCTGTTTACACCATTGGATGGTCCCACAAACAGGGTTGGTTTGGTGGAGCCAAAACCAATCATCATTGAATGAGTCTGGCTGTTGATCAGTGGGTTGTCTATGTTAAAACCTACTCCAAATATCATTGCTGAAGAAGTATGAACTCTAACGAACTGACCTAAAACCACTGAACTGCCTCCTTCGGCAAATACTCTATTACCAAACGCAAAAGATGCTGCTCCATTTGCCTCGGAATAAATTCCACCAGCAAATGAATAATTACCCGTAGCTTGTGTATATCTTCCTATTGCACTTGGATACAAACCATTAGTCGTTGTACCATCGCAACTTATACATTGCCCATAACCTTGTTGCAGACCAGCGATAAGCAATAAAAAACCAACAGCAGCTTTTAGCATGCTGCGATTGAAATGATGTTGAATAAAATGTTTCATTGCTTTATAATTTTAAAGTTTTCGATATGCTTGCTTTCATTGTTTGAAACAGTGGCTATATACATTCCTGAAGGCAGATGCCGTATATCTATCTGGTTGACACCCTGATGTAACCGGTGTTCAGAAAGCATGATTCCACCCATATTGATGAGCTGCAGTGTGCAATCCTCACTCCTTGTTTGCACCAAGAGCTTGTCGGTAGCCGGCACAGGCCCAAGGCGCACTTCATTCCCAATAGCCATTTGCTCACTGCTGCCGGTAATCACATCAGTTAAACTGACTTTTAGTATGTAGCCATCCCCAGATGGATCCAATGGCTTTTGTTCACGAGCTCCACTAACTAAACATCCGCTATCAGAAGTAGCTAGCAGATCAATTAACCAATGATTTACGTCCATATGATACACTTTGCTGCCTTTGAGGTTGAGATTGGAATCAAAAAGATAAAAAGTTATATCCATTGGCATATAAAAATACTGGGATTCATGGGCTACAACCCAGATTAAGTCTTCATTTATAAATCCCATACCCCTGAAATAGGGTATTTCCACTTTCCGATCATGATAAATGAACACATTTTCCCAAAGCTCAAAATCTGGAGAGTAAATACGCATTTCCAATCCCCTAACAAACTCATCTCCAACTTTAAACAACTTACTTGCCATTATAAAATTGCCATTCCGTAACCTTTCTACAGTTACAGGTGTTATAGTAAAAGAAGTTTCATTGGTAGGAAAATAACCACTGGTAAGGAAGTTAAAATCCAAATCAAACTTTGCCCATTCATACCAATTTTGTATGGTTAAAGACCCGCATAAATAAAAGGCTGTGCTATCTTCGTTGAAAAATATAGTACTACCTTGAGAATAATCTTTGTATTGGTAATACAGTTTGTGTTGCAGGCGGTTGCCTGAAAAATCATACTTGGCAAAAAATAATTGTTCTGTGTGTCCTTCAAGTGCAGTATCTATGATACCCTGTACTATGATTTCGTTCATAGGACTGATCAGATAGTTTTTTATAACGAAATTCGTGTTTGCATTTGTCACAGGCAGGCTGTCATATTTCTCGCCTACTAAACTTAAGTCGGGAGCAATTTCACGAAAGTAAAGCGTATTTGAATAGCGATACGATGTAGCAGGTGCAATATTCCCGATACACAATAAGTTGCCATTTTCCTTTGGCAAGATAAAGCATAAAAAATTAGCTGTATCTGTTTTTGAGTACCATTCTGATTGTATAAGCTCCCCTTCAAGGCTAATACGGTTTATATTCGAAAAAACGGTTTCCGGTGTGGATTTGTGACCAACAGCATAGTAGTTACCCTGGTGTTCAATAGTATGTCTCATAAATTCATGTCCATCTTCATCGCCAAGTACAATTTCAAAAGAATGCTGGGAATAAACAAACCGAAAGGATAAGAGTAAAAAGAGCAAAAAGTATTTCATATAATTTTGTGTTAAAGTTCTACTGCCGCATCTCCATTCAAATAATGAATTTTGATGCCGTACTGAAATGAACATTCGTGATAATAATTAGTTGTCTCACGCAATAAATTCCAATCGCTTAAACCAAGCATTTTAGTTATGCAAATCAGGCTATACACAGACTCAAGACCTTCGTCTTCTTTTATTTTTTGATGTCCTAAATAGCGTAAAAAATTGAAATACGTGTTCATGGTATTGCGCTCCAAACAGAGATTAACCGGTCCTACTTCCTCAGAAGCACAAAATAGATAGTAATCAAAGCTATTGTCAAGCGGGTCATTGGGCCGACGAACATTGGGATCACCACCCTTTCTGTCTTTTAAAACCGGATTAATCACGTAAAAGTTACTGGTCGGATCAGGTAAGCTGGCATTCATTGCCATCATGAGCTGTTCAGCAGCGTCTGAATCCATCAAGAACTCATCACAGCGACCTTCCATTTCGCCATACCACCAATAATCCTCATCACCAAACGGTCCTTCAAGTACTGGCTGAGGTGGAATGTCGTCGGTTTTTTCGCCTGTAACCACATTCACCGCAAAATGAATGTTTTCGGCTGTACCGGAGGCCTCTTGAAGGTTGATGAGCGCAAGGCCCTTTTGTTCAAAAGCAGAGCCATGATATACACTCCTTACTTCCTCAATCATTTGCTCATACTTAGCAATTAAGGCATTCATGCTTACTCGGCGGTTGCCGGTCAGTTCAAGGGTTAAATAAATAGTGTCCACCTGGTAGGTTTTGTAGAACTCATTTGGAAATCCATAGCTATAATTGAAGCAGGATTCCAGGTACCAAAGAGCGGAATCAACATCCATACTTTCATCATTTTTTAGGTTGGGATTACTTTTGTACACTTCAACCTTATCCAAAAACTGAAGTATGTCTTGGGTAACTTTCGTTTGAAACTCAATAGATACAGCATGTTGATCATTTCCAACAGTAAGTTCTCTCTCTTTTGAGCAATTGATTAAAGACAGCAAGCCTAAAATCAACAAAATCGATAAAATTTGTAATTTTTTCATGGTATTTTTTTTTAAAAGGATTAAAATTATTTAATTTATTAGTAGTTTATTTACTACCCCTCTATACATTAATACCATTTCACCCCTAAATCTAACCACCTAAAATCGTTTTTTTTTGAAAAAAATTCAATTTAATTTTTAATATATTGAGTTCCAGTAATTTAAAATTTCATTTTTTTGAGATATTTTGATATATTTTTCTAAAGATCGGGTTAAAAGCTTACCTATGTAACAATTTTCCCAGGAAAAAAAGGCAACCAACAGCAGCCGGATTTAAAGGTTTTTTCCCTACTTCAAGAATAAAGCGATTTACTGTCAAATTCATCTGTGTTGCCGGAAAATGGATCAGACAAAGTAAGCAATGCAAGCTTTGCCTTTATACTGATCGACCGTACGATTAGATGTCTTTGTGCTGAGTATAAGCGTTTTGCAAAACAAACAAGCTTATCTGACAGGGCAAAATATGTCCTGTCGTGAAAAAAAGTAAACACCTCAGGTTTTTTCTCTTCATTTGCCATCAGGTCTGTCAATATTTTTGAGCTATTGATCATGCTAAAAAAGAGTGGAAATCTGAATGAATATTGAAATAATATGACTGAAATGGCAACTGAAATATTTTCCACCTAATAAAAATAGTTTACTTGTGGATTTAAGGTGCTTCTATAAAAAATGATCCTCAATAAACAACGTATATTCCTTGAGGATATTACTGAGTTCCTCTTCCCCTTGATAATTTTCTGGTAAATGAGAAAAAGCTTGATATTGCCTTTTTAACTTCACAAGACTCTCTCTTTTTAAATTAAATCCATTCTTTCTATTAACCACAATATCAAATCCTGGATTGTATATGATTTTTATTTCTTTAGCATTATGGAATGCATTTTCCGTAAAGACTAAATAATCTCCATTTTTAAACCCAAATTCTATTTCGCTTAAACGAAATCTATGTCTTCGAAAGAATGGCATTAAAATTCTCAGGGCTATAATTAAATAAGATTCTGTCCAAGTTAGTTCCATAGCTTTATTTATAGATGATTAATGTCTTTACGATTCTTATATACGTAACTTTATAAACCCTGCTGTAATTATAGTTCTGAATGGTTGGCAACTCAACTCCATGATAAAATGGGCTATAACCACTACGACCAGCATCGTAAATGTAATATTCAGCTTTAATTGTTTGTTCCATCCATATTTGGTTAAATTCTATAGCTTTTGGATTTGGAATGTCTTTACCAGAATACGCAGGTAAATCATCAGGCCAACTCCGGCTTATTGTTTCACTATCTAATAACTTACCATATTGGTCAACTCTATTCTGAGGGCCTCCAATAACAGCACTATTATTTGGTTTTCCTGACCAAGGATTAATACCGGATTTTTTAGCAGCGACATAACCACCTACACCGCCTGCGATGCCCCCTATTGGAGCTCCTGTAATCATACCGTTCATACCTGCTTGGTGAGCTGCACTCACATCACCCGTCATTAGATATCCACCTGTAAAACCTCCTGCATACCCACCAGCTGCACCTCCAATTACCGCCCCCCAACAGGCGGCATCAAGAAACACTCCTACTCCTGGCAATAATGCCGTAAATATAAACTCCCCATCAGGGTCAGTAAACACTAACGGATTATTCCATGCATAGCTATACCTGTTAAAACTCTGTGAGAAATCGGGTGCTTGTATGTAATTATCCGGTGAGAGCATGCGCGAAACCACGGGATCATACATCCTGCCGTTCATATTTATCAGGTTGAAGGCGTACAAATGCTCGTGACCGGTAAAGCCGATAACATCCCAGCTATACAGACTCACAAAGGGGTCTTCTATCCTAAGATAGTCACTAGTTATTTTATGTGTATACAACCAGCTCATTTGTTGTTTCTACGGCATTACCTGATTTAATAGGGTAAAGATAGAGTTTTTTGGGTTGTGTGTTGTTTAGGAGTAATTTTCTTAAGTTTTACAAACTCCGATTTAGGAGAAATTGCACTTTACACACTTTTTGGGATAGTATCTGCTTACACGCTTACCTCAAAACCTGCTAAAAACCAAGCTGGACAGGGCAGGGGAAAAGAAAGCAAAAAAAGAATGGAAAAGCAAGAGGGATAAGGATTTGAGTCGATTTTATGCGATTATTGATAACTTTTCTAAAAACGACCTTTGAAAGTCTTGAAAACTGACTTACGGATAAGAGATGTTATAATTCATCGCCTTTAAATCTTCTATACTCAAATCAAGCCGTTTCAATATTTTGTAATGAACCCGAATACTGTCCCATTGTTCATTTTCATAAACAGTATTGTCTATAAAATGCACGGACAAAGTATCAGCAGGCAATTTTTTTAGGTTTTCCTCCCAAGAAATTTTGGAATCAAAATAGCAGCTTTTACCTACACTTGCCTTTTGTAAAGCCGGTTTTGATGCGGGCAGGGTAGTGTCGGGATATTGCGTTGCGGAATATTCATCTGCCAACAAAATACGGATTTCGGCAGAGGAATTGTTTGTAACAATAATCCTGTAAAATTTATCCACGAATGGTGGTTTTTCGCAGGCATTGGCACATAAAACAATAGTGGCAAAAGTTAATATTATCATATTTTTCATCATTCAAGTATTTTTATGGTCTTCTTAGTGGGTATCGAGTTAAATAATTTGCCCAATCCACATCGTAACGTTTTCTAAAATATCTTTCTGCGTGGCGGTTGGCTCTGTACTCTGTCCAATCGGCTCCGCTTGCACTCGGTATGCCGACAGCAAGCAAATACGAAAGTCCAAAAATCTGACTATCGAACGTATGCCCGTATTCGTGCATCAACAATGGGTCGTTAAATATGTCAAACTCGTTATCTGTTCTGTGTATATTGATGTGATTTCCTAATGACACCCCCCATATTGTTGATGAGTTAGGATTGACGCTTGTGGCAAATGTAGCCCCGCCAAAGTAATCTACCCTATCTATTGCACCAAAGGTGTTTCGTAATTGAGAAAATCCGTGGCCAATGGTTGATTGTGGCAGTTCCCAACTAAACCGACTAATGCCCTGCCACGCTTGACCAAATAAATTTCTATCGCTGTCTAAATAAAAGTCGCCTGCAAATATTTTTCCTGAATTTGCAAGTGCTGACCAATTGCCTGTTGCAATTCCCTGAACTAAGCCGCTAAGACCGCTCACAACTGTGGAACCTGCGTAAATCCAACCTGCTGTTTTTATTGCAGTCCCAAGTATTGGCACTCCTACTCCAAACCCAACACCTGTTCCCAAAGCTGCACCAGCTAATGCCCCTGCTCCAAATGCTTTTGCTCCGTCCCAAAAGTTGTTTATCTCTCCATTAGCCGCTTGTACTGCCAAGTTACCCACACCAAAAATCGCAGCACCAATAAGGATTGAAATTATTATTTCCCCATCAGGGTCAGTAAACACTAACGGATTATTCCATGCATAGCTATACCTGTTAAAACTCTGCGAGAAATCGGGTGCTTGTATGTAATTATCGGGCGAGAGCATACGCGAAACCATGGGGTTCCCGAAATAGCAGAGCCATTCGGGATAGACTCCATTCCTGCCGTTTATGTTTATCAGGTTAAAGGCGTACAAATGCTCGTGGCTGGTAAAACCGCTAACATCCCTGCTATACAAACTCACAGAGGTAACTTCTATCCTAAGATAATCACTAGTTATTTTATGTGTATACAACCAGCTCATTTGTTGTTTCTACGGCAGTGCCTGATTTAATAGGGTAAAGATAGGATTTTTTGGGTTGTGTGTTGTTTAGGAGTAATTTTCTTAAGTTTTACAAACTCAGATTTTGGTAAAATTGCACTTTACACACTTTTTGGGAAAGTATCTTTTATCCAGTCGTGTCATTAAAGATATTGCGAACAATTTCCGTGTTTTTGCTCTGATGAGCATAATGTAGTTGGCCGCATGTTGTCATAAAATGTTTAAGGATTTCTTTCAGGAAAACGTGGCTACATTATAAGCGAAAAGCCCTGGCGTGCTGAGGATTATTCATTATTGAATGAATTTAATTGTACTATCTGGTTTTGG
>Ga0265293_10007003_pt1 | contig 17646 bp, 32 predicted proteins | sample Munlanlewell138R_FD_192505 | JGI IMG/M metagenome (GOLD analysis project Ga0265293, IMG submission 192505) | Leachate microbial communities from a municipal landfill in Southern Ontario, Canada - Leachate well 138R | ecosystem: Engineered > Solid waste > Landfill > Unclassified | place: Canada...
ATTATTGAATAATGGGTGAAATAATCTTTTAATTTCCTTGAAAAACTGTTTATACGAACCACAATATTTTAATCTATAATAAACATTAAGACTTTCTCTACATGCTCCCATTTTTTATTTTTTGTATTTTTTTTAATCTATTATCTAATAATATATCATTATAATTAAATATTAATTTATCATCAGTAAAACCGGGATAAGTTTCTATATTAAATAAAAACTTAATCCCTTCTTCTACTCCTTTTAATTTACCTTTTTTCATTATACTCCAGTATGACCAAATCCACCTTGTCCTCTATCAGTTTTACCTAAATCTTCCATTGTATCTACCTTATCCCATTCTACTTGTTTAACTTCATTTATAACACCTTGTGCAATCCTATCCCCATGTCTAATTTCAAATGAATTGTGTAAATCAGTATTTAATAATATAATTCCCACATTTCCAGTGTAATCCGGATCTACTGTACCTGGGGAATTTACAATTGTGATTCCGTTTTTAAGTGCTAAACCACTTCTTGGTCTAACTTGTAATTCATAATTATCTGGTAATTTAATATGTAAATTAGTTGGTATTAATACTCTACCACCAGGTAATAATGTTACAATTTTTTCATCACCAATATTAGTTAGTGTGAATTGTGTATTACCAATTAAATCATTAATTGTTTTAATTTTACTAAAATCAGATCTAAAATCAAATCCTGCTGATAATGATGTTGAATAATTTGGTAAATCGTTTTCTCCGTTATTAAAAACTTTAACTTTAACTTTTTCCATTTTTCTGTATTATTTTTTTAATTTTTAATTTTCTGTATACTTGATTATAGTCTAATGTATTAAAAGGTATAATATGTCTATAATTATCAAAATCATTTATATTCAATTCTAATTTATTTTTTAAATATTTTAATGGTATATTATCTCTACCATTGAAATAATATGTATTAAATTCTATACTACTATTTCTTTTTATTGGTTTTTTATTATATTTTAATATGTCTTTTTTGTATAGATTTAATACTTCTATAACGATCATACCATGTTTTTCTGTTATTTTACGAAAATCATTATTAAAATATCTTTTTATTATAAAAAACTTTTCAAATCCGTTTAAAACTAAATCAGAATTTTTGATATTGGTATTGGTATTATATATAAAATTATCAAAATTTTGTCCAATTGAATCTATTATTACACAATTTGATTTATTATTCATATATTAAATTTACATTAAAGTTTTTTAATTTTCTCTATTTTTTTAATACGATACATAATATCGATTTTATCGAGTATTTTTTCAACTGGTATGAAATTATCTTCAAAAAATTTACTACTGTATTTTTTATTGTATATTTTGTGATCTTTAATTACAATTTCATTAAAATCTTTTTTATTAATATTATAATAATAGAATTTTAATGATATATTTTTTCTTTTCAATTTTACTTTAGTCACATATTTTCTTTTAACAGGATCATAGTATTCTATTTCATCTTGTCTGCTATAACCAATAGAAATCTTTTTACAAAATAATAAACCATATTGTTCTGATAATAGATTTAATATATTGTCGTTGCCATTATAATAATGCATGTAATAATAATCTTCTCCCATTTTTAAATTTTAATTATAAAGATAATACATTATATGTAATTTAAAAAGTTTTGTTTATAAAAAATATTTTTTATCTTTGTAGTCTAAATTTTTAAATTAATAGAAATGGATATTAAAAATCTAAATCAAACCCAATATTCGTTAATTTTGAAAAAGAGTTAAATTTAATAATTAATAAAATAATGATAAAAATGGGAAAAGATAAAATTAAAAATGAATTAACGAAAAGAAGATTACTTAATAAGTTAATGGATATAATGTGCGATTTAGATTTTGATGATAGAATTAGAGACTTAGGTGAAAAATCAACAGAACCACATATTCATGAATTTATGATTGATGGATACATGTTTGAAATAAGATTAATAGATAAAATTAAATAATATGGAAAGAACAAAAGTTGAAATTGAAATCATTAAGAATGAAAAAGGTATCATTTTTATTAAATTTGATGATGGTTGTATTTGTCCGATAAAAAACATTATGGAAAATAATGGAATATTATCAGCACTTGAAGTTGAATTAAAATATGCACTTAAAGAAACTAAATAAATGGGATATAAATTACTCAAATTTATTACTATGATAGTTACACTTTTCTTAAGTGTATTTGTAATATACATGCTAATATCTTTAATATTTGCAATTTCTAATTTTTAAAAAATAAAGATATGAGAAAACAAATAATTTATTTAATATTACTTATTGTAGCATCGGTATATGTCATATTATTTATGGTAAAGATTTTTAATACAGATAATATGATTATCAAGCATGTTATAATTAAAAATTCTGATAAGATATATAAAATATATGATAATGTATTTAAAATTGATCCTTATAAACATTGGTATTTTACTGATGCCACTATTGAGATTATTGATGATAGTTGTTATCAAGTTGTATTATGGGGAAATAGAGATTCTAAATATTGGTGGTTATTGGGTGATCATGCATTTAGTATTGATGTACCATATAATGAAAGTAGGAAAATTGATGTATCAAAAGATAGAGAAATTTTAAAAATTTTACATGATGTAAATAAACAAGAAACAAAAACAATTGATAAACATAAAGAAAGAGTGAATGAACTTGTTGATGATTATTTTTCTATATTAGAAAATTTGATTAATTAATTTTATATATAATATAATATAAAATAAAATAAAATAAATAATACTAAATGAAAAAATTTAACCAATTTATTAATGAAGGTATAAAAATTGATGGTTTAGAATATCCCATATCCGAAAGAGATTTTGAGTATATGAAGAATTCAGGATATAGTAATTTCGCATATGTTAATAACAATCCTGATAAATGGCATGATAAGAAACACATAAGAGTATATAATCATATAACAAAACAACATTTTTATTTAGAAAAAGTTTGGCCAGAAGTCGGTGATAATAATTTAATATTTGTTGATTTTCCAAGAACTGATGCACCAACTGATTCATGGAGTCAACATGCTACACAATATGCAAAAGTTAGATCATGGGGGCAAAGTAGAGATGAACATCATGGTGACTTTATTCGTTTTAAAATTATTCAAATAAATGATGATAATTATTGTAAAGTAGATGATGGTTATAATGAACAACCAAGTGGTTGGTATGCGAGAGATTCTTTTTATAAAATAAATAAAATATCTTAAAAATTAATAATATTAGTATGATTAAAAAATGGGATCAATTTGTTAATGAAAATAAATCAACATTAGAACCGATAGTCATAAAATCAAAAAAGAATGATTTATTCTATATTAAAATACATTTTGATAAAGAAGGTAGAGTAGATAAAGTTGAAAATAAATGGGATGTTAAAATACCTGAATGGTATGGTTTTAATGTTAATGAAATCGAGATTAATAATTGGATAAGAAGAAAAGAACCAGAACTTTACATTGAAAAAAGTGTTAATGAAAGTGTAAATTTATCAAAACAAGATATTATTGAAGGTAATGTTATTATTGCAGATTACTTAGGTTTAAGATATAAAAATAGTGATACATATTATATTGAAGAACACGAATATCCATCTGCTGATTCTTTTTGGGAAAATGATACAGATTGTATTTACCATAAAGAAAATTTATTATATGATTATTCATGGGATTGGTTGGAACCTGTTATTGACGAATTGGAAAAAAAATATTCAGTAGAGTTTGAAAGGGATGATATTAAAAAAACATGGTTAGATGTAGTTAATTTTATTAAACAACTTAATAATAAACCAACAAATGAAGGTAAAAGAGAAAAAATCTTTTTAAATGGGTATGAAATGTGGTTGGATAGAGATAAATTAATGATATATGATAAAGAAGATTCAAAAAAAGGAATTGGGTTTGATGTAGCAGGAGAAGGAGATGGAATCTATATACATTCACAACATTTAACAAAAGATGAAAAAAGACAATTAACCGATTATCTTAAATATGGGAAAAAATAATAATTAATATGGGAAAAATACAAAAATTTGAAGATTTCATGAATGAAAAATTGGATATTACAGATAAAGATTGGACTATTATAAAAAAAGGAACGTCATTACCTGATGATTTTGTCAAAAATGGTGTTTTAAATAGAGAAAAATATGTAATTGAACATGGATTTTCAGATACAAATAAGTGGTTTGATGAATTTTCAAGTCCTGTTACAGCAGAAATAATCGGATCAATAATTATTGGTAGTAATGCTTATAATGATTTTAGATATAGATTAAGAACCGTTAATGACGATAAATGGGATTTGAAAAAAACAACTATTGCTAAAATAATGGGAAATAGTTCAAAATCTAAAAATGATGATAATAGTAAAATTGCATTTGATGATGAAATTGAATATGAACTTAAAAGATATTTAGAAAATACTATTTGGAGTAAAGTTGGTCAAATTGAAAAAAGAACTAAAGAATTAATAAATTTACATAGAAAATTTATAGATTTAGTTAAAAATAAAATAAGCGCTAACGAAATAGCTAGAAAATTATACGAATATGAAAAAAATATTTTAAATAGGAAATAAGTTTTATGAAAAAATTCAATGAATTTATAAATGAATACAATTCAGAATTAAAAAAATTTATCATCGAAAATAATAAATTTAAATTATTTATTAATAACACTTTAGCCACAGAAACATCGTTTAATATTGAAGAACCTGATGAATTTTTTAATCATGAATATGTATCGATTTATGATTTAAAAACATATAAAGAATATCAAGGTAAAGGATACGCTAAATACTTATTAGAACAAATATTTATATATGTTAAAAATAAACTTAAACTTAATACCATAACATTAATTGTTAATAAAGATAATTATAAAGCAGTCAATCTATATTTTAATATGGGATTTGAAATTTTTATTGAATATGATGATAGTTACTCACTAATTAAAAAATTAAATTAATATGAAAAAATTTAATGAATTTATAAATATACCAAAACATGAATTTACGTTTGCTTATCATGTAACCAGACGTAAAAACTTAGAATCAATATATGAAAATGGTATTGAACCAAGAATACCAAAAGATTTTGGAATAGATGGTGATATTAAAGGTGTTTATCTTTTTAAAACAATAGAAGATACTGAAAATGCACTATTTAATTGGTTAGGTGAAAGAATTGAAGAATGGGAAGAAGAAAACGAAGAAGAATATGATGAGGTTGTTTTAAAAATAGATATATCAGGATTATACGAACACCTTATTGATACAGTAGAATATGAATGGACATGTTTGGTTAATATTGATCCAAATAGAATTATTGAAATAATTGAAATGTAAATATATGAAACAAAATTGGTTAGATGTTTACTTAGGTAAATATCAATGGTATAGAAAATTAAGAAAAGGAACTTGGTATAAACATCAATTTACTAAAGATGCAGAAGAACTAACATTTCCAGCTGGTGATACTTGGTGGGCAAGATATAATAAAATAAATAGATATTCCGATGTTATTTTAGTGGAAACATTTTAAATGTTAAATATTTTTATTATCTTTGTGATCTAAATTACACAAGTATGAAAATATCAGAATCTAAACTTAAACAATTATTACACGTTGAAAACAAGGTAATTATCTTACCAACATCACCACAAAGATTAGCACATTTTAGTGATATTAAATATGAAAAACGGAAACGTAAAAAATTATTTACAAAAAAAGAAGTAGAAGAAATTTTCTTAACAAATTGTAAGTTAACATCATATAATACTAATCATGATAAAATAGGGGTATATGATGATTCTTTTGTATGTCATTTTATTAATAACTATGATATTATGAGTTGTAGATTATCATTTAAGAATATTAAGAAACAACTAGATAAATTTGGTTTTGAAATAATTAAAAAAGAACAATAATGAAATCACCAGAAGAAATATTGAAAAGTATTGGTATAAAACCAACAACTAAACACCACGATTATAATTATTTATATAATGCGGTATTAAAATGTTTATTTGAAGCACAAAAAGAAGCATGGAATGAAGCAATTGATAAGGCTTCTGAAAATTTAAAACTTAAACTTATTTATGAACATACTTATGATCCTTCTGTTCATGGTGAAGAATATGCCAGAACACAAGATAGGGATTATATTGCTATAATTGATAAAGATAGTATTGTTAAATTAAAAAAATAAAAATTATGAGAGGTTTAATTAATTATTTTAGACAAGCATTCTGTAAACATGATTGGATTGTTGAAGAAGTAATCGTTAATGAACATCAAGGTATTTTTAATACTAGAACAAATACAATTAGAGTTTATATGAGATGTAAAAAATGTGGATATCACACTAAACATTGGAAAAGTTAATTTATAAAAATATGATAAACTTAAGCGAAATATTTGAAATCGTATTTAAGGAACAGGTTTTAGTAAATGTGTCTATATTTGAAAAATCAATGAATGGTTTTCGAAATACACAAACTATTAAAAATATTACTGCTCAAATAATTGATGATACTATTTGTTTAAAAAATAAAGACAATAATGTATTTTTTAAAATGGTAAGATTACGAGTAAATGATGAGTCTATTTTCTTACAATTTACTAAACCATATTTAAATAAAATTAAATGTAGTGGTAGTCTCAATTTTGATACAGTTGAAAATTTTGGGTTTTCATCAAAATCAAAATTAGATAGATTTAAAAAAATTATTAATAGATTTGAAAAAAATAAGACATTCTTTAATGCTAGAAAAATAATTATATATTTAACAAAGTTTACACCTTTTTATTTATCATCTGAATTCGGATTTGATGGTATAAGAGTTCGTATTATTGACATTAAAGAACCTAATTTTGCATCAAATATCAGAAAAAACGCAAAACCAATACTAGAGAAAAAACAGAAAGAATTAATTCATCTAATGGGTATGTCAAATGACATCCAAACAAGAATTAAAAATATTAAAGATGAAATAAATAGAATAAATTCATACATTTAAAATTATGGAAGTAAATTTAAAAGGTAATATTTATATTAAAGGTTTTGATAAAAATAACCCATTTGATAAGGGGAATAAAGATAGTGATTTTTTTAATCATTTTCATAAATTAAATGATGAAAATATCATTTATATTGGAAGAACTATTGATATAACAGAAGATGTTGCACAATATTGTGTAAATTCAATAAACTCCAATCATTACGAAGATTACACTAACTTTAATTCTTTTGTAGATACAGCAAAAGAATCTATTTTAAGTGCATGTAAACAAAAATTCTGTATAATTTATCGTAAATAAATGAGAACTATTTATTTGAGTAAACCTATACCTATTAAAGATATTAATAAATTTAATTTTGTTAATATTACTATTATTGATCATAAGAAATGTACAATACAAGTTTTTATAGATAAACCTTTCGTATTTTATGGATATACTAATAAAGATGAATTATTAAATTTTGAAATACATAATCACGATTATAATTTTATTAAAACATTATTAGAATTTTTTATTGTCAATTTCGGTGTATTGTTTTTAACTGATGATGATATGGAGATTATTTTTAGAGAACCTGATACACCAAGAGAATTATTATATGAAAGATCATTAAAAGAATTTGGATTACATAAATATTTAAGATATAACAAATTGAAAAAAATAAAGGGGATTAATTAAATCTCTTTTTTATACTATATTAAAATATCCATTAAATCCCTGTCCAATACTATATTATCAATTAATACTTTATAATTTTTATTTAATAACCTATTAATTTTCATAGTTCTTATATGAGTATTATCATATTCTATATAAATTTTATTATCATCATATCTTAAATATGGATCAACATATACATCTATGTCATTTAATTTTCCTATTTTATAGGGTACAGGATTTGAATTATATAAAACATTATCTATAATTAAACCATGTTGAAACAATGATGAATCCCCTAATGTAGCTCCCATGAAAGCGGTTACTCTTATTTTTGATATGTTATGTTTTCTAAAATGAGATAATAATTCATTAAGGAATACATTTAATGTATCCATTGAATTTTTACATTCAGTAAAATCTAAATCTGTTTTATTAATATTAATTGAAATCATTTTACATATATTTTCTAAGTAAAGTTTTCATTTCTTCTGACTTAGCAAAATCAATTGGTGATTTACCATTTCTATCATCTTGCCATCCTTCATGATCAATTTTTTGATTTAAAACCTTTTTAACATCATCTTCATCTAAACATGCATCAATTATTTTTTGAACTAGGTCAATTCTATCTTCTTTAACTACCTTGTGTATAACTGGTAAATATGACCAATTTCCATATGTAGAAGAACTTCTACCTATTAATTTATCATTTTTAATACACTTATCAACCAATTTTTCAAGTGATCTTTCTTTTTTCTTTTTATATCTTTCTTTTCGTTCAATATTCATTTTATCATGATTATCAGAATGAACTGCAGCAACTACATAAAATTGCGGTTCTAATTCTGATATATTTTTAACTCCCTTTTCTTTAAAGTATCTTCTTTGTTTTTTTGATGAATATTTATCATCTATATCATGATCAGATATTCTTTCACCATAATATTTATCACCCTTTTTAAGTTCATCCTTTGTGATATAGATAGCATCCCTGTTTTGATGTTGTCTATTCATATAATAAACATTCCACTTATCAAAAATTCCTTTTGTTTTTAGTGTTCTTCTTAAATTATCATTTTTGATATCATTAATGGTTAGTTTTTGGATATCATCTTTAATTGTATTTGGTGATAATGATTTATCAAAATCTATTTTTGCTGACAATTCATCATATCTTAATCCAATTCTAGGAACAAAATTAACTAATTTTTTAAGTAATAATTCTAGTAAAATTTGAGGAATTTTTAGGTATCCTTTAATTTGTCTCCAAGATTCATTCATATTTTCATCATTATTGGTTTCGGATACAAAGTTATTAAAATTTTTAATATTTTTCATAAAAATTATTTATTTTTTATGTATATATTAAAAAAGGGATTTAGATTTTTCTAAATCCCTTAAAAATGAAAAATGAAAACCTATATTTGTTCAATTAATTCATTTACCATATCATTATACATTTTTTTGGTTTCTACTGCATTCAAACCACCAGCTCTATATTTTGATATCTTTTTATATGTATTTGATATTTTACTCATTTCTAATGGTGTTAAATTTTCAGCTTTAACATTAGGTGAATTTTCAATATATTTAAATATTAATGATATTAATTTTTTAAAATCTTTTGTTATTGTTCCATTTTGATCGAATAATACTTTTCTATCACATAATGTAAATATAATTGTGTATTTAATTGTATATGACGAATTAAAAAAGTTTAAATATTTTTTATAAAATATCATTTAATTTTTTATCTGATAAATTATATTTTTTTAAAAAATCATCATCATAAAATCTTTTTCCTTTTACTGAATAAAATTGTTTTAATATAGTTATAATTTCATCATAGTTAAAATCATTATAAAAAGATATTATATTATCATCGTTTGTAAAGGAGTATATATCATTATCATCTAATATACTATCCCATACCATATCACTATTTATACTTGGTGAATATCCATAAAAACTAGATATATAATTAAAATCCTTTATTAATTTTTTATATACTTTTTTACCTAATTCTAATTTTTTCATAAAATTTGGTAAACCATTAATAATATCTATTCTATTAAAATTATTTTTATCTATATCAATTTCTAAAAATAAATCCCTATATCCATCTTGAAAAATTTTATTCATTATATCTGAGTTATCATACAATCCAAATAAAATTTCTTTTAATGTATTTAAATATGCACTCAATATTGAATTATAATGAATTTCTATTGTATTATTATAAATACTATAATTTATATCGTTGTAATCTAGTTTTAATGATTCTTCTCTTATTTTATCGATTAATATATTTATTTCTTTTAATATTGATTTAAAATCACCTGATTCCTTAAATCTTTGAATATTTTTCTTTTTATCAGATGACATTGCCATCTCATATAGTTTTTTATTAATATTTAATTGATTTAAATAATCACTATATTTTTTCATTGTTTTAATAAATTTATTTTATTTTTTAGAATATCAATTGTTTTTGATATTTCAATATCATTTAATTTATTATCCATATAAGTTAATGTATTTATAAAATAACCAAGTTCATCATTAGGTATTTTATTATCTATAAGTTCTGTTTTAAGAACCCATCTATATAATCCATATTTTTTTGTATTCTTATTTCTATCATATTGTGATCCAACATCACTAACAATTTTAAAATGTTTACCTGGTATTAAAACATTTAAATCTTCATCCATCACTACTACATTATATTTACTTAAATCACTGGTTGCTTTATCACTGATATCTTTACCATATTTTCTGTGTAAATAAACCATTTTACTATTATAGTTTTCAACTTGATTGTTATCAACTAAATAGTTTAAATCATCATTGTTTTTTATTGCTGAAATTTCGGCATATATTGAATTTGAGTTTTTGTTTTTTGATTCAATTGGTTGGTTATTTGATTCATTAATTAAATCTCCTTTATGTAGAATACAACCATCGATAAGTATATATGGATCATCATTTTGTAAAATATAATCTATATCCCTTGTATTATTGGGTTTATCATATTTTATTTTGATTTTTTTAGGAAATTCACCATTTTGTATTTCTCTGATACTTCCTTTACCTGATCTTATTATATTGTTTACTGCTAATGTTCCACCTGGTTTTTTCATTATTTATAAATAACATTTTTTGATTTATATTTAATTTCATTATCACAATATTTTTTCAAATCAAGAATTATTAGATCATTTAATTTAATATCATAATATTTTACAGGATCACAATTACACGATGAACCAAATACGTTATTAATATCCAATTGTGATTTACAATATTTACAAAAGTATTTAACACATATTATATTTTTATTATTATTACTATAATATACATATATTATAATATCATTTTTATCATTATGAATGATCACAAAATCAACTTTTTTCTTTGATTTCTTAATCAATAAATTAATACTAATTGTTAATAAAGAACCAATTAATATATAAATTAATTTAATTGGTAAATTTTTAATAAATGAATATAATAAATAGAAAGAATTAATAAAAAAAATTTGCATATCATGAATAAAATATGACATAATACCTAATATTATTGATATAATAGTTAATATACCTATTATTTTACCGATAGTTAAATATTTCTTCATATTTTAATTTATATCATTTACATTAAAATCAAAAAAAGACATATTGTATAAATTTAATTTATATTTTCCTTTTGGGTTAAATAATCTTTCAATTATATCACAAGATTCTTTTTGTAATTCTATCATAAATATTTGATTTTCAACTATATGTTTATATCTTTTTTCTGGATTAGGTTCCCATTCTTTTAATCCATCCATTAATTTTTCTATTAAAATAATAGGATATTGACCAAATCCAGCACAAGGATCAAGAAATGTTGATGTTGGATCCTTAAATAGTTCAGGATCGATATTAGATACATGTTCATCAACTAAATAAAAATCTGTAAAAACTTCACCAAAAGTATCAGCGTGTTCTTTTCTATACTTGGACAGTTTATTTATTTCATCTTTAATTTTCTTAATACCTTTTATTGCCATTTTATTTACATTCTTTTAATTCTAAAAGATCATTATCTTTTGATTGATCACCATCTGTTCTTAAATATTTGTCTTTTACAATATGAACTCTTGTTCCTTCTGATGTTTTAATTTCTACCTCGTTTCCATTCTTTTCTAAATCTCTAACTTCTTTGATGAAATCTTCTTTCTTCTTTGAAGAATATGTTTTCTGTCCTTTTTCGTTCAATTTTTCATTGATAACTCCAACATTTATAATCACACCATCTTTGTCTTTATTTACACAATAAATTTCTTTTACAATTTTCATAATTTTATTATTATTTTTTAATTAATTTTAATCTTTCACATCTTTCTTCAATAGTTTGTATGTCTTCCTCTGTTAGATTTAGATATTTGTAAATGTTTTCATCATCTACTTTCTCTAATTTTGAAAAATCAATATGTGGAACTAATGAGAATACGGTTTTTGATACATTTTGCTTATTCTTTAATAAAGAAATAGCAAATCTGAAAACCTTTGAATTTAGATATTCATAAAATGTCTTCATCTCATTAATATTTTCAAAATTCCAACTAACTAAACTTTGACTACAAATCTCATTTCCATCACTACATAAAATTCTACCTAACGCATATGGATTAGCACCATAACTTGATGTTGAAAATATCTTTGGTTTATTCAAGTCCTGTCTTATTTTATCAGTTATCTTATCAACTGATAAATATTTTATCCTGCCTTTTTGCTCAGAAACATGACATTTTATACCATTTTCATCAGATATTAACCTATCATCATTTGTTGATATACCATAATATCCCTCCGCTTTAAAATTTGACAAATTTAACTTTTTAAAGTTTAAGAATTTATTTAATACTTTCAATTCTTCTGTATTCAATTCATAAGGTAAGAAATCCAAAGCAACTTTCCTATCATAAACAACACCATTTAATTCAAATGTTTCTTTTGTATTTTGATTATCAATTACAAAATATGATACTCCACCAGAAATTTGTGTTCCCTTAAATGGATTTTCTTGATAATGAACTATTTTATCAACATTAAATTCATTAATCATTCTTTCTCTGAAAGTTTTCATGGAAGGTTTATTCATCCAATGTGATTTGGTAATCATAATAACATATCTATCTGCCATTTCATATGCCTTTTCTATAAATTCAGGATAAATATCCAAAGACTTCAAATTACCACCTTCTCCCCTTAATCCGTTATACGGTGGATTTGTTATGACACAAGTAAATTTCTTTTTCAATTCATCTAAATTATTTTTTTCATCAAGTATGTTATAATTATATATATTAAAATCTAATATGTTTTTAATTTTTAATATCTTTTGAATCTTTATCATAGTTGATTTAGCAATATCTACTTGTGCTTTTGAAATATCATTTCCAACAATTTTATTATGTATAAACTTATTCCGTTCTTCAATATCAGTAATTATATTTTCTAAAAAGTTCCAAAATTCCAAATATAAACACAATAGAAAGGTACCTTTACCACTACAGATATCCAAATAAGAAAAATTAACATTAAATTTTTGAGAAATCAAATCTCTACAAACAGAAATAGGAGTCATTGTTGATGAATCCGAACTTTCTAATTTATCTATTTGTTTGAATAGAATATCTATTCTTAATTGTTGTTCCTTTGTAATCATTAGTTATATAAATATTCGTTATTAATATTGAATAAGTCAATACTATCATTAATTTTTTCTTCTATTATAAACCCTTTATCTAAAAGAATTTTGAAGTTATCAACACTAATTCCAGTTTGTGTTTTAAATTCTTCTCTATAGTTAAAAATATCATTTATGTTTGAAATTTTATCTACCACAAAAAGAAAGTTCTTAAATCTATTTGTGATTAATCTTGCCTTTATAATATAATCTTCTATTTTTTCAACTTCTCCGCTTTTACCATCACCAACTTTTGTTCTTTTAGAATTTTTACCTCTACCTTCTGATGATTTATTTAATTCCTTTTGTTCTTCTCTTGTTAAATTTCCATGAATGTTTTCAAGTATTTCCTTAATATCATCATCAAACTTTCCTTTGTCTAACATAGATAAAGAACCAAAATAATCAGTTAAAATTCTATTAAAATGTTCCAATAAATCATCACTTTCCATTTTAACAACAGAAGCACCATCAATACTAAAAATTGGCATACATTTTAACATTTCTGAACTAAATTCTGATGGTTCATATCCAGTATATTTAGATATAACGGTTGAATATTCAATATAACATTTCAACATTCTATCCGAATTAAAATCAACTATATGAACTTTTTCCTTGAAAAATTCTCCTTCTTTTCCGACCCAAGGACTACCACTTCTCATTCCTGTTTGAAACCAATTTTCAGCAGAATATCCATCATCTAACATCCAAACAGAGTTCCATTGTTTTACGGTCGATCCTGTATTCCATCTACCACAAGATAATGTAATTGTCTTTCCAACTTTATTATAAATTCTATTTTTAGTATCTTCTAAATTCTTTACTTTATCACCAGAAGCATTGATCACTTTATAATCTTTCCAATAAGGATGTTCAGATAAAATTTTTTCGACCATGTCGGTTTGTATAGTTTCTGGTAAATACCAAAACATATGATTAGTTATTATACTATTCATGATCGAATCTAATTTAATCCATTCCAAAAAGTCATAAATTAATTTTTCATTAGAGAATAATTTATAATTGGTTATTTTTTCTTCATCTGTATAAAATTTCAAAAATTTATTTACTAAATTATTATCATATTTACATAAGAAAACTTCAAATTCAGGTAATGAACGATAAATGTTAGTTTTCCAACCACCTTCTTTCTCTGCTCTTCTTTTTAATTGTTCCTGAAGATATGTCCATGTAAAAACTTCTTCTTTATCATATTTTCCATCTAAAATAGCCTTAAAAGGAGTCCCTGATAAAGCAAGTTCATAATCATATTTCAATTTAGATAGAAAATTTTTAGATTTTTCTGTTTCATATCCATAGTGCATTTCATCAGAAATAACTAAATCAATTCTTTGTTCAAAAATTGGATTCCATTTATCTTTATGTTGTTTTATAATATTTCCTTCATCATCCTTTACTTCTCCAATAGCATCTTGAAATGATGCAAATATAATTTGAACTTTATCAGTTTCTTCAAATTTAACCTCATCTAAACCAATTGATTTTTTGAAAATAAAATCTTCGAACTCAATATGATCTATATCATCTTGCCAACTTTCAGCAACACCATTTGGTTTATATGTTAAAACAAGAACTCTTCTGAATTCCATATTTTTAACAATTCTATAAGAAATATGACATTTACCAGAACGCATTTTAGCATTAACCAATGCTCTTATAATCTTTCTTTTTTCAGTTCTACTAATATTCAATTTGAATAATTTACAAACGCCATCAACAATATCCTTTTGTTCTTCTCTTGGATAATAAGTTTTCAAATTTTTTGTTCCATAAAGAATATCATTAACTTCCCTTGTTGCTTGCTCTATTGTATCAAATTCAAAAAATTCTCTATCCTTATCCTCTCTATATTTAGGAAATTCTCTTTTTTCAAGTTCAAGATGAACTTCTTTATCTGATAAAGAAGAATTTTTCCAAACTTTTAGTATAATTGGTTTCTCAAAAACAAAAGTCCCATCAAGTGTTTCAACTCGGACATTAGCATCAATTGCTTCACCAACTTTAATAATACAACCTCTTCTTAAAGGTTCTAATCCGTGCTCTGTTCTATCCAAATCAGCAGGATATTGTAAAGTTTTAGTTGATATAAGGTATAAATCTTTCATTGAATATTTATTAAATATGTTAATTCATTAAGGAAAAAGAACAAAAATTAAAAATAATATATAAATAATGGGAATTAGTTTAGGTTAAACAAGTATATACTTCCCTTTAATTATTATTTTTTATTATAGTTGAACTATGTTTTTATTTTTATTATTAAAAATTTAAAAAGTTTAATAATTATTTTTACAAATCTCCAATATTCCATTTCAATGCTTTATCCTTCCAATCAATTTGTTCCAAAACAACTTGAATTTTATCTTCTAATTTTTCATTTTCAGGAACAAAATTAAATATCACCGAAAAAGAATATCTATCATCACCTTCTGATATTTCAATTCCAACTCCAGTGATATGTCCATATGTACCATATCCCAATTGTTTCCCATCACCATTATAAAGAACAACCCACTTAACTTCAGACACATTAATTATAGGATTATAATCAGGAAGCAATTTCATAATCCCTTCCAAAGATTTTTCATACATACCATCTTTAGGTTTCCCTATTATTAAACCAGGAAACATTGTTCTACTGTAAATTTCTTCAATTTTAATTTTCATAATTTTTAATTTATTATTTTATATAGTATATTAATATCTTTATCTAATGTTTTTTTAATATCATTTATATTTTTTCTAATCTTATTTTTTTGATTAAATCTATTGATTAATGATTCATCATATTTATGTTTTATAAATAATATTTCTTTTAAATCTTTTGAATTATCAAATGTACTATATATTTTAACTAAACATAAAATACATAAAAACTCATCTTTATTATAATCATATTGTACTGTATGATCAAAATCATTTTTTATTAAAATGATTAGAAATTTTAAGAAATCTATATTATATGGTATATCCACAACATCATTAATTATTTTGTATATATTATATAATGGTAATTCTAATATTTTAATATTTAAATTATCTTGATAAATACTTAATATTTTATTTTTTACTTCTAATGTATAGGAATATTTTTCATTATGACAATATTTATTTTTATAATATTCTATATTTTTAGAATATGATTTAATTTGTTTATCAATTATAAATATATTATCGATGTTTTCAGATATATCAATAATATATTTATATTTATATTTTATAATTATATTTTTATATTTAGATATTAGTTCATATAATTTATTGTTATAATCGTTCAAATCGTTTATATCATAATCACTAAACTCCATAGAATCGATTAGAATTTTAAATTCTGATAATATATTATACCTTAATCCAATATTAAAATATCTTTTATTATAATAGTTAGTGATTATTACCGTTAATATTATAGTTATTATTATTGTTGCTATTATATTTTCCATAATTACATTGATTATTTTTTATTCCTATTACGGAATTATTCGTTATATTAAATAACGCTTTACATTAATTTTTTTAATTTTATATTAAATACAATATTTTTAATATTTTTTAAAAAATTAAACAAAAAAAGACAACACCTTAAAGATATAAAACCTAAAGGTATTGTCTTTTCTTCTTTGATTTGTATTTCCAAGATTTTAGTGGATTATCATAATCACGTTCACCATCATTCCAACAATCACACCAATAACCCCTTCTTTTTGAACAAATCCAACAACAATCCCAATGGATTAACTGTTCATAAATCAATTTGTAAATTCTACGATTTGTAGTTTCTTTTAATTCTTTTACTTTTCTCATGACTATTAGGTATTTTTACCTAAAGTCCATCAAATTTTTTTTTCATAGTTTAAAATTCAAAATAGGTTTTATACATAACTGGTAGACTTATCATCTCAAATTTTGCTGCGCTTGTTAGTATTAACCTCCAACCCAATTTCATTACACCATTATGATGAAATTTAATATATTTAGAAATGGTGTCTATTTGAATTTGAGTCATATCAACATTTTCTTTACCCAATCGTTTATTCAAACAACCTGCAAAATGTACTCTATTTCCATGTATTTTAACCCAACCATTTTGTTCGAGCCAAGCATCAGGATTAATGTCACGTTCATTTTCACCAT
>Ga0265293_10007004_pt1 | contig 17645 bp, 11 predicted proteins | sample Munlanlewell138R_FD_192505 | JGI IMG/M metagenome (GOLD analysis project Ga0265293, IMG submission 192505) | Leachate microbial communities from a municipal landfill in Southern Ontario, Canada - Leachate well 138R | ecosystem: Engineered > Solid waste > Landfill > Unclassified | place: Canada...
AATGGCGGCACAAAACAAAGGAATGCGTTTTGTTACCATTCCCAAAACGGCAGCAATGACGCCTCAGGAAACCGTTAAAGGAACTTGGAAAGAATGCAATTCCGAAAATGCTCCGTGGTTCAGCGCAACGGCTTATCATTTTGCGCAAATGCTTTATCGGACATTAAACGTTCCGGTAGGAATAATTGTTTCCAGTTGGGGAGGAACGAGAGTAGAAGGATGGATTAATCGTGAGATTCTCGAGACCTATCCTGATATTGATTTGAGCGAAAAAGCTATCAATGATCTTCATCCAATGTGGCGTCCGATGGTTATGTACAATGCGATGATCCGTCCTTTGATTCACTATACCATTAAAGGTTTTATCTGGTATCAAGGAGAATCGAATGTTGGCCATCACGATGTGTATGCCGACCGACTTGCCAACATGGTCAACCTTTGGCGTAAAGATTGGGGATTGGGCGATTTGCCATTTTATTACGTTGAAATTGCTCCCTGGATTTATGGTGACGGTGAGACCGGTACCTCCGGCGCACTGCTGCGCGAAGCCCAATTCAAGGCACAATCACTGATTCCCAATAGCGGCATGATTTCGACCAACGATTTGGTCGAAGATTATGAAAAAACCAATATTCATCCTCGCAATAAAATCGATGTAGGGAAGAGACTTGCTTTTATGGCTCTTTCGCAAACTTATGGTCATGCAGGTGTGGCTTGTCATGGACCGGAGTATAAATCGATGGAAATAAAAGACGGAAAAATTTACCTTTCTTTCAACCATGCCGAGAACGGTTTCAGCAGAACGGTGGGCATAAATGGTTTCGAGATTGCCGGAGATGATCGGATTTTTCGTCCGGCTAAGGTTGAGGTCGATTTGAACAACAGGATATTGATTGTTTCGAATGAAAATATTCCGAACCCCGTAGCGGTAAGATATTGCTTCAAGAATTTTCAAATCGGGAATCTTTACAATACACGCGAATTGCCTGTAGTTCCCTTCAGAACGGACAATTTCGAAAAATAAAACTGTTGAAAAATGAAAAAAATATTTATTCCCGTCGTTAGTTTAATTTTGGTAATGAATGCAAATGTGGACGCTCAAAAAACCGTCCCCTTGTATCAGAATCCAAAAGCAACCGTGGAAGCACGTGTAAGCGACTTGCTTTCGCGAATGACACTCGACGAAAAAATCGGACAAATGAATCAGTTTGTCGGGATTGAACATATCAAAACTGCCGAAGCTAATCTTACGGCTGAACAACTAAAAAACAATACTGCAAACGCTTTTTATCCCGGATTTTCGACCACTGATTTGGAAAACCTGACAAAAAAAGGTCTGGTTGGCTCGTTTCTTCATGTTTTAACTATTCAGGAAGCCAATTATCTTCAGTCGCTGGCTATGCAAAGCCGATTGAAAATTCCCGTCATTTTTGGTATCGATGCCATTCACGGAAATGCCAATGCACCCGACAATACTGTGTATCCGACAAATATCGGTTTGGCTTCGTCATTCGATACGGAAATGGCATACAAAATTGCCCGACAAACAGCAAAGGAAATGCGGGCGATGAATATGCACTGGACGTTCAATCCAAATGTAGAAGTTGCCCGTGATCCGCGTTGGGGTCGTGTTGGCGAAACTTTCGGTGAAGATCCTTATCTGGTCACCCAAATGGGCATTCAAACAGTCAAAGGTTATCAAGGCGATTTAAACAGTGAGAACGACGTTTTGGCCTGCATTAAGCATTTCGTTGCCGGAAGCGAACCGATCAACGGAACCAATGGCTCACCGGCCGATCTTTCGGAACGGACATTACGCGAAGTTTTTTTCCCTTCTTTCAAAGCCGGTGTTGATGCCGGAGCTATGTCGGCGATGATGTCGCACAACGAACTTAACGGCATTCCCTGCCACAGCAACGAATGGCTGATGACCGAGGTGCTGAGGAAAGAATGGGGATTCAAAGGTTTTATCGTGAGCGATTGGATGGATATCGAACATTTGTACGACTTACATGCAACGGCCAAAAATTTGAAAGAGGCTTTTTATCAATCCATTATGGCCGGAATGGATATGCACATGCACGGCATTCACTGGAACGAACTGGTTTCGGAACTGGTGAAAGAAGGGCGCATTCCCGAATCGCGAATCGATGAATCGGTACGAAAAATCCTGACGATAAAATTTCGTTTGGGGCTTTTCGAGCATCCTTATGCCGACGAAAAAACAACGATGAAAATCCGATTAAATCCCCAACACCGACAAACTGCTCTTGAGGCCGCACGCAACAGTATTGTTTTACTGAAAAACGACGGAATTCTTCCTTTAACGGAAAAATATAAAAATGTGCTGGTAACCGGCATCAACGCCAACGATATGAATATTCTCGGCGACTGGAGTGCAGTTCAAAAAGATGAAAATGTGATCACCGTTTTGGAAGGACTAAAAATGGTATCGCCAAATACACATTTCGAATTTGTCGATCAAGGCTGGGATCCACGAAACATGTCACCCGAAAAAGTAAACGAAGCCGCTGAAAAAGCCAAGTCCGCCGATTTGAATATCGTAGTTGCCGGAGAATATATGATGCGTTTCCGCTGGACAGAGCGAACCGGAGGGGAAGATACAGACCGTTCGGATATCGATTTGGTTGGGTTGCAAAACGAACTGATCGAAAAAGTGGCGGCATCGGGAAAGCCAACGATTTTGATTTTGATTACCGGTCGTCCGTTGGGGGTAGAAAAAGCAGTTGGGAAAGTGAATGCACTTGTTCAGGCTTGGGAACCGGGAATGTACGGAGGCGAGGCAATAGCCGAGATTCTTTATGGAAAAATCAATCCTTCGGCAAAACTTCCCATAACCATTCCCCGAAGCGTCGGTCAAATACAAATGATTTACAATCACAAACCTTCGCAATACTTTCATCCGTATGTGGTAACTTCCAGTGAACCTTTATATCCATTCGGATTCGGATTGTCGTTCACCACCTACAAATATGATAATCTCCAACTATCCCGTTCGGAAATTTCGAAAGACGAAAACCTTGAAGTAAGTGTGGATGTTACCAATACCGGCAAAATGGATGGTACGGAAATTGTGCAACTTTACCTTCGCGATAAGTTCAGTTCCGTAACACGGCCGATAAAGGAATTGAAGGATTTTGCCCGTGTAACGTTGAAAACCGGTGAAACCAAAACCGTACATTTTACTGTTTCTCCCGACAAACTCACTTTTTTGGATAAAAATCTGAAGCCGGTGGTTGAAACCGGCGAATTTATCGTAATGGTCGGTTCTTCGTCCCGAGAGGAAGATTTACTGAAACAAAGTTTTTACGTGAAAGAATAGAAATCGAAATGAAAAAAAACTGGCTCATTTTTCTTTTAAGCATTTCGTGCTTAGAAGCATATGCTCAAAACACTTCGAACGTACGTTTTAATTCGCTCGGGTTTGTGCCTCAGCAAATGAAGGAAGCAACAATTATCAAAAATTGCGACTCTTTTGTTGTAAAAGATGCAGCAACTCATGAAATGGTTTTTGCCGGCAAAACAAGAGGCCCCATTTTTCAGCAAGATGTGAATCAAGAGGCATGGATTGCCGATTTCTCGGCGTTTACAAATCGCGGGAATTATTATATCGAACTTCCGGACGGTGAAAAATCGACAGTGTTTCCGGTTAATGAAAATGTATATCATGAGCCGTTCGAAACCGTCATGCGGGGTTTTTACCTGTGGCGATGCGGCACTGACGTTCATGGCAAGCACAATGGAGAAATATTTTCACATGCAGCTTGCCATTTGGATGATGGGTATGATGATTATCTTGGCAACAAGGGATTTAAACGTGACGGGACAGGCGGCTGGCACGATGCAGGTGATTACGGCAAATATGTTGTAAATGCCGGAATCACCCTCGGCATCCTGTTTATGGCATGGGAACATTTTCAACCGGATATCGAAAAAATTTCGTTGGACATTCCGGACACAGCTCCCAAATTACCTGATTATTTAAAGGAATTGAAGTGGGAAACGGATTGGATTTTGAAAATGCAATATCCCGATGGCAGTGGCCGTGTATCGCATAAGCTTACCCGTGTCGAGTTTGCACCTTTTATCATGCCGGAGGAAGATAAGGAAAAAAGATATTTTACCGAATGGAGTTCTGCCGCAACGGCTGATTTTGTAGCTATTACGGCAATGGCTGCCCGAATTTTCGCTCCATTTGATAAGGCCTTTAGTGAAAAATGTTTGAAAGCTGCCCGTCTGAGTTATCAATATCTGAAAGCGCATCCCGAAAATAAACCTTTTGTTCAGGGCGATTTTAAAACAGGTGGTTATCAAACTTCTGATGAAGACGACCGACTTTGGGCTGCTGCCGAAATGTGGCAAACAACCGGCGAAGAGGAATTTTTGAGAGATTTCGAAAAACGAGCCTCAAAAATGAATTGTCGAATTGACGAGGATTGGGATTGGGGAAATGTTTCCAATTTGGGTATGTTCACTTATTCCTTGTGTGAAAGAAAAGGTAAAAACAAAAATGTTGAACAAACCATTCGACAAAATATTATTGCAGTTGCTCAAAAAATAGTGAATAACGCTCAAAAAGATATTTACCGTCGTCCGCTAAAGCGATATTACTGGGGCTGCAACGGAACAGTAGCCAGACAAACCATCAATCTCTTTGTTGCGGATTGTCTCAATTCCGATAAAGTTTATAAAGAAACCGCATCGGATGCCGTTGCACACTTGTTCGGACGAAACTACTACAACCGGTCCTATGTTACCGGAATTGGAATAAATCCACCGATGCACCCACATGATAGACGTTCCGGCGCAGACAAAAATAGAGCTCCGTGGCCCGGCTATTTGGTTGGCGGAGGACATACGGCTACCGACTGGGTTGATGAACAAAACGATTACGCTCGTAATGAAATAGCTATTAACTGGCAAGCGCCGCTGGTTTTTGCATTGGGATGGATGTTGAAATGATTTTTTTTTCGATGTCCTTTCGGAATCACTATAATTGACAAAAAATAATCTGTTGACGGCATATACATAAAATTTTATTCTATTAGTTATGAGAAACTTATATTCTATTATTATCATTTTTCTTTCGTTCGTTCTATTTAGCTCTTCATGTGCTTCCAAATCATTCCAAAAGATAGAAAACGGAATTATCCTTTCCATAAAAGAAAAGGATAGCATCCCTGCACAAAAAATCAAGATAGAGGTTGTTAACGATAGAATTTTACATGTACTGGCGACAGCCGATAAAAATTTTTCGCAGGAAAAGAGTTTAATCACCGTTCCCAATCTCCAATATTCGGATAAATTTACAGTAAGAGAAACGGACAAAGAGGTAGTTTTATCGACTGATTCATTGAGGGTAACCATAAATAAATCAACGGGCGAAATTGCATTTTTTGACAAGCACAATAAACCAATTCTCCTTGAAAATGAGGGAGGCGGAAAAACATTTACGCCCATCGAAGTGGAAGGGACAAAAGGATATACGCTACGTCAGGTTTTCGAATCGCGAAACGACGAAGCTTTTTACGGATTGGGACAACATCAGTCGGACGAATTCAATTACAAAGGCAAGAACGAATCTCTCTTTCAGTATAATACAAAAGTTTCTGTTCCAATGATTGTTTCCAACAAAAATTACGGAATTTTGTGGGACAACTATTCATTGAGCAAATTTGGCGACATTCGCGATTATGGACAACTCAACCAGTTTAAACTTTACGACAAAACCGGTAAAGAAGGCGGACTGACGGCAACTTATGCCAATAAAGAAAAAACAATATCAAGAATCGAATCTGCGATTGATTATGAAAACCTTTCGTTGATAAAAAATTTTCCGGACAATTTCGATTTATCCGATGCGACGGTAGTTTGGGAAGGACAAATTGAATCTCCCGAAAGTGGAATCTATCGATTCATGCTTCATTATGCCGGTTACACCAAAGTATTTTTGAACAATGAACCTGTAGTAAAAGAACGCTGGCGTGCAGCATGGAATCCGAACGATTACAAATTTTCTTACAACTTCATAGCCGGGCAAAAAATACCGATTCGCATCGAATGGAAACCTGACGGCAATATTTCGTATTTATCTCTCAAAGCACTTAGTCCGGTTGATGACGCAGAACAGAAAAAACTTTCGCTTTGGAGCGAAATGGGCAACGAAATAAATTATTTTTTCATCTACGGAAAAAATATGGACGATGTGATCAGCGGCTACAGAACCGTTACGGGAAAATCGCAAGTGATGCCTCAATGGGCTATGGGCTTCTGGCAAAGTCGCGAAAGATATAAAACCCAACACGAACTATTGGAAACGCTCGCAAAATTTCGTGAAAAACATATTCCCATCGATAACATTGTTCAGGACTGGTCTTATTGGCCTGTTGATGCCTGGGGTAGTCACGATTTCGACAAACAGCGCTTTCCCGACCCAAAAGGTATGGTGGATTCGGTACATGCCATGAATGCAAAGATTATGATTTCGGTTTGGCCCAAATTCTATATTACTACCGAACATTACAAACAGTTTGATGAGCATGGTTGGATGTATCAGCAAGCCGTAAAGGACAGCATTCGCGATTGGATTTATCCCGGCTATATTGGTTCGTTCTATGATGCTTACGCCGAAGGAGCACGCAAATTGTTTTGGAAACAGCTTGAGCAAAAACTATATCCTCTAGGATTTGATGCCTGGTGGATGGATGCTTCCGAACCAAACATCCAGGACAATACCGATATGAATTATCGAAAAAAATTGTGTGGTCCAACTGCATTGGGACCATCCACCAAATATTTCAACGCGTATGCGTTGATGAATGCCGAAGCCATATATGATGGACAGCGTGGTGTTGACCCCAATCGGCGGGTATTTCTTCTCACCCGATCAGGATTTGCGGGATTGCAACGCTATTCCACTGCCGTTTGGAGTGGCGACATCGGAACTCGTTGGGAAGACATGAAAGCCCAAATTTCGGCCGGGCTGAATTTTTCGTTAAGTGGAATACCTTATTGGACAATGGATATCGGCGGATTTAGCGTCGAAAAAAGATACGAAAACGGACAACGAATTTTTGATAAAACAGGCGAAGAAAATGCCGATCTGAAAGAATGGCGCGAACTCAACACCCGATGGTATCAATTTGGAGCTTTTGTCCCATTGTTTCGCGCTCACGGTCAGTTTCCATTTCGAGAGCCATTCAACATTGCGCCTGAAGATCATCCCGCCTACAAATCGATCCTCTATTATGATCGGTTGAGGTATCGACTTATGCCTTACATTTATTCGCTTGCGGGAATGACCTTTTTCAATGATTATACCATCATGCGTGCTTTGGTAATGGATTTTACCGATGATGCGAATGTAACCAATATTGGTGACCAGTATATGTTTGGAACGGCTTTCATGGCTTGTCCTGTTTATGAATATGGAGCACGAACCCGAAAAGTATATTTTCCGAATTGTGCAGGGTGGTACGACCTGTATTCCGGCACTTTCATCGACGCAAAGCAGTGGAAAACGGTAGATACACCTTACGAAAGAATGCCCATCTTCGTTCGCGCCGGAAGTATCGTTCCTTTTGGCCCCGAAATAGAATATTACAATCAAAAATTGCCTGACGAGATCACGCTTTATGTTTACGACGGACAGAATGGTTCGTTTACCCTGTATGAAGACGAAGCGGTAAACTACAATTACGAGAAGGGGAAATTCAGCATGATTCCTTTCTCTTTCGACAATTCCACAAAAACACTTACCATTGGAGAACGAAAGGAATCTTACGACGGGATGGTGCAAAATAGAAAATTTAACGTTATTTTTGTACAACAAAATTCTCCAAAACCTCTGGATTTCGAAACCAAAGGAATGGAAGTGAAATACACAGGGGGAAAAGTAACCATAAAATTATAGCAATGAAAAAAATCGGAATCTATCTCTTTGCATCGCTCCTAACACTGGCATGGAATGTTTCCGGACAAGAAAATGGGAGAAAGGTCAGCAGTTTCAACGAAGGATGGAAATTCCATTTGGGAGACGTTGCAGCGGCCTCACAGCCATCGTTCGACGACTCCGATTGGAGAAACCTCACTCTACCTCACGACTGGGCTATTGAAGGCTCCTTCAGCATAGATAATCATTCGGGAGCCGGAGGAGGAGCGCTACCGGGTGGTGTAGGCTGGTATCGAAAAACTTTTCGAGTAAATCCATCGGCAAAAGGCAAAAAGTTGTTTGTCGGATTTGATGGTGTGTACATGAATTCGGACGTCTGGATCAATGGGCATCATCTGGGGTTTCGTCCCTACGGATACATTTCGTTTCAATATGACCTCACGCCTCATCTCCGTTTCGATGGCGAGAATGTCATTGCCGTCAGGGTCGATAACAGCAAACAGCCCAACTCGCGATGGTATTCCGGTTGTGGCATTTATCGAAATGTATGGCTTACGGAAACCGCTCCCGTGCATGTAGATAATTGGGGAACGTATGTTACTACCCCAAATGTGTCAGCCGATAAGGCTACGGTGAACATCGTTACCACCATACGAGACGAAAAATCTTCTCCGGCAAATATCTTGTTGAAAACATCAATCATCGATCAATCGGGCAAGATTTTGGCTACGGCTCAATCGCCAAAAACAATTAAAGAAAGCGATATTGCCAAAGAGGAACAACAATTAGTGCTTGATAATCCTCGGCGCTGGAGCATTGAAGATCCGTATTTGTACAAAATATGCACCGAGATTGTAGAAAAAGGGAAAACAATCGACACCTACACTACCCCACTCGGCGTCAGAACGTTTGTTTTCGATCCTGACAAAGGGTTTTCGCTCAACGGACAACCCGTGAAGATAAAAGGTGTGTGCATGCATCACGATTTGGGCTGTCTGGGTGCAGCGGTCAATAAACGCGCTATCGAACGGCAATTGCAAATTTTGAAGGGTATGGGAGTAAACGGCATTCGAACCTCACACAATCCGCCTGCACCCGAATTGTTGCAATTGTGCGACAGCATGGGGTTTATCGTAATGGACGAAACTTTCGACATGTGGAGAAAGAAAAAAACCACCTACGACTATGCACAATATTTCAACGAATGGCACGAACGCGACCTTACCGATCACATTTTGCGTGACCGAAATCACCCGTCGGTATTCATGTGGAGCATCGGCAATGAGGTGATGGAACAATGGACGGATGCCAATGCCGACACGTTGGATATTCAACAGGCCAATTTAATACTCAATCTGAAAAGAGATCCTGCTTCGCTCCGATCGGATTCGATGAGCGTAAACGCACTATTGACAAAAAAACTCGCCGACATCGTCAGGAATCTTGACCCGACACGTCCCATTACCTCCGGCAATAATGAACCCAGCCCTCAAAATCATCTTTTCAAATCGGGAGCCATCGATCTGATCGGATTCAACTATCACCTCTCCGATTTCGATAACGGAAGTCCCATCAGCATGGAAAGTTTCAAGGCACCTCAACGAAAAGCATTCTATGGCAAATGTCTGGTTGTGATTCAAAGCGATAAAACCGCCGACAAGATTCGCCTGACAGCTACCTCCAATGGTCTGAAAAGCGGTTCCACAATTACTGGATTTAAAAGATAACGAAGGCAAATATTCTGTTTTGTGGTACGATACACGGAATGGGGGGTGAACTGCAAAAAGGCGAAGTGAAAACCATTCAGGGCAGTGGAAAAAAATCTTTGGGATTGCCGCCAATGGATGTGAATAAAGACTGGGTAGTATTGGTAAAGAAGAAATAACCTGCCGTTAAATTTTAAATTAATCCGAATGAAAAAATCAATTTTAATAGTTTTTGCTCTGTTTGCACTGTTTACATTTTGCTTTGCGGAGGAAAACGAAAAACCGGCTGTAATTATTACTCAGGATGGCGAGGTGGACGACAGGAGCTCCTTTGTACGATTTTTGCTTTACACCCCTGATATGGATTTACGGGGAATTATTGCAACCAATTCCAAATGGCAAAAGAACGGACACGGCCTGGAATGGATTTACGAAGCGTATGATTTGTATGACCAGGTAAGGGAAAACCTGCTTCTGCATAACCCGGATTATCCAACGGTGGAGTTTTTAAAATCAATCACTGTTTTGGGAAATGAAAATCCGGAACATTTAATTGGTGATGCGCCTTATGTCGATTCGGATGGTTCCGAATTGATTTTAAAGGAGCTTTTAAAAATTGAAAACAATTTGCTGCACATCAATTGCTGGGGAGGCGTGAATACAGTAGCCCATGCACTTTGGAAATTCAGGAATAACCATCCGGATGCATACAAAAAGAATATATCAAAGGTCAGGGTTATAACCATTGATTTTCAGGATGAAGCGGGAGACTGGATTGTAAATAACATGCCCGAAGTACGGATTATCAGAAACAATACCTTTCACATGACCTGGAATTACCACAATAAAGAACCTTTAAAACACAACCCTTATCCGCATTTAATGAGTGAAAAATGGCTTTCCGAACACATAAAAGAAAATCATGGGCCGCTTGGTGCATGGTATCCACAAAAGAATATCAGTGAGGGAGATACGCCCGCGTTTTTAAATTTTGTTAACAACGGCCTTGAGGCCTGGAAAGATTATTCAAACGGAGGTTGGGGTGGTCGCTATCAATCGGTACAGGGCAATTACTGGAGTGATGCAACCGATGACAACAATGAGCGAAAAACATTGTGGCGCTGGATTCCAGCGGTTCAAAACGATTTTGAAGCCCGAATGGACTGGTGTGTGAAATCTTTTGAAGAAGCCAATCATCCGCCGGTTATTGAGGATGTGACTGTTCCGGGAACCGTAAAATCGGGTCAGAAAATAGAGCTAAAGGCCACGGTTTCCGACCCTAATAGCGATGCTGTATATTGCTGGTGGTGGCATTATCCCGACCCATCGGGTATGAAAGAATATATTAAAATTGTGTACGAAACTTCAGATAATGCCTGGTTTGTTGTTCCTGAAAACGCTGAAAATGATATACACATCATTCTGGAAGTTTCTGATGACGGTTCACCTGTTTTAAAAAGCTACAAACGCTTAATATTTAAGATGGAAAAATAATTACACAGATGTAAATCTATACTCAACAATAGTTTGAGTATTCATAAAAAGATATCAAAAAATGAAAAGAATGCGATTAAAAAAAACTTTTAGCAACGGATTTTTCCCGTCTTTGTTGATGCTGGCGATTTTCTTCAGTTCCTGCAACTTGTCTGGAAGTTCCAAAATCCCCGTGATTTTCGATACCGATGCCAACAACGAAGTGGACGACCAGCACGCGCTGGCTTACCTGCTGTTTAGTGGCGATCATTTTAACGTGGAAGGCGTTACGGTGAATGCCACCAGCGCTCCCAGCGGCTATTCTGAAGAATCGGATGTGAGTGACCACTACGAAGAGGCCAAACGGGTAATGCAGCTTTGCGGCGGTTTTTACGGCAAAATTCCGCTCTAAACCGGTGCAAACGGTTCGTTTGATGAAATTAAAAACCACATTGGTGAGCCGGGTTTCGACGGCCACGAAGCGGTTGATTTTATCATTGAACAGGCCATGAAAAAACGCAACCAAAAATTGGTGCTGTTGCCGGTTGGAAAACTTATCAATATTGCCCTGGCGCTGATGAAAGAACCGGCAATTGCCGAAAAAGTGCGGATTGTGTGGCTGGGCTCCAATTACCCGGAACCGGGAGAGCACAACCAGGACTGGGACATTCCATCGATGAATTACATTCTAAATGTGGATATGCCGTTTGAAATGGTTTTGGTACGTGGTGGAAAACCTTCGGGAACGGCTGCCGTAATGGTTTTCAAAGCCCAGATTCTTCATAGGATGCCGGGAAAAGGACCTGAAATTGATACGCCGGTTACCGGAAGGCATGGCGGCGATTTCACCAACTTTGGCGACTATTCAGCAAATTTGTTTAGCCAGTATGGCATGTGGGGCGATCCTCCCGGAAGAGCACTTTTCGATATGGCCGCGGTGGCAGTGGTAAAAAATCCTGACTGGGCAGAAACCCGCGAAATTCCGGCGCCTGTTTATGTTAATGGAAAATGGGTGGAACGACCTAACAATCCGCGGAAAATTACCATCTGGGAATGGTTCGATATTTACGGAATTGCAAACGACTTTTTTGTAACGATGGATGATTATAAACTGGTAAAAACAAATTGAATTTTATTATGAAACTGACGAAAAATACAGTTCATGCAAAATATCTGAAATCAATACTATTCACTTTTGTAATTCTTTCATTCGGATTTTTTGTGAATGCTCAAACAAAAGGACTGGAAGAATCAATTGCCGAGCATCGGAAAGGAAATATTATCATTAAGGCAAAGCCCGGTGCCAAAATTCGGGTTGAACAGCAAGAACATGAATTTTGGTTTGGCTGTGCCATTAGCGACAATATTTTTAACGGCAGGACATCTGATTCTGATGTGAAAATGTATAAGGAAAAATTCCTGGAGAATTTCAATTCGGCAGTTACCGAGAATGCAGTCAAATGGGCCAATATGGAGCCACACAAGGGTAAAGTGAATTATGCAATTGTCGATTCTATTCTCGAGTGGACAGAAAAAAACGGGATTCCGCTCAGGGCACATAATCTGTTTTGGGGAATAGAACAGTTTATTCAGCCATGGGTGAATAAACTTTCAGATGAAGAGCTGGAAAAGACTTTGAAAAACAGGGCTGAAACGATTACGGCTCGTTACAGAGGTCGATTTGCCGAATATGATCTGAACAATGAAATGATTCATGGGAATTACTACGAAGATCGACTTGGACCGGAGATTACCAAAAAAATGGCAGAGTGGGCACGGAATGGGGATCCGGATGTCAAGCTTTATTTGAATGATTATGACATTCTTACAGGGAACAAGCTGGATGATTATATGGCACATATCCGCACATTGATGTCTCAGGGCGTTCCCATCGCCGGAATCGGAGTTCAGGGACATCTTCATGCCGAGTCATTCGATCGTAGTGAATTGCAACGATCGCTCGATTCGCTGGCTAAGTTCAATCTCCCTGTTAAAATCACCGAATTTAACATGCCGGGTCAACGATCGAAATTTTATCGTAACCGTGATTTAGAAATGACAGCTGAAGAAGAAATGCAAAAAGCCAAAGAATTGGTTGATTACTATAAAATTTGTTTTGCTCATCCGGTTGTGGAAGGTATCCTTATGTGGGGCTTTTGGGAAGGAGCCAACTGGATTCCTCAGTCGTCTCTTTACAAACGCGATTGGTCACCAACACCTGCCGCTAAAGCTTATCAAAATCTTATTTTCCATGAATGGTGGACTAGCAAAACAGGGGAAATTAAACAGAATGGAGAGTTTTCCGTTCCTGCTTTTTTCGGCAAATATAAAGTGACAGTTAATGGGGAAACCAAGGAAGTTTATTTGACGAAAACTGAAGGAAAAGTGGTAGTTGAGTTCTGATTTTTATTTTGCAAAACGTGGAACTATTATTTTCTCGCAAAAGCAAGTTTTCATATGGCGTAAACTACTTATTAAAGTTAAAGAACAGTCAATTAATTATTAAAACAAAAATGCATATAACTACTAAACAATTTACGTATGAAAAATCTTTTATTGTTTGTCGTTTTATTATTTCCTCTTTTTGTTCATTGTCAAACAGAAGATTAGAAGGAGTTAAAACAAAGAAAAACTCTGATTCGGCACGACGAATTTGATTATCAAGGTTTGCCTGATCCAAAAAAATGGAATTTTGAGGAAGGATTGGTGAGGAATAATGAGCCCCAATATTTACTGATTAATCTTGCCTTAATAAACGGGCAACCCGGCATAGACGACTCGATTTTCCCCGTCGATTTCGTGGTAGATTATGTACGTATTTATCAATTTGAATAGAAAAGGATATGACTTAAAACGATATTGGTAGAAGAGCTTACTTCTAAAAATCTATTTTAATGATTTTATGATTTGTAAGATATTGAATATCAATATTAAACTTTTTCTTTAAAGCGGGTTATCGCGAATAAAAAAGCGAACAGTGTCGAGAATATTGAATTTGGGGTTTTATTATGTTTTGTTAGTGCAGGATAAATGTTGGTTATTAGGGTATAATGAAGAAAAATTTTTATGATAAAAAACTAATTGTTACTTTATTTCGTGCGGCTATAGGTTGGCATTTCTTATACGAAGGTCTAGTAAAACTGTGGAACAAAAACTGGTCGGCTGAGAGTTATCTTCTTAATGCAACAGGCCCCTTCGCGGCATTTTATCATTGGATGTCCGGTTCCGATTTCTTGATGCGGATAATCGATCCTTTGAACATTGCCGCTTTACTGTTGATTGGATTGGCCTTATTTTTGGGAGTTTTTGTGCGGACGGCATCGGTGTGTGCTATTCTCCTATTGGCCTTATATTATTTTGCTTACCCACCTTTCGGTATTTCCTCGTTGTTTCAGTCGGGAGGAAATTTCTATATCGTTAATCCTAATTTCATTGAGGTGATGGCTCTTCTGCTGCTTTTTTTTCTGAAGGATAAGGGATATGGGCTATATGGCTTGAAAGGGTTTTTCAAGCGGAGAAAAATCAAACAAGAGCCTTTTCCTGCTGAAAGTAACGAAATACTTCATTCTCGACGTGAAGTACTGAAGAATTTGGCAACTCTGCCTGCGTTGGGCATCGTTGGCTGGGGAGCCTTCGATAACCGGGAATATGGAGTTGATACTCTCACGGGAGCAACTATTCAGATTGGAGCCTCCGAACTCAAGGAATTGAAAGGTGAACTTCCTATGGGGATAATCGGCAACCATGCTATCAGTAGGTTGGTATTGGGAGGGAACCTTATCGGTGGTTGGGCGCACTCTCGTGACCTTATTTATGTGTCTTCGCTTTTTCGGGCTTACAATACAGAAAAGAAGATATTTGAAACACTGATGTTGGCTGAGAAAGCGGGGATAAATACTATTAATATCGGTTTCCCTACTATTGAAACGATGGTAAAATACCGAAAAGCAACGGGGAGTAAGATCAAAATCATTTGCCAGGTACATCCTGATATGGAAAAAAATGATTATTTTGCAAATATTGACAAAGCCATTGATTCAGGAATGGATATCATCCAGATTCAAGGCAATTGGTGCGACTGGCTAGTACGCGACAAACGGTTGGATGTAATTGTCAAAATGATGGAACGGATACGTTCACAAGGATATGTTGCGGGATTGGCAGCGCATACCATCGATTCGTTGGTTATTTGTGAAAAAGAAGGAATTATTCCGGATTATTATATGATAACCATGCACCATGATCGTTATTGGTCGGCTCATCCACGTGAGAACCGTATGCCGTTTGAGGTTGATGGCGAACAATACCTCGACCATAATAAATTTCATGACAATTGTTTTTGTACTTTTCCTGAACGAACGGTGGAATTCGTGGAACGTGTCAAGATTCCGGTAATGGGCTTTAAAGTTTTGGCTGCGGGAGCTATCACTCCTGAAGATGGCTTTAAATGGGCATTCCAAAGTGGTGCAGATTTTATTTGTGTAGGGATGTTTGATTTTCAAATTGTCAATGATGTAAATATTGCTCTTGATGTGTTAAACAAATTGGGAGATAGAAAAAGGGAATGGTACGGTTAGTTGATTTTATAAATACACCTACCTTTTAGTATGGATAAATTTCAAGCGAATACTGAGATACGTGAGATAACTGAATCAAAGTACGCTTGGTTTTCTGAATTGATTTGATATGAAAAATTTGATGTTATTTTTTAGTTGTCTGATGGTGGGAACGGCAGTAGTGTCCTGCACACTTCATTCCACAAATGGATCGATATCCGAGAAAAAGAAAATTATTTTCGATACCGATATGGGACCCGATTATGATGATGTAGGCGCCATTGCCATTCTTCATGCTTTAGCCGACAGCGCGGAATGCGAAATTTTGGCAACCCTTTCCTGCAACGGACATCCAAATGTTGCACCTACCATCGAAACTTTCAACAGGTATTTTAACAGAAGCGACATCCCAATTGGCATACCCGAAAATCCGATTGTTAATACTATTCCTTCCAATCATTGGAATGATTCGGTCATTGCAAAATTTCAACCCGATTTGAAAGGGAAACTCGATTATCCCGTAGCTGCGAAGGTTTATAGAGAAGTACTTTCTTCGCAACCCGATAACAGCGTAACTATTGTCACCGTCGGATTTGCCACCAATCTTTACGAATTGCTTCGGACAGAGGGAGACGAATATTCTCCACTTTCAGGAAAAGAACTGGTGGATAAGAAAGTAAAAAAATGGGTAGCCATGGCGGGTGCTTTTCCGGAAGGGAAGGAATTTAATGTGATGATGGATCCGAAAGCTTCGGTTTACACGTTTTCTCACTGGCCGACACCCATTTTGTTCAGCGGATTTGAAATCGGGAATTCCATTCTTACGGGAAAGCGAGTGGCCGAAATGGATTCGTCCCATAATCCGGTGGCATGGGCCTACAAATATAATCTGACAACATATGCCGAAACGCCTGCTGAAAACCGAATGTCGTGGGATTTAACGGCGGTACTTTGTGCCATTCGTGATCCCGAAAGATATTTTTACGTGTGCGGGCCGGGTAAATTTATCGTTGACGACGATGGTTATAACCATTGGGACGCCGACACCGATGCAGGTCATTATTTTTTGGTTCATAAATATCCTTACGGGAAAATTGCAGATATTTTGGAGGAATTGATGATGCACGAACCGATTAAGCGTTTCCCAAGGTGAAGATTTGATCGTTTTTGTAGGTGAAACCAACGGTTAGTCCCTGAGCATCAAAGTGCAAGATCTCAATAAGCCCAACGGGGACGGTTATGGCAATGCTTCGTTTTATTCGCTTGCAGAAGGGATGAACAAACTCAAGATGAAAAACAAAGGGTTGGTGTATGTTTTTTATCATACGCCCGACTATAAAGTTGCGCCTCCCGTCAAGATTCATTTTGCAACGGGTCAGGTCAATGGATATTACGATTCTCAAAAACATCAGCCTTCTGACTGGGCGCGTTTGCTCAATGCGGCGAAAGATCCTTACTTTGATGTATTGGGAGAATATGCCCACCTGACGTTTCCGATTCGTGAGAACGGTATGCGATGTGGCGATTGACGAAATCGTTGCCGAGATCAAATCGAAAAATTATCCCCCGGTAACAGATAAAATTGAGTATATTTGCGATTCGAACAAACAGTACTTCAAGAACCGATCTTCCGTACAGAAAGGTACGGCTACGAAAAACGGCACATCCGTTTCCATGTTGGGATGGAAAAACGTGGTAGCGTATGAAGTTTATGAGGGCGACAAGTTGGTATTTGTTTCGAACAAAGATTCTTTCACGTTGGATAGTCCCGTCACCTCTTCGACAAAGGTGTATGCGGTTGCCTATAACGGAGACAAGACGGAAGTTTCGTTTTGAATAAACTTCACGCAAAATGCGTGATATATAAAATAAACCAAATAATTAATAATCAGTTATGCAAAGAGGAATTAAATTTCATTCATGGGTAGTTTTACTTGCCGGTTTGTTATTGGTGAGCTGCACCGGCAAAGCTTCTTTTTCGGGGAGCGGGGAAAAGGC
>Ga0265293_10007005_pt1 | contig 17643 bp, 7 predicted proteins | sample Munlanlewell138R_FD_192505 | JGI IMG/M metagenome (GOLD analysis project Ga0265293, IMG submission 192505) | Leachate microbial communities from a municipal landfill in Southern Ontario, Canada - Leachate well 138R | ecosystem: Engineered > Solid waste > Landfill > Unclassified | place: Canada...
ATGCGTTGTATGCGCTCAAATCGCGCATCCACCGCATAAAATACGCTCATTGGCCTATTTCCTCGGCGATCCCGCGCTACCCCCCAAACGCAGCCTTTGCTCTTGAATATTAAAGTTTTGACTCCACTTGCGTTATCAAAAACATGAAATCCTGCGCTTAGCGATGAATCTCGCCGTAGCAAAGACAGTTATCGCACTATAACTTAAAATACCTGCATACTATATTAATGATGCAAGCAAATATGTTTTTTAAATTCTCCTCGTTCCCAGATTTTGCTCGCTTAAAGGCTTTGCTCGAGGCTAGTTTAACTTTCAAGCCCTTCACGCTCTAGCAAGCGCAAAATGGCTTTTGCTGCTGCACTTTGCTCAGCTTCTTTTTTTGAACGACCCTGAGCTCTTGCTAACACTTCTTCCCCCACCAAAGCATCTACCACAAAATAAGCTTCTCCTGCATCTATTTTACTCTCTACGTCGACGTAGGCATGCGTTAAGCTCTTCGCCTGCGCAAGCTCTTGGAGCATGCTTTTTGCGTTTCTTTGTTGAAGCAATGCCTCTGGTTCATCGAGTTTTGCTTCAAATTGGGAAAGTACGAACCGTCGAGCTACGTCGAGATCAGCATCTAAAAATATTGCCGCTACGACGGCTTCAAAAACATCCGCGAGCACGCTAGCGCGTTCATTTCCTTGGCTTAAAAGCTCGCCGTGTCCCATGCGGATGAAATTTTGGAAATCCAGCGATTTGGCGACCTCGCTCAAACTGCGCTCACAGACTAACTTCGATTTAAGCTGCGTTAATTTGCCCTCTCGAAACTCTGGAAAACGCTTGTATAAAGTATGCGCAATAATGCTATCTAAAATCGCATCGCCCAAAAACTCTAGCCGTTGGTAGTTTTCTAGCGGGCTGTTAGCCATTTCGTTGGTGTAGGAAGCATGCGTTAGTGCAAGCTCCAATAAAGATGAGTCTTTAAACTGATACTTAAGTTTTTCTTCGAGCAATCTGATGTCTTGCAAAACGTGATCCTGGTCTTTGTTGCTTTTGCCTAATATGGCACTGCGATCTCTTAGCCGGGGCGTTGCGGGGCCGGCGTCTGAGGCCCCGCTGGGGGGGGTAGCCTAGGATCGCGCGAAAAATTCGCCAAAACTCGCACATCATGCAATGTTTTGGCGATCAGCCGAAACATTGCATGATGTTTGTCGAGTTTTGGCGAATTTTGAGCGAAGCCTAGGCGAGGGGGGAACTCCCCCCACCGAAGGAAAATTAGGGAGATTGAACTTTAGTGGATTTGATGAGCTCGGCTAGGATATCGTCGGTTTTGACGCCTTCTGCCTCTCCCTCGAAGTTGAGGATGCAGCGGTGGCGTAGCGCGTGCATAGCAGCGAAGCGGATATCCTCATTGGCGACGTTAAAGCGCCCTTCCATGAGTGCGCGGATTTTGGCGGCCATAATAATAGCCTGTGCGCCGCGGGGGCTGGAGCCAAAACGCAGGTATTGCTTAACCATTTTGTTGGGGTTTTCAAGTTCTGGGTGTGTGCCTAAAACGAGGCGCAGCGCGTAATCGGCGACGTGCTCGGCGATGGGAACCTCGCGGACTAGCGCGCGTAGCTTGAGAATATCGTCTCGGTTCATGACGCGGCGAACGCTGGGGTGATCGGTCGATGTTGTGCGGCGCATGATTTCGTGCAGTTCGTCCTTGCTGGGAAAGGGGACGTTGAGTTTGAACAAAAAGCGGTCAAGCTGGGCTTCGGGAAGCGGGTAAGTGCCCTCCATTTCGAGTGGATTTTGTGTGGCTAGAACGAAAAAGGGCGCTTCCAGTTTGTAGGTGTGGGTGCCAACGGTAACGCTTTTTTCCTGCATGGCTTCAAGGAGGGCAGCCTGAGTTTTGGGGGTTGCGCGGTTGATTTCGTCGGCGAGGAGGATGTTGGTGAACACGGGACCGCGCTGGAACTCGAAATGTTTGTTTCCCTTTTCGTCTTCGACAATCATATTGGTGCCAATAATATCACTTGGCATCATGTCGGGCGTGAATTGGACGCGGCTGAATTTGCAATCAAGTGCTTCCGCCAAAGTGCGAACAAGCATGGTTTTGCCTAAGCCCGGAACACCTTCGAGCAAGACTTGTCCATCGGCCAAAAGACAAATAATAACGCCCTCTATAACCTGACGCTGTCCAACCATCATCTCAGCAATTGCCGCCTTGAGTTCGGCAATTTTATCTTGAAACTGTTTGATTTCGCGAGCGATGTCGCGCGATTTTTCTGTCATCATGCTTCCTTGTAACGCTAATAACTGCGATATTTTAATTTTGTGGCCTAATATAATCGAAGTATCGCTCAATATAGTGGCGATATCCTTGGGGAACTTTATCTTTTTCGAGTGCTTCTTCGGCGGCTTCTTCGTAGCTCTGGTAAACATCTCTGTATTCGACGTTTGCAAAGCCTGTTTGGCCAACGATTTCAATGATTTCGGATGTTGATTTGGGGCCGTCTCCCTTCATGCCTTGAACGTGAGATTGTTGCAGATTCGCGTCTAGCGACGTCTCTTCGCCCTCGCCTTCGCTGTGTCCTACGCCAGGGTTCTCGCCGCTACTTGGCATGGCGGCTGTAGCCTGTTCTGAGCCCTGGCCTTCACCTTGGCCTTGATCTTTGCCGCTTTGAGCATCGGGTGGCTGATTTTGGCTTTGTTCTTGGCCTTGTTCTTGCCCCTTAGCGCGTTTCATAAAATCTTCGACTGCGCGTTCGCGTTCATTTTGTTGTGCATCGGAGCTCTGCTCATCACCTTCAGAGCGTTTGGCGTCTTCTTGAATCTTTTTGGCAAGTTTTTCGAGCTCTTTCGCGTTTTCTTGCGCAGTTCTATCGTTAGCCTTCGATTTTACTTCTTCGTAAGCATCGTTTGCGCCGCTTTGGCTTTGATCTTGTCCTTCCTGTCCTTCTTGTCCTTGTTTTTGGCCATCTTGTCCTTGTTTTTGGCCATCTTGTCCTTGTTTTTGTCCTTCTTGTCCTTGATTTTGTCCTTCTTGTCCTTGATTTTGTCCTTCTTGTCCTTGTTTTTGACCTTCTTGTCCTTGATTTTGTCCTTCTTGTCCTTGTTTTTGTCCTTCTTGTCCTTGTTTTTGACCTTCTTGCCCTTGTTTTTGGCCTTCTTGTCCTTCTTGTCCTTGTTTTTGAGCTTCTTGCTCTTGCCCTTGCTCTTGTTTTTGGCCTTCTTGCTCTTGTCCTTGTTCTTGTGCTTGAGCCTGATTTTTCATGTCTTGAGCGCTTTGATTAAAGGCTTCTTGGAGTTTTTCCAGTGCCTTTCCTTCGGCTGTGTTTTTGGCTTCTGATTCGGCTTCTTGCATCTCTTTTGCTTTTTGTTCAGCATCCTTGAGGTTTTTTTGCTCTTTTTGTGAGAGTTTTGCGCCGCTTTCTAGTTTTTTGTTTAGCGTGTCTAGTAAACTTTTGTTCCTCTTGATGGCTTCTTTAAGCTGCGGGTCGGTGGGATCGAGTTTTTCGGCAAGGCTTTCAAAAGCTTTGGCTAGTTTTTGTAGTTTTTCGCTGCTTAATGAACCGTCCTCCATCTGTTTGAGGAGATCTTCAAGTACTTTTGCCGCTTTATCGTAGTCGTTTTCTTTAAGCGCCTCGGCAAGTTCTTGTGTTTCGGGCTCTGTTTGTAGTTCAGGGGTTGATTTTGCGGCTTCTCGCAAATGTTCGTCGAATTTTTCTTGTGATTCTGGTGGCAAAGCGGGCGTGCGCGCAAAGCGTTCGGTGAGCTCTTTCAAGCGTTTAGCAAATTCTTCGGGGCTCACTTTGTTTTCTTGGTCTTCTTTAATGAGAGTTTCAAGTTCGCGGGCTGCTTGGATTTGCTCATCATCGCCGCTGAGTTCAGCGATGCGAACGAGCTCCGCTATTTGTTCTTCACGTAGTTTTGCCGTACCCGCGTCAATATTAGTTCTATACTTTACTTCGGGTATGTTTTCGTGAATTACGGTGACGAGTTGTTCTATTTCGATGTCGCTGTAACTAGGTAGCGGTGTGAAAATTGCTGTTAAAAAGAGCAAAAGCGCAACGGCGCCAAATCCGCAATACTTAGGTTTTGTTAAAGGTATTGCCGCGGCAAGATCGATAGCATCGACTTGTGTAGCGCAGTGCTTAACTTGGGCTGTTTCCCAGTCGTTAAGCTCACTTTTTTGCAAAAACGTGTATGCGCTCGAAAGCTGTTCGTGCAGGTTTTGGCTGCTATCGATGCTTTGGGCGATGCCTAATTTCGACACGCGTGAAAACGCTGCATAAGCCAAAAGTACAAGGGGCGCGATAGCAGAAAGAAGCGTTTGGTAAAACGACCAAGGCCAGATTTCAGCGCGGTGTAGCAGAACGCCGAGTGCCGCTAAAACTAAAGCCATGCTTAGTGCTAGCATACTATAGTGGCTCAGGCGATTTAAGCGGATGCGCCAAGCCGCTTTATAGATGATGGCGTCGATCTTATTCTTTACAAGCTGCACAATAAACCGTCTTTATAGCTAAATGGCAAAGTCCCAAGCGCGTTGCATGGGCGCGCTTATCCTATGGTAAATGCTGGGAAGTGCAAAGTATTTGCTGCACAGCGCTTACTCAAGATATTGGGCAAGAAATATAGCACCTTCCCTCTCTTGTTGTGCGCGCCCAAAGGCTTTAGTAATGGCGTCTTTGAGATCGTTTTTGCTAAGAACGCTTTGTTTTTTGGCAAAATCGATGGTCTTGGGTAGTTCACTTACTTTTCCTTTACTGATCAAAAAGTAGGCAAAATCTGCGAGTATTTGGGTGGGTTCTGAGCTGTGCGTCAGAGCGTAGGCAAAATCTTCTAGGGCAGCTTGCGTGTTGTTTTGGGCGCTACGAATTTTCGCGCGTATGAGTCGCGGGGCTGGGGCGTTGGGGTAATTTAAGAGCGCGCGTTCTGATAATTGTTCGGCGTACTGCATATTATTGGCATCAACAAAGGCATTTGCGCCCATGTTCCAGAATTTGAGGGCGTTGAGCGATTGTTCTGCTGCCATAATATAATGATGCGCGGCTTGTGCGTAGTTGTTTCGTTTAAGTTCGACAGCCGCGATAAGTGCAAGGCTTTCGTCGTTGTTTTTATGCGTTTTAAGGTAAACGTCAGGTATTGCATGAAGCGAGTTGTTCTCTTCGTAGCACTGTACAATTCGCGCGAGCAGCTGTGGTGATTTGTTGTATTTTACCAATCGTTTTACTTCATCCTCGGCTTTTGCAAATTGCTCTTGGCGTAGTAGCAATGCCAGTTTTAGCAGGGCAAGGTTTTTGTTATGTGGCTCATTCACCGTGATTTGCTCGACAAGCGGCAAAACCAGCGCTGCTTCTTCGGGCTTATCGAATTTTTGCAGCTGCTCTTTGAGTAAACGCATTGGGTGTGCATCGCGCTTTGCCGCTTCTTTGAGTGCCTGGACTGCTTCCTCGCTCTTAGCGGCACCTCGAAGCGCTTCCATCTGAGCGAGATAAAAGGCTACAACACGTGGGCGCTTTGAACTTAAGGCTTTAGCAAAATGGTAGGCCAGATCGTGTAGCTCTGATTCTTGCGAATATTCAAGGAGGGGGCTTTCAACATATAGCGGGTTGCTGCTTTTATGGCGGAAATCCTCCAAAATGTCCTTGATTTTATGGCGCTCCTTTGGATTATTCGCCGCGTATATGACATGTGCTTTTAGGATCTGCGCATGCTCTTGGGGTAAAGGTGATTTACGCATAAGTTCAAGCTGTTTATCGTTGACTTTATGAGGGAATTGTTCAGCCCAAAATAGCAGACGTGAACGCGAATTTTCGGGTGCTTTGACGTCGATTTTTGCTTGGCTACTCAGCACTATGTTTGCCTTCCACAGCGCTTCTTCAAGCTGCGGATTTTCTCCTTGTGCTTGGTACCAGTCTTTTGCGAGTGCTGCTGCGTAGGCTGGGTATTGGTAGCTACTTATCAGTTCTAGTACGCGAAAAAACTGCGTACTGCTTGCTGCCGACGGATTTGTTGTCAGTAAATCGGAGAAGCTACCCGTATAAAAAATCGACATTGCGTCGTTGATTCGCCCTTCGTTTAAGGCGATTTGTGCGGTGTTGAGCTCGATTTGTCGATTTTCTCTTCCTTGAAAAGCTAAGTCAAAGGCGAGTTCGTTTTGATCTAAGTTTTGGAGAGTAGAGATGGTTTTTTGGCTAAAGTCGAGTCGTTGACTAGAACGTAGTTCGTTCTGCTTTGCCTCAATGACGTCGAGTAAACGCGTATGTTGAGTGGGTTCAAGTGCTAGCGTTTCGATCTGCAGTGCGCTGCTCGAAGAATCTAGGGCATAGTTCGCCGCTTCTGAGGTATTGTTTTGTGCTAAAGATAATTGCACGAGTTTACGGTATGCAGGCAGCGAATAGGCACTATTTTGTGCAAGACTGCGTAGTTCCATCACGTAAGCCGTGTTGCCGCGTTGTTGTGCGATTTCAGCTTCGTACTCTAGTGTTTTATGCAAACTTTCATCGAAGAGTGCCGCCGTTTTGAGTTCATCAATGAGGAATATGGCTTCATCAATTGCGTTGTTCCTCGCTAGAATATCAATGAGTAAGGTACTGGGAAGCCCAGCGTCGATATATTCTTGTGCGTACTGTAGTGCTTTGTTCTTCTCGCCGTTTTGGAAGGCTTGATCGATACGCAGCGCGTGCAACTTTATGGCTTTGGGCTTCTCTGCAAAGGCTTCGTCAATGAGATCTTGGGCAAGCTCGGTATTCCCGCTCTCTTGATAGGCTTCTGCTGTAGCTAGCACAGTGTCTAGATCCCATGCACCGCTCTGTTTAAGTTTTTGGATCAAGCTCGATGTAACTTGATCATCGCCAAGTAATATTTCGAGTATAAGGCTACGTCGTAGTAGGTCTGGCGACGGAAATTGCGACACGGCGAGTGAGCGACGATAGTATTGTAGGGCGCTTATATTCTCTCCGCGCTTGTCGTAGAAGCTACCCATCTCATATAAGGCGGGTCCAAGTACTGCGATGTTCTGTAAGTGGCGCTCTAATATGGGTTGAGCTAAGCCATTTTCACCTTCAACCGCGCGTATGTTGAGCAATTTTGTGAGTAGGTCACCTGCGTTTGGTCGCATAACCGCCATTTGCTCCCACACATTGAGCGCGCGTTGCCAATCTTCGATCTCCATCCAAGTGTAAAAGAGGTCCTCTAGCGCTGTGATCGTAAGCGGTTTTTGGCGGCTATAACGTTCTGAGAGCTCGAATATTTTATGCTTTGCGCCTTGGTCAATCGCCAGCGAAACTACGCGGCGGTACGCAATGCTTCGCAGTTCAGCGCTATCTGCGTTGATGAGTTTCTCGAAAAGGGGCGCAGCTTCATCGATGTATCTGCGGTTGGATAGTTCTTGCGCCAAAGCTAAAATGTTTTTCGTCTCATTTTCGCTTTTGGCGAAATCGGCGATTCTTGCCTTGGCTTCTTTTGTTTTGCCAAGTCCTAATAAAGCATAAATCTCGTAGCTCTTTGCGCTAGGCATAAGCTCAGCAAGGCTCCTAGCACGTGCAAAGGCGCGCTCTGCGCTCGCGTAGTCTTCTTGAGCGCACAGATGTACCCCTAAGTTTTGCAGCTCCAATACGTTGCTGCTCGCATGGATGTAGGCGTCGTATGCTTTAAAGGCTTGCGCACGGTAGCTTTGGCTGAGCACTGGCTCCCTACTTTGATGTGACAAGTACATACTGCTGTAATAATTACCCAAAACGACGAGCATTTCAGGATCGCTCGCGTAGCTCTTTGCTTGTTGGTTTACCCAATCTAAAGCCTCGCCCTCTCGCTTAAAGCGCCCAAGCGTTAAAATCGCAGATCGCGTGGCTTCGGCTTTGTTGTCAGAGTACTCAAGATATTTTGACAGGCTGTCGTAGACCATTTCGCCTTCGCCGCTGCGCAGCTGCAAGTCTGCTAAAGTGTAGTAAAAGCGTGGGTTTTTGGGATCGTATGCAATGGCGTTATGAGCCATGATGATGGCAAGTTTTGCAGAACCAACGCTTTGATCGAGGAATTCTATGACGTGTTCGTAAGCGCTTTTTTTATCGCTAGAAACGTCGATGGCCTTCATACAGGATTGGAGTGCAGCATCATCGTCACCGAGGCGAACGGCGTGTTGCGCGTTGAGTAAATGCGCCTCAAACTGCAGGCTGTCTTTCGTCAATAGTACTTTCATCGAGCGCTCAAATTGCTCGTGATATTGCTGTTTATCGTAGCTCCTAGCTATTTCTAACAACGCTTGAGCCTCATTATCACTGGCTTTGGCCCATGACATAAGCGTTTCAAAGGCGCGTTCCTCCGCTTGTTCATACTCGTAGGCTTTAGCCAAGAGCCAAGCGGCTTCTTTGTTTGCGGGTTCCTCTTTTATGACGCTAGCAAGGTAGAGCGCAGATTTTCGCCAACTATAGTGTTTTTGCGCTAACTTGGCTGCAGTGATACGAGTTTCGCGGACTTGCTCGTTTTTTGCCGCCGCTGTGGCTATGGCTTGATCGAGCATGCGTTCCATATCGTCGTAATCTCGGCTGTGTGCATACACTTGCGCTAAGTCCATCAAAAATTTGCTCTCAGCAGCGCCTAAAACAATGCGTTTTTCACCAGTGGCGCGTGCTTCTCTCCAGTATTGACGCGCGTTGTACCAATAAAAAATCTGCTCCAAGTTCTTGGCTTGTTCGTTCGGCTCGTTTGCCCACGCGTTAAGCAGAGCCTCGCGCTCCCGTACTTTCCCGAGCTGTTCGTAGGTACTGGCTAACTGCAACTTTATTTCGCCGTTCTGGGGGAACTTCGTTTGAGCGCGCTCAAGTATGCTACTCGCCTTGTCGGCATAGCCATTGGATGCCAAGGTTTTGGCTAAATCCACGTATTCGGGCGACGCCATAGGTGATCCAGCTTCGATCGCGACAATAGCGGCATCGACTTCTGTGGCTTTGCGTTGCTCAAGAGCTAGTTTTAAACGTTTGTGCGATGCGGAGCTAAGCTGACTCTGGGCGTAGTATTTTGCAGCAAGATCGTAGCTTCGCTCCAAAGCGTAAAAGTCCGCTATATTTTCGGCATATTGTGCTTTGTCCTCGCTAGATTGAGCCGCGGCGAGGTATGCGTCAAAGCGTTGTTGCGCATCATCGCGCTTTTGCAGTACATACTGGTATTTCCCCACCTGAAAGTCGCGGTATTGCGGGTTTTGCAGTGTTTCTAGTAGCTCTATGGCAGGGCGATATTGACCGTTTTGTGCTAATAATTCAGCGTAGCTCGCGGCAGATTTTTGGTATTCATCGCTGGAGCGCAAGGTTGCGTTTTGCTCAGCGCCTCGAAGGTAGCAACCGTATGCGGCGGCTGGATTTTGTTTAAGCGACTCTTTGCTAGCACGCTCATAGAGCGCTTGATCGTAGTCGCGGCGCGACTTTGATGTCGAGCGCAGGCGTTCGAGATCGCAAAATGCGGTCCAATCTTGCGCTAGCTCGTTGGCGGTTTGCAGAACGGCTAAGTTTTCGTCGGCGTTGTCGGAGAACGAGGCGGCAAGGCGCGCTGCGGCGATAGCTTGGGTGTGATTACCTTCGGCGATGTGCGTTAGGGCGATCAATCGATATATTTCAGCGTTCTTTGGCTCTTCTATAAGGATGCGCGCCGCGAGTTGTTTTGTCTTTTCGTAGTCTTTAGCTTCGTAGGCCTTCCACGCTGCGTTTGTACCAGCGCAAGACGTGTAAAATAAGGCGATTAATATGAAAAGCGGAATAATTTGCAAGAAATAACCGCGATTGTCTAAATTTTGTGCGCTTTCGCTATGTCGAGTGGATTCCATCATGTACCCTAAAAATATGCATATCGTAGCTATAAAAACACCTAATTTACTAGGTGTATGTCATGGTATCGCATGTTTTTTCTAGCTTTGCTAGTAGCAAACGATACTCTGATTCATGGTGACTACCGCCCTAAGGCTCGTCTAAGGGCTTGCGCACTTAAAATCCTTCCTCTTTGTAATATATTGATTTTATTGACTTTTATTTGGAAGCCTTGCTGGATATGCCTTGGGGGCAGGTTTGAAACCTGCCCCTACAGTAAAGGTACTCTGTTCTGTTGGGGCTAGCAGCCTTAAAAACCCGTTTGTGTGTAAAGTATTGAGCTAATTCTAGGATAAAGTCAAAGCCGCTTGCGGAGTTTTTTCTTTACTCAAAAAATAACTGTGATAGCATTTGCGCGCTGAATGTTGGGGGTGCGTTACATACAACTTTGGATTAATATGAATAAATTTATTTATTTTTCTTTTTTTGGCCACAACACTAGTGTTGGCATGCGACTTGCCCGATTTCCAGGAAGGTCCGTTTTGTCCACCTTTAGAAGATGGAATTTGTTGCCAGTATGAAGAAGACGGGATTTGCTTTGCCGATGAGCTTGTTTTTGGGGAACCATGTGAATGGAGTGAAGAGAATCGGCACGCGAGTAGCGGGCGTTGTTACGATGGTTATACTTGCACTATGCTTGATGAAACGTATCAATGTATTAAATCGGAATGCCCAGAGCACCAAACGGAATGCGGCGGTGAGTGCGTTAATCTTGAGACAGACAAAGAGCACTGCGGAGAGTGCTTTTTATCATGTTTAGGTGGCACGGAGTGTAGGAATGGGCGATGCGAGTCTGGCTGCATATTTGGCGAGGTCTTGTGTGATGGTAAATGCATAGATCCATACTTTGATCGCAAATACTGTGGCGCATTTAACCCCTGCTATGGGGAAGGTCGCGGCGAGGAGTGTCAAAGTGGGACTGTTTGTGCGGGGGGGAGATGTACAGTATCTTGTTTGGATATGCAGGTGCACTGTGGTGACGTATGTGTTGAACCAGAGAAGAACAATGAGTTTTGCGGTGCGTCGGGAGATTGTTTAGGCGAGAATGCTGGTGAGAAGTGTTTAAATGGAACGGTGTGTATCAATGGAGTTTGTGAATCTACTTGTTTGGATGGACAAGTGCTTTGTGAGGGCAAGTGTATAGATCCCAATACTAATAATATGTATTGTGGTGCGGTGTATGATTGTTTGGAATCTAATATGGGGATGATTTGCCCAAGCGGGACGAGATGTGAGAACGGACTTTGTATAATTTCTTGTTTAGCAAACCAAGTTCTTTGCGATGATAAATGTATAGATCCTGCGACGGATAACGAGTATTGTGGCGCGATGGATGGCTGCACTTCGGCTAGTAAATGTGAAGCAGGTATGATTTGCAAAGCAGGAGAGTGTACATTGTCTTGTAGTCAAGGTTTAAGTCTCTGTGACTCGAAATGTGTGGATGTCAAAACGGATCCAGCCCATTGCTCTGCATGTAATAAAGTTTGTAAAATTGCAAATGCAAGTTCAGTGTATTGTTCTGCTGGGGTGTGTAAAGCGGCGGCATGTGCTGCAGGGTATTTTCTTCATGCTGGTAAATGCGAAAAAAACACGGATACACAATGTGGGAGCAAGGGAAATAATTGTGCTAATTTAGCGGGTTGGGTGTATGGCATTTGTACTCCCGCAGGGGTGTGTGTGGCTACTGAATGCGAAGTGAATTATCATATTCAAGACAGGAGAAGTGTTGCTGACAGCTCCGTTTGTTGTGGTGCTTCTTGCGAGAATTGCTCAGATTATAGTGGCATGAATAATGTGCTTGATGCAAGTTGTGAGCGTGGGGTTTGTAAGCTGTTTTGCGAGTTTGCATATGCTAATTGCGATGATATTCCTGAGAATGGCTGCGAAGCAAGTACCTTTTATGATAATGATAATTGCGGTGGCTGTGGTATCGGGTGTGATGGTGGTACGTATTGTAATTTTGGAGTGTGTAGTTAAATACATATTCTCGTTGTAGTTTGTATTAACACAAGTTTACGGACGAAAATCTGTTTAATGCGATATTTTATGCTTTATTTTTGTGGGGAAGTGTCCCCCTACGTGTCAACCCCGCGCGGTGCGCGGGTTTGCCACTACCCCCTCCGCGGGGACACCCCGCGACGCCCCGTCCAGTTTTTACCAAAATAGTTAATGTAAAGCATGTAACGTCGGTCAAGCGTTTAAAAAAACTCAATAACTAGGGTGATACGCACAAAAAACTAGGGTGATACGCACAAAAAAGGTTTAAGAGCGATAATTTAGGGACGGAATTTAAGGGGTTAGCCCAAATTAATCAGACATTAAACGAAATTATTTGGGGGGTAGCGCAAGATCACCCGAAGCAGGCGACGCCAAGCGCATTTTTTTGCGTTGGTTTGGCGGCTAGCCGAAACAACGCAAAAAAAAACTGCGCTTGCAGGCGCATGGTGAGGGAAGCTTGCGCGTAGGGGGGCGAAAAGCCCCCCCACAGAGCGAAGATATTGTGGAGATTTGTGGATGTTTTGTGCCAAGTGAGGAAAGTTGTTTATGGCAATTTGCGCTTGAGCTTATATTGTGGTAGTTAGCGGAAAGTAATGCTATGCTCCCGGTGTTGTGTTGGGGGGGGGCTATGGAGTCTGCGTGTTTATTGGAGATTAGGATGAAGGGAATGACGGTACGCTTAGTGTTATCGGCGTTGCTACTCGCGTGTTTTGGTATGAGTGCAACGTTTGTTCAGGCGCAGGATGCTGCGTTTGAGGGCAAGAAGGAAACACAGCTAAAGGGAGCGAAGGAGCGCAAAAAGACTGAGCGCGAGACGCTTGAGCAGCTTGAGGGTTCGGGTCCGAAACTCGGCTTTGAAACGGATGAGATGGCTGCAGCGGCTTTGCAGGCTGAGAAGATTGAGCTTCAGGCGTCGGCGATTAAGAAGTTGAAGACGCGGATTAAGCAGACGGATGATGACGATCCTGCGAAACCTGAGTTGATGGAGCGTTTGGGTGACATGCTTTGGCAGCAAGGCAAGTACTACGAATTGCGCGCGTTCGATAAGTTGAATGAAGCAAGGCGTTTGAACGATGCGGGTCAAAAGGATGCGGCCAACAAGATGCATGAAGCTCAAAAGGCAGATGAAAAGACGTCGCGCGATTCACGCAATGAAATGTTGTCGCTTTATAGGGAAATTATTAAGTATTTTCCGGATTACAAGCAAATCGACAAGGTGCAGTATTACTTGGCGTTTAACTTGGCCGAGATGGGTTTTGCTGGCGAGGCGTATGAGCATTACTCGGGGATAGTGCGGGAACATTCCAATTCGCAGTATTTGGCTGATGCTTTTTTGGGTATGGCGGAGTACACCTTTACGATCGAAGAGGACATGCCGCTTGCGCTTCAGCAGTATCAAAAAGTTGTGAGCATAGACCCTAAAAGCAGCGCGGCTTCTTTTGCGATGTACAAGATGGGTTGGTGTTATTTTAACTTGGGCGAGCCTAAAAAGGCGTTGGCGCAGTTTGAGCTTGTCATTAAAGAGGCAGATGCTGCGGGTGCTTCGCAGCGACGTGGCGATATGCGCAAAGAAGCCTTGAAAGATTTGGTTAAGGCTTACAGCATGTGGACGGATGCGCGACCCGCTAACGCGCGCAAGTATTTTTCTAAGTTTGTGAAAACGGATGCAGAGCTCAACGAATTGATGGAGCGCTTGGCGCGCTTGTATGCAGAGGATGGGCAGACGTCAAACTCAAATTTTGTGTATAATGAACTTATAGCCAATAGCCCTGGAAAGTTCGACATTGTGCGCTACCAACACGAAATTATGCTGAACGTCGAGACGGAGAACGATCCGCAAAGTTTGGCTACCGAGCTGAACCGAACAGTTCGCCTGTTTGTAAAGGCGCGTGATGAGAAGTACGAGGGTGCGACAGCCGAAAAAGTAAAGACCGAGTATGATAAGCTTGAGGAGTACGCGCGTGAAACGGGTAAGTGGTATCACCAGACTTACCAAACGACGAAGAACCCCTTGTACTACTCTTTGGCGTTTGAAATTTACAAAGCCTATTTGGAGAGTTTCCCGGAGGCTAAGGATAACTACGAGATTATGTACTACTACGCTGACATGGCGTTTTTCCGTAAGAACTACGCGATAGCCGCCCAAAGCTATGAGCGAGTGCTCGATATCAATGAGAAGGGCGAGTTTAGTAAGGAAGCAGCACATGGTGCGGTTTTGGCATACCACGAGTTGATCAAGTCTGCGGATGATGATTCTTGCCCGCCAGCGCCAGAACTTGCAGCGGACGCGCCTCCCGCACCGATTGCAGAATGTCGTTTGAAGTTCATCGCGGCGAGTAAGCGCTTCTCGAAGATCGACACGAGCGAGGAGTATGCGATCAATAGTAAGTACGAGGCGGCAAAGATTTACTATGACTATAACCACCTCGATGAGGCGGCGCCATTGTTTAAGGAGATTACGCAAGAGAACCCGAAGCACTCTTTGGCCATATACTCTGCGAACCTTTTGCTTGATATTTACAATATGAAGCAAGATTACGAAGGGATGTGGGAGGCGATCAAGGAGCTGAAGGCGAACAACGATTTGATGAACAATCCCGATCCCGCAACTCCAGAATTGGTGGCACTGCTCAATGGCTCTGAGGAGCACTTGGCTTTCAAGATGTGCGAGCAGAAGGAGCAGGGCAAACTTTGGGAAGCGGCTGCGCTTTGTTACGAGGCTTTTGCCAAGAATTATCCCAAATCGCCAGATGCTGTGAAGGCGCTGTGGAATGCTAGCCAGGACTGGGAGAATGCATCCGAGGTCGGTCGTGCTATTGACGCTCGCGTTTCGTTGTTAACGGGTAAAGAGTCGGAGGCTTCGCAGGCTTTAGCGCCGCGCGCGATGTATGCGATTGCTCAGAACTATCACGGTATCGCGGTGTTTTCGGAAGCGGCACGTTTTTACGAAATGTTTGTTAAAAACTTCCCCACTGATCGCGAAGCCTGTGTAGCGATTGGCGAGAAATCGGCAGATCCGTGTGCGAAGCTAGCGCTGCAAAACGCTGCGGTCTTCCGCTCTGGTTTGGGAGAGTATGAGAAAGCGGTAGAGAACTACGACTTGTTTGCTCGCATGTATCCTAGGGATAAGACAGAGATGGCGACACTGAAGTTCAACACTGGTCGTATTTATTTTGATCAGAAAGAGTACGACAGGGCTATCGATCGCTTTAATGACTACTTACGCAACTTCGCGAAATTTGGTAGTGCGGGCAGGCGCGTAGCAGCCTACACCGCAATTGGGCGTTCCTATTGGGCAAAACGCGACTATCGCAGTGCACAGAAAACCTTCGAGAAGGCGGAGAAGACATTTGAGGAGCGTGGGGTACAGAACTGGTTAAAGACGGCAGAGGCTGGGGAGTTACAATTAGCGATGGACGCGGGGGCGGAGGCTCGTTTCATGCGCGGTGAGTTCATCTTTAGTGAAGCTATGGCGGTACAGCTGTTTAACGAAAACATCTCACCGCGTAACATGGACAGCCACCTCAAGCAGCAGATCCAAAAGAAACTCGCCTTAGTAAAAGAGGCGCAGCCTATTTATTTAGACGTTATTAACCGCTTCTCTAGCCCTCGCTGGGGTTTGGCCTCATTGGTTCGACTTGGCATGCTCAACCACGATATTGCTAACCAAATCGGCAACGCACCGATTCCTAAGCAGCTAACGGAGGAGCAGGGCTTAATTTATGAAGATATTTTACTTGGTTATGCTAGCCAGTTCGAGGAAGAAGCGATTCAGTACTACGTCTTTGCCGTGAAGACTGCTGAGGAAACGGGTTGGTTTAGCGAGTACACAACTGAGGCACAGAGACGACTCTTTGACTTACGTCCTTTAGAGTACCGCTCTGCTTCCGAGATTAAGGCGCAGCCCAACAAGGCGATTGTCACATGGAATCAGTCTAGGTTCTATAGTGATATTGATGAATTGCGCGGCAAAGTCGTGCGTGAGCGCCGTAAGGTTATCACTGAGCAGGATGTAGAGAACGTCGAGAAGGCCATGACTGAGGATGAGGCAACCGTAGGTGCGACGAATTAGCTTGTGGGTGCGCAATGGCGATGGTGATCGCCTAGTTGTGCCCGCAAACAATGCTATCGCTTTGATACTATGTTTTTGGATGAGGAAATAGGAATGAATGAGAAGTCAAAAATAAGTCGCGCCAGTTCTTTTAAACCGATTGTGTTGGCCGTTGCGTGCGTGAGTTTGCTTTGTTTGAGTGCTTGTGCCGGGAGCAAGTCAGGTGCAGGTGCAGAGAGTGCAAGTTCGGCGACAACAACGGTTGTTGAAGGTGGCGGAACGAAACGAACCGCTGTAAAGGATAGCGCTATTACGCTTTTTGAAGAGGCGATAGCGGCTAGCACTAGTGATCCTGAGAAGGCAAAGTCTTTGTTGCAAAAGGCGATTTCTGAGGACAAGGGTTTTGCGGAGGCTTGGTTTAATCTTGGTGTTTTACATGAGCGAAGTGGCCAAAAGGATGAAGCTGTTAAGGCTTACGAAAAGGCAAGCGCACTTCGCCCTGAATGGCCAGACCCTTACGTTAACCTTGGCGTAATCTACGTTAAACAGGGTAAGGAAGCAGAAGGCGAAAAACTGTTTCTCAAGGTCGTTGACGATAAGAACGGCTTAGATCCCTACAACGCTCAAGCTAACCTCAATATGGGGATGCTCTATCGAAAACGTGGTGTGGAGATTATCGATCGCGATTCTGGTGGTGTCGAGCCCGAGTTCAGCATGAAGGCTACCGATAAGGGCGTAATCAAGAATAAAGAAGCCAACAGCATGTTTATCGAAGCTGTACGCTACGTTCGCCGTGCGCTCGCTGGAGACTCAAACAACATATATTGCTACGAAAATCTAAGCGCTATTTATTATATGATGAACAGTTTAGAGGTTGCGCGACTTGTTAACGATCAAGCGATTCAAAAGCAGATCGAGCGCAATGCAGAGCTAGACGAGCAACTCAAAGCAGGCACTATTTCGCAGTTTGACCACGACGCGAAATACATCAGCGACAAGAGCATGGGCGCGGTTTACAACACTTCGGGCTTAATATATTTGGCTAATGGCCAAGTGGCGCTTGCGAACGCGGAGTTTAAGAAGGCCGTAGCTGTTGATCCTGGGCTAGTCGATGCTTGGCTTAACGTTGCTGGAATCGCTGTTAACGTGCAGGATTACACGACGGCATATGATGCGTACAACAAGGTTTTGGCACTTGAGCCTGATAATACAGAAGCTTATCTCTCTAAGGGTGTTGCCGCGCGTGGCTTGAATAAACTCGATGAAGCTGAGACTATTTACCGCGACATCAAAAAGAAGAATCCCAAATACGTCGCAGCAGCTTTTAACTTGGCCATACTTTATCAGGAGTATTATCTCAAATTAGAGGAAGCCAAGAAGATGCTAGAGGATTTTATCGCAGATCCCGAAGCACAAAAGCAGATCCCTGGACGCGTTAAGGAAGCGCAGACGCGTGTAAAGCAGATCGAGGATATCTGGGCAGCCAAGAAGAAGGCTGAGGAAGACATGGCTAAGATGCAAAAGATGATCGAGGAAATGGAGAAGCTGCAGAAAGAGCAAGAAGCTGCTGAGCCGCAGTAGGACTCTTGAACAAGCAAAAAAAAGGTCGAGTTTACTCGACCTTTTTTTTGCTGCGCTCGGCGAGCGCACGCTCTAAAAAGGCTCTGGGGGCGTGGACAAGATAGAGATGGCGCAACTACTGCCATACCTAAAAGAGCACGCTCCAGAAATCCGTCAAAGCCTTATGGACGGTACATACCGTCC
>Ga0265293_10007006_pt1 | contig 17640 bp, 13 predicted proteins | sample Munlanlewell138R_FD_192505 | JGI IMG/M metagenome (GOLD analysis project Ga0265293, IMG submission 192505) | Leachate microbial communities from a municipal landfill in Southern Ontario, Canada - Leachate well 138R | ecosystem: Engineered > Solid waste > Landfill > Unclassified | place: Canada...
GACCTCGCACTTCTTGCCTCTCAACCTTGTATATACGAAGTCTCTTTTGAGCTTCTGGATACTCTTCGAGATCAGCAAAGAGGCGGGGGGCCACTCTACGGACGAGGTCAGAATCTCTGCCTCAAGGAGCAGACGGCCTCCCCAGTAAACTGCTCATATCTTAACTAATAATCGCTAATTGTTAACATACAAGGAGTAGGCCATGCCTGCGACAGCTGTGCGTCAAGCGGCGCTGTGTTTACAGGCGTAATCCGCTGTCGGATGCATGGCATCCTCGTACAGATGTAACGGGCTACAGCAGAGTCAGCGGGTTTTGGTAGGAGTAGGCCATGCCTGCGACAGCTGTGCGTCAAGCGGCGCTGTGTTTGCAGGCGTAATCCGCGGTCGGATGCATGGCATCCTCGTACAGATGTAACGGGCTCCAGTAGAGTCGGCGGGTTTTGGTAGGAGCATGAGTGCCACGCTGAACTGTTAAGCAAGGTTGTTTTCCAAAGCCCAAATGGCAGCTTCGGTACGTGAGTTCAAGCCCAACTTGTGCAGTACGCGTTTGACGTGCACTTTGACAGTGCCTTCGCTGATGTCAAGGTTGCGTGCGATTAGCTTGTTACTTTGACCCTTGGCGATCAACTCCAGTACATCTTTTTCCCGCCGGGTCAGGTCAATCGGTTTGGATACAGGTTCCAGTCTGCCCTTGATGGCTGACGCTAGGATTTGAGTCAGTTCTGGGCTTAGGGCCGTTTTCCCCTTTACAGCAGCACGCACTTGTTGCACGAAGTCCTCAGGCTCCATATCTTTTAGCAGATAGCCATCGGCACCTTGGCGCAGAGCTTCAACTACATCGGCGTGTTCGTCAGAAACACTGAAAATAATGATTTTAGCAGCAACCCCTGCGTTTCTCAGGGCCTGAGTCGTTTCTATCCCGTTAAGGCCTGGCATGTTTAGATCCAGTAGAATCAGATCCAATTCCGGGTCTATAGTGGTGGCAATCTTGACGGCCTCTGCTCCAGAACTGGCTTGGGCGACAGGCAGTAAATCGCCCTCCATGGCTAGTAGATCGGCCAAGCCGCGTCTTAGCATTGGGTGATCATCGACCAGCATGATGCGTGCTGGTTCAGGTGTTTGAGGTTTCATAAACAGCTCTTCCTATTTGGCTGAAAATATACTGTGGTGTAAAACGTACGTGGATGCGTGTGCCACGCTGGATAGCGGTTATATCCAATTGACCTGACATACTTTGGCTGCGCTCCTGCAAGATAGACAGCCCGTAATGCCCAGAAGGTGTATCGGAGAGGTCAATGCCGACACCGTCATCTTCGATCAGAATGTGCACTATTCCATCGGAATCCTGTTGGAGGCTGATATGACAGTTGCTTGCATCGGCATGCTTGATGACGTTGCTGACCGCTTCGCGAATAATTTGTAGGCTGTGTAACTCCTCATTGGGCGTCAGCGGGCAATGCTTGATTTTGTAGTCAAAGTGAATTTGCACAGATGAATGGCGAGAAAACTCCTCAATAGTCGCTTCGATACTGGCCGCCAACCCCGGCCGATCCAGTTTCAGGCGGAAGGTGGATAGTAGCTCTCGTAACTGTCTGTAAGCAGCAGATAGGCCGGCTTGCAGATCGTTAAAGGTGGCGAACAGGACTTCTTGGCTGTGACCATGTGTTAGTTGTTTTTTCAGTAGAGCTAGTTGAATTTTTTGATAAGAAAGCGCTTGTGCTAGCGAATCGTGTAACTCTCGTGCAATAACCGCACGCTCTTCCATCAAGGCTATGCGCGCCTGCTTTTGCCCCATGGCATTTAGATTTAGAGCTACAGCGAAGAAATCCGCCAAAGTAATTAAAAGACGTACTTGCCGCTCTTCCAAAGGGTGTTGGTTGTCTGTTTCTACTTGCAAGTAACCAAAGCAAATGCCTTCTGCCATCAAGGCGTAGGTGTTCAATCCGTTCACAGCTGATAGCGATTCTTTGTTTTGTCCTAGCTGTACAGGACAGTTTGTGCAGTCTGGATACAGGCAGTAATGGGGGCGTTCGTGCTTGCGAGTGGTCAAAATGGTATGTGCTTGTCGGGTACTGGTATCCGTCAGAGTAAACAGACATAGCGAAACGGATTTGCAGCTTAGGGTGCGCTGGATTGGCAACAGCAGATCGGCCAGCACCGACACAGGGTCGTCGGTAGTCTTATACAGGTTTTTAGCTGTGTTAAAGAGTAGTTTTAAACTGTCATTACTTTTCTTTAGCTCAAGAGTTTTGCTATCTACTTTGTGTTCTAAGCTGGCATACAGTTCAAACAGTTCCAGCGTCATCATGTCTAGTGTTTTTGCTAATAAACCCAGTTCGTTTTTGTCATTTATGCTTGTGGCAATACTAGTATCAGGATTCAAGTTTCCTTTACCGAGCAGTTTAGCGTGAGCAATAATTTTAAGTAAGGGAACGACCAGCCGGGTATGTGAGTTGATAATAACGAACAGTGCCAAAAGAATCGTAATAAACAATGCAGAGATTTGCAGACCACGGATGTATGAAAGTTTACGTTCAGAAGCCTGTTGAAGCTCGTTGACAAAATTGTCGAGGCTTTTAACAAACAAGGGCACTTCATAGCTATAAGCCCGCTTTTGCGGTGGGCTTTGCTCAAGTAACGGGCGCATCAGGCTTTGCCAGCGGCTAACTATCTGGCGATATGAGTTGCCCAACTCTGCGTTTCCTTTGACTGCCTGGCCCAGCGAATTAGATTGTATGGTTTGGTTGAACGTATGAATATAAGCCTGTATTGCTTCGTGACTTTGCTGGCCTTGGTTGTTATCGAGGTTACCGCTGATGGCGAGGGCTAGACGATAGGACTGCATTCTCAGACTGCCAGCCTTGTTAATGGCTTCGGCGTCTCCGCGAATTGATTCGGAAAGGTACATTCCGGCTAGCATGCTCAGCAGGTTGAATGAGATAACCAAAGAAAACGCAATGAGGGTTTTCAATATCACTGAACGCCTGAATGATATTTGGAACTCGTGCGGCGTGTCATGTTCTGGCTGTGTATTCATAGGCTCTCCGTAAATGTGATAGCCAAGTTTTGTCTCGACTTTGATACTGCATCAAGCAGAATCGGGTTGCCATAGTTATGCTCTGAAACTTAGCAAAAAACAGCACTAACAGTGAATACCTCGGAATTTCCATGAATTTAAGGAAAGGGTTTTTTTATGTGTATCTCATTGTTTTCTATTGACGGTCTATGAATTAAACACCTCTTAATGGGTATCGCGTTAATTAACCAAGTAATGCGCTTGGTTTTTTAACGACATGACAACGACTTAGTATCCAGAAAAAGCAATGACAGCATTGCAAAAGGATATTTTGACTTACATGACCCAGTAGAGGTAAAAATGAACAAAAATATCGAAAAATGGGATATTGAGGATCACACGTTCTGGGAGAATACGGGCAAGGCTATTGCCAACCGAAATTTGTGGATCTCGATTCCTAGTCTGTTACTTGGATTTGCCGTATGGATGATGTGGGGCATCATCACTGTGCAAATGCTTAATCTAGGGTTTCCATTTGAACCCGCTGAGTTGTTTACACTAACCGCTATTGCTGGTCTGGCCGGAGCTACATTCCGCATTCCTGCGTCGTTTATGATTCGTATTGCTGGTGGCCGCAATACTATCGTATTTACTACTTCGTTATTAATTATCCCAGCGGCTGGAGCGGGTATTGCTTTGCAAGACCCGACCACTCCGCTATGGGTATTTCAGGTGTTAGCGCTGTTGTCGGGTATAGGTGGCGGCAACTTTGCTTGTTCAATGAGCAACATCAGTACTTTCTTTCCAAAGCGACAGCAGGGTTTAGCGCTGGGCTTAAATGCTGGCTTGGGTAACTTTGGCGTAACCACCATGCAGATCGTAATTCCTTTGGTCATGACCATGGGTATTTTTGGCGCAATGGGTGGGGATTCCATGGAGTTGGTAAAGGACAGTGGAACCTTGATCGGTCGTATTCCAGCTGGATCCGCAACTTGGATTCAAAACGGTGGCTGGATATGGCTGGTGTTCCTGATTCCGTTGAGCCTGATCGGCTGGTTCGGTATGAACAACATTATCCCAATAACTCCTGCTCCAGGCACACCCTTTAGTGCTTTTAGTAAAATCCTAGGTTTATATGCAATCAGCCTTGTCACTTCAGTGGTGGGCTTGTATCTGTATCTGCCCAAGCCTTTCGGTCTGGGAGTGCTGAGCATGTGGGTGGCTATGCCATTGATCATGTTAACCACTCTGGGTGTGCTACGCATGATTCCAGGCAGTATCAAGCCAAATATCAAGCGTCAGTTCGCTATTTTCAGCGATAGGCACACTTGGTCGATGAGTGTGCTCTACATTCTTACTTTTGGTTCGTTTATCGGTTTTTCCATGGCGTTGCCGCTGTCGATCACGGTGATCTTCGGGTTTGTCAGCGAAACCGGTGCCGATGGCGCAATCAGCCGAGTAGCTAACCCCAATGCGCCCAGTGCCTTGACTTATGCTTGGATTGGTCCGTTCCTAGGTGCCTTGACTCGCCCGATCGGCGGTTGGATTTCTGATAAGTGGGGCGGCTCGTTAGTGACCCAGGCGATTACGGTGATCATGGTGGCGGCCTCGGCAGCGCTGGGTTACGTCATGCAGGCCGCCTATGGCTCTGCCCATCCCGAGACTTACTTCTTTACCTTTATCATCTTGTTCCTTGTCTTGTTTGCTGCGTCCGGTGTGGGCAATGGCTCAACTTTCCGCACTATTGGCGTGATTTATAACCGCGAGCAAGCCGGGCCGGTGCTGGGTTGGACCTCAGCCATCGCTGCCTACGGCTCTTTTGTTGCACCGGTGGTGATTGGTGAACAAATCAAAGCAGGAACACCGCAGGTTGCTATGTATGGTTTTGCAATTTTCTATGCCCTGTGCTTGGTTTTGAACTGGTGGTTCTACCTGCGCAAGAACGCCTACGTGAAGAATCCCTAATTTTAAATTTCTGCCAAGGAGTTCGACATGAATATCATGTTTGCTTATGACAACTCGACCAATGCCAGGCAGGCGCTGGATAAAACATTGAAGATGTTTGCCTGCATGCTGCCCAAGGTAACTCTGATAGCTGTGGTTGACTCCACCCAAGGGTCCAGTGGCGTCAACGAACAAAGCTATGAAGATTATAAATTCGATTTTTCTGAATCGGTCCGCGAAGCCGCGCAGACCCTCAAGGAGTTGGGCGTCAATGCTGATGTAATTATCGCGGAAGGAGAGCCACGCAAGATGATTCTAGAAGCGGTGCACAGCAAAAATCCTGACTTGCTAGTGCTTGCTCGGCACAGCGAAAAGGCCGACAGCAACATCATCGGTAAAACGCTGGATGCGCTAGTCGAGGAGTTCAACTTCATGACTTTCGGCAATGTCAGTTCTTTTCTTACCAGACGGGTCAAATGTCCTATTTTGATCCAGTCTTGTTCGTAAGTTCACAGGCCGGAGAATACGCATGAAAACTTCAGATCTGTTTAGGGTCAAGCAACCGGAAATCAGGGCATTACACCTGACCTGGATTGCTTTTTATATCTGTTTCTTTGTCTGGTTCAACATGGCGCCGCTGGCCACCAGTATGCTGAAAAGCGTGGACTGGTTGACCTCCGACGACCTACGCTTGTTTGCCATTGCCAACGTAGCCATGACCATCCCCGCGCGAATTCTGGTGGGTATGGCGTTGGACAAGTGGGGCCCGCGCCGAGTGTTCTCGGTGTTGATGGTAACCATGGCGCTGCCGGCACTGGCTTTTGCCTATGGTGACACCCGCTCTCAACTGTTGATTTCGCGTCTGGTGCTCAGCTCTATCGGGGCCAGTTTTGTGGTCGGTATTCACATGACCGCCATGTGGTTCAAACCGCGTGACATCGGCTTTGCCGAAGGCTTCTATGCCGGCTGGGGCAACTTTGGTTCGGCTGCCGCCGCCATGTCGCTGCCAGCGATTGCCCTGCATATGTTCGGTGGCGATGATGGTTGGCGCCATGCTATCGGTCTCAGTGCGGTGATGATGGCACTGTATGGCGTTTATTACTGGTACGCGATTACCGATGGCCCAGCGGGATCGGTTCACCATAAGCCGCGTAAAGTCAGTGCGATGGAAGTTAGTACTTGGGGTGACATGATCAAGCTGATTATCTGGACCATCCCGATGGTTGGCATTCTGTCGGTGCTGGTTTGGCGCATTGAAAATATGGGCTATCTGACCAGCGGCTGGGCGTGGGTCTGTCATGGTGTGATTGTGCTGGTGGTGGCTTATCAGATCTTGCAGATTCTGCTTGTTAATCTGCCAATTTTACGTAAGGGCGTGCCCGAGGATGACAAGTACGACTTCAATTCAGTGGCGGCGCTTAACTCCACCTACTTTGCTAATTTTGGTGCCGAACTGGCAGTAGTTTCCATGCTGCCGATGTTCTTTGAAATGACTTGGGGACTGACTGCAACGGCGGCAGGCCTGATTGCTGCCTCTTTTGCTTTCATCAACCTGATTGCCCGCCCCGTTGGTGGGTTGGTTTCGGACCGCTTTGGCAACCGTCGTTTTGTCATGCTGGCCTACATGCTGGGTATTGCTATCGGCTTTGCTCTGATGGGCCTGATGAACAGTGGCTGGCCGCTGTTTATGGCTGTGGCCATTACCATTCTTTGTTCGGTGTTTGTGCAAGGGGCGGAGGGTGCCACCTTCGGCATCATTCCCTCCATCAAACGGCGTATTACCGGCCAGATTTCCGGTATGGCCGGAGCATACGGCAACGTGGGGGCAGTGTTCTATCTGACCCTGTACACCTTTGTTACGCCATCTCAGTTCTTTTTTATCATTGCTGGCGGTGCCTTGCTCAGTTACATCGCTTGCTTCTTCTGGCTGAAGGAGCCTGAAGGTTCGTTTGCTGAAGAATATGCGGTGTCTTCGGTAGATTTGGAACTGGCGGCAGAACAACAAAAATAAATTTGCACCCGGCTGACGGGGATTGAATACGCTGTCGGTACACGGTGATATGCCGGCAGCATTTGATGAGGGTAGAACAATGAGTCGAATACTGGATCAAATGCGTTTCTTTAAAAGAAAGCAGGATGAGTTTTCTAATGGTCACGGAGAAACCCGCAAGGAATCTCGTGACTGGGAAGACAGTTACAGAAGCCGTTGGCAATATGACAAGATTGTCCGTTCCACCCACGGGGTGAACTGCACGGGCTCTTGCTCATGGAAAATTTACGTCAAAAATGGCCTGATTACTTGGGAAACCCAGCAGACTGACTACCCGCGTACCCGGCCTGACTTACCCAACCATGAGCCGCGTGGCTGTCCACGAGGGGCTAGCTATAGTTGGTATATCTACAGTGCCAACCGAGTTAAATACCCGAAAGTACGTAAGGCGTTGCTGAAGCTCTGGCGTGAGGAGCGCAAAGGTAGGGCGCCAGTCGAGGCTTGGGCCAACATTGTAGAGGATCCGGCTAAGGCTGCTTCTTACAAAAGTAAACGCGGTTTGGGCGGCTTTGTGCGCTCAAGCTGGGATGAAGTTAACGAGATTATCGCTGCCGCCAACGTCTACACCACTAAACAGTATGGTCCAGATCGGGTGATAGGTTTCTCACCGATTCCTGCCATGTCGATGATCAGCTATGCCGCCGGTTCGCGTTACCTATCGCTGATGGGTGGTGTATGTCTGAGTTTCTATGACTGGTACTGCGACCTACCACCAGCCTCGCCGATGGTTTGGGGCGAACAGACTGACGTGCCCGAGTCCGCTGATTGGTACAACTCCAACTATATTATTGCTTGGGGTTCTAACGTACCCCAAACCCGTACTCCTGATGCTCACTTCTTTACTGAGGTGCGTTATAAGGGTGCAAAAACGGTGTCTGTCACGCCCGACTACTCGGAAGTGGCTAAGCTCACTGATCTCTGGCTGAACCCCAAGCAGGGAACTGATGCGGCGCTGGCGCAGGCGTTCAATCATGTTATTTTCAAAGAGTTTCATCTAGAAAAACCCAGCGAATACTTCACCGATTATGTACGGCGTTATACCGATATGCCGATGCTGGTGATGCTGGAAGAGTTTGCGGAAGGCTACAAACCCACCCGTTTCCTGCGGGCAGCTGACTTGAATAGTAATCTAGGTCAGGACAACAATCCCGAGTGGAAAACTATTGCTCTCGACAGCCTCACTGATGAATTCGTCTCCCCTCAAGGCTCCATTGGTTATCGCTGGAACGAGAAAGGCAAGTGGAACATTGAAGCACGGGAGGGCGGTACTGGCCGGGAGGTCAAACTGCAGTTGTCTTTGCTCGATGCAGGTGATGCGGTGGATGTAGCCTTCCCCTATTTTGGCGGTGATTTGCATGACTATTTCCAACACGTGGAAGGTGAGAATATCCAGTTTCGTCGTGTTCCGAGTAGAGAGTTTACGTTGGCTGATGGAAGTAAGGCACGCGTAGCTACGGTTTTTGATATTAGCGCTGCAGGTTTGGCAATTGATCGTGGTTTGGGCGGTGCTAATGTTGCCAGCAGCTATGATGATGCTGACATTCCAGGTACGCCAGCTTGGCAGGAAGCCATTACAGGTGTTAGCCGCGAGAAAGTTATTCAAGTGGCGCGAGAGTTTGCTGATAACGCTGATAAAACTCGTGGTAAATCCATGATCATCATTGGTGCAGCAATGAACCACTGGTATCACATGGATATGAACTACCGTGGTGTTATTAATATGCTGATTCTGTGTGGCTGTGTGGGTCAAAGCGGTGGTGGCTGGGCGCATTATGTGGGTCAGGAAAAACTGCGTCCGCAAACCGGCTGGTTGCCGGTGGCCTTTGGCCTAGATTGGCATCGTCCGCCACGTCAGATGAACGGTACCAGCTTCTTCTATAATCACAGCTCGCAGTGGCGACATGAGTCCATGGATATGCATGAGATTCTTTCGCCAATGGCGGATAAATCCAAATACCCTAAGCATGCGCTGGACTACAATATCCAAGCAGAGCGAGGCGGCTGGTTACCCAGTGCGCCACAACTCAATCGTAACCCGCTGGAAATCTGCCGCGAAGCTAAAGCAGCTGGTATGACACCGCAGGACTATGCGGTTAAATCATTAGAGGATGGCTCTTTACGCTTTGCCTGTGAGCAGCCCGATAGCCCTGCTAACTTTCCGCGAAACATGTTTATTTGGCGTTCCAATCTGCTGGGTTCCTCTGGCAAGGGGCACGAATACATGCTCAAGTACCTGCTGGGCACCCCAAAGCATGGTGTGATGAACGAGGATAGAGGTAGTCTTGGCTACAAGCCACAGGAAGCTGAGTGGCAGGATGAGGGTGCCATCGGTAAGTTGGATTTGGTAACCACGCTAGATTTCCGTATGTCTTCCACCTGCGTGTATTCGGACATTGTTTTACCAACTGCCACTTGGTACGAAAAGGATGACATGAACACTTCCGATATGCATCCTTTCATTCACCCGTTGTCAGCGGCCATTGATCCGGCTTGGGAATCCCGCACTGACTGGGAAATTTTCAAGGGTGTGGCGAAGAAATTTTCCGAGCTGTGTGAAGGCCACTTAGGTATTGAGCAGGATCTGGTCACCGTTCCGCTGCAACACGACAGTCCAGGTGAATTGGCACAACCTTTTGGTGGCAGCGATTGGAAGACAACAGGTGAGCCGTTGCAGCCCGGTAAAAACGCTCCTAACATGGCGGTGGTTGAGCGTGATTATCCGAACACCTATAAGAAGTTCACTTCGCTTGGCCCGCTGATGAATAGCTTAGGCAATGGTGGTAAGGGTATCAATTGGAACACTGAAGATGAAGTCAGCTTTCTGACCCAGCTTAACAAACCAGTGCTGGAAGAAGGTATAAGTCAGGGTCGTCCACGCATCGAATCTGCCATTGATGCAGCCGAAATTGTACTGTCACTGGCGCCGGAAACCAACGGTCATGTAGCGGTTAAGGCTTGGGCGGCGTTGTCTGAGTTTACTGGCCGTGACCACTCTCATCTAGCTAGGGGCAAGGAGCACGAAGCAATCCGCTTCCGTGATATTCAGGCGCAGCCGCGCAAGATTATCTCCAGTCCGACCTGGTCAGGCCTTGAAGATGAGCATGTTAGCTATAGCGCTGGTTACACTAACGTGCATGAGCTTATCCCATGGCGCACCATTACTGGCCGCCAGCAATTCTATCAGGATCACCCATGGATGCAGGCGTTTGGTGAGCAGTTGATGAGCTACCGTCCTCCGATTAACACGCGCACCATTGATCAGGTAAAAAACAAGCACAGTAACGGTAACACCGAGATTGTCTTGAACTGGATTACTCCGCACCAGAAATGGGGTATTCACAGTACCTATACTGACAACCTGTTAATGCTGACATTAAGTCGCGGTGGTCCAATTATTTGGCTGTCGGAAATAGATGCACGCAAAGCCGGTATTGAAGATAACGATTGGGTTGAATGCTTTAACGCTAATGGTGCCCTTACCGCGCGTGCGGTGGTTAGTCAGCGTGTCAAAGAAGGCATGGTGATGATGTACCACGCCCAAGAACGTATCGTTAACGTGCCTGGTTCTGAAACAACCAAAACCCGCGGTGGTCACCACAACTCGGTCACTCGTGTGGTGTTAAAACCAACCCACATGATTGGTGGTTACGCCCAGCAAGCCTACGGTTTCAACTACTACGGCACTGTAGGTTGTAATCGCGATGAGTTTGTTGTGGTGCGTAAAATGAGCAAGATCGATTGGCTAGATGGCTCAGATACCGATGATCTTCCACAGCCACTACCACAAGGTCTTTAAGGAGAACGCCATGAAGATTCGCTCACAAGTTGCCATGGTGCTGAACCTCGATAAGTGCATCGGATGCCACACCTGTTCAGTTACCTGTAAAAACGTTTGGACCAGCCGTGAAGGTATGGAGTACGCCTGGTTCAACAACGTGGAAACCAAACCCGGCATTGGTTATCCCAAAGAGTGGGAGAACCAAGAGAAGTGGAAGGGAGGCTGGGTGCGCGAGGCCGATGGTAGTATCCGCCCGCGTATCGGTGGTAAGTTCCGAGTGTTGGCCAATATTTTTGCCAACCCAGACCTGCCAGAAATAGATGACTATTACGAACCTTTTGATTTCGATTACCAGCATCTGCACACAGCACCAGAAGTCCCTCACCAGCCTGTGGCTCGCCCACGCTCGGCGATTACTGGCAAGCGGATGGAGAAAATTGAGTGGGGTCCCAACTGGGAAGAAATTCTCGGTACCGAGTTTAAAAAACGCCGCAAGGATAAAAACTTCGACGCGATTCAAGCTGATATCTACGGACAGTATGAAAATACTTTCATGATGTACCTACCGCGTTTGTGCGAGCACTGTCTTAACCCAACCTGCGCGGCATCCTGCCCTAGCGGTGCGATCTACAAGCGTGAAGAAGACGGCATTGTCTTGATTGACCAAGACAAGTGTCGTGGCTGGCGTATGTGTATTAGCGGCTGTCCGTATAAGAAAATCTACTACAACTGGAAGAGCGGAAAATCCGAGAAGTGTATCTTCTGCTATCCACGTATTGAAGCTGGTATGCCGACTATCTGCTCGGAAACCTGTGTCGGTCGTATTCGCTATCTGGGCGTGCTGCTGTATGACGCAGACAAAATTCATGCAGTGGCCAGCACGCCCAACGAGCATGACCTGTATCCAAAACAGTTGGAAATGTTCTTAGATCCGAACGCGCCCGAAGTGATTGCCGCTGCACGCAAAGCCGGAATTGCCGACTCGGTAATCACTGCAGCGCAGCAATCACCGGTGTACAAGTTGGCGGTGGACTGGAAGCTGGCGCTACCGCTGCACCCAGAGTATCGCACCCTGCCGATGGTCTGGTATGTGCCGCCACTGTCGCCGATTCAGAACGCTGCCGAAAGTGGCAAGATCGGCATGAATGGAGTGTTGCCGGATGTGGACAGCTTACGTATTCCAGTGCGTTATTTGGCTAACCTGCTTACTGCAGGTGATGAGGAGCCGGTCAAGTTGGCCCTTAAGCGTTTACTAGCTATGCGTGTTTACAAGCGTGCCCAGCATGTGGAGGGTGTTGAGGACTTGCGCGCGTTAGAAGATGTTGGTCTGAGCAAGGCTCAGGCAGAAGAAATGTATCGCTATCTGGCCATTGCCGACTACGAAGATCGGTTTGTTATTCCTAGCGCTCATCATGAAGAGGCGCTGAGCGATGCGTTTGCCGAGCGTAATGGTTGTGGCTTCAGTTTTGGTGACGGCTGTAGTCATGGTGATTCGGGTTTGAACATGTTTGGCGGCAAAAAACACAACAAGCGTGATGTGCTGAAAACTGTTCAGGTCTGGGAGGAGTGAGTATGGAAATCTTGAAGGTTATTTCTCTGCTGCTAGATTATCCGGAACAGCCGTTAGTGCAGGCTAAAGCCGAGCTGGAAGACGCCATTAAACAGTGTTTTTTCATCAGTCCAGCGCAGCGTCAGGCGCTAAAAAAATTACTGCAACATATTACTGACCAAGACTTGCTAGATGCTCAGTCCGTTTACCTGAGTCTGTTTAATCGCGGTCGACACCTGTCTTTGTTGATGTTTGAGCATGTGCATGGTGAATCACGTGATCGCGGCCAGGCCATGGTCGATCTGTTGGCGGAATACGAACAGGCGGGTTTTAGCATTGCTGCTAAAGAGCTGCCTGATTACATTCCGCTATATCTGGAGTATTTGGCCAGTTGTGATCAGCTCGGCGCTCGCGCTGGGCTGGCTGATATCCAGCATCTACTGGCACTACTGGGTGCCCGCTTAGAAGAAAACGAAAGTCCTTATATGGCCTGTTTCCATGTGCTGCTGCAACTGGCTGGGGTTGAACCGGTTGAGCAAATTGGTAAGGTGCGCGCGCAGATTGCTGAGGAACCGGTAGATAACAGCCTAGAAGCGCTGGATGCTGAGTGGGAGGAGGAAGCAGTGACTTTTATGCAGGATGATGGACAGGCCTCCTGTGGGCTGGCTTCGTCTTCTGCCAACCACCGGGTCCGCGAAGAAGTACCTGTACCTATCCATTGGGTTGATTTCACGCATGCATCCAATATCGCAGATAAATTGTAGGAGACGATCATGTCCAGTTTTAATTTTTTGATTTTCGGTGTGTATCCTTATGTTGCCTTGGCGGTTTGCTTGATTGGTAGTTGGGCGCGTTTTGATTTGTCCCAATACACTTGGCGGGCGGGCTCCAGTCAGATGCTTGATAGCAAGAATATGCGTGCCGCAAGTAATCTATTCCACATAGGGATTTTGTTTGTGTTAGCCGGCCACTTTGTTGGCCTGTTAACGCCGGAGTTTGTATATCACAGTTTTATCAGCTCCGGAGCCAAGCAGGTGTTGGCTATGGTATCGGGTGGCTTCTTTGGCATCCTCTGCTTGATCGGGCTGGTGATGCTGATCAAACGCCGGCTCAACAATCCGCGAATTCGTGCTACGTCTAACACTTCAGACATCATGATCCTGTTCGTGTTGCTGGTGCAGCTAATACTGGGCTTGCTCACCATTGTTGCTTCCACGCAGCACTTAGATGGTTCGGTGATGGTCATGCTCGGTAACTGGGCGCAGAGCATTGTTACTTTCCAGCCAGTCAAGGCGGCCAACGCCATTGAGTCGGTCGGTGTGGTGTACAAGCTACATGTGTTCCTTGGTGTCACTTTGTTCGTACTGTTTCCGTTTACCCGATTGGTACATATTGTCAGTGCGCCGGTTTGGTACTTGGGACGTCGTTATCAGATTGTGCGTCAGAAAGGCTAGTGGGATAAGGAGTAAAAGACATGGTTAAAGCAAACCTTATCGCCAGCAGTAACCAAGAGATGCCTATCGTACGCATCAACGGAATACTGGTGGAGGCAGATGAAATTGCGCGAGAAATGCAATACCACCCAGCGGAATCTCAGCGTGAAGCCATCTTTCTGGCGACCCAAGCGCTGGTTTTACAAGAGGTGTTAAAACAGCGGGCCGATGAAATTGATTTGCAAGCGCTGCCGTTTGATAACGAAAGCACAGACGAGGCTAGACTGCGCTGTCTGTTAGAGCGAGAAGTGCAGGTGCCGGCTGTGACCGAGTCTGAACTGGAGCTTTATTACCGTAACAATCCGCGTAAATTTACCACGCCACCATTGCTGGCTGCTCGCCATATTTTGTTGGCGGCTGATCCTGTGGACAGTGAGCAGCGTAGTGAACGGGCGGATATGGCCAAAGCCTTGTTGCAGCAATTGCAGCAGGGGCAGGCAGGGTTTGACGAGCTGGCGCGTGAATATTCGGATTGCCCATCGCGAGAGCAAGGCGGTGAGTTGGGACAGATTTCCATAGGGCAGACAGTCCCTGAGCTTGAAAAACAACTGCTACGTTTGACGGTGGGGCTGGCTGGGCAGCCAATAGAGTCTCGCTATGGGTATCACGTTATTGATGTGCGACAGCGAATTGAAGGTCAATTGCTGCCATTTGCCACGGTGCGCGACAAGATAAGCGCTGAACTTAGTCAGCGCAGCTGGCATAAAAGCGTAGCACAATATCTGCAAATTTTGGTGGCGCAGGCCAATATTGAAGGCATTGTCCTGCAAGGTGCAGCATCACCATTGTTGCAGTAACGGATAAGGAGTCCGGCATGGCTGATCACTGGGTTGATGGCTTTGGCCGCACAATTGACTATGTGCGGATCTCGGTAACTGACCGCTGTGACTTCCGCTGTGTGTATTGTATGGCGGAAAACATGAGGTTTTTGCCCAGACAGCGAGTGTTAACGCTGGAGGAAATCTACCGTAGCGCTCGTCTGTTTGTGGCCAACGGCGTGAAGAAAATTCGTTTGACTGGCGGCGAGCCGCTGGTACGTAAGGGCATTGTTGACCTGTGTGAAAACATCAGTGCTATTGATGGTCTGCGTGAGCTGGTCATGACTACCAATGGTTCGCAGCTGGATAAGTATGCCGTGCCACTGGCGCAAGCTGGGGTTAAACGGCTGAATATCAGTCTGGACTCGCTGCAGGCCGACCGTTTCCGAGCGTTAACTCGTACTGGTGATTTGCAGCAAGTGCTCAGGGGCATTGCAGCTGCGCGTGACGCCGGGTTTGAGTCGATCAAACTTAACAGCGTAATTATTGGAGGTCAGAACGATGACGAAATCCTCGAGCTGGCTGCTTTTGCTGTTGATAACGGTCTTGACTTGACTTTTATTGAAGAGATGCCAATGGGGCAGGTGGGTCGTTCGCGGGCCAACAGTCTGTTTACCAGTGAGCAGGTGCGCGAGCTGCTGGAGCAGCGGTACAGCTTGCTGCCCAGCCCGGAAAATAGTGGCGGCCCTGCCCGCTACATGCGCCTGCAAAACCAGCCACAGACCCGCATCGGTTTTATCTCCCCGCATAGCAACAATTTTTGCGCCACCTGTAATCGGGTGCGCCTGACCGTTGAAGGTAAATTGTTGTTGTGCTTGGGCAATGAACACGATCTGGACATCAAGGCTTTACTGCGCCGCTACCCGCTGGATGATCAGCCATTGATTGCGGCAGTATGCAAAGCCCTGCGTTACAAACCAGAGCGGCACGAGTTCAGTGCCGACGGTGAGGTGCAAATTCTACGTTTTATGAATGCCAGTGGTGGCTGAGAACCGTTGACAGCAGTAAGCTGTCGAGTATTGGCAGATTGAGGGCGACAACCAGATGAATATTTTAAACTTTGATGACTTGTTGACCGCGGCAGGCCAGCAGGCAGAGCCACAATTATTGCTGTTCGTGTTTGCCAAGGCTGAGCTACCGGAAGGGGCAACCGACGAGCAGCAAAAAAACTTTACCGCCGGCAGCGGCGGAGCACTGACTCCAGTGATTTGCGTAGATAAGAGTTTGGACGAGCTGACCGACTTTGTATCGCTGACAGCAGAGTCGGAGCGAACAGGACAGGATTGGGATTTGGTGTTTGTCAGCAGCTTGTCCGGACATGGCGGCATCATTCCGACCACTGAACAGTCCGAGCAACCCCTGCAAATGATGGTACAGGCCATCCACTCGGGCAAAATTGCCAGCCTGTTGGCGCTGGACAAACAGGGCCAAACCCTCAGTTTTTATTAAGGATGCCTTTATGAACCATACCAGTGAAGTCTTTGTGCCCTTGAATATTGCCGTACTGACCGTGAGTGATACGCGCACGCTGGAGACCGATAGCTCCGGCCAGTATCTGGCCGATCAGCTAAAGCAGGGAGGTCATGTGCTGGTGGACCGTCAGATCATGCCGGACAACTTGTATCAGGTACGGGCGCAGGTGGCGCAGTGGATTGCCGATAACAAAGTGCAGGTTGTGCTGATTACTGGCGGTACCGGTTTTACAGATCGCGACAGCACGCCCGAAGCGGTTATCTGTTTACTGGATCGTGAAATTCAGGGTTTTGGCGAGCTGTTCCGGCATGTTTCCTATGCGGACATTGGTACTTCTACCATCCAGTCGCGTGCCTTTGCTGGTCTGGCCAATCGTACACTAGTGTGTTGTATGCCCGGTTCAAGCAATGCCTGTCGCACCGCCTGGGAAGGTGTTTTGCAACCGCAACTGGATGCCCGTCAGGGGCCGTGTAATTTGGTGGCTCACCTAACTCAAGCGCCAGCCTGTGCTAGCCGAGGCTGATCATGTCACCGTTGGAACTAGGTTATGCGTTGCGTACTTTTCTATAGCGAGCGCTAACAGGTAAAACAACTCTGTATTTTGCCTGCTGGCTAGATGCTTGAGCTAACTCTAGTGTAGTCGTTGGCTTTTCCTTGGCTCCTTGGTCTATGCGTTATAAAAAATTTGCGCAGTGCGCAGCAGAGAAGTTATCCGCATCCCGGTACCGACAATGAAGAGTCGATTTACCTGCTCTTGTATGGCAGGAGCTAGTTGCTGAGGAACGAGATGATTTGGTCTCCAGAGGACTTCTCTTCTTCGTTCAATAAGCTTGGCTCTAGGACTACTCCATAACATCTACGGGTTTGCTCGTTTAGGGTTAGCTTCTGTTGCAGCGCATCTTATGCGCGAATGGGATTCGGTCGGAAGCTGTTGCGTTATTTGCAAGTCCATCGCGCAAAAGTTGCGCTCCTACAGCAGAGTCAGCGGGTTTTGGTAGGAGTGGGCCATGCCTGCGACAGCTGTGCGTCAAGCGGTGCTGTGTTTGCAGGCGTAATCCGTGGTCGGATGCATGGCATCCTCGTACAGATGTAACTGGCTCCAGTAGAGTCGGCGGGTTTTGGTAGGAGTAGGCCATGCCTGCGACAGCTGTGCGTCAAGCGGTGCTGTGTTTGCAGGCGTAATCCGTGGTCGGATGCATGGCATCCTCGTACAGATGTAACGGGCTCCAGTAGAGTCAGCGGGTTTTGGTAGGAGCAGGCCATGCCTGCGACAGCTGTGCGTCAAGCGGCGCTGTGTTTGCAGGCGTAATCCGTGGTCGGATGCATGGCATCCTCGTACAGATGTAACGGGCTCCAGTAGAGTCAGCGGGTTTTCGTGATTGTTAGCTGAATATTTGCAGAAACTCAGCGGCTGGCATGGGTCTGCCGTAGAAAAATCCTTGCGCCAAAACACAGTTGCTTTGCCGCAAAAACTCAGCCTGTTCTAGGGTTTCTATACCTTCAGCCTGAATTTCCAGTT
>Ga0265293_10007008_pt1 | contig 17638 bp, 20 predicted proteins | sample Munlanlewell138R_FD_192505 | JGI IMG/M metagenome (GOLD analysis project Ga0265293, IMG submission 192505) | Leachate microbial communities from a municipal landfill in Southern Ontario, Canada - Leachate well 138R | ecosystem: Engineered > Solid waste > Landfill > Unclassified | place: Canada...
GCAGATAACGGACGTGATCGCCTACATCAAGGAGTGGTGGACGCCCCAACAGCGCGCCGCGCAGGCGCGCCTGGGAGGTACGCCCTAGCCGTCAGGCGCCAGCCGAACGTACCCCAGCCGCCCCCGTCGAGGCGCACCACTTAATGGGTCGCTCAGGCGGGGAGGGCGGCCAGCAGCTCCTGGCACGCCTGCTCGCACGCGTGGCACGCCTCGGCGCAGATGCGGCAGTGCTCCATGTGGCCGGCGTGCCGCTCGCACTCCGCGCCGCTCGTTCGACACGCCTGCACGCAGGCCTGCACCTGCGCGCGCAGGACGCTCCAGTCGGCCTCCGCCACGCGTGAGAGCATCTCACCGGTTGCTAGGATACTCACCGGTCAACTACCCAGTTCTGCCCACATTTCTACTTCCTGTCCAATCAATAGTGACCATGCTTATCGCATGGCCACTCTCACTTCCAACTACCCGCCTACAGTTGCTGTTAGGAACGCTAATTCCGTGCTTCTAGTCCGGCAATTCCGAAAACCTCTTCTGCCAGTTCGGAAAACTGACTTTACGCACTGGACGGAGCGTGCTCCCGTCTGGACCAGTACATTAGTCGGTCGCTTGTAGGGTCTGCGGCGGTGAATCCAAAGCGCTCGTAGATATCGCTGTAGCCGCTGCCATCGATTAGTACCAGGCCGAGGCGTTGCTCGTTTGCAGTCTCGAGGAGGTTGCGCATGATCTTGGTGACGATGCCTTGGCGGCGGTACTCGGGGTGCGTGATCACGTCTACGATTTGGGCGGCGTACTCGTCGCCTGAGATCCTGCCGAAGCCGACGAGTCGACCTATGTGAACAGCGCTGGCGTAACTAACGGAAGCCCGTAGGGCGCGTGCGGTGCGTTATGGGGTGCGTTGGCCGTTAGCGTTCCAGCCGACGAGTCCATAAAGTTCGGTGAGTGCTACCGAGTCCAGGTTCAGGTCGTCCGAGGTGAAGGTCAAGCTAGGCATGGAACGATCGTACTGGGCCGGCCACGAATCCCGCTACACTTATTGCGACCACTGCACTTATTGCGTTTGTGCTAGATTGGGGTTGAAAGGAGGCTCCAAATGCCCCTTATCTCCCACCGGCAGATGCCCCCCACTGCGCGAGACGCCGCCCTAGCGCGGACCTCCGGACAGGCCCTCGCCCCTTACGCCAAGACTGACAGGCCCGTAAAAATCCGCATCGCTGAAGATCGCAACGAGCAGACCCTCGAGCTGCCCGCGGGCGCCGTCGCGCTTCTCATGGACGTCCTCGAAGCCATGGCCGCCGGCCGCGGCGTCACCCTGATCCGCGAGAACGCCGAGCTCACCACCGTCCAAGCGGCCGACATCCTCAACGTCTCCCGCCCCTACCTCATCAAGCTCCTAGATGAAAACAAGATTCCCCACCGCAAGGTCGGCAAACACCGCCGCATCCTCATGGAAGACCTCATGGCCTACAAGGCCCGCGACGACAAGGAACGCCAAGCCGTCCTCGATGAGCTTGCCCGCGAAGCCCAAGAAGAAGGCTACGGCTACTAGGCAGCATGGCCTACACCGCACTCCTGGACGCCAACGTCCTCTACCCTGCCCCCATCCGGGACGTGCTCGTGCAGCTCGCCACCACTGGCATCTACCGCGCCCGCTGGACCGCCGACATCCACCAAGAATGGATCGACGCGCTCCTACGCGCCCAACCTCACCGCGACCGCCAGCGTCTCGAACGCACCCGCGACGTAATCGTCACTCGTAACCTCAAAGACTTCCCCGAAACAGTCCTGCAGGTCTACGACGTTGAGGCGCAGGACCCAGACGAGTTCCTCTGCAACCACTTGGCCTCGCCCCAGGCCACTTCTGCACCTCCATCCGCACCGTTCGCAAACGCCTGCAGAATCCGCCCAAGGGAGTTGATGAGTACCTCGAGACCCTCACAGATCAAGGCCTAGTCGCGACCGCCGCCGAACTACGCCAGTTCAAGAACCTCATCTAGAAACCCCAGCCCAACAAGAATGCCCGCTGCCGGGGGCAACAGCGCGTAAAGAGCGAGGGCACACATTGAACTGCACTGGGTACAGCAGAGGCTTCTCTCTCCCACATTTTGGCCTTGTATGGACCTTTCGGAGAAGTAATCGACCAGACAATTAGTCGGTGAGAATTCCGGGCTTCAGTCAACCGTCAAGGAAACTGCATTAGTTTTGAGAATCGTAAGTGCAATGTAATGAGACCGGATTCGATCAGGCCCACGACAGCGCGCTGCATATCGGCCACGCTGGCATCAATTGACAGAATCAACAGTTGTTGCTCGCCTTCGCTGCTAGCACGTTAGACGAGCACGGAGTGCAGCTAACCGCTATTGAGGTTCAGACCATGGGCCCGGACGGCGCTACGCCGCTTGCCAACAGCCCGGTAGCAGGCGTGAGCCTGTACCTAGACGCGGACCTTGACGGTGTCCCTGACGCCCCCGGCAGTCCGCTCGCAACGGCCGTGGCGAACGCTAACGGTACCGCCACGCTGGACCTGAGCGACGTCACCATTAGCTCGGGCGCGCCCGTCGGGTTCGTTGTCACCTACGACCTGAAAGCCACTCTGGGCAGCGCAAACCGGCCTATCCCCCTCGCCTCGTTGGCCGTGCTCCTGCCGGGCCTGTGGTTCGCCAGACGCGGGCGTAAGGTGCTGCCCCTGGTGGCGCTCGGCCTCATCGTAGCGCTGGTGGGCGCTTGCAGCGCTGGCCCCTCTCAAGTCCATCCGTCCGTAGTCGAGTTCAGGGCGCTGGTTACGAACCCCACCGCAGAAATGGTCGCCGGCCCTCTCTCTGGAAACGAAGTGGGCGTGAACGCCGCCGACCTGTTGGGAGGAACGATCTCCGTAAGGTACTGAGCGCCCCCTCTACTAGCCGGGGTAAGAAGCTGGCTCTGAAGCTCTGTCAGGGGCGAACTCACGCAAGGCGGCGTAGCACCAGGTACGCGATCAGCGCTCCGGGCAGCAGCGGGAGGATGCTTAGCCACATGGCTGCCTGCATGCCGATGGATTCCTGCAGCGCGCCAACCCCCAGGTAGAGCAGCCCTGCCGTGCCCCATGTGAGGCCCATCATCATGCCCGAGGCCGTGGAAACGGCGCGCGGAGCCGCGTCTTGTGCCGCCACTACCATTATCGGCAGCCCGCCGTTGGTGAGCATGCCGGCCAGCACCACGGCCGTGAAGTACACGAACGAGCCCGGCTGGCTGGCCAGTAGCGCAGCCAGCGGGACGACCGCCAGTAGCATCGTGCCTGTGACTAACGCCTGGCGGCTGAAGCGCGCCTCGACCAGGCCGGCGATGATGCCGCCGGCGGCGCCCGACGCGGTGAAGGCCGTGATGGTCCAGAACACCACGGGGTCGGTGGCCGAGAGCCCCTTGGTGGTCACCAGCCAGAGCGGCGCGCCGTTCACGATGGCGATCCAGGCAATGGAGCGCAGCACGCCGGCAAGGCACAGCTGACCGACGGGGCCTCTGAACAGTTCAAGGTCGAACAGCCTGGTGTGGCTGCCCTCCTGGCTGCGCGGTTGTGGTGGCAGGAGCAGGTAGATGAGGAGGCCGAGGATTACTCCGGGAATCATCAGAACCGGCGAATAGTCGAGCCAACCGTTGATGATGAATAGGCCTATCACGAGCGGCCCGAACGCCATACCCATGGTGCCGCCAGCACTGAATATGCCCAGCGCCAGACCGCCTTTCGCTTTCGCTGCTTGGCGAGCCAGCGCCGTGCCGGCGGGGTGAAAGGCAGCTGACCCGAGTCCGCCGACGAGAAGCAGCGGTATCAGGAGGATCGGTGAGGGCATCGCCGGAATGAGGCTGAGGAAAGTGGAGGTGACGATAACGCCGGCAGCCGCGACCAGTCGGCGTCCGAGCCGGTCCGCAACTGCGCCGAACAGAGGCTGCAGAACTGATGAGCTGAACGAAAGGCAGGCCACGAACACGGCGAGCGTGAGCTCGCTTACCCCGAAGCGCAGCTGCAGCGTGGGCAGCAAGGCGGCCAGGGTGCCGCTGAAGAGATCGTTGAAGAAGTGAGCAGCGAAGAGTAGCGACGTCAGCGCGGTGCCGCCGATAATGAACGGTGATCTGGCCCGAAAGTGCTGAGCTGTTGGTTCGGTACCTGATTGGGTGGGCTCAGACACGGGCATCAAGGTACGAGCCTACCGCTGTTCTGGCCCAGAGCGGCGATCCTGGCCGTGCCGTTCGAGGCCGTAGCGGCGATCGTTCAGGATGTGGGTGATGGCTTTGCCGGCAAGGTGCTGAAGTACGGCGCGCAGTGGAGGACGGGCTGGAAGCTGCTTGGGCCGTTGCCCTGACGGACGCTTACTCTGTGCCTTGCTCTGAACTCTGCTCGTTTAGCCAACCGTTCTCCGCAAGGATAGTTGTGACGTCCCGACCGTAGCTTGGCTCCTGGTAACCCTCGGAGGAGATTATCTGCGGTGTTCATCAGAGCCCCGGTACGCATAAACTGCCGCGCAGGAATGTCACTCTGCATCACAAAGGCATGGAACTTCACGCGCCGGTGCGTAGCCTACGGCGCACAATGAAAAAATGTCACAGCATGGTCCAGTATCTTCGTTAGCCGCACGCGCTCGAGCAACTTCCCGCTACGTGGCTGCTGTAGCGATGTTGGCGCTACTCTGCAGCGTTTATGCCCAGAGCGTGCTCCATGACAACGGGCCGCTCATAACGCATGCTGGCGAGGGGTTCGAGGGCGCTGACGTTAGTGCGATGCAATCTGCCCTCGGCCTAAACGCCTATGGATTCGGGGCCCAAAAGACCGACACTGTCGATAACCGGCTGGCGGACGACTTCGAGGTGACAGCGCCGCACGGTTGGCAGCTCGACACGGTTGAGTTGTACTCGTATCAGTCAGACGCGAACCTTACTTCCCAGATCGCGGAGGTCAACTTCCGAATCTGGGACGGCCAACCTGGTGATCCAGAAAGTACGGTCGTTTACGGGGACGTCACTACCAATTCGCTCCTATCGAGCGATTTCAGCGGTTACTTCCGGGTGTCCGATACGGCACTTACGGACAACTTGCGCCCGCTCATGTTGAACACGGTGGACCTAAGCCAGGTATACCTGCCCGCGGGCAACTACTGGCTAGATGTTCAGTTCGTGGGAAGCCCCTCGGCCAGTGGGCCGTGGGTTCCACCCGTGACCATACTTGGCGAAACCATCACGGGTGACGCGCTGCAGATCACATCGACCACGCCCAGCTGGAACCCGGCCTTTGACGGCGGTGCTAACGCCGCGCAAGGCATACCCTTCGTGCTGCACGGCAGTGAGGCCAACCTGCGCCTCGCAGGTCAAGCACTGGCCGTGACGGAGGCTAGTAGCGGCGACCTTGGCGTACCAGTGCTCGCGTTCGCTGCCAGCACGTTGGTCGCGCCAGGTGTGGGGCTCAACGCGCTCGATGTACAGGTGGTCGGCGCAGATGGCGCCACGCCGATTGAGACCAACCCAGTGGCAGGGGTGAAGCTTTACCTCGACGCAGACCTTGACGGGGTCCCGGACGCGCCGGACTCGCCGCTAGCCTTGGCCGTTGTAGCGGACGACGGTGGCGCCACCCTGGACCTCACCGGCGTCACAATCGATGCGGGCACGCCTGTAGGTTTCGTCGTCACGTACGACTTGAAGGGCTCGCTAGACAGCGTTGCGTTGCCTGTCACCGTGGCAACCCTGGCCTTGCTGCTGCCGGGCCTGTGGTTAGTCCGGCGCCGTAGGGCGATGCCTTTGGTTGCGCTTGGCCTCTTGGTGGCGTTGGTGGGTGCTTGCAGCGCCCCCGCGCCCCAACCCGACCCGACCGTGATCGAGTTCAGGGCCCTCGTAACTGGTGCCACTGCGGAAGTGGCCAGCGGTCAGTTCTTGGGGCAGGAGATCGGCGTAGACGCCACCGGCATGTTGGGAGCAACCATCACCGTCACCTACTGAGGGCAGCGGATAACGGTCCAAACGCCTTGAGGATACGGGCCGGCACGTGAAAGCGTGCCGGCCCGTGATTACTGGGTCGGCGGACTACCCGCCGTGGTGGTCAAATCTGCGTTCAGGTCTCGACCCACGTTCGTGCCCAGGCCCCCAAACCGTCCATGACCGGCCTGAGCTCCTGGCCCATCTGCGTTAGGTGGTACTCGATGCTGACGGGCGTGGTGGGCTGCACGACGCGCGAGACGATGCCCTCGGCTTCCAGTTCCTTGAGGCGCTCGGAGAGCATCTTGTCGCTGATGCCGGGGATGGCGCGTGCGATCTCGTTGAAGTGCGTGGCGCCGTCAAGCAACACACGCAGCACCGCACCCGACCAGCGCCGGCCGACGATGGTGGCGGCGCGGTGGAAGCGTGGGCAGAGTTCGACGTCGAACCTTTCCATGGTCCGAAGTCTAGACCAAACGCTCACTTGAAGCAAGCAACTTACTAAAGTATAGTGCCGCTTAGGCGGCTGCCAGGCACTTGTTCTAGCTCCGCCTTCCAGCAGCGTGTGGACGAACGAGTGAGTTCAGATGCGCTCCGGCCCTGGGGCTCACCGTAAGGAAGGAAGCGAGATGACATGGCAAGAAGCGAAGGACTAGACGCGATGTTCTGCGACCTCGAGACGGGCATATGCGGACCCGCCGATCAGCAGGAGAGCGCGGAGCAAGCCTCCAAGCTCACGCAGTTGCGGCCGCCCGCCAAGAACGTCGACCTCTACTACTTCACGGACCCCATCTGCTCGCACTGCTGGGCGGTCGAGCCGGTGCTCCGGCGCTTCGAGCACGAGTACGGCGATCACCTGAACGTACGTGTGATCATGGGCGGCCTGCTGCCCAGCTGGGACGGCTTCGCTGACCGCGCCAACGGAATAAGGGGACCGCAGGACGTGGCTCACCACTGGCGCGAGGTGGGTGAGGCCTCACGCATGCCGATAGACGGCTCGCTGTGGCTGCGTGACCCGGTCGCCTCGTCGTACCCTCCCTCCCGCGTGTACGCGGTCATCAAGGAGAGGGACGCGGCCCTGGCGCGCGAGTTCTTAAGGCGGGCGCGCGAAGCTGTGTTCGCGTTCGACCGCAACATCTCCAACCCCGAGGTGCTCGCCGAGATCGTGGACGGGCTCGGGCATCCGGAGCTGAGCGGAAGTGCCGTAGTGGCGGAAGCCGATTCCGAGAAGGGGCAAGAGCTACTTGACCGCGACCTCTCGCTGGCGCGTGAACTAGGTGTGCGCGGTTTCCCCACTATCTTGCTCATGGACGAGGACGGCATGGGCACTAAAGTCACGGGAGTCAGGCCCCTCGAGACGTACGTGGACGCGCTAGCGCAGGTGCTGGGGGAAGGCGTTTCGCCCCGCAAGCGCGAGCTACTACCACTGGACGAGCTGCTGGAGCGCGAAGGGCGGCTCTTCGCTAAGGAGATAGAGACCTACTACGGCGTAGCGCCGGCGGTCGTGGCCGAGTACGTCGAGGAGCGCGTGGGCGCCGAAGAGCTGCGTGCAGGCACCGTGCTGGGCGAGACGTACTGGGAGAGAACCAGCGTAGGCCGCGGCGTTGCAACCGCCGCTGATTAGCGCCTAGCGTGTTCGGTGAGGCGTGGCGGGCAGAGCGTTAGCCACCCGCCACGCGCTCGCCGGCCTCTACCCGGAACGGCAGTTTGTTGTCCCGGGTGGGTATGGGGCAGGTGGCGTACGGGGTGTGCGCGCACGGCGGATGGTACGCGCGGTTGAAGTCCAGCGTCACGCGGCCGTTCACGGGCACGTCGGTGGTCAGAAAGCGCCCACCTGAATATGTAACGGGGTCTGCTTGGGGCCGGTCGTAGTCCTCGTTGGAGGCGTCACGGAAGTTGATGAACAGCCGCCCGCCGCCGGCGTCCGTTGCCAGCAGCGTGTGGGTGGCGCCGTCATGCTGGAAGCGCACGCGGCCCGCCACCCGCTGCATGCTCACCTGACCGATGACGTTGCTAACGGGCACCGTTTCGTCGGACTCGGGCTCTATGAACTCGGCTTCGAGCACCCATTCCGGTGCTGGCGCGAACCAGGCGACGTCGTCTTGCACGCTCTTGGTACTGGCCGCCACGGGATCGTAAACGCGCACGCCCCACAGGTCGCTGCGCCGGACGATGTTCACGCGCGCCGGGGTCGAGGCCCGAACCGTGAAGGCCGTGTCGCTCTGAACGACCAGCGGCTCGGTGAGGGCGCCGGCCTCGCCCATCAAGTCGGCGCCCGGCGCAGGTGAGATAGTGAGGTTATCGCCGTCCACAAAGAGCGTGGCTACAGCGGCGGGGAAGCGCGCAGCCAGGCTGACGGTTGCATCAGGTGCGCTGCCGACCTCGTTAAAGCCGGCCTCCAACCAGTCGAGGGAGGTGATGGCCCACCAGCCGAACGGGTGCGACAGGCTGAAGACGCGTTTCTCGCGCCAGGCCAGCAGGTCCTCGGTGAAGGCCGGCGGCGTGATGCTGTTGGTGTTCGGCAAGGTGTCGCTCATGTCGTTCGATTCTAGGACGCAAGTCGCCGTGCCCACGTTGGGAGGTGCTGCTAGTCCGGAACGTAAGTCAGTCGAACCGTCTCCGGCCCGAGCTTATCGACACCAACGAGCCGTAACGGCGGCCGCGGCCCGGCGAAGTACGGCTTGCCAGCCCCGAGCACGTACGGCCGCAGGTACAACCGGTACTCGTCTATTAGGCCCAGCTCGGTAAGCGAGCCCGCCAGTTCTGGGCCCGCCACGTCGATGTCGCCCTGCACCTCGGCCCTCAGGCGCCGCACGAAACTCTCCAGGTCTCCGTTCACTAGCGTAGCGTTCGGACCCACGGAGCTCAGCGTGCGCGACACCACCCACTTGGGCTTTGAGCGCAGCGCCCGGCCGAACTCGCGCTCCAGCTCGGTGTCGCTTGGCCTTTCCTCATCCCAGTAACGCATGGTCTCGTAGATGCGCCGGCCGTACAGGCAGCCCGCCACACTGCGCACCTGCTGGGTGAAGTGCACGAACACCTCATCGTCGGGGGAGGGCATAACGAGCGTGCCCTCCACGTCGTCGACGTAACCATCGAGGGACTGCATCATCCCGTACACCAGTCTAGCCATGGCGTCACCGTCCGTTCCGGAAGCGGGCTGTGCCCGCTGGCACAGTATGCAGCCAACTGCGCGCCCCGTGTGAGCGTAGAATCCATCGGTGCAGACCCTACTGGCCGGCATGGGCCTCAGTTTCTCGTTGATAGTGGCTCTTGGGGCTCAGAACGCCTTCGTACTGCGTCAGGGCCTGCGACGCGAGCGGGTCGGCCTGGTCGTTGCCATCTGCACCCTCTCCGACATTCTGCTGATCTTCGTCGGCGTGGCCGGTCTGGGCTACTTACTAAACAGGGTGCCCTGGCTTGAGCAAGTGACGCTGTGGCTGGGCGCCGCGTTCCTGGTGGGTTACGCGCTGTTTGCTGCCAGGCGCGCCCTGAACCCCAGCAGTGAAGGCCTGAGGCCCGCGGATGGCGAGGCGGGCACCAGGCAGGCGGCACTTGGACCCATAGTGCTTGCGGCCCTGGCGCTCACGTGGCTCAACCCGGGCGTCTACCTCGACACGGTGTTCCTCATCGGTTCGGTGGCGGCGTCGCATGGCGACTCGCGCTGGCTCTTCGCGCTAGGCGCGAGCCTAGGCAGCACCATCTGGTTCGTCGCGCTTGGCTTCGGGGCGAGGTACCTGTCGCGGCTCCTGCGCACGCAGCGCTCATGGCGTGCGCTCGACGGCGTCATAGCGCTGGTTCTGCTCCTGACCGCGGTCAGGCTCGTGTGGTGAGAGTGCGGCGCGCGAGGCGGGTTCCTCACCCCAAAGCCCGGTTCCTAATCCTGTAGAACAACCCTGTCTACCGAGAACTCGAGGCTCACGTCCATTGGTTCGCCGGTAGGTTCGCCCGTTGTCAGGCTCTCGAAATAGTCGAGTTGCCCTTCGGCGGTGCCAACCACGCGCCAGACCCCAACATCTACCTCTTCAGCCTCTAGCACGGTGATGGTCGCTTCGGCCGTGGTGTACAGGTCACGAAATGCCGATGTGGTCGTCCAGTAGGTGATCTCGCCGGTAAGCTCGCAAGGGCAGTCGGCGAGCGGCGCGGAGTAGGAGACGAAGCTGATGGCCACAGCGCCTTCCACCAACTGGTCGTCCTGATGACCCTGCAGGGTGTAGGTGTACAGGATGTCCATGAGCACCGTCAGCGTGGAGGTGTGGAGCTGCGCCTCACCGGAATCTAGTTCCACTGTGCGCCAACTGGTTTCCTCGCCGCCCAGGTTGCCCGTGATGATGCCGGTCGTGACGGCCTCGGCGAGCATGCCTTGCGCCCAGGCCACACCGAACAGCATGAACAGCACTGCTACAAGCGGCGTGGTGCGCCTCCTCAGCTTCGTGACCATAATTGTCCTCCGTTCCGCGTGCGACTACCCGGCAGGGTAGCAAAAAGCACAATCTGACGCGCACGGCGCGGTTCCGTTCGTGGTGGTAACTTGAAAGCCAAGAGTGCCGCTACGGTCGGCACCGGTCGAGTTTGAGAGGGAACTAGAGCATGAGAGTGACTTTCAAAGACGGTGCCGATGGGGCCAACCGCTTCAACGACTTGCTAAGCAGGATTCCCGTAGGGGACTTAGCCAACCGGCTGGGAACGGACGAGGAGACCGCCTCCGAGGCGCTCGTGGCCGCGTTGCCGGCGCTGCTCGCCAAGCTGCAGGACAACGCCAGCTCGCAGCAGGGCGCGGCTTCGCTCGCTTCTGCCCTCCAGCAGCACAACAACGACCTCGTGCGCGGCTCCCAGGTGAACCTGAGCCAGGTCGACACGCAGGACGGCAACAACATCCTCAGGCACGTGTTCGGGAACCAGCGCCAGGAGGTTGCTCAGCAGCTCGCTAGCAACACCAACAAGGCGTCGAGTGGCCTTCTAGAGTCTCTACTCCCCATGCTGGCGCCCATCGCCATGAGCTTCATCTCCAACCAGTTGCTGGGCGGTGGCCAGCAGAGCAAACAGGCGCAACAACAGCAGTACGCTCAGCAGACCGCTGCTTCCGATCAGGGCCCCGACCTGGGCAGCCTGCTTGGCAGCCTGCTTGGCGGCCGCCAGGCGAGCCCCCAGCAGAGCCAACAGCAGACCGACTCCGGCCTCGACATCGGCGCCCTGCTGGGCGGACTCTTCGGCAAACGTAGCTAGCGCCGAAAGCAGTGTCGCGTAGAAGTAAAGCACTAGGGGAGAGGCCCGCTGGGCTACCGTTCGGCCGCGCAGCGCTGATCATGCACGGCCTGACCCTGCTGCTCCTCGTACTCATGGCGGTCTGGGGCGTGCTGCTCTACCCGACCCTGCCGGACGTAATACCCACGCACTGGGACATGGGCGGCGAAGCCGACGCGTTCAGTCAGAAGAGCGTGGGCGCCGTGTTCGGCACGCTGTTCGTGGCGGCGGGCATGGCGCTCTTCGTGCTGGTGCTGCACTACCTGGTTATCCGCCTCCCGCACCAGACGCCTACTGAACGCCGTGCGCAGGACCTCACCTTCGGCTACTTGAACCTGTCGCTGGTACTGCTCATCGCCTGGGCCAGCCTTGCGGGCTGGTACGGCTTCAGCCTCGGCCCGCTGTTCATCGTCTTCGCGCTGTTCGCCGGAGTGCCGGTGCTCATCATCCTGGGGCTGCACCTGCCCAAGATCATGGCGGAGCGCAAGGGCATGCTCGACCCCGGCGACCCAAGTCTGGATTCCCGCTACTGGGTGCTGGGCGGCATCTTCTACAACAACCCACGCGACCCGCGCGCGTTCGTGCCCAAGGCGCCGCACATGGGCACGGGCTCGACCATGAACCTAGCGACCCCCGTCGGGCGGCTCGTGGTGATAGCGCTAGTGCTCGTGCTGGTCGGTAGCCTGGCTCTCACGCTGTTGCTCTGAGGCGCTGCCCTTACGTGCGCGGCGGCTCGCGGTTGGGGAGCGTCACCGACGGGCTGGGGGACCCGAGTTACAGTTCCGAATGACCCCAGCAGCCGAAGTAGTAGCCAAAGCAACGGAACTGAAGCGGCTCCACGAGGCGCCGGAGATCCTCCGCGTGGTGAACGTGTGGGACGCCATAACTACGAGAGTGGTATCGAGTCTCGGCGCCACCAGGGCTATAGCCACTGCCGGCCACTCCATAGCGGCCGCACACGGTTACAAGGACGGCACCATCCCGCTCGAGCTAGCTCTGGCCGCCGTGGAACGCATAGTAGGAGCCACCGACCTACCCGTTACGGCCGACCTAGATGCCGGTTTCGGTAACCCGGGCGAGACCATCCGGCGCGCCATAGGTATAGGCGTGGTGGGCGCCAACGTCGAGGACCGGCTGAAGCCCACGGGCGAGTTCGCGCGCGACGTGCAGGCCATCGTGGCCGCCGGCGAGGCCGAAGGCGTGGCGTTCCAGTTGAACGCCCGCACCGACGCTGTACTCAAGGGTGGCGACAAGCCCATGGAAGAGAAGCTGGCCGACGCGGTGCAGCGGGGCCGTGCCTACCTCGACGCAGGCGCCAGCCTGATCTTCGTGCCCGGCAAGCTCGACCGGGCTGCTACGGAACAACTGGTGGCGGGCCTTGGGCGGGGCAAGCTGAGCGTGATAGGCGTGCCCGGCGCCCTCAGCGCCAAGGAGTACGAGCAGTTGGGCGTGGCGCGCATCTCGTACGGACCGTGGACGCAGAACTACGCCCTGAACGCCTACCTGCAGCTTGCCGAGAGCCTTTACGCAGACGGCACGGTGCCTGAGAGCACCAAGGCGTTGAACTGAAGCACTAGCCAGCTGTTGATTAGCCCGCGTTCTCGCGTGCCCAACGTTCCGTACCGGCGGTTATCTCGTTCGCCATGTCGTTCAGGAAGCGTATGACGGCGTCGCGCTCCTCGCGGGTCAGCCGCGCGGCGGCGTGGAAGCGCTTGCTTTGCTGGCGGCCCACCGTGTGCATAGCCGCTTCGTGAGTGGCGGGGGTGATGGCTATGGCCAAGGCGCGTCTGTCGGAAGGATGCGGTCCGCGCGTGATGTGGCCGCCCGCCTCGAGGCGGTCGAGCAGTTTGGTGGTGGAGGCGGTGGAGATGCCTAGGTGCGCGGCGATAGCGCCGGCGGTGGCGACCACGCCGCTGTTCTTGGCCGCGATCAGGTAATGCAGAGCCCGCATGTCGTTGCGGTTGAGCTTCATGTATTCGAGGGAAGCCTCGGTCAACGCACGCTCGGCGTTGCCGAGGCGCGCCAGGGCGGTCATGAGCTCACCTATCTGGCGCACGTCCTGCTCGGCCATTCCAGTCCGGTCGATGAGCCGGCTGTCCGGATCGCTGGTGGCCAGGTGGTAAAGCGCTTCTGAGACCAGATCCGGAGCTTCGGGCCTGTCTGCCATAACCGTACTTTACAGCAAACATATTACGTGCTAGGTTGCTTGCTAGCCCAGCTAGCAAATAGCTAGGCTTAGCTTCCCGGAGGTACACCATGGCTCACCAGCCGACCGGCAGCGCGACCGGTTATCAAGCGCCCCAAACCACTGATCCCAACAAAGCGCGGCGCTGGCTCAGGCGCCTACTGCCACTGGTCCTGATAGGCGTCTGGCTGGTAGCCACCGGCGTAGGCGGCCCCTACTTCGCCCGCGTGGGTGAAGTGTCGTCCAACGACCAGACCGCCTACTTGCCGAGCTCGGCGGACGCCACCCAGGTGCAGGCGCTACTGGGAGAGTTCAGCGGCTCAGGCGCGCTACCCGCCATCATCGTGTTCGAGAGCCAGGAGCCCCTGACCGACGAGCAGCGCGCGCAACTAGCCGAAGGCCTGGCCGCCGTAACCGCGCTGCCCGGGGTCAACGAAGGCGTCTCGCCCGCCATACCCTCCGCCGACGGCCGCGCCGCTCAGGCTTTCGCGCTGGTGGGCGGCGAGCAGCCGCCAGGGGAGAGCGTGGCCGAGCTGCGCGCCACGCTGAAGGAGAACGTGCCCGCAGGGGTGGACGTGTACGTAACTGGCCCCGCCGGTTTCGTGGCGGACCTCGGCGCGGGCTTCGCGGGCATAGACGGACTACTGCTCATCGTGGCCCTGCTGGCCGTCTTCGTAATCCTAGTGTTCGTGTACCGCTCACTGCTGCTGCCCCTGGCAGTGCTCACCACCAGCATGGCCGCGCTGTGCGTGGCGCTGCTCACCGTCTGGTGGCTGGCTAAGGCCGAGATCCTCCTGTTCAGCGGTCAGACGCAAGGCATCCTCTTCATCCTCGTCATCGGCGCCGCCACCGACTACTCCCTGCTGTACGTGGCCCGCTACCGCGAAGCGCTGCGCGTTCAGAAGGACAAGGGCGTGGCGACCCGCATGGCTTTGAAGGGCGCCTTCGAGCCGATCGTGGCTTCCGGCAGCACCGTAATCGCCGGGCTACTTACGCTGCTCCTCAGCGACCTCAAGTCCAACAGCACGCTCGGCCCAGTGGCCTCCATCGGCATCGTGTTCGCCATGCTCTCCGCCCTCACCCTGCTGCCGGCCCTGCTCTACCTCTTCGGCCGCGCCTCGTTCTGGCCCCGCAAGCCCAAGTACGAACCCGCAGTGGTGGCCGCCGCGGAAGGCATGCCCGCCGGTGGTCCGTGGGCCTGGGTGGCGCGCCTCATACCGCGCAAGCCGCGCCTCATCTGGATAACCACCACAGCCGTGCTGGCGCTCGGAGCGCTCGGCCTAACCCAGCTCGACGCGGTTGGCGTGCCCCAGTCTGACCTCATCCTGGGCGCCTCCGAAGCGCGCGACGGCCAGGTGGTCCTCGGCGAGCACTTCCCGGGCGGCTCCGGCAGCCCAGTCATGGTGGTGGTGCCCGAAGCCAGCATGCAGACCGCCGCCGACCTGCTGCTGCATCAACCCATGGTGGCCAGCGTGGCTGTAGTGTCCGCCGGTAGCGCCAGCGGCACCGCCACAATCACCAACGAGGGCATAAGGGCGTCCGGACGGCCAGGCGCGCCGGCGCCCACACCGACCGTGGTGCGCGGCGACGTGCTGCTGCAGGCCACACTGACCGGCGCGGCCGACTCCGATGAAGCCGTGGCGGCCGTGCGTCAGATACGCGCTGAGCTCAGCGCGGCGGTGCCGGGCGCCCTGGTGGGTGGCGTGACCGCAACCGCCACCGATACCAACGACGCCTCCATACGCGACCGCAACCTCATCATCCCTGTGGTGCTCGTGGTCATAGTGCTCATCCTCATGGTGCTGCTGCGCTCCGTGCTGGCGCCCGTACTGCTGGTGGCCACCACCGTGCTGTCGTTCGGCACCGCGCTGGGGGTGGCGGCGCTGCTCTTCAACAACGTTTTCGGCTTCCCGGGTGCGGACCCGGCCGTGCCCCTCTACGCCTTCGTGTTCCTGGTGGCGTTGGGCATCGACTACAACATCTTCCTCATGACCCGCGTGCGCGAGGAGGCGCTCGTGCATGGCACTCGCAAGGGTGTGCTGCGCGGCCTGGCCATCACCGGCGGGGTCATCACCAGCGCCGGGGTGGTACTGGCCGCCACGTTCGCGGCACTAGGTGTAATCCCCATCCTGTTCCTCGCGCAGATCGCTTTCATCGTGGCGTTCGGGGTGCTTATCGACACCTTCGTGGTGCGCAGCTTCCTCGTGCCGGCGCTCGTGTACGACATCGGACCGGCGGTGTGGTGGCCCTCGAAACTGGCGCGTGAGGACGCCTCTGAGAAAGGCCCCGTGGCTGCCGAAGCGGCAACTGAAACGGAGGGGCACAGCGCGAGCGCGCTGCCTGTTACCGCCCAGTGGTCACACGGCGATTAGGAAGGCTCTTCAGACTTTGATGATGCTCAGTCCGGGCACTGCGTCGAAGTCGTCGTCCTGAGTTACCACCGGTAACCCATGTGCCAGTGCCGTTGCGGCTAGCCAGGCGTCGTTGGCTTTCATCCGCACTCCAGCGTCGCGGAGGGAAACACGGAGCAGAGCCCACGCCTCCGCCACGGACTCGTCGACCGGCAAAGGCTCCAAGCTACGCACGAACTCCAGCGTCCTGAGCCGGGCTGCCCTGACAGCTACCTCGTCAGCCATTAGAACCCCTGCGCGTAGTTCTGCGGCGGTCACCACGGATACGGCTAGTTCCTCCGGAACCCGCTTCGAGTCAAGCGTCCTACCGGTTTCACGGGCGATGAAGAGACTGGTATCAGCCAAGCCCTTCGTCATAGGGGGTCCAGGTCGTCGGTGGTCTCGGGAAGCAGGGAGTCGAGATCCGCTGTCAGTCCAGGGTCGGCCTGGATGAAGCCTAGGGCGGCGAGAAGGGCGTCCCTGCTTACCCAGCGGGGCCTCGTCGGGTGCATGGCGCTTAGCCGCGCGACCGGCCGGCCATCGACCGTGATCTCTAGGTCTTCGCCAGCTGCTACACGCTCTAGGACGCCCCGCGTGTTGTTGCGAAGTTCTCGCGACGCTACACTGCTCATGCTACAAACGTAGCACATATGCTACATCTGTAGCTGTGCTCGCCCTTGCACCCTTTCACGCTTCCCTAACCCCTACTAACCCGCCACGGGCAGCGTAGTAGGATGTTGCCTTCAGGCGAAGCCGCGCGCAGCGCCGCTCATAGCGAACGCCTGACGCCCCTGGGAGGCTGAACGTGAAGACCGCCGCTGTAAGACGATTCCTTCTGTCCCTGGCTTTTCTCGCCCTTCTAGGTGGCGCCGCGCTAGCGCAGGTGGAGCCCCTCAACCCGCCAGAGCGCGTGAGCGTGGCGTACGTGCCCATCATGAAGTTCGCACCGCTTTACGTGGCGGCCGAGCGCGGCCTGTTCGAGGCCCTGGGCCTCGACGTCGAGATCAACCGCGTGGCGTCCGGTACGGAAGCCATCGCCTTCCTCACCGAAGGGCAGATCGACGTGGGCGGAATAGCCATCGTCACCTCCCTGTGGAACGGCTGGAACCAGGGGCTCGACATCCGCGTCATAGCCCCCGGCGGCCTTGAGCCGTTCGAGAACAGCCCCACCAAGCTCATGGTGCGCACCGAGCTCTTTGAGTCGGGCGCCGTAACCACCATCGACGACCTGCGCGGCCGCACCGTCAGCGTGGCCGGCGGCCCCGGCAGCGGGGGAGAGTACCTGGCTGCTAAGGCGCTCGAACGCGCCGGGCTCACCATCCGCGACGTTAACCTCATCAACGTAGCCAACCCCGACATGCCCGCCAGCTTCGAGGGCGGCGCTATCGACGCGGGCATCCTCGGCTCGCCCTACGCGCAGCAAGTCGAAGAGGCCGGCTTCGCTGTGGAACTAGCTGGCGACCTCACCCCGGGCGCCATGACCGTGGCCTTCGTGGGCTCCAACAACTTCGTCACCAACCGGCCCGAAGTGGCCCAGCGCTTCGTTCTCGCGCTCATGCAGGCAGCGCGCCTCATGCAGGGCGACGACTTCCTCAGCCAGGAGAACGTGGATTCGTACCTTACGTACGTGAGCTCCACCCCGGAAGCCGTGGCCGGTGACGCCCTGCTGGTGTTCGATCCCAACCAGCAGATTCCCGTGGCGGACCTCGCCGACGTGGAACGCACCCACCGCGAGAACGGCCGCACCGAGTACACCGACGTGCTGGACCTCAGCAACGTGGTTGCCACCGAGTTCACCGACTGGGCTCTCGAGCAGCTGGGAGCGTACGGGGAGTAGTTGCCAGACGCGTCACCCAAGATCTCGGCTAGGAACGTCTCGAAGTACTTCGAG
>Ga0265293_10007010_pt1 | contig 17635 bp, 13 predicted proteins | sample Munlanlewell138R_FD_192505 | JGI IMG/M metagenome (GOLD analysis project Ga0265293, IMG submission 192505) | Leachate microbial communities from a municipal landfill in Southern Ontario, Canada - Leachate well 138R | ecosystem: Engineered > Solid waste > Landfill > Unclassified | place: Canada...
TAAATATGCCTTGGCAAGAACCCTCTTGCGGCGGTCCATAACAACAACGTTAGTGCTGATAGACCCGACATCAACACCGAGATAAGCGTCTATGGGTTTATCAGCCTTTGCTAAAAGCTCGTCATAAACTTTGCTTGCAGGCGGCGGCAAAACAGGTTTTTTCAGCGGTTCTCGCCGAGGGGCCTGCTTCAGCGCCGAGCCGTGTTTTAAAAGATAATCCTCCAGCTTTTTAAAGTTAACTTGGCAGGACGGGTTCGATTTGCTTTGTGAAACCAGCAACGCTCCGATAGCTCCGGTAAAGAAATACTCCTTTGGTACAACCAGCCCGCCTTGTTCAAGCTCGAATACCTCTTCCAAAGCCCTCACCACTCCGATATTCGCAGCCACTCCGCCTGTAAATATTATAGGTTTTACAAAATCTCTGCCCGAGCCGAGATTGCTTTTGAGATTCCTCGCCAGCGCAAGGCAAAGCCCCGCAAGAATATCATGGGTCGGAGTCGCCTGCTGCTGCAGGTGAATCATATCGCTTTTTGCGAACACCGAACAGCGCCCGGCCATTCGGGGCACATTTTTGCTCTTTGAAGCCATTTCCCCGAACTCATTTTCAATATTAATACCAAGCCGCTCAGCTTGCTGGTCAAGAAATGAACCGGTACCGGCAGCGCAAACAGTATTCAAGGCGAAATCTTTTATTCGAAATTGCCCATCTTCACGTATTAGAAAAATAAGCTTGGTGTCCTGGCCGCCCATTTCAATAACAGTAGCCTGTTCGAAATTGGGATATAAATGGGCAATCGCACGGGCTTGAGCTGAAACTTCGTTAATAAAGGGGATTTGTAATATCTGGGCAACCAGACGGCCCGCTGAACCGGTAGCGCAGGCGTGTTTTATCTTATTAACGGGAAATTTTTCCTGAAGAAGCACTATTTGCTCCGCGACTGTCTCTATAGGCTTGCCTTTTGTGCGGCGATAATCTGAAAATATCACTTCATTCGAATCATTAAGTACAACAATATCGCTGCTTGTCGAACCAACATCTATGCCGAGCCGGAGATTTGGAGAATCCTTCACAAAATCCGGCTTACGACTTTTTGGCGTCCCTATAGTTTTTTCGCTATTTATTTCGCCGTGCATTTTTCCTCCATGTCATCCAAGATATTTAAAACAAGGTTCACAATTCTAATCCGTACTAACTAAAATTTCCAGCATTTTTACCCTGACAATATGTCACATATGATAAACTTGTTCATTTTTAGCAAAGAGATACATATTTGAATAATTAATATATATACTATATACCTACTAACAGACTTGTCAAGCAGATTTTTAAATTATTTTTTAAGACCGCCATTAATCAAAACTGTTGAAAACCTGTTAAAGAATGTGTTTCTAACTCCAGATCAGTATTGAAAATCGAACAGAGACGACAAAAACACAGCGGGCGACGGGAACATCAACAAGTAAAGTAACAGCTTATCCACAAGCGGCGGGGTGACTTTATATGCCGCAAGTTTTTATTTTCAAAAGACTTCGGTTAAATGGTATTTATAAAACTAAAAGATCCAACGTGCATAAGACTACTACTATTTTATAAAGTATTATAAAAATATAAGTCTATCGGTTGGAAACAGGGAATTCACACTAAACACATTGCATGAAGAACACTGTTTTTGGTGAAAAGTGATTGTAGTACGAGATATTTTGCGGTACACTAAACGGCTGTTTTAGAAAGCAGGAAGATTTAATTAGCTTACACTTTATTTTCAGGGGCATTGAAATGAAAGTAGAATTTAATAGAGCAGCACTTCTCGAAGCCTTAGGGCTTGTATCCTCTGTAGTTCCATCGAGAACTCCCAAGCCGATACTTCGCTGTGTGAAGATTTGGGCAGGCGATAAAGATGTAAGGATCTCAGCGACAGACCTTGAGGTAGGAATTAATTATGTTATCTCAGAAGTGTCGGTCGCCGAAAAAGGCGAGACCGTAGTGCCGGCGGACAGACTTTCAGCAATCGTTCGTGAAAGCGCAGATGATATATTGCAGATAAAAGCTTCTGACGGTAAATGTGAAGTAATCGGCTCGGACAGCCATTTTACTGTTTATGGTCAGGATTCGACAGGTTTTCCGGCTGTACCTTGCTTCGACGGCAAAGCAGATATTGAAGTTTCCCTTGTTAATCTTAGAAGCGCAATCGAACAATGCCTTTTCGCCACTGCAAAAGAAAGTACGCGTTACGCCTTGAACGGTGTGCTTTGGGAAGCAAAAGCCAAGAAATTAGCTTTGGTAGCTACTGACGGCAGGCGTTTGGCTCGGGTGCGCGTAGGGCTGGCATCGGCAGCATCTGAAAAAATCACTGCTGCAAAGATTATTGTGCCGGCGAAAACGATGGCTTTGATTGACAAAATTGCAGGCTCGGAAAAAGACATCGTATCGATTAAGCAGGTTGATAATCAGATTTTAGTCAACTGCGGAAATGTAGATATAAGCTCAAGTTTAGTTGAGGGAAGCTTCCCGAAATACGAGGATATTATTCCGTCGGATTATCAGAACAAACTGAGTCTGCCTACCGAAGCCGCGTTAAGTGCGGTAAGACGGGCGGCATTGCTGACAAGTGAAGAATCACGGGGCATTAAGATGCAGCTTGGAAAAAATAAACTTATTATAACCGGACGAGCCCCTGAAGCCGGCGATGCACAGGTCGATATGGTGGTTGATTATAAAGGACAAGCGATAGAAATCGGTTTCAATCCGCAATTTATAATTGACGTGCTCAGGGTGATAAAAGAATCGACTTTTGAGATGGAGTTCGGCGATGCCGAAAGGCCCGGGCTGATAAAAAGCGGAAATGATTTTCTTTATGTTCTTATGCCGATAAATCTGGGCTGAGCTTGTGCAATACGAATCACTACAAAATAAAACAGATGATGCGGACAACAATAAACTTGGCAGTGCTTTGGCGGATTATTTGAAGTATAAAATAGAGCCCAAACGAAAACAATGGATGGTTTTAAGTGAGATTTGGGGCGATGTAATCCCGGAAAAACTCAAGGAATATTGTGAAATGGGAGATTTAGAGGGCGGGGTTTTGACCGTAAAGGTCGATTCGCAGGCGTATGCTAACGAGATAAGATTGATAAGCAGGGATTTGATGAATAATATCAGGAATAAGACAGGGATTTTAAAAATAACAAAGATAAGAACAGAACTGCGGCAAGGAAGGTAGTTTAAACAAGGGATTAGAAATATGGCGATTGTGGAACATAAATACGATGCAAGTAATATTAAGATTTTAGGCGGACTCGAAGCAGTTAGAAAAAGACCCGATATGTATATCGGGGACAGAGGCTCGGCAGGTCTGCATCATTTGGTCTATGAGGTGCTCGATAACTCGGTCGATGAGGCTCTTGCGGGATACTGCACAGAAGTCACCGTACAGATTATGCACGATGGAAGCTGCTCGGTCGAAGATAACGGTAGAGGTATTCCGGTCGAAAAACATAAAAGTACTGGCACCAGCGCTTTGGAAGTAGTTATTACCACGCTGCATGCAGGAGGGAAATTCGACCAAGACAGCTATAAAGTGGCCGGAGGACTGCACGGGGTCGGCGTTAGTGTCGTAAATGCTCTTAGCGAATGGATGGAAATAGATGTTTTTAGAGACGGCCAGCAGTATCATTTCGAATGCGAACGAGGAAGAGCCAAAGGACACGTTAGGAAAATAGGCCCTACCACCAAAAGGGGAACTAAAGTTACTTTTATGCCGGACGAAGAAATTTTCGGCGATGCGGAATTTGAATATGACACTTTGTTAAAAAGAATAAGAGAAATCGCCTATCTGAATGCGGGGCTTCAGATTACTTTTAAAGATGAGAGAAATAATAAAAAAGAAAAGTTCAAATTCGACGATGGAATTAAAGCATTTGTCAGACATTTGAACGAGGGCAAAGAAGTTCTGCACAAAGACGTGATTTATGTTACCAAAGAAGATACCGAAGCACGTTTGAGTTGCGAGATTGCGATGCAGTACAGCGACGTATATACCGAGAATGTACTGGCTTTTGCGAACAACATACGAAATACGGATGGCGGAACTCATCTGAGCGGTTTTAAAACGGCTCTTACCAGAACTATGAATTATTACGCCAAGAATAATAATCTTTTGAAAAACGGTCAGCCGCCGACCGGAGATGATTTGCGCGAGGGGCTTACTGCGGTTATATCCGTTAAGCTTGCAGACCCTCATTTCGAAGCGCAGACAAAAGTTCGATTAACAAATCCGGAAGTAGGCAGTTTTGTCGAGACGACCGTGAACGAGCAGCTCGGGCATTATCTTGAAGAAAATCCCGCAGATGCGAAACGTATTTTGGGCAAAGCTATACAAGCCGCTGCCGCCAGAGAAGCCGCTCGAAAAGCTCGAGAACTGACGAGAAGAAAAGGTGCGCTCAGCTCGGGAAATTTACCGGGAAAACTGTGGGACTGCGCCAGCAGCGAAAAGGCTTCTACCGAAGTATTTATTGTTGAGGGCGATTCGGCGGGCGGCTCTGCTAAAGCCGGACGAGATAGAAATATTCAGGCTATTTTGCCGCTAAAAGGAAAAATTCTAAACGTCGAAAAAGCAAGACTCGAAAAGATGCTTGCTCACGAGGAAATCAGAACTATCATCTCCGCGCTGGGTACCGGAATTGGACAGGATGAATTTGACCTGACAAAATGCCGCTACGGAAAAATTGTTCTGATGACAGATGCAGATGTTGACGGCGCTCATATTAGAACTCTGCTGCTGACGTTTTTGTTCAGGCAGATGCCTCAGTTGTTTACGAATAACATGATTTTCGTAGCTCAGCCGCCGCTTTATGAACTTAGAGCCAAGGGCAGCAAAAAATCGGAATATATTATCAGCGAAGCTCAAATGAATAAAAGAATGATAATTCGCGGACTCGAAGGGACAGAGTTTATTATTCGGGGCGAAGGCAAATCCGCGAAAGAACAAAAGATAACCGGAGAGAAACTTGAGAAACTTATTAAATTTCTATCCGAAGTCGAAAGAGCAATCGGGATTCTTAGCAGGCGCGGAATAAATTTCGAAAAATTCATCAGTGATTACTATGACGGCAAAAATCTGCCTGCGTTTCGAATAAGACTGCAGGACCAGAACGAATTCTTTTATGATATAACCAAATTTGAAAAGCGACTCGGCCAAATTAAAAGCGGTATTAATGTTGAAAATGAGGACGAAGACGATGTTTTTATTTTCGAAGAGATGCATGAAGTTACTAAAATCAATCAGGCCAATGAAAGTCTGAATAAAGAATTCGGGCTGGACATTAAAGATTATTTATTAAAACCTGTCAAACTCGATTCAGGCGAACAGAAACCGACAAAATTCTGTCTCATAAGCAGCGAGGAACAGCACGATATCGCATCTTTAGGCAAGATTTGTGCAGCGGTTCGGCAAATCGGCGGTAAAGGTATCGAGATTAAAAGATTTAAAGGCCTTGGAGAAATGAATGCCGAGCAGCTTTGGGATACCACGATGAATCCGGCTACGAGAACTTTGCTGAATGTTAAACTTGATGATGCCGGAGAAGCGGACAGACTGTTCAGTATTTTGATGGGTAGTGATGTCGAAAAGAGAAGGCATTTTATAAAAGAGCACGCTCTGGAGGTCCAGAACCTCGACGTGTGATGATTGGGGATGGGGGTAAGATAAAATGAAAACACATAGCCTTGCGATGATGATTGTAACGGCCTTGGTTTTTCTTTCGGCCGGTTTGGCTTGGGCAGATACCTTCACGGAAATGCAAACCAAAGAAGTGCTGCATGGCTATGCTACAGGGGAATATGAAAACGGCAGAGCTGTTGTTATGACCGCTCAAAAAGGACGAGTTACATTAAATCTGGCGCAATGGCAGGTATCTCGTGACAGAAAAGGCAGAAACAACAAGGTTTTTGTTTTTAGTATAGACGGCGGGATTATGTATGAAATCGAAACAGCCGCTTTCGAACAAGCTCTCAAACAGGCCGCAAGTCAGGGGCCGCTTTTTATATTGATTGAAATCGATACTCCGGGCGGAAGAATCGACCTTGCCAGAAGGATTTGTGCGGCTATCAGCGATATTAGCAATTGCCAAATTATCGGATATGTCAAATCGGGTGAAAACGGCGGCGCCTTATCCGCAGGAGCTGCGGTATCTTTTGCCTGCAATCAGCTTTATATGGCGTCGGATACTGTAATCGGAGCTGCGACGATGATTACAGCACAAGCTGAAACAATGAAAAAAGCTTACGGCGATAAAGTAGGTGAAAAATTCGACTCGGCTTGGCGGGCGATGCTTGCTTCGATGGCGGAGAAAAATGCAAGGCCCGGCATATTAGCAAGAGCTATGGTTGACAGCGACTTAGAGGTAATCGAAGTCGAATACAACACAAAAAGATGGTTCATCGAGCCGATTAATAAAAGAGATGATATGAAGATGATTAAAAGCTGGAGCACAAAAGGCTCGCTTTTGACTTTAACCGCTGCCGAAGCTCAGGCTTGCGGCATAACCGACGGAGTAGTCGAATCGAGAGAAGAGCTGTTTAAATTATTGGATGCTCAAAATGTCGAAATAATCGAGGACAGGTCTATTAGCGATGCTCGAACCGAGTTATCAAGAGCAGAGGGACAGCTCGGACGGATTAGAAAAAGCGTGGATTTAAAAGTAAAACAATCGCAAAACCCGATGTATCAGGCGGAAGCTTTAAGAATGCTTCGGGAAGCAAGAGCAGAATTTAGGACGCTGATAAATCTCGCAAGAAAATATCCGGACCTGCAGCTCGATATAATAGGACTCGAAAACGAACTTAATTCGATAGAAGCTGCTTACCAGAATATTAAGAAGCAGTCAGCCAGACGAAGATAAACATTTAACTTCGGGGAGCAGATAGGCGTGTTCATCAAGTCGTTTACATATATGCTGGTTTTTACTTGCCTTGTTTTTGCTGCTTCAGGCGATACGTTTATTAACAAAACCACAGGCGAAACCCTTAATGGGTATATTACTGAATATCGAAGTGATAAAAAAATTGCGGTTTATATAAAAAACCAAGGCGATAGGAATCTGGTTGCGGAGGATTGGGTTGTTTTGCCTAATCGCCTCGGCCGGCAAAATACTGTGGTAATTATTCTTATACAGGGAAGGTTGGATTTACAGATAGTCTGTGATGCTCTTGTTGAGACGATTAACAAAGCCTGTCAAGCGGGCCCGGCGCAGGTTATCCTCGAGATAGATTCACCCGGAGGCAAGACTCAATATATAGAACGGCTTTGCGATGTCATAATAAGAACAAACTTTTGCCCTATTGCCGCTTACATTAAATCCGGTGAACATCGCGGAGCCGCCGGCGGAGCGACTGCGATAGCTCTTGCCTGTGACCAGATATATATGGCTGGCGATACCATAATCGGGGCATCAGCTATAATCCGCAGGGACAGCAGTATCAGCCAAGATTCGCCGTTGGCAGATTACCAAAATCTTAGTATCGCTTGGCAGGAATATCTGTTCCGTATCGCCGAATACCGAAATCGACCCGGACTTATAGCAAGGGCTATGGTTGACCAAGATATTGCAGTTATCGAGGTTATCCGTAATGGAAAGCCTGTTTTTATAGGACCAGACGAAAAAGAGCCTAACGATTTATTCATAAAGAATTGGTCGGATAAAGGTTCATTATTAACCCTGACCGCCGCAGAAGCCCGAAAATGCAGGATTGCCGAAGCGGTAGTTGTTGACAGGACAGACCTTCTGCAGAAACTCGATTTGGCCGAAGCCCAGCTGATTGTAAAAGATGACGCCCTCGAAGCAGCCAGAACTTTTAGAAAAGCACAGTTGAAATTCGCAAGTCTCAGGCGGCGGCTCGATGCGGACATTAAAAGGCTTGAGCTTACGGACAGCCTGCCTCACGCGATGAATCTTTTGCGAGAGGTTAAAGAACAATATAAATCACTTCATTTGCTTGCCAGAAGATACCCCGATTTGTATTTGGATATCGAATTAATTGAAGAACAGCTTACCGCTGCTGAAGATTATTACGAAAAAGCCAAAGAAAAACAGAGAGCACAGGATTCCAACAGTCCGAGGAGTCATGCGGATAAAAATCAAAATTTTCAAAAGTAAATTAAAAAAATTTATATTTTGCTTGAAAAGATTTTAGCTGCGCGTCAGAATACCGCAAATGGAAGTTTTTGATTTGCGCAATTGGAAGTTTGATATGCCTGAAAACACAAAGGAATCAAAGCAGGTAACGGAGGCGCAAAATGGCGGGTAAAATAAAAATCATCTTTACAATATTTTTATTGTCAGCGGTATTTATTTCCGGATGCGGTCGAAGTGCATCGCAGGAACAAAAAGAAATACCGGTAACGCGGTCTGAACAGGAACGGTCACGACTGCAAAGCAGAATAGACCAGAGATTCGAGAATCCGCAGGCACATTATCAGCTTGGTAAAAACTATCAGCGCGACGGGCTATGGTCTCAGGCACAGTATTCTTTCGAAAGAGCGATTACGTTTGACCCCGCCAATAGAGATGCACAAGCGGCTTTGGTTGCTGTCCTTTTGGCCAGCGGAGATACGAGAACTGCCGATGCCCGGTCGGATACTTATATAAGCAATGTATCAGGTTCGGCGGAAGAATCTTTCAAGTTAGGAATGGGTTTTCAAAAAGAAAGACTCGATGAGCTTGCATTGACATGTTATCAGCAGGCTCTTAGGCTGGCGCCCAATAGCGCGAAGATTAACAGGCAGATAGGTTACTATTATCTCAGTAAACAGGATGGTGCCAGAGCGGGCGAGTATCTTTACAGAAGTTATCAATTGAACCGTAATCAGCCTGATGTTGCCGGTGAGCTCGGCAGGCTCGGAATTGATGTTACCGGTGCCATAACAAGCTCTTCCGAGACGAAAAGAATCGACAAGAATTAAGACGCTTTTTTAAGCGGTATCGAATTTATTGATTATGACTCTATGGCCCTGTGGTGAACGGATTCGCCGCGGGGTTTTTTTATGGGGACGAATATTTGAATTTACTGTCGAATTGTATTTTAAAGCCGCCATTTGTGCAGGCTTAGCATTATGCTTGCCGATATATAAATGAATAAAGCATAGTGCTGAAAGTCTATTTATTATGGGACGAGGTATGAAACGTATCGAAGCAAAAAGGTCATACAAGGTCGCAGCCGAACTTCTGGCGGCGGCTGTTCTTATAATGCTGGTTTGCAGTTGTCTAAGTTTTAATATAGGCGATTGGCCGAGCAGATTCGTATTTCCGCATAACCGGCCGGCGGCCAACCTCTGCGGTTCGATAGGTGCGTTTTGCGCTTATTATCTGCTGTATTATTTCGGACCGGGGATATATGTGCTTTTGATTGGGGGGATAAGTTATTTTGCGGTAAAACTTTTCGGCGGAACGGTCAGCCAGATTCCATTAAGGACGGTCGGATTGTTACTTTTAATGATAACCGGCTCGGCGAGCTTTTATAATCTTTGGCCTAACTGGATTTATGAATTTCCAACCGGCTCAGGCGGAATTTTAGGTGTAGCTGTCGGTGATTTTCTAATAAAGAACTTTGCCGGATTAGGAACACTTATTCTTCTGGCTGCGACATGGGTTGTTGGTTTGGTGTTGGTAGCCGATTCGGCTATGTATGTGATAACATCAGCGATAAGATATTCGTTCGGCAAGGTTTTCGGTCTTGTCTCGCCGGCATGGTCTATCGCTCGGTCTCAATCGCAGGCAGTGGCGGATATTTGGCGCAAACTCAGCCAGAGACAAAAGCAGAAACAGCTCGAATCGGTCGGGTCTTTACAATATGAAAAAGATGTCGTTATTGAATCCGGCCTAAAGAATGTTTCTCTTCCGCCTGCGGCCGAAGAGAAAAAACAGCCTGCTCAGATTAAGCTAACCAGTCAGCCGGCACCTAAAAAAGAAAAAGAATATATCCCGCCAAGTTACGAGGACTATACGCTGCCGCCGCTGGATTTACTGGCTGAACCGGAGTACGGTTTCGCTGCGGTGCAGGGTAAAGTTGTTAAATCAAAAGCTGCTGCTCTTGAAAAACTGCTTAGTGAATTTAACGTCAATGCCAGAGTTGTCGAAGCCGAAACAGGGCCGGTTATAACTATGTTCGAGCTGGAACTGGCGGCGGGCGTGAAGGTCAGCCAAATATCAGCCTTGTCGAACGATATTGCCAGAGCTCTTGGAGCCGGAGCTGTGCGAGTAGTCGCGCCGCTGCCGGGAAAACATACCATCGGCATAGAAGTTCCCAACAGCGAAAAAGAAAAAGTGCGTATTAAAGAGCTTATACAAATGGCCGCTGGAAAAGCCGAGCGAATGGCGATTCCGTTATTCTTAGGAAAAGATTCGTCCGGCGAAGCGCTGGTTTCGGATTTGGCCTCGATGCCTCATCTTTTGATTGCAGGAACGACCGGTTCGGGAAAAAGTGTCTGCATCAACAGTATTATCGCGGGAATTCTCGTTACGAGAAGACCGGATGAAGTGAAAATGATTATGGTTGACCCGAAAATGGTCGAGATGACTGCTTTTAATACCATACCGCACCTGATGAGTCCGATTGTTACTGAAACTCAGCGGGCAGTTCAAATTTTAGAATGGGCTACGGTAAAAATGGACGAAAGATATGCCCTTCTTGCCGAGGCCCGCGTTAAGAATATCAGAGAATATAACAGCTTGAGCACGCAGGAAATCATAGAAAGATTTAACCCCAGCACGCAGGACGAAGAAGCCAAGATTCCTAAAAAGCTCGAATACATTGTGATAATAATCGACGAATTGGCTGATTTGATGATGACTGCTCCGAAGGAAATCGAAGCGTATATCGTCAGATTGGCGCAGAAAAGCAGGGCGGTCGGAATACACATTGTTTTGGCGACGCAAAGACCTCAGGCGACAGTGGTTACCGGCTTGATTAAATCGAATATGCCCACAAGAATAGGCTTTAGAGTAGCGGCTCGAATGGACAGCCGAATCATCTTAGACCAGAACGGGGCGGAAACGCTGCTTGGCGAAGGTGATATGCTTTTCTTAAAACCCGGAACCAGCGATTTAATCCGAGCACAGGGAACATTCCTTGACGATATGGAAGTCAAACGGATTGTCAAACATCTCAAGGAAGTTGCAGAACCGCAATTTCATCCGGAGCTTACACAGCTTAATCGGGTTGATGCATCGGATATGCCGAAGGACGAATTTTTTGACCAAGCGGTCAGGATTGTTCTTGAAACCAAGCGAGGAAGTGTGTCACTGCTGCAGCGGCGGCTGAGCGTCGGATATGCCAGAGCCTCGAGAATGATTGAAACTATGGCAGCAGCCGGAATCCTCGGAGAATATAAAGGCAGCCAAGCCCGCGAGGTGTTGGTGACACTCGAAGAATATGAAAAGATGCGCGAGCAGTCCGAATCGAATGAGCAGGTAGTTACCGCCGAACATAACGACCCTGAAGAACCGGCATATGTCAGCGAAGGCCAAATGGGCTATGTTGCTCTCGAAGAAGACGATGAAGATAACCATTGATAGCAGCGTTAATCAGAATCGAACATCTTGGCGGAGAATGAACTAGCTGCCGGTAAATTTTAACACAAAGGAAACATCCCGATGCGCAGAATTTACGCGAAGTACGCGAAACTATTAATAAATTATTCTCTGGGCCTGAAAAAGGGTGACAGGATTTTAGTTCAATCAACATATCTTGCCGAGCCGCTTCTCAGAGAGGTTCACAAAGCCGCCCTTGAGGCCGGTGCGCATCCGGAATACAGCATCAGTTTTCACGGACAGGATAAAATCTTCTATGATTTCGGCAGCGATGAGCAGTTCGGTTATGTAAGCCCCAGACTGAAATTAGCGGGCAGTGAATACGAAGCGATGCTTTATATTTTAGCGCCTTTTGATATGAAGGAGCTTGTCGATGTTGACCCTGCGAAAATTCAAAAAGTGCACGTCGCGCGGGGCGAGATTAATAAAATAATGTTAAAAAGACATTCGCAGGGAAATTTTAGGTGGACACTTTGCGTTTTTCCAACCGCTGCCGCAGCAAGAGAATGCAAGATGAGCATAGCTGAATATCGCCAGTTCGTATTTTCAGCGTGTTTTCTGCTCGAAGATGACCCTGTTGCAAAATGGAATCAGTTAAGAGACGACCAGCAGCGAATTGTCGATTACCTGACCGGCAAAGAGCAGATACAATTTTTAGGCAGAGATATTGATGTAACTTTTTCAGCGAAAGGCCGTAAGTGGATAAATTCTTCGGGAACTAATAATATGCCCTCGGGCGAAGTATTCACATGCCCCGTCGAGGATTCTGTTAACGGAAAAATCAGATTTTCTTATCCCGGATTTTATATGGGCAAGGAAATAGAAGATATAGTTCTCGAAATTCAAAACGGCGAAGTTGTACAATCCAGCGCGACGAAAGGAAAAGAGCTGCTCGATAAGATTCTTGAAATCCCCGGAGCCAAAAGATTCGGTGAAGCGGCCGTGGGAACAAACCACAGGATAACCAAGTTTACAAAGAATATGCTTTTCGATGAAAAAATCGGCGGGACAATCCATATGGCACTGGGGACATCACTGGCCGAAGCCGGCGGGGTGAACGAATCGGCGATTCATTGGGATATGCTGGCCGATATGCACCAAAGCGGACAAATTTTCGCCGACGGCGAGCTGGTCTATGAAAACGGTAATTTCCTAATCTAAAGCCGATTCGGAATTTTCCAGTTTTTTACATTGTTCAATCGTTTTTTTCACCTGCCATTGTACGAAATGCGGCGCACCAAAAATAAAATAAATGCCGACCGAAGCTGTTAGTAAAATATTCAGTATCTCATAAATTATGGATCGAGGAATGGTTCCTACCTCCGTATATTGTCTTAAAACATAGAGAAAAATTGTCCATCGTGATACCGTCGTGACAAGGCAATATAAACCTGCAAACATACAGCATAATCGCAAAGCCGCCGGAAACCAATTAACCTGTTCTTCAGATTCATAACCAGTTGGTATCCCGACGATTTTTTCTGCAAGCCAGTCCCTGAGATAGAAAAAAAAGTACCAGATAAGCAGAATAATTATTGGTATCATAAAAAGCCCGACCAATAGAGGCCATAAAGATTTCCATGAAAATAATGAAGTGCTTATAAGTATTGCAACTTGAAAAACTTGGGGGATAAGTCTAATAATAAAATAAATTCCCATCGCAGCCAAAATAATTTTTGCGACGACTTTTGCATAACTCATATTTGCTCTCCTGTGAAGGTTTTTGGATTAGCTGATATTTTGGTGAAATTTTTTCTCACCTGCCATTTAACAAAAGCCGGAGCGCCGATGATTAGGTAAATTATCAGGCAGGTGTGCGCTAAGTCTTTTAACAACATCAGCAAGTCCATAAAGTTTTTGGGAAGATGATGGTTGTAAATCTCCGCACCGAAGGTTGTGAACAATAAGGCTCGCATCATTGAAAACAATTCAGGCAGGACGGCAATATTTCGTCTGAGTACCCATGGAAGAAATATTAGACCTGAGAATATAATCGTTATTCGCAAAGCTTTTATAAAATCAGAAAGTTCAGCCGATTTATCTTCGGGCGCAGGTCGGCCCGACAAAAAGAGAGCACATCCGCTTTCTCTGATAAACCCGGAGTACACAACTAAGCACAACAGCAGTCCGAAAGATACGAGTATTACAATCGGATTGCCGTATAAGCATTTATCTGCGGAACAGGTAGATATAACCAGTGACAGCCCAAGAACGGTATGCAAAGCGAAAAGTCCGAGCGCCAAGACAACACATTTTGCAAAAACCTGCATTTTTGTCATATTCTTTTGCTCCCGTAAATGGCTGGGGTATTTTATAAGTAAATACGCTTACAGTCGAATTTTCTTTTAAATTTTTACTAAAACCCGCGTTTTCAGTATTGAAAACAGCGATTTTCTGCCGATATAAAAAAAGTCTTGCATAATTTTTTGCGGGAGGTTATATTTCCGTGTTTACGAGCTCCATCGAATGGGGTAGCTCTATTGAATTGAGAATTTAAAGTTAAGATTCGAAATTCAAACGGGGTCAGCAGTATCACGGCGTGGCTGACTCAAGCCTCCGGTGGAGTCCTGTCGGGCCTGTTTATTGGGCTTCCGTGACAGCTTGGTTAATATGTTTTGTACTGTAATATTGTATTTGCGGATTGCGCTGAATATTAGCAGGACGAGAATACCCGGTGGTGTAATTGGTAACACATGGGCTTTTGGTGCCCATTTTCCAGGTTCGAGTCCTGGCCGGGTAGATTAGTAAAGGTAAAAGTAAAAAGGCAAAACGTAAAGTTAAATCCTTATGGCGCAAAAGGTTGCGATAATTTTGGCGGCAGGTGTGAGCAGTCGGATGAAAACCGAGCTGCCGAAGGTTCTGCATGAAGTTTGCGGCAGGCCGATGCTTGCTTACGTACTCGATGCCTGCAGAGAAGCCGGTGCTGAAAAGATATATGTGGTCGTCGGTTACGGCTCAGAGCAGGTTAAAGAATACTTTGCTGATTGCAGCGATATTGTTTGGGTCGAACAGAATCAGCAAAAAGGAACCGCCCATGCGGTATTGTGCTGCAAAGAGCACTTGAAAGATTTTGACGGCCAGACGCTGGTGCTTTGCGGGGACGGGCCTTTGATTCGCTCGGAAGTTCTCAAGGCTTTGGCAGAAAAATACGAAACCCAAAAGCCCGCGGCAGTACTGGCAACAGCGATTTTGGAAGACCCGACCGGTTACGGCAGAATAATTCGCGACGAAAACGGAAATCTTAAAGGAATCGTCGAGCATAACGATTGCACGGAGCATCAGCGGCAGATAAAAGAGATTAATCCAAGCTATTATTTGTTCAATAATAAGGTGATGTTTGACGCTTTGGCACAGGTGAAGCCCGATAATGCCAAAGGGGAATACTATTTAACCGATGCTTTGGCGATTATTTTATCCAAAGGCCATAAAATCGCTGCGATTACTGCTGTTGAGCCTGAAGAAGCTATAAGCGTCAATGACCGCCGACAGCTTAGTATGGTTGGCAAGATTTTGCAGCAGAGGATTCAGAAAAAACTGATGATTAGCGGTGTAACAATTGTTGACCCTAATAATACATGGATTGACGTGCGGGTGCAAATAGGGCAAGATACGATTATTGAGCCTTTTTCATATATCCAAGGAAGGGTTAAAATAGGTAAGGCTTGCAGGATTGGGCCTTTTGCATATATTCCCGATGGTTCGGTCTTGGCTGACGGAGAGATTTTGGATGTTTTTTCAAAAATAGACGGTGCTGCTAAAGGATTTCGCGGGTAATAATATGGATAACACTTTAAAAATATTTTCTGGGACAAGTAATCCGGCTTTGGCGCAGAAAGTTTGCGATTATCTCGGTATTAAACTCGGCAAGTGCAATATAGAGGTATTTCCCGATGGCGAAAAAGTCATCAAGCTCGAAGATGACGTACGCGGCAGGGATTGTTTTATCATTCAATCGACCTGTATGCCTCAGGAAATAAATCTTGTAGAACTGCTGATTTTTATAGATTGTCTCAAAAGGGCTTCTGTAAGCAGGGTTACTGCGGTAGTACCGTATTACGGATACGCAAGACAGGACAGAAAAGATGAGGGACGAGTGCCTATTACCGCAAAACTTGTCGCGAACCTTATAACAACCGCCGGAGCCGACAGGGTTTTGGCGATAGATTTGCACGCTCCGCAGCTTCAGGGGTTTTTTGATATACCGGTAGACCACCTTGCCGGCGAGCTGGTGCTGAAAAGATATTTTAAGCAGCAGAATTTAGAGAACCTGACCGTTGTTGCTCCTGATGTCGGCAGTATGAAAAACGCAGCTAAATATGCTACGCATCTGGGCGGCGATTTGGCTACGGTACATAAAAGAAGGATTAGCGGCAAAGAAGTCAAAGCTATGGAGATAATCGGAACAGTCGAGGGTAGAAATGTTCTAATGTGCGATGACATCATAGCTACCGGCGATACGGTTTCAAGAGCTGCTGAGTTAGTAAGACAACGAGGGGCGAAAAAAATATTTGTCGGAGCCACGCACGGCGTGTTTTCAGGTGATTCGATTGAAAAACTTAAAAAGGCTCAGGTCGACGAGATAGTTGTTACCGACACGATTATGCAAAGCGAAAAGGTGCTTGCGGCAGGTATAAAAGTTTTAAGCGTCTCCGAAATGCTCGGCGAGGCGATTATGAGGATTCATAAAAATCAGTCAGTAAGCAGTTTGTTCGGGAAAAACGGGTAATTGATAAAAAGATATTTTTTGTGGTTTAAGTGAGGCAGTATGGACAAGACTTTCAAATTAAAAGCGCAAATCAGAGACAAAAAAGGAACCAAAGCGTCTCAGGATATAAGAGACAGCGGGCGAATCCCGGCGGTTGTTTACGGGCACAAGGAAGATGCAGTGTCGGTGTCGCTTGACAGACATGATTTTACCGAGGGTGTTCATCACGGTCGACGTCTTATCGATCTTGCGGTCGGCAAGAAGAATGAAACTGTGATTATCAGAGATGTGCAGTACGATTATCTCGGCAAAGAAATTATACATGCTGATTTAATGAGAGTAAGCGCATCTGAACGCATCGAGGTCAATGTGCAGGTTGCGCTTAAAGGCACGGCCAAGGGACAAAAAGAAGGCGGTATTGTCGAGCTGCATGCGGCCAGCGTAGAGGTCGAATGCCCTGTAACCCAGATACCTGAGTCTATTATTATTAAAATAGATGACTTGGACCTCGAAGGGAAAATTTTTGCACGTGATGTTCAGCTTCCTCAGGGTTTGAAGATGGTATCTGACCCCGAAACACTGGTCGTATCCTGCCACACGGTTGAAGAAGCCAAGACAACCGAGGAAATCGAGGCTGAAGCACCGGCAGGGCCTGAAGTTATCGGCGAAGTTAAAGAAGATGCTGAACAGGCTGAAGAACAACAGAAAGAATAACTTCTTTTTGGAATTGTCTGATTATTGGGGATTACGAAAGTGAAGATAATCGCAGGACTTGGTAACCCCGGTAAAGAATATGAAGGTACTCGGCATAATGTGGGATTCGATGTAATTGATGTTTTGGCCGGGAAACTGAATATAGATGTAAAACGAAGGAAGTTTTCGGCTCGCTTCGGTCAAGGCGAGATAGACAATGACAAGTTGATATTGCTTAAACCGTGGACGTTTATGAATCGCAGCGGCGAGGCTGTGGCGACGGCTGTAGGGTTTTATAAGATTGAGTTGGGGTCCTTGCTGGTAGTAACGGATGATATGGCCCTTGAACCCGGCAGAATCCGTCTTAGAGCCAAAGGTTCCGCAGGCGGGCATAACGGTTTAAAAGACATAATCGAAGAGCTTGGCTCTGAGGACTTTGCGAGGCTGCGGGTCGGAATCGGTTCGGCAAGGCAGCAGGAAACAGAATACAGCTCGCCCAGTGCCAGAGATTATGTTTTAGGGCGGTTTGAAAAACAGGAAAAAAAGATTTTAGATACCGCGGTTGAAAGGGCGGTACAAGCGGTGATGTGCTGGATAACAAAAGGCATCGATGCTGCAATGAATGAATATAATAAAAACGGTGAGCATGTT
>Ga0265293_10007011_pt1 | contig 17630 bp, 12 predicted proteins | sample Munlanlewell138R_FD_192505 | JGI IMG/M metagenome (GOLD analysis project Ga0265293, IMG submission 192505) | Leachate microbial communities from a municipal landfill in Southern Ontario, Canada - Leachate well 138R | ecosystem: Engineered > Solid waste > Landfill > Unclassified | place: Canada...
GCCTGATACAATAGATAATGTAATTATACCAACCAATCAAGAACTAATTATCCCAAATGGAGTAAATGCAAAGGCAAATACTATTTATCTAAGAGATGGTTTGGGAGATAATAAGGCTGAACTTAAAATTCAAGGCAGCTTAGAATATAATAATGCTGTAATTGAAGCAGACTTCAATGGTTATATAAATAATCTTGATGGATGGAATTTATTTTCTTTACCTATTAATCCATTAAATATTTCTCAAGACACAATTGGTCAAGTGTATTTCAATACGGGAAATAACGATGACCTTTATTATTGGCAGGAAGACTATACCGATACCTCTAACCTTGGGCGTTGGGTAAATTATAAATCAATTCCAGAGGGAAGTGGAGACTTCTTCAAAACTCAAAGAGGGTATTTAGTAAGTTATAACCAAAATAAGAAATTAGAATTTGAAGGGAGAATAAATGATAGTGCCTCTTATACATTATTAGATAATGCAAGTTTAAGCTTACCTAATTCCGAAAGAGGTTGGCACCTTTGTGCAAATCCCTATCCTTTTACCCTAAGTATAGATAATTTCAATCGTACTAATGTTTCTAATCCAAGTTTATTAGACCTTCAAACTCTCAATTATACAACCTTGGATGTAACCGACCCTACAAATTATAAAATACCACCTTATTCAGGTTTCTTTGTTCAAGTGGCAAACCAAACCAATAATCTAAGCATAACAAAGGAGGGAAATGGTTCTAAAGCAACTATTAATCCAAGTAATTTTATAGAAATTAAATTGATTTCTGATTTAGGAGAAGACAAAACTAAGGTATTATTTATCCAAGGGACAAGTTATGGCTTTGATGTGGAATATGATAATAGGAAATTAGAAGGCTATGGAAATATATCTGAAATAGCTACTATCTTTAATAATGAGAATTACTCAATAAACGCAATAGAGGATTTCGAGGATAGCATAAAGGTGGATTTGAAATTCACAGTAAAAGTGTCAGGTGTACACTCAATAAAATTAAATATAAAAGAGATTCAAGAGTATAATAAAATACTTCTTTACGATAAAACAACTAATACAATTTTGAATGATTTTATTATTGATTCTATTTTCTCTACCAATTTGTCTTTGGGAGAGTATGAGAACTATCAACTAATAATCAAAAAGCAAAGCTCTTCAATTCCAAACGAAGAAATAAGTCAAAAAACTAATATCAGAATAGAAAAAGATGGAGATAAGGTAGAAGTATTTTTAGATGGAGGCATTAATGAAGAGATACTTTCTTTGGAATTAATTAATACAAAGGGGCAGGTAATAAATAAGAAAACAAAATCAAATTGGATAATCATTCCTGAGAAAGGAATTTATATTATTAGAGTAATAACTAATAAAAATCAATTCAATAGAAAAATAACGTTAATATGAAGAAATTAGTAATTATTGCCTTTTTGCTTATAAGTATAAACTCCTATTGCCCACCTCCAAAACCTCCAACAGAGCATTCCAATAATATTACAGTCGGTCAGACCGATAATGTATCAGCACCAATAGGTAGTGGAACATTTTTCTTAATCCTTATGGCTACATTATTTACATCTTATAGAATATATAAAGCAAGTAAGACAAAAGAGGAAATCGAAGCAGAAGAATAAACTTTTTTATCTCAATTTCGCTTCATTGCTTTTTTGTTGTATATTTGTGGTTTGTTTTTAATAAGAAGTAATGCAGAATTATAATCAAGGAAATATATTAAAGAATATAAATAGTCCAGAAGATATTAAAAAGGTATCGAAACAAGACTTGCCTAAGCTATGTAAGGAGATTAGAGAATATATAATAAATGTATTAAGCGAAAACCCAGGTCATTTGGCATCAAGTCTGGGAACAGTAGAGCTTGCGGTTGCACTTCACTATGTTTATAATGTGCCTTTGGACTCTTTGGTTTGGGATGTAGGTCATCAAGCCTATGCTCATAAGGTTATCACCGGAAGAAAAGATAGCTTCTCAACAATTAGAAAATTTAAAGGAATAAGTGGTTTCCCAAAACTTTCAGAAAGTAAGTACGATTGTTTCGGAACAGGTCACTCCTCTACCTCTATATCAGCAGTGCTTGGAATGGCAATTGCCGACAAGCTCAAGGACGGAAAGAAAAACCATCATATTGCAGTAATAGGCGATGGCTCAATGACTGGAGGAATGGTATTTGAGGCTTTAAACCATGCTGGAGCTACCGACTATAATATTTTGGTAGTATTGAACGATAATGGAATATCAATAGATAAGAATGTAGGGGCACTACACGAATACCTTACAAGGATTACTACCTCTGCAACTTATAATAGAATAAAAAATAAGATTTGGAATGTTTTAGGAGGTAATAGCTCTACTTATAGAAAACCTAAATCAGCTTTTAGAAAGAGTTTATTTATGCTTAAAACTCTATTTTCTGGCAAAAGCAATTTCTTCGAAGCTCTTAAGATTAGATATTTTGGACCATTGAATGGGAATGACCTGCCAACACTATTAAAGACTCTTGAGGATTTAAAAAAGATTGAGGGTCCAAAAATCCTTCATATAATTACTAAGAAAGGAAAAGGATTATCCTCGGCTGAGAATAATCCAACGACCTATCATGCACCTGGTACGTTTAACCCTCTTACTGGAGAGATTCCTCTATCTTGTAATGATATAGGTCCAGCAAAATTCCAGGATGTGTTTGGAGAAACCCTTGTTGAGCTTGCTGATGAAAATTCAAGAATAGTGGGAGTTACACCTGCAATGCTTTCAGGGTGCTCTATGAATAAACTTTATAAAGCATATCCAGAAAGAACCTTCGATGTGGGGATTGCAGAACCTCATGCTGTTACTCTTTCATCAGGATTAGCCGCAAATGGACTTATACCTTTCTGTAATATCTATTCATCCTTTATGCAAAGAGCTTTTGACCAGGTTATCCACGATATAGCCTTGCAAAAGCTGCCTGTAATACTTTGCTTAGATAGGGCTGGTATTGTTGGGGAGGACGGAGCAACCCATCATGGAGTTTTTGACCTAAGCTATTTCAGGATGATTCCTAATATGCAGATTTTTGCTCCATTGAATGAGATTGAACTTAGGAATATTATGTATACAGCTCAAAAGAGAAATGATAGCCCTATAATGATTCGTTACCCAAGAGGAAAAGGAGTAATTTCTGACTGGAAAAAACCATTTAAAGAGTTGGAAATTGGTAAGGGAGAGGTAGTTTCTCATGGCGAAGATATTCTTATTCTATCTATTGGAACAATTGGAAATAACGTGATTAAGGCAAGAGAAGAATTATCGAAACAAGGAATAGGTGTAGGACATTTTAATATGAGATTCCTTAAGCCTATGGATTATTCTCTTTTGGATAGTGGTTTTGAAAAGTATAGAAATATTATTACCATTGAGGATGGAATTAAGATAGGTGGATTTGGTTCAAGCGTATTGGAGTATGCTGCCGAAAGAGGTTATAAGAATAATATCCATGTGATGGGAATAGATGATATATTCGTAGAACATGGGAATATTGCTGAGTTGCATAAGTTTTGCAAGATTGATTCCCAAAGTATAGTGGATAAAGTATTAGAAATCCTAAATAAGTAATAATCCAAAACCCTCATAGATGTCAAATATTTATAATTTAGCGTTTGCAAATATCAATGGAGTAGGACCAGTTATTGCAAAGGCAATTATGGAGGTATTCCCAAGCACCGAGGCATTGTTTTCTGAGAATAGAAAAGCTTTGGAAGCTGTATTTGGAAAGAGAGAAAAGATAATAAATGACATCCTCAATAAGACAATGTTCGCAAAATGCGAGAAAGAGCTTGAATTTATTGAGAAATACAATATTAAACTCTATTTCTTTAAGGATAAAGATTACCCCTATAAGCTACTTCAAATTCCCGATTTACCTATCTGTCTTTTCTATCAAGGCAATATGGATTTGAATATGGACAGGATGGTTGCCGTTGTGGGGACAAGGAACTCAACAGAGTACGGCAGAGAAGTTACTGGTGAGATTATTTCAGAGCTAAGAGCATATAATGTAGGTGTTGTAAGTGGCTTAGCCTATGGTATAGACTCAATTGCTCATCAAAAAAGCCTTGAAGAAGGTATCCCGACATTTGGAGTCCTCGGACATGGATTAGATATTATCTACCCTAATCAAAACTTCGACCTTTCTCAATCTATGCTAAATAATGGAGGGTTAATAACTGAGTACATGACCCAAACAAGACCTATTCCTCAGAATTTTCCAAAGCGGAACAGAATAATTGCAGGTCTTTGCGATGCTGTGATTTGCGTTGAAGCAGCTAAGAAAGGAGGAGCTTTGCTAACTGCTGACTTAGCTAATCAATATAATAGAGAAGTCTTTGCAGTCCCAGGCAGATTGAAAGATACTTATAGCGAAGGGTGCAATTATTTAATCCAAACCCAAAGAGCCAATATCCTTCATCGCTTTAGCGATATCCCAACAATAATGAATTGGGAACCAGGCACACAATTAGAGCTATTTAAAGAAACTCGCTCCTCGAAAATAAGTCTATTAATCTCCAAACTCCCAAAACCAGAAAGACAAATCTATGATTATATTTACGAGAAAAAAGAAGCCAGCGTAGATGAGATATCCATAGATTGCTCAAAAAGCCTTTCCATATTAGCCGGAATACTCCTAAGTCTCGAACTCGAAGGCTTAGTAAGATGTCTTCCAGGAAAGGTTTACAAGGTTATAAAATAAGAGAAAAAGACTCAAAAAAACCTTGAATTTTACCCCCAATTCAAATATTTTACTTATCTTTGCAAATGCAAGGGAATGAGTTCGTTATTTCCTGTCAAAATCACCATAAATTTCAAAACTACATTATGGTACCTACCATAATGGTCGTGTGGTAGGTACCATAACACCCGTGTGGTAGCTACCATAATGCTCCTATGGTAGCTACCATAGTGAGAACGAAACGCCAAAAGAATACTTTTAAATCAAGAAAAAAAACTTTCTTATTTGATTCCGTTAGATTCTTTCTTGATATAATTTCGCCGAAATCAAAGAAAAATCCATAATGACTACCATATATTATTCTAAGCGTTATTCTAATCTTTTTTTAAACTGAATTATAAAAATTTACCGAAATAACGTCTCTATTAAAATAGTTTCTTGTATCTTTGTGAATTAAAACAATAAGACTAAAAAATGGCAAAGAAAAACGGTGTAGAGAAATCGATTGAAGCAAATCTTTGGGAGGCTGCAAACAAACTTAGAGGAAGTGTTGAGCCTGCGGAGTATAAGCATATTGTATTGAGTTTGATTTTCTTAAAGTTTGTAAGCGATAAGTTTGATAAGCAAAGAGAGAAACTTATATCGGAGGGTAAAGAAAAATATGTTGAAATACCTGATTTCTACAATAAGGATAATGTTTTCTTTCTTGAAGAGATTTCACGTTGGGGTTATCTTATTAAGAAATCGAAGCAAAACGATATTGCAATATTGATTGACACTGCTTTGCATACTATAGAAAAGGATAATAAATCTTTAAAGGGTGCTTTACCAAACAATTATTTTTCTCGTTTAGGTTTAGATATTACCAAGCTTTCTTCTCTTTTAGATACAATAAACGATATTGACACAACAAAAGACCCTAAGCATGATTTAGTTGGGAGAGTTTACGAATACTTTTTATCTAAATTCGCATTAGCAGAAGGAAAAGGAAAGGGAGAGTTCTATACTCCAAAGAGTATTGTTAATCTTATTGCTGAAATGATTGAACCTTATAAGGGTATTATCTATGACCCTGCTTGTGGTTCGGGAGGTATGTTTGTTCAATCAATTAAATTTGTTGAGGCTCATCATGGGAATAAGAAAGAGATTTCAATCTATGGTCAGGAATACACCAATACCACTTACAAGTTAGCAAAGATGAACCTTGCCATCAGAGGAATTTCTGCAAATTTAGGCGAAAGGGCTGCCGATACTTTTGGAAACGATTTGCATAAGGACTTAAAGGCTGACTTTATTATGGCTAATCCTCCTTTTAATCAAAAGGACTGGAGGGCAGAAAACGAACTAAAGGACGATCCTCGTTGGATGGGATACGATGTACCACCAAAAAGCAATGCTAATTATGCTTGGATTTTAAATATGGTATCAAAGCTTTCCGATAATGGAGTAGCGGGATTTATTTTAGCAAATGGAGCATTAAGTGGAGGTGGAGAAGAATATAAAATCCGTAGAAAACTAATAGAAAACAATTTAGTGGAAGTAATTGTAATACTTCCACAAGATATGTTCTACACAACAAACATTAGTGTAACCCTTTGGATAATAAACAAGAATAAAAAATCTCAAATTAAAAACATCGCTGAAGAAACAAGAGAGTATCGCAATAGGGAGAAAGAGATATTATTTATGGATTTAAGGCAAATGGGAGAGCCATTTGAGAAAAAGTTTGTTCAATTATCGAAAGAGGATATTAAAAAGATAACTTCAACCTATCATAAATGGCAAACCCAAGAGATAGAAAACATCCCAGAGTTTTGTTATAGTGCAACATTCGAAGAAGTAGAGAAAAAAGATTTTTCATTAGTCCCAAGCAAATACATTGAGTTCCTAAACCGTGACGAGAATATCGACTTCGATGAAAAGATGAAACAACTTAAAACCGAAATAACCGAACTACTCAAAGAAGAAGAAACATCTAAAGAGGAATTACTAAAAGTGTTTAAAGATTTAGGCTATGAAATCAAACTATAACCGCATTGGTGATTATATCCAGCTTGTTGATGAAAGGAACAAAGGCTTAAAAGTAGAAAATCTTTTAGGGTTAAGTATTTCTAAACAGTTTATTCCTTCTGTTGCAAACATTATTGGAACGGATATGGAAAACTATAAGATTATTAGCAAGAATCAATTTGCATGTAGTTTAATGCAGGTAAGAAGAGATAAGAAAATGCCTGTTGCCTTATTGCAAGACTTTGATAAAGCTATAATTTCACAAGCATATCCAGTTTTTGAAGTAAAAGATGATAAAGAACTTATCCCTGAATATTTAATGATGTGGTTCTCTCGTTCCGAATTTGATAGAGAAACATGCTTTCATGCAGTCGGTGGAGTACGTGGAAGTTTGGAATGGGAAGATTTTATCGATTTAAAACTACCAATCCCATCAATAGAAAAGCAAAGAGAAATAGTAGAAGAATATAATACAATACAAAACCGCATAACCCTAAACCAAAACCTAATACAAAAACTAGAATCCACCGCCCAAGCAATCTATAAAGAGTGGTTTGTAGACTTTGAATTCCCTAACGAAGAAGGAAAACCATATAAAACTAACGGCGGAGAAATGGTTTGGTGCGAGGAGTTAGAAAAGGAAATACCTAAGGGGTGGGAAGTAATGAAAATTTGTTCAATATGTGAAATAACATCAAGTAAAAGAATATTTGAAAGTGAATATCAAGAAAAAGGAATACCATTTTACAGAGGAAAAGAAATAACACAGAAAAAGTCAGGTGAAGTTATTTCAGATATTATTTATATCTCTAAAGAAAGATATAATGAAATTGTCAAAAAATATGGTAAACCGAACAAAGGTGATATTTTAATGACAGCTGTAGGAACATTAGGTTCAACTTATATGGTAGAAGATGAAAATTTTTACTTTAAAGATGGGAATGTAATATGGTTTAAAAATTTTAAGAGAGAGAGTTCTAATTATTTCTTATATGATTTTATGCAAACCAAACAATTTGCAGACTTAATTAGTGAAATTACAATTGGCTCAACACAAAGTGCAATAACGATTAAATCATTTGAACAACAAAAGATAGTTTTTCCTAATCAAATCATTTTGGAAAGATATATCAACTTAAGCATTGCATTAAATAAGAATCAAGATATTAAAAAGAAAGAACAACTTGTTTTAAATAAATTAAAAGAATTGCTTTTTTCAAAGTTATCAACAAATTAAGAATTAATACTTATTAAATATGATTTTCAGTATATATTATATCAATTTCCCTAAAGTCTATGAAATAAAAATGATGCTTAGTAATAAAGTATTATCTGAAGAACAAGTAGAGAAACAGAAAGGATTTGAAGGAGAAGCTTTTCTTAAAACAAAATTAGGTTTCGGTATTTTGGATTTATTCAAAATTGGAGATATTGAAGCAAATGGTAATATAAAAGGTTCAGGATCAAAAAAAGTTTTAGAAACATTTGAAGTTAAGACAACTAAGTCTATCATATTGAATGAAGTTGTTGAAAAAAGTAAAGTAATAACAAAATTTGAGGATATAAATGAAGGGGAGTTGATAAGAGTTGACAATGTAAATTTATCTCTTGAGAATGAAGCGGAGCTTAGAATTGTAAAGATGTTTACAAATGGTTCTTTTAAAGGGATGACAGTTCCTGGTGCAAATGGTCTTGATTTTACAAATCTTTTTAATTCAATGTTTAAGGATTATGCATATAAGATGAAGGGAACTGTAAAAAGTCTAGACAATGAAATTTTAGTAAAGATTCCTGTTACTTTTGAAAGTGAATTTGAAAGTTCTTATTGTGTTGATGATTTATTCATTGGAAAAGTTAGTTTAATAGGACTTTATAAGGGAAAAATAAATATAGATCAATTGAGAAACTCATTTGAATTTTATAAAGACCTTGGTGAACTAACTAATGCACAAAGTCTGGCGAGTCATCCAGATGATGAAATACAGGATAGTCAGTATATATCTGGTATTTCAACTCCATATTTTGTTAGTTCAAATGATGTTGGCAAGGAATACTATTATATTGATTTACTTGCAATAATTCAAAATGTAAATATTCCTGATTAATAAAGAATTATTGATGAAGATAGAACTATTATTTTATAACAGAAGTGAATTTTCAATTCTAAGTGAAATCAAAACCATTGAAGGATATACTATTTCAAGTATAACTGATTTTATAAAAGATAATTCTAAAATCACTGATTGTAATTTTCAATCCCAAATTGTAGATTTATCTGCTTTAGGATCACTTCATTTACTTAAAGAAATACAATACATTGGAGAAGAAATATTGAGTCTATTTGATAACAATATTATTTTTATTGCAGATAAAAAACATAAAGAATTATTTGAATATGAATTGAGATTTTGTTTTTCAAGATTCAAAGATATTGAATTAGATTATAGTAAAATATCTGATGGGGATGATAGTAAATTAGGGAATAAATCAGAAGAGTTAACAAAAAAACATAGATTAATTACAGAACTTTCCGATGAAGAATTGAATGATTTTCATGAACAAATGAAAAAATGTTTATATGGTCATGATAAGTTTAAAGATGATTTTATTGACTTGATAAATACTTTCCGAATTTTCAACAAAATAGGCGAACATAAAATCTTATCATTATTCTTGCTGGGTGAATCTGGAGTTGGAAAAACCGAAGTTGCTAGAGCAATATATAAGTGTTTAGGTGGTAAAAAGAAATTAGCTAAAGTAAATTTTGGAAATTATAGTAGTGAGTTTTCTCTGAGTTCATTAATTGGTAGTGCCAGAGGATACGTTGGGAGTGAAGATGGAGAAATTTTTATTAGAACAAGAGATACAGATGTTGGAGTAATTTTGATTGATGAGTTTGAAAAATCAAATGCAACTTTATTTAATTATTTTCTAGATGTTCTAGAAAGTGGAAAAATAATAAGTTCTTTAGCAGAAGAAATTGATCTTAATGGTTTTATTATTGTTTTTACTTCAAATATTTTAAAGGAGGATTTTTCATTAAAAATATCTCCCGAATTAAGATCAAGATTTGACTACAAATGTCAATTTTCTGTGTTATATGACTGTGATAAAGAGAAATATGCAGAATTTAGGATAACGGATATAATAAGCAAAGTCAACAAAGAGTTTAATATAACTTTGCCATTGGGATTATGTGAAGAATTAATAAGCAAGATCAGTGTTTCAAAATTCAATAACATGAGAGATTTGAATAAAAAAATTAAGCGATTATTTGTTGAATACCTTATGAGTATACCCGTAAATAATAAAAAAATACTTGAGCGAAAGGACAAGAATGGTTTTATGAGAATAATGAATAAATTGTTCCCTTCGGAATAATTAAATAAAGTATTAACAACAAAGGGAGAAGTTGCATTTAAAACTTGAATTCAGGAAATTATCAATAACAAAGATATTATGAATAGTGAGATGCTTTTATATCAGGATAGGGATGGGGTTATTAGGGTTGATGTTTGAAATACGTTTTGAAAATTAGATTATGTTTGTGTGAATTATTACAAATGAAAAAAAACAGGAGTTTGAGTCAATATATACAAAATGTAATGAGTAAATTTGCAAATTAAGAAAAGTCATTTGTTAATGAATTTAATATACTGTTTGTTGTTTTTGATTTAAAGGGCGTTTTGATTTGATGTTGAGGGTGCGATAATTTGATGTTTGAGGTGTCAGGATCAAATGCTGAGGGTGTCAACATCAAATAGTGGAGGGGTCAGGATCAAATGATTTTGGTTGTTTCTTCAGTTTTTGAGCTTTTAATGAGGCGAAACATTAAAAAGTCTTAAATTTCAACTCTCTTGTTTGAGTGAGATTTGGGCATCTGAAAGATGAAGTTTTAAGAAAAATGGGGTAGAAAAGATAAGAAAATATAGCGAAGAAATTATGAATAGTGAGATACTTTTATATCAGGATAGGGATGGGGTTATTAAGGTTGATGTTCGATTGGAGGATGAGACGGTTTGGCTTCAATTATTAAGAAATTCAGTAGTTCGGAATTTCCGAACAGTTCAAAAAGAAGGTTATTGAGAAGTAGATAGAAGATATTAAAGGGTTAAAGAAATTAATTTAGAAATTCGATTTATGTCGGAAAAGCAGAATGTAGAATATAAGCAAAGTTGGCATGATGATTACCTTAAATGGGTATGTGGTTTTGCTAATGCTATTGGTGGTGTTATTTTTATTGGTAAAGATGACAATGGAAATGCTGTACATCTAAAAGATTATGCTAAATTGCTTGTGGATATACCAAATAAAATAAGAGATGCAATGGGGATAATCTGTGATGTGCAGTTACACGATGAACATGGGAAGAAATACATTTCCATTCAAGTAAATCCTTATTCAGTTGCAGTTTCGTTAAGAGGTAGATACTATTACCGCTCGGGAAGTGTGAAAATGGAATTAACTGGTGTTGAACTTAATGATTTTTTATTGAAAAAAGCAGGTAACACTTGGGATGATGTTGTTGAGGAAGGGGCAACAATTAAGGATATAGACGAAATCAGCATTAAAAAGTTTATTGAAGATAGTAGAGAAATGGGGAGAATTCCTGAAATAAAAGGCTTATCTCCATTCAAAATATTAGAAAAACTTCAACTTACAAAAGGAAATAATTTAAAACGTGCTGCTATAATACTTTTTGGTAAAGATCCAAATATGTTCTATCCTAATATTCAAGTTAAAATTGGTCGCTTTGGTAAAGATTCAACTGATTTAAAATTTCATGAGCTTGTTGAGGGTAATATAATTAAAATGATTGACGAAGTTCAAGAACAACTTAATCGTAAGTTTTTAGTCCGTCCAATTGATTTTGTTGGAATGCAACGCATAGAGAAGGATGAATACCCTATTGCTGCTCTTCGTGAAATGATACTTAATGCATTAGTTCATAGAAATTACATGGGTGCTCATATTCAATTACGTGTATATGATGACAAACTTTCAATATGGAATGAAGGAGGATTACCTCTTGGGCTAACCTTGGAAGAATTGAAAGAAGAACATAATTCACGACCACGCAATCCTAAAATAGCTAAAGCATGTTTTATGGCTGGGTATATTGATTCTTGGGGACGTGGAACTTTGAAAATATATAATTCATGTAAAGAAAATGGTCTTCCAGAACCTGATATAATTGAAAAAGACGGAGGTGTAATGGTTACTCTGTTTAAAACTAAACAAGTTAATGATGAAGGTGGTCAAATAGGTGGTCAAATAGGTGGTCAAATAGGTGGTCAAATAGAAATTCTCACAATTAGGCAAAAGGAAATTTTAAATCTTATCCTCGATAATCCAAAAATAACAAGAAAGGAAATGTCTGAAAAACTTGGTATTAATAATTCAGCAGTTCAGGGTCATTTAAATAAACTCAGAGAGAAAGGAATAATTGTTAGAATTGGGGGGACAAGAGGTTATTGGAAAATTTATTATTAGATTATGAAATTTACGGAGGAAAGATTAGAGGTTAGTTTTGTTGAATTGTTGGGCAAAGAGGGTTATTTGCATCAACATGGTGATACTATTGCTCGCAATTTGGATGATGTATTGATTGAAGAAGACTTGCGTGGTTTTCTTTTAAAACAATATGAAAAAGAGGAAATAACTATTAATGAAGTAAATTCAATTATTCTTAGGCTTAAGGCTCTTCCTTCTTCTGATTTGTATGAGAGCAATAAGAAATTTATTAAAATGCTTTCAGATGGTTTTATTCTTAGAAGAGAAAATCATAAACAAAAAGATATTTATATTCAACTTATTGACTATAGTGGTTTGGATAGGTATTTTACTCCTGATGAGGATAATCTAATATCGATTGTTGCTGAAGAAGATGAGGTTTATTATAAGGATAACAATATATATAAATTCGTCAATCAACTTGAAATTCTTGGGCAAGAGAAAAGAATACCTGATGGTATTATTTATATTAATGGTTTGCCTTTGGTTGTCTTTGAGTTTAAAAGCACCATTAGAGAAGAGGCTACAATTTTTGATGCCTTCAAGCAATTGACAATACGTTATCGTAGAGATATTCCTGAACTATTTAAATATAATGCCTTTTGCGTTATTAGCGATGGAATAAATAGTAAGGCTGGTTCGTTTTTTGCCCCTTATGAGTTTTTCTATTCTTGGCGTAGGGTTGAAGGATTGGCAAAGGATGTGAATGGGATTGATTCTATGTATACCCTTATTCAAGGGATGTTTAATAAAAAACGATTAAGAGATATTTTACGAAACTTTATCTTTGTGCCAGATAATAGTAAGAAAGAAGAAAAGATTGTTTGTAGATATCCTCAGTATTATGCAACAAGAGTTTTATATGAGAGTATAAAAGCAGCTCAAAAACCAAAAGGAGATGGTAAGGGAGGAACTTATTTTGGAGCTACTGGTTGCGGAAAGAGTTATACTATGCTTTTCCTTACAAGACTTCTGATGAAGAGTGAGTTCTTTTCAAGTCCTACAATTATACTAATTACCGATAGAACAGATTTAGATGACCAACTTTCTGCACAATTTATTAATGCAAAGGGTTTTATTGGAGATAATTGTGTTGAGTGTGTTGAGAGTAGAGAAGATTTAAGAAAGAAATTACAAGAAAGACAAAGTGGAGGAGTTTTCTTAACTACTATTCATAAGTTTACCGAAGATACTAAGCTTTTAACAAAACGGAATAATGTTATTTGTATTTCTGATGAGGCTCATAGGACTCAAGTTAATCTTGAACAGAAGATTAAGATAACAGAAAAGGGAGTAACAAAGAGTTTTGGATTTGCTAAATATTTACACGATTCACTGCCAAATGCAACATTTGTAGGCTTTACAGGAACACCAATCGATGCTACTCTTGATGTTTTTGGAAGAGTAGTAGATTCTTACACAATGACAGAATCGGTAAAAGATGAAATCACTGTTAGAATTGTTTATGAGGGTAGGGCGGCAAAAGTTGCATTAAATAATAGTGAAATTGAGAAAATTGAAAAATACTACCAAGAAGTTGCTGAATTAGGAGCAAATGATTATCAAATAGATAAAAGCAAGCAGGAAACAGCAAATATGTATGCTATTCTTGGTGATCCAGAAAGATTGCAAGCAGTTGCAGAAGATTTTGTTAATCACTATGAAAAGAGAATTTCAGAGGCGTCGACCGTTAAGGGCAAAGCAATGTTTGTATGCAGTAGTCGTGAAATAGCTTATAGATTATACAAGAATATTATTGAACTAAGACCTTCTTGGAGCGTAAAGCAAGAAGCAGAAGAAGGCTCAACACTAACTGAAAGAGAGAAACAAGAAATTATGCCTATTGAAAGGGTTAAGCTTGTGATGACAAGGCATAAGGATGATGAGAAGGAACTTTGGGAAATGTTGGGAAATTCTGATAATAGAAAAGAGCTCGACAGACAATTTAAAAATCCTAAATCTAATTTTAAAATTGCAATTCTTGTTGATATGTGGCTAACAGGGTTTGATGTTCCTTTCCTTGATAGTATTTATATAGATAAGCCTATTCAACAACATAATTTAATCCAAACTATTTCGAGAGTAAACCGCAGGTTTGAAAATAAAGAAAAAGGGTTAGTTGTTGATTATATAGGTATAAAGAAACAAATGAATCTTGCCTTAGCAAAGTATAATAAAGGAGATGAAGATAATTTTGAAGATATTGAACATTCATTAGTTATTGTAAAAGACCATTTAGATTTACTTGCTAAACTAATGCTTAAGTTTGATAATAATAAATATTTCAATGGAAGCCCAATTGAGCAATTAAACACACTTAATCTTGCAGCTGAATTTGTTCAACAGACCAAAGAAATGGAGAATAGGTTTATGGATTTGGTGAGAAGGTTAAAGGCTGCTTATGATATTTGTGCAGGAAGCGAAAAATTATCTCAAGAAGAAAGAGATTACACTCATTTCTATTTGGCTATTCGCTCTATTATATTCAAACTTACAAAAGGAAATGCTCCTGACACAGCACAGATGAATTCAAAGGTTAGGGAGATGATAAAAGATGCTTTGCAGAGTGAGGGAGTTGAGGAGATTTTTAAACTTACAGAAGAAGGAGAAAAGGAACAAGATATATTTAATGAAGATTATTTAGATAGGATTAGCAAAATCAAACTTCCTAATACAAAAATCAAAATACTACAACAATTACTATCCAGAGCTATTGGAGAAATTAGAAAAGTTAATAAGGTAAAGGGGATTGATTTCACAAAGAAAATGCAAGTGATAATTGAAAGATATAATAATCGTGAGGCTAATGATATTTTTATAAGTGAAGTTTACGAAGAGATGGCAGAGGCTCTAACCAATCTTATTTGGGATGTTCAAAGAGAATTTAATGCAGGGGAAGAATTGGGTATTGGTTTTGAAGAAAAAGCATTTTACGATATTCTTAAGGAACTATGCAAAAAATATGACTTCACTTATCCTGAAGATAGGTTAATTGGTTTATCTAAGGCGATAAAAATAATTGTAGATAACCAAGCAAAGTTTCCTGATTGGGACAAAAGAGATGATATTAAATCTGCCTTGAAAGTAGATTTAATTCTTATACTTGATGAATTTGGTTATCCACCAGTTGAGAGAGATGAAGTTTATGTTGAAATTTTTGAACAAGCCGAAAACTTCAAGAGGTTTAAGAAAAGTAGAAGTTAAATATAAAAGAAAAATAAAATCATGTCTTTCAATCCAAATATTCATCATCGTCGTAGTGTTCGTTTGAAAGATTATGATTATTCTTTAAAGGGATTGTATTTTATTACGATTTGTTGTCAGAATAGGGTTTGTAGGTTTGGGGATATTGTTGAGGCGAAGATGGTTTTGAATGATGCAGGAATAATGATTGATAAATGGTATAATGAGTTGGAAAATAAATTCCATGATATAAAATGTCATGAAATGGTAATTATGCCAAATCATATTCATTTTATCGTAGAAAATATTGGTTTAACCGTAGGGGCGAACCTGCGTGTTCGCCCAACAAATAACATTCGCCCAAACGAAAACATTCGCCCAAACGAAAATGAATCTGGTAATTTATCAGAGGGCGAACACATAGGTTCGCCCCTACGAGGGATAATACAATGGTTTAAGACAATGACTACAAATGAATATATTCGTGGGGTTAAACAATTGGGATGGGATGCTTTTGATGGTAAATTATGGCAACGTAATTATTACGAACATATAATTAGAAATGAAATATCTTATTTGCGCATTGTTGAATATATAAATAATAATCCTGCAAATTGGAAAGAAGATAAAATGTTTGAATGAAAGACGTATATTGAAATAACAAAAGGGAGTTTGTGGCTCCCTTTTCTTTTTTATACAAATGTTTTTGCGAGTTTGTCTAACTCCTTGTTTGGGGAACTTCCTTTGTAGAGGATTCTATATACTGCCTCTGCAATTGGGATGTTTGCTTTATGTATTTTATTTGCTTTGTGAATTGAATTTGCTGCGTAATAGCCCTCTGCTACCATATTCATTTCTAATTGTGCTGAATTAATAGAATAGCCTGAGCCAATCATTTGCCCAAATGTTCTGTTTCGTGAATGTTGTGAATAAGCTGTAACTAATAGGTCGCCAAGATAAACGAAATAATTAATATTTCTTTCCTCTTGAGGAGAAACCTTTTCAAGGAAATTGCCCATCTCTTGAGCCGAATTAGAAACTAATACAGCAATAAAATTATCGCCTCTACCAATTCCTTTTGCTATCCCTACTGCCAATGCATAAATGTTTTTTAGAATACCACCGTATTCAATACCTCTAATATCATTTGAGGTTACAGTGTTTACATATCTACATTCAAATACTTTTGCAAAATACTCAGCAAGCTGGTTATTGGTAGAACCTACTGTAAGATAGGTAAGTCTTTCCTTGGCTATTTCCTCAGCATGAGAAGGACCGCTAATCACTGCTTGATTATCCATGTCCACTTCAAATTGGTCTAAGAAGTAATCAGCAACAATTTGGTTTGTTTCAGGGACAATACCTTTTATTGCTGAGAGAACTTTCTTACCTACAAAATCTTCCTTACTTAGAGTAGAAAGAGATCGAGAAAGAAAGGCTGAAGGGATAACAAATAAGAGGTTATCCGATTTGCTAATTATATTCTTTATATCTGTATCAATATAAATCTTCTTCTTATCCAATTCACATTGGCTTAAGAAAAGAGGATTATGACCATGATGTTTAACTCCTCTTTCAATCTCTTTTTCTCTAACCCACCAATATACTTCTTGATGAGTTTCGCATGCTATCTTAACAATAGCAGTGGCCCAAGAGCCACTGCCAAAAATTGAAATCTTCATTATAAAAAAATTAATCTAAAATAAGAGGTCTGTATTAAATACCTAATACTTTAGCACCTTGTTCAAATCTAATATCCTTAGGAATATTTGCTCCATTTACCTTATCTAAATCCTTTTGAAGTGCTTTTCTAATTACACCATTCTTTTCATTGTATTTTATAGCAAAATCCAAATCGCCTTCTCCCTCAACTCTTAGAACCAAGGCAGCCCAGCTTTCCATAGCTTGTTTAGCCTTTCCAAAGTCAATTACATATTTTCCACTACTGTTTCTTGTAAATGCTTTTTGGTCTTCAAAATAATTAAAACACATCATATTTGCTTTTCCATGAGCAGAAGCTGCACCAAAGCGAACAGAACGAAGAATACCAGCAATAAAAGTAGCATAAGCATCATTTTCTGTAATATTAGTAATCTCACCCTTTTGGATAAGAGAAGTAACCATATATAAACCAAGGATATCAGCCTTAGCTTCTTCCCAAGCAGAGTATTGGTTTTCCAAAGCTTT